>Ga0315287_10002346_pt1 | contig 17913 bp, 7 predicted proteins | sample YL17G11_0_MG_FD_205037 | JGI IMG/M metagenome (GOLD analysis project Ga0315287, IMG submission 205037) | Sediment microbial communities from Yellowstone Lake, YNP, Wyoming, USA - YL17G11_0 | ecosystem: Environmental > Aquatic > Freshwater > Lake > Sediment | place: USA: Wyoming | collected...
CCTTACGGTGATGTTGTGAGGCCCTGCCGGATAGGCGGACCATCTGACCGTATATTTGGTTGCCTCGCCAGGCTTTATCAACGGAAGCGTCCCGTTCTTGTCTATCTGAACGCTCCCGTCGAAGAACTGGATGCCGGATTCCTTGGCATCCGTGCCTCCGCGGTTATGGACCACTGCGGTGATGGCTATCAGCGATGCCTCGGGCGGAGACGGGTTCGAGAATGTGATATCCTCGGGCGCAATGGCGAGGTCGGGCATGATGTTCTCGTTGTAGGCGTCAGATATCTCGCCGGGCTCCAGCGCCCTGTTCCAGATGCGGACATCGTCCATCGTTCCCGCGTAATATTCGCCGAAATAACTGTCGCAGGCGAGCGTCAGGTCATTGCTGTTGGTCACATCCTGGACCGACTTGAGAGTGGTGTCGAGCTTGGCGTTGATGTAGAGGGAGCCCGCACCGCTTCCCCTCACGACGGTCACCATGTACCATGTATCGACCTTCAGGTACGCTGACGAGAGCGTCCTCGAGAAGCCCGTGTTCGGGTTGCCGAAGATGAATTCTATCTGCCCAGAGGCGGATATCTGGACCTCGTAATCCTCGCCCGACGAGAGCCTCTTGCAGAGCAGCTGGTTCCATTCCGAGGGGATGCTGTGCAGGCGCAGCCACAGGGAGTAGCTGAAGTCCCCGGAACCGAAATTGAGCTGGGGCGAATCCTTGATGAGGATGTAGTCGTTCGAGCCGTCGAAATCGAGGGCCTTGCCGGTGATGCCCGTCACCCACTTGGGATCCCCCTGGATGCTCCCGTTGTGACCGTTGCCGGTGACGTCGCGCAGCGTATTTCCGGCCCCCTCGTTGAAATCCCAGTGGGCCACGAGCCCGACGCTGGTCGCCCTCTCCGCATCCGTTCCTGCAGGAAGAACGGAGAAGGTCGCCTGCGCGGCCAGCAGGATGATGATGAACACAGCTATGCGGTGGGGGCCGGATGGCTCCTGCATCTTGCGCTTCCTGTTCCGGTTCTTGCGGGCCTTCCTGGATACCCTAGGCAACATCCCGTCGTCGGAGAACCAGTTGCGGGACCGAGCATAGACCACGAAGAGCACCGCCACCAGAATCAGCGGGATGCAAATATAGAGGTTCCCGGTGATGGCCAGCAGGCACAGCAGGACCGCCGTTGCCCCTATGAAATACATGGGGAGATTCTCCGTGAACCTCTGCTTGAACGGCTTGGGCTTGGAGGGGCCGTATGCTTTCTCGAGCTCGGCGCGGAGGTACGGGTCGCGGGGGGGATAAGGGGCATGTCGTCTCCTCATCACTGGGGCGGCTGGGCCGGGGGAGGCTGGGGCGAGGCGGATGGGGGCTCGGGCTGGGGAGGCGCCGCGAGTGCGGGCGGTGCCCCTGGGGAGGGGGGCGGGGCGTACGGGGCCGGCGCCGGAGGCGGGGCCTGGGGGGGAGCGGCCGGCGGGTAGTAGCCGCCTGGTGAGGAGGGCGGAGACGGGGGCGCCTGTGCGGGGGGGCCCGAAGGCGGGTAGGGCGCCGCGGGCGGCGCCTGCTGCGGATAGGGCTGTGCCGCGGGCGGCGGCGCCGCCGCCGGCGCCTGCTGCGGCGGCTTCCGCCTCATCATCAGGGCCGCGACGGCGCATACCACCCCGATCACCACTATCAGGCCTATCAGAACCGTGCCGTTCTTCTCCATGAAACCCGGTTCAGCGGGCTTGGTCACCGTCGGGAACTTGACCAGGACGCTGAGCGTGGCGTTGCCGGCGTTCCCCGCCGCATCGTATGCCCTTGCGAGGATGACATGGCTCCCCTCCATCTTCTTGGTGGTGACCCATGTGTGGGTTCCCTGGGATGCCGTGAAGTTGGCAACGGACACGCCATCTATGAACAGCTGTATCCGCATGACGCCGACATTGTCAGATGCCATGACCGTGATGGCCACGGTCCCGTTCACGGCCGCTCCCGCTGCCGGGCTGGTGAAGTTGATGGAGGGAGGCTGGCCGTCCGCCGGCGGGGGAGGCGGCCTCTCGTAGATTGTGAACGCACTGTCGCTCTCGTCCGTGGCGTTCTGGGGCGGGGCGTATTCGTCTGACGCGGTCACGCGGAAGAGGCAATTCACGGAGGGCTGCGGCGGGACCAGCCACGGGCATAAGGTGCTGCCGTTGAGTATGGTCGCTATCTGGGTCCAGGGGCCGCCGGTCCCGTTGACCGAGTAATGCACGGTATAGCGGACCGCGCCGTTCCCGCCGGTGGAGTTCCAGGTGATATTCTGGGTGGTCCCAACGGTCCAGTTCTCGCCCCCGTTCGGAGATACCACTCGGACAGTGAGGGGCTTCATCGCCTCCGCGATGGTGAAGGCGGAATTGCCGGTGTCGGTGGCGTTCTGGGGCGGGTCGTAGCTGTCCGTCGCACTGACGCGGACGAAGCAGTTGGCGGAGGGCTGGTCGGGCACGGCCCATTGATAGATGCCGTCGTCGGTCTCGCCTGTCGCCACGGATGTCCACGGCCCGGACATTCCGGCCCTCGAGCATTCGATGTTGATGCGGACGATGCCGTTCCCGCCGGTGCGGTTCCATGTGATAATCTGCACGGTGCCGGCCGCCCATCTTTCGCCGCCGTTGGGGGAGAGCACGCTGACTGAAATGGGGACTGCCGCGTCCTTGATGGTGAACGGCACCGGATTGGAGGCGTTGACGCTCAGGGGCGGCACGGCGCTGTCCGTTGCGCTGGCGCGGATGTAACAGTTCGTGGAGGGGGAGGCTGGCACGGTCCAAAGGTATTGCTGGGCACCATCGGGCGGCAGGAGCGATGTGATGGCGGTCCAGGGACCGCCTGGGCCTGCCGTGGACAGTGCAAGCGTGACATTCTTGGCGCCCGTGCCTCCACCTACCATGAACTGGATATTGTGCTGGCTCCCCGTGAACCAGAGCTCGCCGCCCGATGGCGCTGTCAGGGATATCGTCGGGACGGGCGCGACGGAGGTGTTGAACGAGAACACGTATGCCGCGGCCATCGCATTGCCGGGTTCGGAATCGTCCAGGGCCAAGGTGGAAACGGTCACATTATACCTGGAACCCAGGAGGAGGCCGGTGGTGTTGAAGGTCAGGTTGTCCCCAGACCAGACCGGGGACTGGAGGGCGGGCGCTCCGAGGCCTGATATGGAGACCGCTCCCTGGGCCGATGAGAGGTTCATCGCCTCGCCGAACCGGACCATGATGGAGGTGGAATTAGACGCTCCCTGCGCGCCGTCGGCCGGGACCGTGGACAGAACCGCCGGTGCCGAGGAGTCTATCTCGAAATTGTTGGGGCTGGTGCGCGTGACGCTCCTGTTGGTGGCGTCCCTGAGCTCGACCTTCACCCTGACCGACGCAGAGTTGATGGAAGGCAGCTGCCAGGCCTGGGCGTTCTGGCCCGCCACCGCCTGCGCGATGCCCGTTGCGATGATGTTGGGATAGGTGGAGCCGCCGTCGGTGGAGTAGCTGATGTTGATGGAGTAGGGCAGCGTTCCGTTGGATGCGTTCCAGGACACCTGCCTCCACGAGCCACCGCTCCAGGAGGCATTTCCCAATGGACCGAGGAGGGTCATCTGGGGGAGGGGCACCGCGGCGTGATTGTTCCTGTAGGCCTGGAGCCCGTAGGAGGGCGTGGTCCCTGTGTAGGATGCCAGGACCATGTCGATGCCGCCGTCGTTGCTGAAGTCGCCCGCGTCTATCGAGCAGTAGGATATGGTCTGGGGCAGGCCTGTGTTGTTCACGGCCCAGGTCCCGGTTCCGTTCCCGTAGTAGACAACGAGACCGTTGCCCGCTATCCGGCCGGCCGCTATGTCGACATAACCGTCGGCGTCGAAGTCTGCCGAGGTGACGTCCGTGTAATGGTTGCTGGTGGGAAGCCCCGTGGACCAGCTGGTCCAGGAGGCCGCGTTGTTGACATTCCGGTATGCCCTCAGCCCCTGGCCGGCGCCGTACGAGCTCATCACGATGTCCATCGAGCCGTCGTTGTCTATGTCGCTGGCGTTGATGCCGGTCCACCTGCCGGCGGGCAGGCCGGTCGACGAGTTGGTCCAGGTCATGGTCCCGCCGGCGCCGCCGTTCCCGAGGAAGCATATGACGCTGCCCGCGGCGCCCCCGCAGGCGACATCGAGGTTCCCGTCGTTGCTGAAGTCCACCAATACGACGCCGCTGTCGCGCTCCCCAGTTACCGGGAGGCCGGACGAGTTGTCCGCGAACTTACCGGTCGAATTCTGGGTGTAGACATGCAAGCCGTTTGAGCCGGAGTAGCCGTTCGTGGCGGCGATGTCGAGCCGGCCGTCCTTGTTGACGTCCCCTAGGGCGATGCCCCTCCAGTTGCCGGTTGTGGGGAGGCCGGTCTGCGTAACCTCCGTGAAGACGGTGGCGCCGTTGTTGGCGAATATGTGGCAGCCGTTGGTGGAGCTGCTCGAGCCGGTGACTATGTCCATGTCCCCGTCGCCGTCGATGTCGCCGATGCGGAGGTCGCCTCCCCCGCCGTTCGGGGGCTGCGGCGCGATCGCCGTCCAGCAGCCCGCGCCGTCGCCGAGGTAGACCCTAAGCCAGTTCCCGCTGTTGGTCGCCGCGATGTCCGCGTTGCCGTCCTTGTTGATGTCCCCGAGCGCGATGCCGTAGTAGTCGCCGGAGATTGGAAGGCCGATTGAGGAATTGGACCAGTTGACGCGGTCGCGGGAGGCAGTCGCGCCGGCGCCCTCCTCGGACGCGGGGGCAAGGGGGAAGACCGCAGTGAAAAACAATATTGCTACGAGCATGATGCAAAGCATGCGCTGGACCGGATTCATTGGAGCTGCCAAACCAATCACCACCTGAAGATTCGAATTGACTGACGGATATTTAACGGTTTGGCGGATGCCTGTATCCGGATATTTCACGGCTTGATGACGCCCGCCTGGATGAGGCCGGATATCACGGTGACCAACATCATGAGGATGGCGATGCGCCCGAGCCATCTGTGGGCCGGTCTCAGGCCCATGCCCTGCTTTTTGAGGGCGACCATCCTGAGCCCGAGAAGAGGCATGACCATCACGAGCAGCAGCGTTGTGACGCCTATGAGCGTGTGCGGGACGCGGAAGTGCACCCCTGTGGATGCCTGTATCATGTAGAGGCCATACAGAAGGCCGGAAATCGAGAGCACGGCGCCGAGCCCTCCGAGCGCCTTGTGGCCTTTGAGCCATCCCTTGGTCCTCGAGCGGGCAACGAACATTCCGACCAGGAGCAGGGTCATTCCGGTGCCCATCAGCGCCGCATGCGGCTGCCATGCCGTGGAAGCCTGCTCGGTCGAGGCGCCGGAGGTTATGTTGATGCTGCCGTAGCCCAACTTCACGTGCTTCGAATTGGGATTGTCGTTGGGGCCGAGGGCCCAGATGAATTTCAGGAGGCCGTTGGCGGGTATGTCCTTGTCCCACCTGTCGCCGGTCTTGAGCAGCCGCTTGAATTCGAACGTTGTCGTGCCGGAGCTGTCGGAGCAGCCGTACTCGAGGATATTGTTCGTGCCCGGGGGCGACATCTGGGTGTCTGCCGGATGGGGGCCTGTTTCTCCGGTGGAATAGGCATCCATCATCCCGGCCTTGCTGCCGCTGGCCCAGCCGAAGAGCATGTCCGCACCGTTCATCATGGGGCCGTCCGGAGCAAGCCCGATGGAGACCCATCCGTTGGTCCTGCCCTGTATTGCCATCCAGATCTCCTGGCCCTTGACAGTCCAGCTGAGCGTGAAGTCCCCGCCGCTGAGGGAAGCGGTGTGCTTGTACTCTCCGATGTTGACTATACCGTCGAGGGTGGCTGTCGTTGCCACCTTTATGAATGTGACGTTCACCCGCGCCGTGGCGGTGAGATTGGACGTGTCCGTGACCCGGATATCTATCTCGTTGTCGGCCTCTGAAAGGGTGAACGAGATGCTCCAGCTGGTGGTGCCGCCGGCGGCCCTCCAGGAGCCGCCGTTGATGCGGCCCTCGATGCTGTCGACCTCGATATTGTCCGAGGAGGTGCCGCTGACGCTTAGCGAGACCGAGTTGACCATCACGCCCTCCGCCGGGGAGAGAATGGTCAGGGTCGGCGGCTGGTTGTCCGGCGGCGGGGGCGGCGGCGCAGGCGTATATGTGACGTTCACGGACGCAGTGGCCTGGTTGTTGTTCGTGTCCGTGGCGCGGGCATCGACCTGGTTCGTCCCGTTGGAAAGGCTCACGGAGAGCTTCCAGCTGGCGGTGCCAGTGGCGAGGCGCCATGCGCCCTTGTTCACGCGCACTTCGACCTTTGATAATGCAACATTATCCATCGCTGAGCCGGTGACATTTATCGGACTTGTTTCGAAGGCCTCGCTGTTCGTCGGTGTGGAGATGATTATCGAGGGCGGAACAGTGTCCGGCGGCGGGCCGCTCTGGTTCTCGTAGGTCACGGAAATGGTCGTGGTATTGGTATTGTTGGCGAGGTCCGTGGCGCGGGCCTTTATCGAATTGGAACCGAGAACGAGCGTTACCGTGGTGTTCCATGTGGTATTGCCGCTGGCATTGACCCACGCTCCGCCGTTGAGCTGGACCTCGACCTTCCTTATCCCGGAGGCGTCGGAGGCGTTGCCCCGGACGTCGATGAGGCTGTAGTTGAAGGTCTGGCCGTTCGAGGGCTGGGAGATGGTGATGACGGGCGGGGTCGTGTCGGGACCCGGCGGGGTGATGTTGTTGTATGTGACATAGACGAAATCGACATTGGAATTGTTGGAGGTGTCGACGGCGCGGGCCCTGATGAAATTGGAGCCTGCTGTCAGGGTCACCGTCGCGTTCCAGGTAACATTTCCCGTCGCTTTCTGCCACGAGCCGTTGTTGGCGCTGACCTCGACATAATTGACGGCGACATTGTCGGATGCGTCACCGCTGACATTTATCAGGCTGACATTGAAGACGCTTCCGGTCGTGGGCGAGATGATGTGGACCGTCGGGGGTATGAATTCGGGAGGGGGGGCGCTCGAGACCGTGAGCTGGCGGGTCAGGGAGCCGAAGAGGTTGCACGATGCGGTGACATCCAGAACGTCGCCGTCGACGGCGGATATGTCGTAGGAATAGTTGAATGTGTCAAGCGTGGGCTGACTGGTGTAGGTCTTCGTGATATTTATGACCGAGTTGCGCTTCACTTCCACGGTCTGGACGAAGTGGGTGGTGTTGTCGGCCACGACATGCGCAATGCTCACGTTGAGCCTCTGCGCAGCGACGTCGTACTCGAGGGTGACGCTCTGCGGCGGATGGGCGGATGCCGGGGCCGGCAGAACGACGATGAACATCGTGGCGAGGAGGATTGAAAGGAAGATGGTAGCGGGGCTTGGATTGGCAATTAGGTTCGTCAGGATATGACCTCCGTCCAGCTAACACGAGCCATCATTATGATATTATATCAATACTATGGTAATTATCCCACGCAAGGGTACAAATAGGCCCCTCCTAATCCCAGCGCAATGCAGCTGCTCGGGGAGGGTGCAGCGCTGGCGGCGTCGATACTGTGGACGTTCACGTCGCTCGCATTTACCCTTGCCAGCAAGAGGGTCGGGCCCCTTGCTGTAAATCTTCTGCGTATATTGTTCGCAATTGGACTGCTGGCGCTGGCGCACGTCATCATTCTCGGGACGTTGATACCCAAGGCCAACGATGCCCAGTGGGGATACCTGAGCGCCAGCGGCATCATCGGCCTTGCCATCGGGGACCTCGGCTACTTCGGGTCGCTTGTCATTTTGAGGCCGAGGAGGGCCACGCTGCTCATGGCCGTCAATCCCATCTTCTCGTCCATTCTGGGTTACTTCGCCCTTGGGGAAGTATTGTCGCTCGTTGCCATTGCCGGCATTGCGGTCACGCTCACCGGTGTGCTCCTGGTCGTCCTCGAAAAGGAGGAGAAGACGGATGAAAAGGATGGAAAGGCGGATGAAGAGACGGACGGGGTCAAGCGCTCCAAGTGGCTCACATCCGACAAGAAATGGCTCGGTGTGTTGTTCGGCGTCATAGGCTCGCTCGGCCAGGGCATCGGGCTCGTCATATCCAAGTACGGCATGCAGGACGCGGCGACTGCGGGCGCGGGCACGCTGAACCCGCTTTCGACCTCGCTCATCAGGATGCTTGCCGCGGGCCTCTTCTTCTTGATTCTGATGGTCGGCATCGGTCGGCTGGGGAATGCGGGAAGGGCATTCAAGGACCGGCAGGGGATGAGCGCCATCGTCGCGGGCACGATAATTGGGCCGTTCCTGGGCGTATGGGTCTCCATGCTCGCAGTATCCAACACCGACGCAGGGATAGCGGCGACGCTGATGTCCATGATGCCCGTTTTCATCATACCGGTGGTTTACGTACTGTATCGTGAGAAGACCAGCTGGCGCGGTATACTCGGCGCGTTCGTGGCCATCGCCGGCGTGGCGATGCTGCTCCTCCTGTGACATTGCCCCATCCAAAAGGGTTTTAACCAATACGTATATTCTCAGCTACAAGGGGGATGCGGATGAGGAAAGTCGCGATAGTCGGCGGTGGTCTTTCGAAGTGGGGCATGCGCAGCGCAACCTGGAAGGAAATGGTCCAGGAGGCGGGCAAGAGCCTTTTCGACAGCGTCAGGAACCTTGACAAGAAGGATATCGACAGCCTTATCGTCGGAGCGGCCCAGCCCGAGCGCCTGACGTTCCAGACGCATGTGGCGCCCATGGTCGCGGAGGAGCTCGGCGTCCGGCCCCACAAGGTCATCATGAGGACCGAGCTCGCCTGCGCCTCCGGCCAGTGCGCCATAAGGGTGGCGTACGCCTGTATCGCCGCGGGACTGAGCGACCTGGCCCTCGTCGTCGGTGCGGAGAAGATGAACCTGCCCAACATGGCCGAGGGACAGACCTCGATGACGAACGTCCTCGACAGGGAATGGGAGGGCGTAATGGGCTTCTCGGCCCCGCCGTTCTTCGCTCTTACCGCACAGGCGCACATGAGGAAGTACGGAACGACCAGGGAGCACCTCTCCATGGTCTCGCAAAAGAACCACAGGTTCTCCGCCTCCAATCCGTTCGCGCAGTTCAACAAGGAATATACGCTCGACGAGATATCGAACTCATTGATGGTCGCCCCTCCGCTGCGGTTGCTGGACTGCTCCGGAATTACCGACGGCGCGGCCGCTGTGCTCCTCACGACGGCGGAGAACGCAAAGAAATACTGCGACACCCCCGCATACATAATCGGCACGGGCCAGAACAACTGCGGCAATCTCATCTACAGGCACGGCGACATGGCGACGTGGCAGCCCTGCCGGGACGCGGCCAAGGAGGCCTACAGGTCGGCGGGCATCGAGGCAAAGGACGTCGACATCGCCGAGACGCACGACTGCTTCACCATTTCCGAGATACTCGAGTACGAGGACCTCGGCTTCTGCAAAAAGGGCGAGGGACCCAAGTTCATAGAGGACGGCCAGAGCGACCTGGGCGGAAAGGTCGCGGTCAACACCCGAGGCGGACTGCTCGGCTGTGGCCACCCGCTCGGCGCCACGGGCCTGGGACAGGCCATTGAGATATTCCAGCAGTTCGGGGCCCAGGTCCCCAAGAAGAGGCAGGTGCCCAAGGTTAACATCGGAATTGCACACAACCTCAGCGGCCTGGCCAACGTTCATTCGATTCTCGTTTACGGGAGGGATGCGAAATGAAGATAGACCTGCCGATAGCGCTAGATTTCTATCCGCTCGAGAGCGACAAGCAGACCAGGATATCGCCGTTCTTCGACGCATTGCGCCAGGGAAGGCTCGTGACCACCAAATGCAAGAAATGCGGAGCGGTCCACTGGCATCCCAGGGTGATGTGCGACACATGCAATTCTGACCAACTCGAGTGGGTCGACCTGCCCAAGTTCGGGAAGGTCGTCGGCTTCACGGCCATGGTCGTGGGCGCACCATTGGGCTTCGAGAAGGACGTGCCTTTCGTGACGGGGCTCGTGGAGCTTTCCGGAACAAAGCAGGTGATAGCAACCCGCATCGAGGGCATCAAGTACGAGGACGTCACCATGGGGATGGATGTCGAGCTCAAGATAGTCTATCTCGATGACGGAAGGGTGTTCTTCCGGTTCAAGCCCCGCAGCACCCCCGACGAGATACTCAACGGAATAAAGAAGGTCGTCGTGGTCGGAGCGGGAAACATGGGCTCCGGAATTGCGCAGTCAATTGCGCAGGCCGGCTATGAGGTTGCGCTCATGGACATCGAGCAGAGGTTCGTGGACGGCGGGTTCCTCAAGATAAAAGGGCCACTCGAGAAGAGGGTGGCCAAGGGCAAGATGAAGAAAGAGGACCTCGACGCCATGATGGGCCGAATAAAGGGCTTCACCACGGCGAACATGAAGGACGCCGTGGCGGGCGCCGGCCTCGTCATCGAAGCGGTCTTCGAGGACATGGAGGTCAAGAAGAAGCTGTTCGCGGAGCTCGACCGGCACTGCGCTCCCGGCACTATACTGGCCACGAACACATCCTCGCTCAGCGTCGCGGACATGGGAAAGGCGACAACGAGGCCCGAACGATTCGTCGGATTGCACTACTTCTATCCTGCGGCTGTCAACCAGCTCTTCGAGGTCATCGCGGGCGACAGGACCGCACCCGAGGTGGTCAGGGCGATGATGGACTTCGGCCGCAACACGGGCAAAATCCCCGTCGAGGTACGGGATGCGCCCGGCTTCGCCGTCAACAGGTTCTTCGTCCCGTGGCTCAACGAGGCGTGCCGCATGTTCGAGGAGGGCATTGCGAACCCGCCCACGATAGATGAGGCGGCCAAGGACGGCTACAAGATAACCATGGGCCCGTTCGAGCTCATGAACGTCACAGGCGTGCCGATAGCGTTCCACGCGGAGACCTCGCTCGCCAAGGGACTTGGTAAATTCTACGAGCCGGCTGCAATTCTCAAGAAGCAGGCGGAGCTCGGAAAGCCCTGGGAAATAAAAGGAGAGGTGGACCGCTCCAAGTTCGATGCGGTGCGCGAGAGGCTGTTCTCCGTGACATTCGGCATCGCCATGAAGCTGGTCGAGGAAGGTGTGGCATCCATCGAGGACACTGACACGGGCGCGACCACGGGCCTCCGCTGGAGGGGCGGCCCCTTCGCGATGGTCAACGAGCTGGGCGTCAAGAAAGTCCATGAAATGATAACGAGGTTCGCCTCCAAATCAAAGGACTTCCAGGTGCCTGAGATTCTCGACAAGCAGGCAAAGTCCGGGAAACCGTTCGCTGCGAGGACCATCAAGGTCATGAAGGACGGCCCTGTGACGACGCTCTACATGAACAGGCCCGACCAGATGAACGCGCTCAGCGGCGCAGTGTTTGCAGATTTGGACGAGATAATCGACGAGCTCGAGAAGGACAAGGAGCTGAGAGCGGTCATCATCACCGGAGAGGGCAAGGCCTTCGTCGCAGGCGCGGACATCAAGGAGATGAGCGCCCTCAATCCCGAGGAAATGAGAACCTTCACGGCCCACGGCCAGAAGGTGCTCCGGCGCCTTGAGAAGCTCCAGAAGCCGGTCATTGCGGCAATAAACGGGTTCGCCCTCGGCGGCGGCATGGAGATAGCGCTGTCGTGCGACATCCGGCTCGCATCGGACAAGGCCAAGTTCGGCCTGCCCGAGGTCAAGCTCGGAATATTCCCCGGGCTCGGCGGAACGCAGAGGCTCACGAGGATAGCGGGCAAGGGAAAGGCCTGCGAGCTCATCTTCACCGGCGACATCATCGATGCGGCGGCCGCACTAGCAATAGGCATCGTCGACCGCATCGTGCCGGCGGCCCAGCTGATGTGCGAGGCGCGCGCAATGGCCGCAAGAATTGTGGTCAACGCGCCAATAGCGGTCGGGCTGGCGAAGAGCTCCATAAACATGGCCCTCGAATCGGATCTGGACTCGGGGCTCAAGTACGAGCTTGATACTGTAATGAAGTGCATGCCCACCAAGGACAAGAAGGAGGGCATGAAGGCGTTCATCGAGAAGCGCAAGCCCGAGTTCAGGAACGAATGAGGCGAAGGCCTCAAGGGGTACAAGGCCACAAGGGACGAACTGATGGCCATGTGGCCTTGTCCCATTGCGGCCTGGTGGCATTGTGGCCCAGGAAAGACAGCAAGGCGGTGAGTGGACATCCCGACCGACATAGAGATTGCAAGGAAGGCCCGGGTCAAATCCGTGGCCGACATCGCGGCGGTCGCAGGCATCCCCCCGGCGTTCCTGGAGCCCCACGGAAAATATGCAGCCAAGATAAATCTCAAGGTCAAGGAGCGGCTCCGGAGCCGGCCCAAGGGCAAGCTCATCTGGGTCACCGCCATCACGCCGACGTCCGCCGGCGAGGGAAAGACCGTGACCACCATCGGGCTCGTGCAGGCTTTCGGAAAATTGGGCAAGAAGGTCATGGGGTGCCTCCGCCAGCCGTCGATGGGCCCCGTTTTCGGAATAAAGGGCGGCGCCACGGGCGGCGGCGCCTCGCAGGTCTATCCAATGTGGGACATCAACCTCCACTTCACGGGGGACATCCATGCCGTGGGCTCGGCGCATAATCTCCTTTCCGCTCTCGTTGAGAACCATCTGGCCAAGAAGAACGAGCTCGACATCGACCCCACCAAGATATTGCTGCGCAAGGTAATTGACATGAGCTCCCGCGAGCTCCGCAAGATTGTCGTTGGGATGGGAGGCCGCGCCATGGGCGGCGTCACCCACGACAGCGGGTTCGACATCACCGCAGCCTCGGAGATAAGCGCGATACTCGCGCTCTCCGAGAGCGTGAAGGAGCTCAAGGACAGGCTGGGCCGGATGGTCGTCGCGTACGACCATTCCGGAAAACCGGTCACAGCGGCCCAGCTCAAGGGAGTCGGGGCGATGGCGGTCCTGCTCAGGGACGCCATAAAGCCCAACCTTGTGCAGACGCTCGAGGGCCAGCCCATGTTCATCCACGGATTCCCCTTCGCCAACATCGCCCACGGGAACAGCAGCATCATCGCCACGAAGCTGGCGCTCGATCTTTCGGAAATCGTTGTGACGGAGGCAGGCTTCGCCGCGGACCTGGGCCTCGAGAAGGCGTTCGACATAGTATGCAGGAAGTCTGGCCTCGTTCCGGACGGAGTCGTGCTCGTGGCAAGCGTGCGCGCCCTCAAGATGCATGGCGGCCTTCCGAAGGACAAGCTGGACGGGCCCGACCCCGAAGCCCTCGAGAGGGGGTTCGAGAACCTGGACAGGCACCTGCAGAGCGTTGCGAGGTTCGGCATACCGGCGGTCGTGGCCGTGAACCGTTTCCCGAAGGACACGGACGAGGAGCTTGCATCCGTTCTGGCGCATTGTGAAAAGCTCGGCATCCCCGCGGCCGTTTCCACGGTGTTCACGGAAGGCGGCAGGGGCGGGATGAGGCTGGCCCGCGCTGTCCTCGGGACGGTCGAGACGAAACCGGGACGCTTCAGGTTGCTCTACGACGAAAAACTGCCGGTCAAGGAAAAGGTCCGCATCATCGCCACCGAAATATACGGCGCGGCGGATGTCAGATACACGTCGCAGGCCGAATCGGACATCAAGGCAATAGAGGATTCCGGGCACGGAGCGCTTCCCATCTGCATGGCCAAGACGCAGCTCTCCGTCACGGACAATCCGGACATCAAGGGTGCCCCGACCGGATGGACCCTGACCGTGCGCGAGGTGCGGCTCTCTGCGGGTGCCGGGTTCATAGTTCCGCTGACTGGCGAGATAATGACCATCCCTGGCCTGCCGTCCAGCCCGGCGGCCGAGAGGATGGACATCGACGACGATGGAAAGATAACTGGTCTCAATTAGGAAAGCTATTGATTGCCCAGTCGTTTCGAAACCGAACCAACTTTATATTAATATGAGATACACGTTTAACAACACAGGTCCGGCCCGGGGTGCAAGAGGTTGGCCGAGAAGAAGAAAAGCAAGACGAAGGAGGATATCTCAGACCTCATCTCCAGCCTTGACTCGCTCATCACAAACCTGAAAGGGGATGAGAAGCCCGAGCCTGTCGAGAAGAATGAAGCGCCTCCCCTCAGTGCCATCGAGGAATTGATAAAGGACACAAAAGTGAAGATGGCCGTCGCGCCGGTTGCTGAGCAGCCCACAGACGCATTGCCCGTTGTCGAAACGGAGCCGTTCGTTGAGCCCGTGCCTGAAAAGGTTATCGATATCGGCGAGCCGGAGTCGAATGTCCCGGAAATATCGGAGCTTGGCGCGGAGGGAGCGAAGGAAGCGCCAGCAGGAGAGGAGGGTGCAGCCGAGGAAGATGAGGGCGCCGAGGTAATCGAGGAGGTCACATTCCAGTGCGAGGTGTGCGGCTTTTCCATGGACGTCGATGAACCGAGCTGTCCGAATTGCGGAACCGTGTTCCTGGACGAAGCGCAGTCGGCCGAGCTGGAAGCACCCCGGCCCGGGGCCGAGCAGGTTCCGGCCAAGGCACGGACCCAAAAGGTCGGAAAGCTCGAGCCCGCAACTGAGATGCCCGTGATAGAGGAGCCTGGTGCAAGGCCGGTCGAATTCGAGACTGCTCCCGAGGGTCTGAAGAGCGCTATCGATGTCAAGCATGAAAAGGCCAGGGTCCCGCACCGGGGCTTTGTGAACGGCAACGGGTTCGTCAATGGACGCGGCCTCGTGAACGGGAACGGTTTCGTGAACGGCCGAGGGCTCGTCAATGGTAACGGTGTCGTGGACAGGCTCACGGACGATGATTTTGATTCGGTGCTCCAGCGCAGGCAAAAGAGCAGGCGCACGGGCAAGGTATTGGCGGTTGTGATTGCAGTCGCAGCGCTGATATTCGTCACACCGATGGCGGCCATGTTCCTGGTCCATACGAACGCGGGAATGGCCGTGGACGGCGATTTCTCGGATTGGAGCGACAGGGTGGTCTACGATGACGGCACGGAGCCTTCCATCCAATCCTCCCTGGACATCAGCCGTTATTCGCTTGCCGTCTCGGGCGGCAGCATATATCTATTCGTTCAGGTCGCGGGCGAGATGCTCTCCGGTAGAAGCACCGCGAACGGCGTCGATACGGTGAATGTCTATCTCGACAGCGATGACAACGCCGAAACAGGATACTCCATTCGCGGAATGGGCGCGGACCGCCGGCTCGAGGTGTTCGGTTGGGACGGCATCGTGAGGGGAAGCGGTCTGTACCAGTTCGCGCAGGGAAGGGACCGGGCGGACTGGAACGGCTGGAGCCTCAACGGCGGGCTCGCTTCCGCGACTGACGGCGGAAAGCTCGAGATCGCTGTCGCTTCCGTCGATGCGGGTATCAGGGGCTCCGAGAGCTTCCATGCGCTGTTCCAGACCATCAACTACGCATCAGGCAAGCAGGATTTCGCAAAGGCGCTCATCGGGCCCTCAGCTGGTGCGCTTGTGGCGGGGCAGACGCCAGCAGAGCAGTCAATACTTCCAATGGGGACCGCACAGGCATTGGTGCTCACTATAGATTTGGAGGCGAAGGGACGCGATGTCCCGCTCAAAGGCATCACACTGACCCGGACAGGCAACGCAATGGATTCCGATACCGGGACCATCACGATCAAATCGGGCGGCTCATCCCTGGCAACGGGGACCTTCTCCGGAGGCACGGGCAAGCTGAGCCTGCCGATGGACCGCAGCGTGTCGAAGTTCGGCTCAGTGCGGCTCGAAGTATATGTGGACATCCCCACAGGTGCCGTGCCCGAGCGCACCTTCGGCCTGAAGCTCGCCGACAACAATGCGCTGACCGTCGCGGCCGAGACCCCTTCGCTCTCAAACCAGTTGAGCTCGATGCGCTACATCGGCGCCGCTCCTGCAAGCATCAAGATAGATGGCGCGTTCGGGGACTGGAGCGGCATAGCCGCCAACCCGGATCCATTGGGGGACACACCGACATCCAGCACGGACATTATGGACTACCGCAGCGCCAAGACCAACGGCTCCGTCGCGTTCTTTGTGAATGTAGAAGACAATATTCTCGAGGGCATGACCGCTCCGGCGGCGAAGATGGTGCGGCCCGGGCCTCCCGGTCCGGGAGGAAGCGGGACCCCGGGGCCGGTGACGCCGCTTCCGGAGCTCGTGGGCGTAGACACAGTGAAGGTGCTCATCGACTCCGACAACCTCGCGCTCACCGGAAGCCCTGTCAACGGATTGACCTTCGGGGCGGATTTTGCGCTGGTGGTGACCGGCATCGGAGGCACGATACGGAGCAAGGAACTGTACGCCTGGGGCCCCGCGACGAGGACATGGCAGAGGATGGGCACGTTCGAGGCGGCGAACGACATTGCGCGTATGGAGATTGCGGCCCCGTTCTCAGCCCTCGGGCTCACGGCCAACTCGACGTTCAGCGTCTGTTTCGTGGCCGCGGACTGGGTCGGGAGCGAGGATGTTTCCGACAACCGGATAGTGATGGTGGACCCGCTCCAGCTCACCTCCGACGGTGACATTTGCCATTCCAGCGACGGGAACACCTGGAACTGGAAGGTGGACATAGGCACGAAGACCTTCGCAGACATGTGCGTCAACACCTCGAGCGGGTATGTCTACGTAATAGCCAACGACGGCGCTGTTTATGAATCGACAGGTGACTGGACCAGCTGGACCGAAATAGTCGCTGCCACATCCCATACCGACATCGTGGCCATCGCCACGGATTCGGGAACGCCACGCACGCTCTACTGCCTGCACTCGGACGGGGTCATAAACAATACCATCAGCGGCACATGGAACGCAAGCAACGGTGATGTCGGGCCCCAGACAGACTACGCGGATATGTGTTATGTCAGCGGTTCGGGGGGCGCGGCAACCTTGTATGTCATACGCACTGCGACCGGGGCAAGGGTCAGGTCGACCACGGACAGCGGCACCAGCTGGGCGAACTTCGGGAACAAGAATGTCGGGGACGACGGAAACAGTGAAACGAACGTGGCCATCTGCTACGGCTCCGCCTGGTCTGCGAACCGCGTTTTCATACTCCAGTCCGACGGAGAGGTTCGGAACGACACCGACGGGACTTCGGCAAACCCGTGGTACCGGCTGGAGAATTCTTCCGCAGCCGGGACCTATGTCGATATGGCCTACGCTTCCAGCGGGGTCCTCTGGACAGTCACTAGTGGCGGGCAGACATACACGCTCACGTCCGACGGGAATGCGGGGCAGGGAACCTGGTCCACGCTCGGGACAAGCAGCGAATCCAATGTCGTCGCCATAGCGGTCGGGGAGATGATACCCGAGTTCCAGGACATCCTGCTGCCCCTCGGCGGCATCATCGCGCTCTTCATGGTGATGAGGCGCCGGCGGACCCGGAAAGGTAAGGGTAATTAATTTTCGGACGAACCGAATTTATTATAATGCCCCATTGCATGCTCCTATTACCGTGGTGGGGCTGTGGGGTAGCTTGGTATCCTACTAGCTTGGGGAACCGCTCCCGGAAACGGTGCGGGTCCATAATGCTAGCGACTGGCGTTCAAATCGCCACAGCCCCACACTATCGGGGGTCTTGCCTTTGAAGGAGCGCGTCAAGCGGATATTCGCCCAGACGGAGGGACTGGACTGCGCCCTGTTCATGAACGGTGTTGAGCCCCACCTGGACATGAGCTTCTTCTACGTCACCGGCCTCGCGGACGGCCTTTTCGAGACGGGCGGGGTCATGATATACCCCGACGGAGGGATGGACCTCGTATCGTCGCTGCTGGAGGAGCCGAGCGCAAAGAAGTGCAAGGCGCCCCTCCATATATACCGGAAGCTGGACGAGGGCGAGGATATCTTCACGAACCTTCTCAAGGGCAAAAAGAAGGTCGGCATCAATTCGGAAGAGCTCACGCACGCCAATTTCGAGAAGCTCTCGAGGCTGGCCCCTCACGCCGAGTTCATGGACATTTCGCAGGAGGTCAAGGACGCCCGGGCCGTGAAAGACGAGCAGGAGCTCGAAGCCCTCAAGCGCGCCTGC
>Ga0315287_10002347_pt1 | contig 17906 bp, 16 predicted proteins | sample YL17G11_0_MG_FD_205037 | JGI IMG/M metagenome (GOLD analysis project Ga0315287, IMG submission 205037) | Sediment microbial communities from Yellowstone Lake, YNP, Wyoming, USA - YL17G11_0 | ecosystem: Environmental > Aquatic > Freshwater > Lake > Sediment | place: USA: Wyoming | collected...
CACAAGGTTCTCCGGGGACGACGCCGTCTGCCGCCCGAAAAGGCTCCCCGCCTTAGCCCTCAGCCCTCTGCGCCAGCACCCCGCGCTGCCACTCCACCGTGCGCCGCAGGCCCTCCTCCAACGTCACTTCCGGCACCCAGCGCAGCGCGCGCCGGGCCTTCTCGATGCTGACGACGCGCCGGCGGATGTTGTCCACGTCGCGCCGGTCATTGTGCGCCGGCACGACGTCCACTCCGATCGTGCGGATGAGTATCTCCGCGAGTTGGCTCACGCGCGTCTCGACCCCCGTGCCCACGTTGAAGACCTCGCCGATGGCCCGCTCCGAGGTCGCGGCCAGCAGGGTCGCCTCGACCGCGTCGTCGATGAACGTGAAGTCGCGCGTCTGGTTGCCGTCGCCGTGGATGACGGGCGGCTTCCCCGCGAACAGCGCCTCGGCGAACTTGGCGACCACGCCGCAGTAGGGGTTCGCCGGGTCCTGTCCCGGACCGAAGATGTTCGAATAGCGCACGGCGGCCGTAGTCAACCCGTAGGACTCGTAGAACGCCATGCAATAGTTCTCGCCCGCGAGCTTCGAGACGGCGTAGGGCGTGAGCAGCGAGAGGTGGTCATCCTCGTTGACCGGCATGTAGCGCGGGTTGCCGTAGACCGAGGTGGACGACGTGTAGACGATCCGCCTGCCCCCCGCGGCGCGCGCGGCCAGCAGCACGTTGAGCGTGCCGCCGATGTTGGTCTCGTAGTCCTCGCGGGGATTGCGCGTGGAGACCACGATGTTGCGCGCGGCAGCGTGGATGATGACCTCGCTCAGCCCCACCAGTCGCTCCACCACCGGCGGATCGCAGACCGAGCCGTGCACGAACTCGAAGCCCGACTCGGGCAGGTTCTCGCGGCGCCCGGTGAACAGGTCGTCCAGGACCGTGACCCGCGCCCCCTCGCGCAACAGGCGGCGCACCAGGTTGCAGCCCACGAAACCCGCTCCGCCCGTGACCAGCACGCGGCGTCCCGCGAGCGCGCGGACCCCGCTCACGGCGGCGCCCTGCTCTTCAGGTCGATTCGACGTCATCAGATCCTCCGGATGGGATCACTGTTTGAGACCGAGCCGCAGGTAGAGGATCGGCCGCAGGATGCGCCAGCCATCTCGCAGCAGGCGCATCTTCGTGGTGCCGCGCCCATGATAGCGCACCGTGACGGGGACCTCCCGCACCCGGTAGCCACAGCGCACGGTCTGGTAGAGCAGGTAGGGTTCGAGCTCGTAGCGGTCGAGCCAGTCCTGCTCGAGCCGGATGCGCGGGTCGTCGAGCAGGGAGAGGCGGAAGGCACGCAGACCGTTGGTGCCGTCGGTGCATGGGGCGCCGCTCGTCAGCTGGAAGAGGATCGGGTAGAGGCGCGTGAGCCAGCGGCGCGCCGGCGGGATGCCCGGTGTCGCCCCGCCCGGCAGCCAGCGCGAGCCCTGAACCAGGTCGGCCTCGCCGGCGAAGAGCGGATCGAGCACTCGTGGCAGCTCGTCCGGCTCGTGCTGGTCGTCCCCCGAGAGGATGGCGGCGAACTCATAGCCCGCCTGCTTCGCCGCCAGCAGCCCGGTCCGGATTCCGGCCCCGACCCCGCGATTCGTCGCGTGCCGGATCACGCGCTCCGCCCCCGCTGCCCGCGCCTCGTCCGCGGTCCCGTCGCTCGAGCAGTCGTCCACCACGATCACGCACGAGACCAGCCGGCGCGGCACCTTGCGCACCACGTCACCGATCTTGCCGGCCTCGTTCCAGGCCGGCACCACGACCGCGACCCGCGCCGGATCGATCGTCACGCGGGGCTCATGCGGGACGGCACGGGCGTCACGGCCGGCTCCTCCCGCGCGGTACCCGGGGGGCCCGAGTTCACCGGTGCGCTCCGGATGCCCTCGCGGCGGGACGGTCGAGTCGGTAGATCGCAATGAGCGAGCCCCGCCGCATCCAGGGCCGCGGCGCGAACTCGGCAGCCCGCACTGCCTCGCGTTCCAACGCCCGGTACCAGCGCAGCCCGATCGAGTCGCCCCGCGCGTGTCCTCGCGCGTCATGGTCCAGTCGGTCTCGGCCAGTTCGGCCAGCGACGGGAGCGACGACACGACCACCACGAGCGGCAACGCCCAGACCCGGTCCACGAAGAACCCGGCTACCGCGTGGAGCCGCCCCACAGCCTCGACCCTTCCTGTGCCTGGTCGGGAGGATGGCGGAAACGGTCTGGCCTTGCCGCATGGTCGCGAGCCTCTGCGAAGGGTGATGGGATGAAACCGACCGGAACGGCATAGCCTATCATACGCTCACGCGGCCCCGCGTCAGTCCTCGACGACGTGCGTCTCGAAGACCCGGCGGGCGCCGGCCCACCGCTCGCGGTCGAGTCGGCCCTCGCCGTCCAGACAGTCCACCCCGCCATGGGCCATGCGAGCGTGTGATGGGTGTTATCGTGGGCGAACAGGCTCTGGCGGCCCGGGCTCACGACACCGGGCTGGCCGAGCAGCCACGCGTCGATGCGCTGGAAGTGCGCCTCGTAGCCGCGCTCCTAGACCGGGCAGGCCTGCTCCAGCCGCCGGCTGAGGACCTGCCCATCCGTGAACCGGCTCTTCCGCGTGCAGGATCCTTCGCGAACCGGGGCACCCTGCCACAATCTGTGGCCTCAGGAACGGGGGGCACTCCAGACCCGCAACCACATCGAGTGTGATGATTTCCTGCCAAGCTGGCAGCCATGTGCCTCTCTCCAACACCACGCACCCGCGGCTGGAGTGCCGGCTGCCGACAACACCCGATACGCTCGCGCTCCGCTCAGCCCGTCTCCCACGACGTCCGTGCCCCATCACCGACTCCCCTGCTGCGGCGGTTCGGCCGCGACCGGCGGCACGGCGTCCGGTCCGCGGGGGCGGGGCTCTGTTCTTGACAGCTCCAGGCACGGCCCCGAAGATACGGCCGATTCTTCGCTGCCCGCTGCCTTCATGTCCGATGGGTGGAGCGACGCACGCATCTCGCGAGAACCCCTGGCGACAACGAGTGCCTGAGGAGAGCGACCGCCACCATGGCCTCATCGGGAGCCGAGAGAAGAAATGCAGGGCCCGCAGCGTGGGCCGATGCCGCCGCTCTGGCCGGCTCAGCTTCCGGATCGTGGTTCGCCCGGCTGCCCCCCGCCCTGATGCTTGCCGCGCTGGCCGCTTCCGGGTTGGCTGTTCGCCTCATCTTCTTCGATCACTACCAGCTCGCCGGGACGGACTGCGACGGGGCCGGCTACATGGATACGGCACGCCACCTCGCCGCGGGCCTTGGATTTCGCACCGGCGCGTACAAGCAGCTCTTCCTGCCCCCTGTATCCTTGCCGCAAGCCGATGGCCACTGGAACCCGCTGTACCCGCTGCTCACGGCGGGCGCGTTCCGACTCTTCGGCGAGTCCATGGCCGTGGCGAAGCTCGTACCGCTGGCATTCGGGGTGGCGTTGCCGCCGCTGATCTACCTGCTGGCGCAGGCGCTCACCGGCAGCCGTGCCACCGCCTGGGTCGCCGGCCTCATCGCCGTGGCGCACCCGACACTCGTCACCTGGTCCCTGCGCATCGAGACCGAGATCTGCACGATGGCGTTGGTGACCGCGGCCTTCGTGCTGATGCTGCGCGAGGGCCGTTGGCGGGGTTCGGCGCTCGGGGTGATCCTCGGACTCGCCTGCTTGATGAAGTACCCGTCCTCCATGCTCTGGGGGGCGGTGCTCCTCCACGATCTGTCGGCACGCGGCCTCCGCCGCGGCTTGCGCGGGTTGGTCCCGGTGGTCATCGGCTTCGCCATCACCGTCGCGCCGTGGCTGGTGCGCAATTTCCTCGTCTTTGGCCATCCCCTCTACAACGACGTCGGTTACGAGGCGCTCTTGACGTACCCCAGCTTCGGAGGCTTCAGCCAACGGTACTGGGCCATGCTCACCCCACCACCGCCGTTCGCCCCCTGGATGCTGAGCCACCCGGCGGAGACGCTCCAGCATGCGTACTACGGGGCGCGCGGGCTGGTGATCTCGCTGTCGCGCGAAGCGGTCGGCAGCCTCTGGCTGGTGCCCTTCTGGTTGGTGGGAGCGACACGCGTCTTGCCGGTCTGGAAGCGCTGGGCCCCGGCGGTTCTCTACGGATTGCTGCTGCTGCTCGCGTTCTCCTTGACGACCCCTCTGATGCGCTATCTCCTCAGCCTCACCCCCCTCTGGATCGTCCTGGCGGCCGACGGGGCTGCGTGGCTGGCAATCCGCCCGAAGCACTTACATCCCGCGCTGCGGCGGACGCTCACGACCGCAGTGGCGGTCGTGATGGCCATCGCCTTGGCCGACCAGGTACGGACGGCCGCGGCCCGCGCCGGCGACCGCACCTCGGGGTGGAACCCAAGTGTCTACTGCTGCCCGGTGGAGTTGATGGCTGCAACCCCCTACATCCAGTCGAATGTACCCCCGGGAGAGCCGGTGTTCTCCACGTGCCCCTGGCATGCCGCCTACCTCTTCGACCGACCGACAGTGAACATGCCCTTCGAAACGGCGGATCTCGTGAAGCTACGCCACGCGTGGGGGATCCGTTACCTGGTCATCGCAGACCGAGACGTTGACCAGCGCCTTCCGGCCTGGCACCCCGCGCCCCCCGCGTGGGCCCGGCCGGTCTGGCGAGCGAGCGCCGAGGAGATCGCGCGAACGCAGCGGACGCGCGACTACCCGCACCTCAGTGCGGTCACGATCTACCGCCTCGAAGCGGACTGACGCAGCACTCTTTCGCACCGCCCCCGGCTGCTGGGGGCGGCACCGAAGAAGCCTCCTCATCCGTGCGCAGCGCGGCCCGCTGGAAGCGCCTTGAGTGGCTGCCCGGCTTACATCTTCTCCAGCCACCGCGACTGCAACGTCACCCCCGCACGCCGAAGTTCCCGGTGCAGGCAAGCGACGCCGGGCAGGGCACGGTCCAGGTACTCGCAGACGGCCGTCGAGTTCACCCGGCAGGCCCGGGCGATGGCGCGGTGGGAAAGCCGGGCGTCCTGGTGGAGCCGGAGAATCTCGCGCAACGACCTCATCCGCAGCCTCTGGGTGGCCACGCAGGGTACCTCCTGGGGAAGGACCAAGCATGTGCCGCTTCGCTGCCGATGGAGGTTCACGATATCCGGAACGGGTGTTCGCGATGGAACGGAATGCGCAACTGAGGGGGTCAGGCCACCACGACCTGAAATCCGTGTTTCGAAGTCAGCGGCTTGATTCGGTCGAGAGAATTCGGCTAGTATCTTGTGATATGAATATGAGCGTCTTGCCGCGACACAAGGCGATTGCGACCATCGTCTGCTACAACAACGGGGCGAACGCCGCTAGTACGCTCGAGCGCATCCCCCCGGCGGCCGAGCGCGACTTCGACGTGGTGGTCATCGACGATGGCTCGACCGACGACACCTCCGCGCAGATTGCCCGCTTCGGGCTCCCGGTGATCCGTCACGACCAGAACCGGGGACTCGGGGCTGCGATCAAGAGCGGCATGCGCTATGCGCTAGACGGCGGCTACGACATCTTCTGCATCCTGGCGGGGAACGCAAAGGACGACCCGGGCGAGATTCCAAGACTGCTGGAACCCATCCGCAGGGAAGAAGCGGACTATGTGCAGGGGTCTCGCTTCGCGCCTGGTGGCTCGCAGGAACACACGCCGGCGTTCCGGTTCGCCATGGTCAAGGTTCACGCCCGGTTCATCCAGTTGGTGACAGGCTTTCGCGGGACTGACTCCCTCAACGGTTTCCGGGCGTATCGCACGTCGCTGTTCAAGGACGGCAGCGATATCAACGTCTGGCAGGACTGGCTGGACGGCTACCAACTCGAGACGTACGTGCACTACAAGGTGCTCAGTTCCGGACGCCGCGCCACCGAGGTCGGGGTATCCAAGACGTACCCGGCCAAGAAACGTGGAATCCGGTACTCGCACATACGGCCGGTCATCGATTGGTGGTGGATTCTCAGCCCGATCCCGTTGTTGATGCTCCGCCTGAGAAAGTAGCGAGGGACCCGGCGTCAGACGGACGCACCACCTGCATCGGTGGTCGTCGCCTCGAACCGACGGCGCTCGTCCAGGAACTGGTCGTAGTCGCGAATGTAGTCGGCCGGATCGTACGGGTGAGAGGCAAGGATTAGCAACATGGCGTCTCGCGTGTACTTGTATTGCGTGCCCCACACCTGCGGTCGTAGATGGATGCCCATGGTGAGATCGTCGAGCAGGAACTCCTGCCGCCGATGACTGTCGTCGGCCACGACGACGACCGACCCCCTCAGGCAGACGATCAACTGAGCGCACTGGCGGTGGGCGTGCTCGCCGCGGACCTCCTTTGAAGGGACGTCGAAGATCACGAAGCAGCGTTCAGGCACGAATGGGAGCCCCTTGCCGACCTGGCGCGCGACGAGGTTTCCCCGCAGGTCCTTGATCAGGGGGACGTTGATGATCTCGACGCCGCTCACCTCGACCGTGCTCTCCCGAGCGACTGCCGGGGGGACGGACTCACGCCCAGCAGGCGCGCTCGAGACGTATCTCTGGATCCGAGCCGGGTTGCCGACCACGACGGAATAGGGCGGGACCGAACGGACCACGACAGCGCCCGCCCCGACCAGGGCGTGCTGCCCGATGCAGACGCCGGGCAGGATCGTGGCGTTTGCGCCGATCGAAGCCCCCTTGCGGACGACGGTCTCTGGGTACTTGTCCAAGTGCTGGCGGCTGCGGGGGAAGGGGTCGTTCGTGAACGTCGCGTTCGGTCCAATAAAGACGTCGTCCTCGATGCGTATGCCATCCCAGAGCTGGACGCCGCACTTGACGGTGACGCGATCTCCGAGCCGCACATCGTTCTCGATGAAGACGTGATCGCAGATGTTGCAGTCGCGCCCGATCACGGCCCCCGGAAGGACGTGCGCGAAGGCCCAGATCCGCGTGCCATCTCCGATGCTGGACGATTCAACCAGCGATTGCGGGTGCTCGAAGAACGATCCCATGATTCTGATCCCTCGCTACACGTACGGCCAGCCGTTGACCGCCTCAATGATCGTGTGGATCTCCTCATCGAGGAGGTAGGGGTGGATTGGCAGCGACACCTCGCTGGACGCGAGTCGCAGGGCGTTGCCGAGCGGACCATGGACCTCCGGCGTCAGGACCCCGGTGAGCGCTCGCTGCTCGGTGATGAGTCGTGGGTAGTGGACGGCGGTCTGTATCCCCTTGCTCTCGAGATGGCGCCGGAACCCGCCGCGCTCGGCCCCGGGAACAAGAACCGGAAACAGGTGCCAGCACGGCCGCGCCCTGGGCGCGGGCTCGAGCGCCCGCACGTGGGGATGCCGAAACCCGGCGAGATACTGTTGCGCAATGGCCCGACGCCGCTCGGTCCAAACCTCCAATCGAGGCAGGAAGGCATCCTTCAGAATCGCGGCGTGTAGCTCATCGAGGCGGCTGTTGAGGCCCAGGTGGTCATGGACGTAGCGGGCGGTCTGTCCGTAATCGCGCAGAGACGCGCAACGGCTCTTGAGTTCATCGTCGTCGGTCACGATCGCGCCGCCGTCGCCCAGGGCGCCGAGATTCTTGGTGGGATAGAAGCTGGTGGCGCTCACCTGGCCCACCGATCCTGCCGGGGCGTTTCCCCATCGCGCCAGGACCGACTGAGCGCAGTCCTCGAGTATGGCGAGATTGAAACGTGCGCGCAGATGCGCGAGCCGTTCGAGATCCAGCGGATGCCCATACAGATGAACCGGCAGGAAGAAACGCAGAGCCGGATCCGCGACAAAGCGCTGCTCGCAGAGGTCGAGGTTGACCAGGCCGCGCTCGTCGACGTCCACGAACACCGGGACACCGCCGGCTCGCAGGATTGCCAGGCTGGTCGCGAAGGCGCTGAGCGGCGTGGTCAGCACGCGCTCCCCCGGCCTCAGCCCCAGCGCGCGCAGGCCGATTTCGATGGCGTCGAGGCCGCTCGCGCATCCGACCGCATGACGGCGGCCGAACCGAGGCGCCAGCGCTCGCTCGAAGCTCTCAACGTTGCGCCCGAGAATGTACCATCCGCTCGCGCCGACCGCCTCGACGGTTGCCAGCACGTCCGCCCGGGTGTCGGCCCACTGGCGCTTGAAGTCGTTGATGAGGATCGCGGCCGCGGCCATGGTCGGCTCCACTTCGGCTGTCAGATTGGCGTGACACGGCTCCAAACTCGCCCCGAACAAGGTTCGTTCACTGGGGCGACAGGCTATGACGCGGGTGCCACGACCGCTACACAGAGGCAAGCGCCGCCCACCATGGCAGTTCCGGCGTGCGAGTTGGCATGTGGGAACGCCCTCTCGCTCGACGCCGAGTCTACACCCGGCAGTGAGCCCCCGCCAGCGCCATGGGGAAGGGGTCAGGGGGAACGTGATGGGACCCGTTGAGGAAGAGATTGCGCATTACCACTTTCCGCGAGCCGTCGGACTCCTCATCAATCTGGGCGCATTCCTGCGAAGCCGGTCCCGGGCGGTTCATACTGGAATCAGGCTTCGGAACCAACCCGGCGGGGTGTTGACTGCGAGTGCACCAGCGTCAATGGGCGCAACGGCATTCTCGCCGCCAGCGATGAACTGCCCGACCGCTCGCCCGGTGTCTGGAGGACCGCTCAGCCCTCCAGGCCATGGCCGAACGTGCCGCCGCGGGGGCCACGGACGAGTATTCCTTCGAGGCCAGGTACACGAAAGTGCAGGAGCTCTACCTGAAGCTGCTCGCGCGATGAGCGGTTGGCGGACACGCGACCACATCGAGTGTGAGGATGGGCTCGGTGCCTAACGGGCGCGGCGACTGGAGGAACACGGCGTCAGGTGGCGAGCGCTCGCGCATCCAGCGCAGCGCCGCCGCCTCGTCGGCCGTCAGGAACGCCGGGTCGCCGGGGCGCACCTCGGCGAACATGCTGCGCAGACTGCGCGGGTCGCTCAGGCAGGCGGCGCTGGCGACGGCGGCGTTCCCGAGCGCCAGGACGATCACCCCGGCAACGTCGAGGAGCAGCCACTCTCCGCGCGACCAGGCGGCCGCGACCGCGGTCCCCGCTGCGGCGGCCAGGACGAGATGGAGCGGGAAGCAGGACTTCTCCGAGGTGATGCCGGGCAGCAGGACGAACAGGAAGGGCAGCAACAGTCCGAGCGCCATGCCCGAGGCGAGCACCCGATGGTCCGCGGGCAGGCGGCGCAAGCCCAGCGCTCCGGCGAATGCCACCGCGCTCATCGAGAACGCGAGCCCCATCGCGTTCGGGACCACGAGGCGCAGCCGCATCATCTGGCCCGGGCTGCCGCCCGCGGTGATGAAGCGCAGGTGGGGCTGGGCCAGCGCGAACCCGAGCGCGCCGGCGGCGGCGATGCGGATCGAGAACTGGAGCGCGGTGAGCGTGCGTCAGAACAGCAGCACGGCGCCCAGCGCCAGGCGCGTGCGTGCGGCGCCAGGCTCCGTGGGGTGCACGGAGGTCATCGGGTCCTTCAGAGTGCCGGCCTCGGCGGATCTCAGCCGTGGGTCGGCAGATTCAGCGCGTGCGCGGCGAGTGCAGCATGGGCCTGCACCTTCATGTCCTGAGGCAGGCATGACGGGCGCCCCGCCACCGAACAGGCTGAGGCCCGCGGCGCCAGCCCGAAAACGACCTCATGCCGGTGGCGCGCTCGTGCGCCGTCACGTGCCTTGCCGGGCCTCCGGAAATGCTGGTAGGCTTCGAGTTGAGCGATTCTCCGCGACCTCTGCGTCGCCGGTCTTCAGACCCTTTCCCCCCCCGGGGGGACCATGCACTCCAATCTCAGCATCGGCGTCGTCATCCCCTGCTACAACGAAGAAGAGGGCGTCCGGGCGGTCATCGGACGGATGCCCACCGTGGTGGACGAGGTCGTGGTGGTCGATAACAACTGCACCGATCGCACCGCCGAGGTGGCCGCGTCCCTGGGGGCCCGGGTCGTGTCTGAGAGGACTCCCGGCTACGGAGCGGCCTACAAGGCGGGACTGCGGGCGGTCCAGAGCGATATCGTCGTGACCTTGGACGGTGACGGCACCTATCCTCCCGAGGAGATTCCCCGGCTCGTGCAGACCCTGCTCGAAAAGCGCTGGGATTTCCTCTCGGCCAGCCGCTTCCCCCTGGCGGACCCGCGCGCCATGGGCTTCAGCAATCGCCTCGGCAACCGGGTGCTCACGGTTGCCGCGGCGATGCTCTTCTTCAAACCGATCCGGGACAGCCAGTCGGGCATGTGGGTGTTCCGTCGCGCAGCGCTCGAACGGCTGCGGCTGACCTCCGACGGCATGGCGTTCAGCGAGGAGATCAAGCTCGAGGCCCTGCTGCGCGGCCTGCGCTTCGGCGAGGCCCACATCCCCTACGGGATGCGGGTCGGTGAGGTCAAGCTGCAGAAGTGGCGGGATGGGTGGAACAATCTGGTCTTCCTCGTCCGCAGGCGCCTGGGCCTGGGATGAGCGTCGCGCTCCGTCCGGAGCGGCCGCCGAACCCGCTGGTCGGGCTACTGGACCGCCTTGGTCCGGTCCTCCTCACGATCGCCGCCGGGATCGTGCTGGGGCTCCAGTTCATCATGCCTGACAAGCGTATGATCGCCGTGATCGGGGCGATCCTCATGTTCGGCCTGGCCTGGCGGCTGGACATGGTTGCCGCGTTGGGCGTGCTGGCCGTCGCCCTGCCCTTCCCCCGCGGCACGGTCTTCGGCAGCACCAACCTGGCCTTCATCGCACTCCTCGCCGTGCTCTGGCTGCTGCGGGTTTCACGGGGCCAGTGCGCGCGGCCGCGGCGCTCGCCGCTCGACGCACTGGTGCTCGCGCTGTTCGTCGCGTACGTCATCTCGTTCTACAACGTCACGACCGCCGTTGACCTGGGCTATGCACTGCCGCTGTTCGTGCTGCTCGCGGCGGCCGTCCTGATGTTCTTCGTGATCGTGAACAACCTGCAGGACGAGCGGGGGTTCCGGCGCTTCCTCGACTTCCAGGTCGTCTCGATACCGCTCGTGTGTCTGCTCGCGGTCTGGGAACTGAACCACCCGGGCCAATACTTCATCCCGGGCTGGATCGGATTCCAGGTAAGCTCAGTCGGCGAGATCAACCTGCACAACATCCGGGTGGGCTCGAGCTTCCAAGATTACGAACTACTCTCCGAGTACTGCGCCCTGAACGCCCTGCTCGTCCTGTTCCTGCTCCTGCGCGCGGAGACGATGCTCCATCGTTTGGCCTACGGCGCCCTGCTGTCCTTGGTCCTGTTCGTGCTCTTCGCCACGGTCACCAGAGGATCCGTTGTCGCGCTGGCCGCCGGGGTGGTCTATCTCATCTGGATCGTGCGGCGCAGGCTCAGCTTCGTCACGCTGGTGACGGTGGGGGTGGCGATGGTCGTGGGCTTCCTGAGCATGAACTACTACGTCGCCAATTTCACGCGCTCCGGGAACCTCATGACCCGCCTCGCCGGTTCGACCAAGTTCGTGGGCGTCATGCCCGCAGATCGGGCGGGGATCTGGATGCAGGCGTGGGGTCGCATCTTCGAGCACCCCTTCATCGGCCACGGCCCCTACTACTCGGCCATCAGTGGCCTGCGCACCTATCTATGGCCGCACAACCTGTACCTCTTCGTGGCGAACAACGTTGGGTTCATCGGCTTGGGCATCTTCCTGTCGCTGCTCTGGACTCTCCTGAGAATCTCACGCCCCCGGACAGACGACCTCCGGCATGGCGACTTCATCCACAGCTACATGATCATCGCGCACGTCCAGATGGTCGTGTTCCTGATCGACGAGACCAAGATCGAGTTCATGCGCAACGGCAACTACCAGTTCCAAGTCTGGCTGATGTTCGCCCTGATCACGGCCGCCTACCAGATCACCCACGCACCCCCGGCACCGGCCCTCGTGCCGGCGGGCGGCCTCCCGGGGATCCGGAGATGACGCGCACCTCCCTGGCGCACCGCCAGAGGGACGTCTTCCGCGGCTCTGATCGGGTCGCCGGCATCCAGGTCGCTCCCGGGCGGCCGGGGCTCCGCGCCAGGCGCGAGTTGCCCTCCAGGGGATCCAGCAGGGACGGACCATCGGGCTCCTCCGACGGGGACACTCGATGACGTCCGTGCGCTCCTTCGCCGAGGCCGACGGCGCTCGCTGGGACGACTACGTGCGGCACGCACCCGGCTCCCACTTCGGACAACTCACTGCCTGGAAGCGCGTCCAGGAGCACGCCTACGGCGTGAGGGCGCGCTGGTGGATCGCCGAGCGCGCAGGCGCCATCGCCGGGGTGCTCCCATTGTTCGAGGCGCGCGGAGCCGGCGGCGGCCGGCGTCTGTTTTCGGCGCCTGGGGGCCTGCTGGCGGACGACCAGGCGGCGGCGCAAGCGCTGCTGGAGCCGGCTCGCACGGCAGTCCAGCGCGAGGGCCACGCCTGGCTCGAACTGCGCGACCAGCGGCGGCGCTGGGAGGGGCTCGTGACCGTGGAGGAGCACGTCACCATGGAGGTGGAGTTGCCGAGCGATCCCGAAGTCCTGTGGAAGGCGTTTGACACCAAGCTCCGCAACAAGATTCGCAAGGGCGAGAGATCCGGCTTCACGGCACTCTGGGGCCGCGAGCACGTGGCGGCGTTCTACCGCGTCCTGCTCGAGAACATGCGCGACCTCGGCACCCCGATCCTCGGGGAGGACTACTATCGCCAGGTGCTGGACGGTTTCGGCGACGACGCCACCGTGCTCATGCTCGAGGCCGCCGGCGTGCCTGTCGGGACCATGTTCCTGGTCGAGCATGCGGGCACCCTGGCTGACCCCTGGGCCTCCTCGCTGCGCCGTTTCCTTGCGCGCCGTCCGAACGAGGTGCTTTACTGGCAGGCGCTCCGCCACGGCATCGCCCGCGGCTGTTCGCGGTTCGATTTCGGACGCAGCCAGTGGGGTTCGGGCACGTTCCTGTTCAAGGAACAGTGGCTCGCGAAGCCGGTCCCGCTGTATTACCAGTACGTGCTGGGGAAGGCATCCCGGGCGCCCACGATCGGGGACCAGAAACGCGCTTTCGGGCTCGCGGTGACCATCTGGCAGCGCCTGCCGGTGCCGGCGGCGGCGGTACTTGGGCGGCGCGTGAAACGGCTGTTCCCGGAGGCGCTGTGAGCCCCGACCCCGCCGGCCGCACCGGCGGCAGAACCCTGAGGGCGCGATGAAGATCACCTCACGAACCGACCGGATCGAGTACGAGCAGCGCATCGCTCCACGCAGCCTGCTCCGCGTCCTCTGGACGAAGTCCCTGCACATCCTCGCCCGTTTCTGCATCCACGGCGGGTCGCGCATGGCGCTTTATCGCGCGATGGGGATCGACCTAGGCCGTCACGTCTACGTCGGGATGGAGACGTGGCTGGACGACCAGTTCCCCGAGCTCATCCGCATCGAGGACGACGTCACCATCTCGTTCCGCGTCACGGTCGTGGTGCACGACGACGCGCGCCGCATGGACCGGGTGGAGCCGGGCCAACTCCAGGGCACGGTGGCGCCGGTGATCCTGCGGCGCGGCTGCTACCTGGGCGCCTGCGCGGTGATCCTCCCGGGCATCACCGTGGGAGAGAACGCGGTGGTGGCGGCGGGGGCGGTGGTCACGCACGATGTGCCGGCGGGCAAGATCGTGGCTGGCGTGCCTGCCCGCGTCATCCGGGACATCGGGTGACCTTGTCACGCCGCATCCCCTTGGTCGTGCCGGCACTCACGGCCTGTGTCGCGGCCGGCGGATTCCTGCCTGGCGTGCTCGGGGACTGGTGCCTCTTCCCCGCGCTGGGCGTGTTCCCCGGGATGGCGCTGGCGACGTTGCTGCCGCTCGAGCGCGGAACCTTCGCCCGCTGGGCGCTGGGACTGGCGGTCTCCCCGCTGGTCTCCACGGTGGCGGCCTGGGCGCTGATGAGCGCCGGTCTCCCGCTGCCGGCCTCCGCACTCGGGGTGGCAGTGCTGGGCTGGGCTCTGTGGCTGCTGGCCGAGCTGCGCGAGGCGCACCGCAGCGGAACCGCCCCGGAGTCTCGCGAGGGACTGAGGTTCGCGTGGGGCTGGTCGGCCGGCGCGGCCGCGGTGATCGCCGCGGTGATGTTCGTGAATCCCTATCTGCGGATCCGTGGTGACGCCTGGGTCCACGGTGGCATCATCTGGGAGATCATCGAGCGTGGCATCCCACCCCAGGACCCCCGGTTCGCCGGCCTGACCCTCAGCTACGTCTGGTTCTACAACTACTTCATCGCCTTGCTCACGACCCTGCGCGGAGGCGATCCATTCGCGCTCATGGCGATCTCGAACGCGGTCAGCATGTTCGCCACCCTGGGACTCGCCTGGCTGATCGGCCGCCAGCTCTGGAAGACGCCCCGCGCCGCCGCCGGGTCCGCCCTGCTCATGGCCCTCGGCTTCAACGCGGCGATGTGGCTCCTGTGGCCCCTGCGGCTGGGCATGGCCCTGACCGGTGAGGTCCGGGGCCTCGAGGCGATCGCTGCTACGTTCGCAGCGTCCCACTGGAACGACGCCCTGGTCATCTCCGACCTCCATCCCCCCATCACCTTCATGGTGAGCTTCCTCGACAAGTTCCTGCATGGCACGGCCATCAACATCGCCTACCTGATGATGCTGGTGTACCTCTGGGCCATGGTCAGGACACTGCAGGGGGAGCGCGGTCCGGCACTCTCCTGGGGCGTGGCCGCAGCCAGCGGCATGCTCTTCTTCCACGGCGTGGTGGGACTCTCGGTGATCCCGGTCGCGCTCGGCACGCTGGGGCTCGCCTGGCTCCTGGCCGGGCGCTGGACCTGGCTGCCGGCGCGGGCGCGCCTCGCATCGTTCGCGGGCGCGACGATCGCCGGCGCGCTGCTCGCAGCGCCCTACACGATCGCCATCTCGAGGGCATGGCCAGCCACGACGTCGGGCCTGCACCACTCCTACCTGCGGGTGGAACCGATCCAACTGCTCACCATCCTCACGGCGCTCGCGGTCCCGGCTTGGTTCGCGCGGCGCCCGCTTCGCCGGATGGTCGCAGAGCGAAATGGCGTGGCGGCCGTGCTCGCGCTCTACCTCGCGGGCATGCTGGTGTTCTCGAGTGTGATCTCACTCCCCCTGAACAACCAGACCAAGTTCATCTTCGAGGCTTTCGCAGGCCTCGCGGTGATCGGCGGCGCGGCGTTCCACCAGGAGCTGGCAGCGTGGAGGCGGCGCTTCGGCCTGGCCGGCGCGGTCGCGATCGGCGCCGTGGTCCTGGCCGGCGCCCCCGTGCTCACGCTCCGCGGCTACCTGCTCGACCGGTCGGGCACGACGGCGCCCGAGGCCCACGCGACCCCGGGCGAGGAGGCCCTTTACGCCTGGATGCACGCCGCGACCCCGGCGCAGGCGGTATTCACCGACAACCGCTTCCGCAGCCTCATCATGGTGAAGGGCCGGCGTCAGCTCCTGCTCGGCAGCAAGTTCGGACCGGAGCTGGCGGCCTTCCCGCTCGATCAGGTCCTGGAGCGGCGCGGCGCGATGGGCGATCTCTATGGCAGGGCGGATTCCCTCGACCGGGACGTGGCCATCCTGACCCGACCCGGACGGCCCGCCTACGTTCTCCTGCGTGCCGCCGATGCGGGCCCCGACGCTTCGCCGGGCCCTCATCTCGACGCCCGGCCGGACCTGTTCACGCGCGTCTACGACCGCGATGGATTCATCGTCTATCATGTGAGGCCGATCACGGTGCCGTCCACCTTGACGCCCGGAGCCCGACGCCCATGAGCCCAGCCACCCCCGACCCACAGCGACCGCCCGCCCTCACTGGTCCGAAGAAGGAGCCGCGCCTGCTCGTGGTCATGCCGGCGCACGACGAGGAAGCGAGCATCGGCGGGACGCTCGCGCGGATTCGCGAGGTGCTACCGCAGGCGGATGTGCTGGTCGTGAACGACTACTCTTCCGATCGCACCAGCCAGTTGGCCCGGGAACATGGCGCCGAGGTGGTCGAGCTTCCCTGCAACCTGGGTTACGGGGGCGCGGTCCAGACCGGCTTCAAGTTCGCGCTGGCCCGGGGGTACGACGTCGTGCTGCAGATGGACGCCGACGGGCAGCACGATCCGGGCTCCGCCCTCGACCTGCTGGCTCCGGTGCTGCGGGGCGAGACGGACGTGGCGATCGGCTCGCGCTTCCTGGGGCGGGCGAACTACCGGATCCCCGGGTTGCGCCGGTTCGGGATGGGGGTGTTCGGGAGCATCGTCACCTTCGTGACCCGCCAGAGATTCTCCGACCCGACCTCGGGCTACCAGGCGCTCGACCGTCGCGCGGTCGAGTTCTTCGCCCGTGACAACTACCCGTCGGACTTCCCGGACGCCGACACCATCATCCTGCTCGCGCTGGCGGGCTTCCGCGTGCGCGAGGTACCGGTGACGATGGATGCGCGCTCCGCCGGGACCTCGATGCACTCGAACCTCAAGGCCTTCTACTACGTGTTCAAGATGCTGCTCTCCATCCTCATGGTGCTGTTGCGCCAGAAGCGCCTGCGCGCGTGAGCCCCGGGTCCGCCGTACCCCGTGCCGCGATCACATTCGACGTCGAGGACTGGTACCACCCTGAACTGGCGCGCCCGCACGTGGCGGCAGGTGAGACCCGGTCGGTCGTGCGCGAGGGAATCGCCGTCATCCTCGAACGGCTCCGCCGGCGGGCACTGCGGGCGACCTTCTTCGTGCTCGGCGAGGTCGCGGAGCGGTTCCCGGATCTGGTGCGGGCGATCGCTGCGGACGGCCACGAGATCGCCTGCCATGGCATGACCCACCGGCCGCTCTGGGCGCTGGACCGCGAGAGTTTCCGCCGGGAGTTGCGCGATTCCCGGGCCGCGCTGCGCGCGGCGCTCGGACATGAGGAGGCGGTGGGGTTCCGCGCGCCCACCTTCAGCCTGGACCGCTCGACCGCGTGGGCGATCGAGGTGCTCCGGGAAGAGGGCTTCCTCTACGACTCGAGCGTGTTTCCGCTGCGCGTGCGCCTCTACGGCGTGGCCGGAGCCCCGCTGGGCATCTACCGCCCGGCAGCCTGGGATCTTGCGAGCCACGACCCCGCTGGGGCGCTGGTGGAGTTCCCGGTCGCGGTCGGGACACTGGGCCCCCTGCCGCTGCCGGTCGGGGGCGGTTTCTACCTGCGTGCGCTGCCGTCCTGGCTGATCCACCGGACCCTCGATCGCATCGCCCGCGAACGCCCCTTCAACCTCTACCTCCACCCGTGGGAGTGTGCGCCGCAGTTGCCGCGCGTGCGACTCGCCCCGGCAGACCACCTGATCACCTACTTCGGCCTGGACTCGGTCCTGCCAAAACTGGACCGTCTCCTCGGCCGCTACTCGTTCGACACGATGCGGGGGATCCTCGAACGCTCCGGCCAACTCGCGCCAGCGAAGGAGAATTGACCATGGTGCCCGTCCAGTTCTACACCGGCATCCAGCCGCGCACCCAGGTGATCATGGTGCTGATCGGCTTCACGATGCTGCTCTTCGTCCTCAACATGGTCCGGCGCAAGCGGCTGCGCGAGCAGTACGCGTTGCTCTGGATCCTGGCGGCCCTGGTGATCACGTTGGCCGCGGTGTTCATCCGGGCCGTCGAGCGGCTCTCGCACCTGGTCGGCGTCTACTACCCGCCGGCATTCCTGTTCCTCATCGCCATCCTGCTGCTGTTCGCGCTGCAGTTCCACGTCTCGACCGTCATCTCGAACCTCCGCGAGCAGAACCGGAGCCTGACACAGGACCTCGGGCTGCTCGCCAACGAGGTGCGCGAGTTGCGCCGGGCACTCGAGACCCGCGGCTGATTCGCGGGGAAGGACACCCTAGGACACCCGATGGAATCCGCACACCTGGCAGGGCAGGAACGGGAGGCGCGCGTCCTCGCCCGCTATCTGATCGGCGAGGAACCCAGCCCCGAGGAAGCCGGGCGCTACGCGCTGGCGATCGAGGCGGTGGGCGATCCGGGCGGCGACGCGGGCGGACGGC
>Ga0315287_10002348_pt1 | contig 17904 bp, 10 predicted proteins | sample YL17G11_0_MG_FD_205037 | JGI IMG/M metagenome (GOLD analysis project Ga0315287, IMG submission 205037) | Sediment microbial communities from Yellowstone Lake, YNP, Wyoming, USA - YL17G11_0 | ecosystem: Environmental > Aquatic > Freshwater > Lake > Sediment | place: USA: Wyoming | collected...
CGGTGGCGCAGGGCCTGCTCTATGTGCTGGCCCACTTGACTGGCGCCGACGTAGTGAATCTGTCGCTGGGCTATGGCGCGCGCGACTCTGCGATCGAGGCCATCATCAACGATCTGATGGCCGCGCGCGTCGTTGTCGTGGCCGCCGCAGGCAATACCGCAAACGATGCGTGCACACACTTTCCGAGTGCGCAGGTCGGCGTCATCTCGGTAGCGTCCACGGACTCGATTGACCAGCGCTCGTCGTTTAGCAACTTTGGCCCGTGCGTCAATCTGTTTGCGCCCGGATCGCTGATCACGTCGGCGCGCATGGGCGGCGGCTCGATCGTTATGAGCGGCACGTCGATGGCCACGCCGCACGTGGTGGGCGCCGCCGCGCTCATCCTCCAGAACAATCTCCTCTACACTACATCACAGACATGGGCCGCGATTTTGGCGCGCGCCACCACGGGGGTGGTGGTGAACGAGGCGGGCTCGCCCGACCTGCTGCTGTACGTGCGCGACCCGCCCGCGCCGGCCAGCGCGAGCGCCACGCCCGCACCGAGCGCCACGCCGACTCGGACGCGCGCACCGCAGGCCTCGCCAAGCCAGACAGGGACAAAGGCGCCACGGCCGCCGACGCCCAGCCGCACCGGAACAAAGGCACCGCGGCCGCCGACGCCCAGCCGCACGCCGACCCGGACCCGACGCCCTCGCTCGCGGTCGGATGCACCGTCTTCGACTGGCAGCGTCGACAGCGGCGCCGGGCCGTTCTCGCTGTGCATGCTGTGCACCGCGGTGGCCACGGCGCTGGCGCTTTTCGCCTAGGCGGCCAATTAAACATCTGAAAATGCACATTTTAATCGAGGTCATAGTCGGCGCCGCCCAGCCGCGCGTACGGCACGCCCGGTGGCGGCGGTGCATCTGTCGTGTGCACGGTGATCGAGGTCGCGTCGCGACCGCCCGAGTCGGCGTGCATGTAGCGCGCGGACCGCACCGCGGCGCGGTCTGCCGCGGCCATCTCCTGCCACTGGTCCTCGGTCATTGCATCGGCGCGACGGCGCGCGTCGGCGATGCGCTGCTCCAGTTGCGCGTGCGCGTCGACTGCGAACGACATTCCCACGGCGGGCGGGGCGAACAGCGCGGCGTGTAGTCCATCCGCCGGCTCGTCGAGGTCGATCAGCGGCGGCATGTCATGGTAGTCGACGTAGCACGACTGCAACTCGAGCGGCGGCATGCGCTCGAGCATTGCGCGCATGTGCACGTCGGCCATTGACGTGATGCCCGTGGCGGGCGGAAAGTCCATCGCCAAGTGCAGCGGCTGCCGCTCGGTCACCACCGACATGCCCGTGGGTGGCGGGCCCTCCATGCCCTCGTGCAAGAGCCGCATGCACTGCATGCCCGTGAGTGGCGGGACCCCGAGGTCGGGGCACTCGAGCTGCGCGTTTTCGATCGAGTTGAGCACAAGCGCCGTCTGTGTCATGTCCGCGAGAATCCGCGAGTCGAGCTCGCCCTCGGTCAGTGGCCGGCGGGTCGAGTAGAGGCGGCGTGCCTCTTCCAGTGACAGCGGCGGCGGCTGCATCGAAATTTAAATTTTTATTTGTTATTCCCATCCAGTGCGCAGTGGCTCGTGCTTGCCTCTGCCAGGACCAACGAGCGCGTCCAGATGACGCAAAAACGCCTGAATGTAATCCATTGGAGTGGGCCCCCACTGAATGCCGAAATCGTAATGCTGCACTGCGAGGTTCCACTCGACCCACCGAGACAGCGGTGTGCCCAAATGCCGCTCTGATCGGGGCTGCAGTGCGCGATCCATCACAGATTAATTTCAACTGGTGCCCGCGCTCGCCGAGATGGACGCCGCGGACGCGCCCGATTGTTTGGACGCACTTTACGCGCGGCACTCGAACAGAACAGACCCGCCTGGCCGCTACGTCCGGCGCGACCACCCCTGGTGGTGCTGTCCTCTGGTGGCATGCGCGCTCATGTGCGACGCGTGGTGCGATGACGACACTCCATAAAATCAACTCGTTTATTTGTTCATCGGCACGGCCATGCGCGACAGGCGCGGCTCTAGGAGCCCGCGCTTCGGGTAGCGGCGCGGCGGCTCGCTGGTCGGCACGTAGCGGAACACCTGGTCGCGCATGATCGCGTCGAATTCCGCGAGGCGCTGATCCAGATCGAGCGCGGGCTCGGCGGCCAGCGCGATCAGCGTCGTGTAGAAAAAGTGGAGCACGCGGTGCAGCGGCGCCTCGGACCACCGGGCGCGGCGCCACGGCTCTGAGCCCTTGGTGTTCACGGCATTGAAACTTTCGAGCTCGCCGTGCACGTGGTCGTTCTGATTGCCAAAGAAGATGGCGCGGCGCACTGCGCCGTAGGGCGGCGACAGCTCGGGCGCGTCGCGGTCAGTGTGCGCCGCAGAGAACGAGTCCTCGATCATGTGCCACATCTTGCCCACAAAGAACACATTGCGCGTGGTCAGTGCCAGCTGCATCCACTCGCGTGCCGCCTTGGCAGAGAGCGCACACACCTCTGAGGTCGGCTGATCGCCAGTGGCCAGCATAAAGTGGTAGTGCGTGCGCGGCTGGCTCACGCGATCGGCATACAGCTGCTGGGCGTGCGCGATCGTGCGCCGGCTCACGCCCATCAGCGTCAGTAGCCACGCGGGCGAGCCCTTGTAGATCGCGGCCACCGCGTAGCGCAGCGCCTTGCCGGGCTGCAGTGCAAACTCCTGGTCCTCGGAGAGATAGGACGCGTCCGAGGGCGAGATCGGCTCCAGCAGCTGCTGGTAGGCGCGCACCGCCTCGTTGGTGTCTGCCATGCGCAGCGGGAAATCGGGCCAGATGGCGCCGGCCATCAGAGTTCGCCGATCCAGCACGGCGTCGGGCATCGCGGCCTGCGCGGAGCGCATCAGCGCCATCAGGCTGTCGGGCTCGTTGTCGCGCGAGTGGAACGCACGCATGCTGACCAGCTGGTGCACGGCGCCCGCGCCGTCGATCAGCGCATAGCAGATGGCGCGCTCGAGGAGGCCGGTGGGTGCGGTGATGCTGTAGCCGATCGGCGCGTCCAGCAGCATGGGCGTCTGGGTGCTCTCGCCCGGCGGAGCGGCGGCGGGCAGTGGCCCCGTGCTGAACAGGCTGGCGCGGGCCCGGCCTCTTGCGTCGCGCTCGCGCGGGGCGATCACGCGCTCTGGCGCCACGGTGGTGCCGGCTGCCGCGGCAGCTGCATGCTCGGCGCGACGGAGCGCTGCAAGCCCTTCCGCGGCGACTGCTGATGCACGGGACGCCGCGAGCTCGGATTCGCGCTTGGCCTTGCGTGCCGCTTTGCGGGCGCGCCACTCCTCGACGGCCCGGGCAATTGCGGCCTCGCGGTCCGCATCGTCCGCATCCCGGAGAGCTATCACGTCCCGCGCGGGCCTGTCGAGTACAATGGTCGCGCCCGGCGCGGGGGCCTCTGCCGCCTCGGTCTTGCGGCCGTAGCCCTGCGCGCTCGCCTCGGCGATCACCTCGTCGACATCCCTGCCAAAGTCGCCGCGCATCGCGTGTTCGGGGCCTTCCGTGCCCACGATAAAGCCCCCGCCGAGTCGGTATATCGAGTCGATCTCGGAATGCATGCGCGCCAGAGCCTCTTTGCGCGAGCCCATGACACCAATGTGCAGCTCCATGTCTTTGTCACGCTCCACGCCGATCGACTCGGCCAGTGCGTACACCTGGTCGTCGGACATCCACGAGATGTCGTCCACTGTCATGTACGCGATGTAGCTCATTGCGCGCATCTGGACATCGGGAATCCGCACCACATTGTCGTCATACATCGCGTCTATTACGGCCTGTAGCCGCTTGTACATTGCCGAGCGCGTTGATCCGCCCGCGATGTTGCCTTGCACGATGCGGTCCGAGAGCGCGCGGATATCGCCGATCGACATGGCGTCGAATTCTTCGCGCGTGAGCTTCTCTGCAGCGCCGATCGCGGCCAGCTGTTTCTCTGAGACCAGCGTGGCATTGGCCTCTGTCTCCTCCAGCGCGGTGCGCAGCGCCAATAGCTTCTCGGCGGGGCTCGCGTCCGGGTTGGTGAACGCGGCGCCGTGCCACACGTCGGCTCCGGCCGCCTCGCCCATCGCCACCAAGTCGTCGCGCGGCAGCGCGGCCACCTGCGCCTCGGTCAGCGAGCCCACTCGGTCGAGCAGCTCATCGGTTTCGGCAGTGATCACAAACACGATCCGCTCGGGCTCGTCCTCCTCCTCTTCCTCCTCGCCGCCAGACACTGCACCGTAGCCACCGGCCGCGGCGCGCAGCAACTCGAACACCATGCCCCGGCTGCCGATTATGCCGCGCATATCTTCGTCAATGTCGACGCCCAGCGCGCTGGCGAGCGAGTATATCTCGTCCGACGGCATGGTGCGCACCTGCTCTTCGGTGAGCGCGGCAATCGCGGTGCGCGCGCTGGCTGCCGCGAGCTCGGCCGGCGTGGGCGGCGGTGGCACCACTTTCTCGCGCACCACCGACCGGAAGAACGCGTGCGCCAGAAGGCTCCGAATCACGCCCGCGTCGGGGTCGCGCAGCCGCGCCGAGCCGTCCGTGTTCACCACGCCCTCGAGGGGCGCGAAATCTCTGATCGCGGCGAGTGCGCGCTGCTCTTCGACAAGCGCGTGCAGCGACTGCAGTTCCGAGAGCAGCTGCTTGGGCCGCTTGCCGTCCGGCACGTCGGTGTGCAGCGCACTCACGTGTGCGTGTAGATCCGAGACAAAGCTGAACGCGTCGTCGCCGTACACCGACACGGCACTCGCGACGCGCCACGGCCGCGCGCTCAGCGTCGTGCCCGCGCCGTCGCGGACCACGGCCGCGCCCAGGTCGCGGATCAGCGCGCGGCGGTTGCGCGTCGCCGCCAGCGGGATCACGGCGTCGCGGCGCTTGTCGGCGCCCACCGCCCCAGCGTACACGAGGCGCGCGTCGGCCGCGCCCGGAGGGCTCACCACCACGGCGTCCAGCGTCAGGCGGTTGTGTCGGAAAAAGCCGAACGGCTCGTGCAGCTGGCGCAGCTCCTCCAGCTGACACAGAACTTGGGCGGCAAACGCGCGCACCGACGGCATCGACTTGCCGTCCGACCGGTTGCGGACCGTGTCGTCCAGCCACCGACGCAACGAGACCTCGGTGTTCTCGGTGAACAACAGTGTCTCTGCGGGCTGGTACACTGGCGGCGTGTCCAGCGTCTGCAGCACATTGCGCAGGCGATCGGGTCCGGCCGGGCGCAGCGTCTTATCCAGATATTGGTGCAGGCGCAGCGCGTTGCGTGCATCTACGGCTGCCACGCGCTCCATTTGTGTGCGCGCAAATACAGTGCACACGGCGATAAACTCTTAAATAACCCACCGGCGCGACGAGCTGCATATTAGACGCCGCCGAGGCATGAGCTCCGTTATACTGAATACCACAATGGCGGACGACCTATCGCGATGTAGCGAGTGCGGCGCGGGCGTCAGCGGCGACAGCGGCGCGCACATTGTCGTGTCGTCAAACACGGGGCGCGCGGCCATCGTGTGTGCCCGACCCCAGTGCGTCGAGAAGATCCGCTCACACATTGGCGGCTCGGACTCGGAGAAGAGGCACGACCCGATCTCGCGCTTTCTCGATCAGAACCCGTGGATTCGCGAGGTGGCGCTCGATTGGGATTGCACGCTGTCCACCATGACCAAGGCCGACCGGCGCCGATACGGCATGCAAGAGCTGGATCACTCGCGGTACCTGGCCGCGTCGGTGCGCCAGTGGCTGCACCGCCTCCATGCCGCGGGCTACCGCCTCTCGATCGTGTCCTACGCGTACGAACCACGCATCGTAGAGTCGCTGCGCGCCGCGGGCATCACCGAGCAGATGATTCCCGTGGAGCGCGTGCTCACGATGGACGACTACCTGGACGGCGACGGCGCGCGGCTGCCGGTGGCCGATCGCCGCTGGCTGGTGCCCAAGAGCCGGATGATGGACGAGCTGCGCCGGCGCCTGGGCGTCGACGACAAGCGCCGCTTTGTGCTGGTGGACGACAACCCCGAGAACATCGAGGACATGGCCCAGCACGGCTATGCGGCGTACGAGGTGCCCCGGTGTGCCGACGGCGACACGTGCCGCTCGGACGACACGTGCCCGGGCATTGCCGGTCTTTTATGAGCGGATTAAATTTGATGTGGTTTAATTTCACACAGAGGCGCGCCGGCCTCATGCGTCGGCCTGGGGTACTTGAGATCGCATCCGGCGCACAGCGGAATCAGCCGCGGCTTGGTGGGCGCGCCGGTCTCGCCAAACTCGGTGGCGCGCATCACGTGCCCGCTGGCGTCGCCAGTGGCCGCCATGCACGACATGCAGTAGCTGCCGGGCCGCGTCATGTTGGCGATAAAGCAGTGCACGGCGCGCGGCATGCACGCGGCGCACAGAAACGTCTTCCAGTGGTACTCGCGCCACACCTGCGCGCACATCGAGTCGCGCAGCAGCGCGTCCTGCTGCTTGGGCTCCAAGCCGGCGCGGTCGATGCGGATGGGCAGCCGGCACGCATTGCACAGCGGGCAGCCCGAGGCCGCGTCCCGGTCGAACGGCGGGTGCTCGCTGTCCATAGTGACGCGCTTGCGCGTGCGCGACAGTGCGTCCGGTGCGCGCACGCGCCTCGGGGGCGACACCTTCGGGTCCAGAGTGCACGCCGAGCGCTTGGGCATGTGTACTTTTGCGGAATGGCGCGCCGCGCACGCACCGACGCGCCTTTTATAGCGGGCTAGATCGCCGCGCGCAACGTGGCGCAATGTGTGATCGATTAAACGTGGTTTATTTGTTAGCGGTAAAAGCTGCGGCCCGTGTTTGCCTGGGCCATCATGTGCTGGCGCATCAGATTCTCCTGGTGCTGGCGCATTGCCCGCTCGCGCGAGTTGTCGTCGGGCTTGGGCTTGGAGATCTTGATGCCGGTCATGCGGCGGCCCTGCTTGAAGGCGTCGCGGTCGGCCACGTACGAGTCAATGTAGCGCGAGCGCTCGCCGTACAGTGCCTCGGCAATCAGCGGCGCCAGGCGGTCCTCGCGCGGGATGGCAAACTCCTCCTGCTTGGTGACCACGCCGGTCCTGGACTCGGCGTCCTCCAGCGTCAGATTCGACCCGCTGCAGCGCACGGCCTTGGGCGGGTTGATGCCCTTGAGCCACATGCGGTACAGCACGTCGTAGTACTCCTCGTCCGACTGGGCCTGGTCCAATTGCTCGTACTCGACGGGCACCTCGGGCTCGGCCTCCTCGGCCGCGGCAGCCGCCTCGGCGTCGGCCTGCTGCTTGAGCAGTGCGTTCATGTGTGCAGTGGCCTGCGCCAGCTGGCTCTCGTGCATCGAGTGCAGCGTGTCCAGCCCGCTCTTGGGCGCTGCGGCGGCGGCGCCGCCCGCCATGCGCAGGCGCGCGGCATTGACCTTTTGGGGCAGGGAGGTCAGGTCGATCACGCGCTTCACGTCGTCGGCGGTCGGGGTGGGCGCCGGCGGCAGCGCCACGCGCTTGCGGTCGCCCATCTGGATCGAGCGGTACTGCTCCAACTCCAACTCTCGGGCGATCTTCTCCTCTTCCACGGCCTTGAGGCGCGCGGCGAGCGCGGCGTACGAGTCCAAAAAGCGGCCTCCGATCTCATTGTTGGCCATCTCTTGCTGGAGAACCTCGGCTTCGGCGTCGTCCAAGCCGGCTTCTTTCTGGTATTGGGCAGTCACCGAGGCCGATGCTTTCATACGCTCCATGCGGTCGGCCTGGGCCTTGGCGCGGCGCTCCTCGGCCTTCTGGGCCTTCTTGAGCTTGAGCTCGGCCAGCTCGGCACGCTCGGCGCGGGCGGCAGCCAGCTCCTCGCGCGCAGCGCGTGCGGCCTCCAGCTCCTGCTTCAGCAGGCTGGCCGTGACGGGCGCGGGCACCTGGTCGAGCGCGGGCACGGGCGTCGAGACGGGCGTCGGCGGCGCGGGGTCGACCGCCATCGGGGCGGATGACGACTGATCCTGGGGAGGCGAGGCAGACATTGTCGGCTGCGGTGGATCGGTGTTCAATGTTGCATTTGACGGCTTTGCTGCTTCTAATAGTTGCGGCGGCTCGATAACTGGTGCATCTGCGGGGGGCGGCACCGGTGCGTCGACCTGCATCGGCTCGGCGACTACGGGAGGCACGGCGACCGCGGGAGGCACGGCGATCGGGGGCTCGTCCACTTTCGCGGGCTCTGCGATCGGCGCCTCGACGGCGGGCGCCGTGACCTCGCGCGCCTCCTCGGGCAGCACCTGCTCGCCGGTGGCCTCTGACGCGCGATAGAGGATCTTGGCGTGCTTTTTGCGCGGCTTGTCGGTGACGCTGACCTCTTGGAAATCCAGCACGTAGCGCTTGGGCGCGCCGGCCTCGTTGAACTGCACCGTCTGCAGCGCGTCGAATCCGATGCTAAAGCTGTGCAGCTCGCCCGTTTTGACGCGCTCCCACGTCTGCCGGCCCAGATCGCTATTGAGATCGAACAGCGCGTGCACCCACAACTGGTTCTGATCGTCGACGCTCGATTGCACGAGCTGGCCGACGGCCTTGTCGTGATCGAGGCGCAGCGGATAGTCCTTGCCATTGCCGATCAGGCCCTTCCACTCCTGTGCCGTGTAGCCGAGCGCCGCGTTGTTGCGCTGCTCTTCGCTGGCGGCGTAATCGACGATGCCGGCCACGTAGCCGTGGTCGCCGACCTTGAGGTTGCGCACTTTGCGCCGTTGCTGCACCATCGCGAGAAGCGTTTTCATGCTGGCGCGTGCGCCGCAAGTTTTAATAGCCCGATCTAGGCTCGGCGCCTATAAATTTGTGCGCGCGCACGGCGCACGGCACGTCACTCGCAAATTTATCTCATCCCGCACCACCCTGCAATGTCCGACTCCTCCTCTGCCCCCAACTCGCCCGCGGCCCCCGTGCCCGCACCATCCTCCAAGGCCGGCGGCGCCAAGAAGCGCCAGGCCGTCGACAAGGACACCGACCCCGGCCTGCCCCCGACCTACCCATTCACCCTGGTGTCGAAAATCCTCAAGTGGTGCACGCTGCTGCACGCCGGCGTCGACACGCCCTCCGAGCTCGAGCGCCGCCAGCGCATCAAGGCCGAGTGCGGCACTGCGACCGAGGTGTTTGCCCATCCCGAGTTTGACGGCGAGCGCGACATCTGGGCGTTCGAGCACTCGGCCACGCGCCGCATTGTGTGGGGCACGCCCGTCCGCCCGGGCAAGAACAAGGCGCACGAGCCCGACTGCAAGCGCGGCGAGTACCGCGTGTTTGCGCCCGTGCACGCGCTCGCCAACCCACAGGTGCGCGCTGCCGCCGATGCCGGCGACGAGTCGCTCTTTGACGGCCTGCCCATGTGGCCAGCACTGCTAGAGTGCGCCCGCGCCGGCGCACCGCCCGCACCGCAGCGCTCGCGCGCCAAGCCCAAGCCCCCGGCCGCCGACGCCGACGATGTGCCAGCGCCAAAGCCCGTCGTGCAAAAGGCACGCACCAAGGCGCCTGCAGCCCCCGCCCCCGCCGCGACAAAGTCCACGGACAAGAAGGCCGCGGCACCCAAGGCCGCGGCCGCCGCCGCCGCGCCCAAGAAGGCGCCTGCCGCCGCCACGGTGTCCGACGCACACTCATTTGCACTGGAGGTGCGCAAGCGCCTGCCGCGCGGCGACGCGCCCCGCACCTCGGCCCAGTACATGGCCAGCACGGCGGTCAAGAACGTGATGCAGCCCGATGCCGGCAAGCTGGCGTTTGTGGCCATGTCGAGCGAGGACGCCGTCGAGTCGCGCGCGTTCACGGGCAAGCCCCAGCCGCCCCAGGAGTGCTTTGCCTCGACCAGTGCGACGCTGTGGTCGCACTGCCGCAAGGCCGACAGCTCCACCATTGGCGAGTGGCCCATCGCCCTCGCCGTGTACACGGCCGAGTGCGTGCTCGCGGTCGGCCAGGATGCCTTCTCCGATCTGGCGGCCAGGATCGCCGACCTGGAGGCCAAGCTGGCCGACGCCGTGATTGCCCGCGAGACCGCCGAGCGCGAGCTGGCCATGATGCGCAAGGCCGCGTCGCCCAGGGCACCGGCCAAGGCCAAGGCCGAGCCCGAATCGCGCAAGCGCATGCTGATCGCCGACGACGACTCGACCGTGGCGCCCGACTCTGACGACGACGACGACGCAGAAGAGGAAGAGGAGGACGCGGCTCCGATCAAAAAACACAAATAAACTGGTTTAATTAATTACACTGAAATCTCGTGCCCCACATAGCACAGCGACGACCGGACATTGAAGCGCTGCTGGCCGAGGGCTATCGGGTGCGCGAGGAGGCGCGGCGCTCGGACACGCAGCAGCCCACGGCGCTGTTTGCGCGCGCCGCGGCCGCGCCCGACAGCAAGGAGCAGACCGACGCCGAGGCGCGCCGTCTCGTCTACGACGTGGTCTGCGACAAGCGGCGCCTGCTGGGGCTGGACCAGGCCGCGTGGGAGGCGGTGAGCACCTCGCTGGGCGTGTACTTTGCGAGCGCACGCCACCACCCCGAGTGCAACCGGCTGCCGCCGGGCGACGCGGCCGCCGCCGCCGGCGTGGCGCTCACTGCGTGCCAGGTGCATTCAAAGCGGCGCGGCGACGTGTTCTCCGACCCAAAGACCGGCCGGCTGTACGCGGCCACCGGCTCGGTGTTTGTGTGCACACAGCGCGGCCAGCCGCATCACTGCGTCCCACTAAAGTGTCGGTGGGTGCAGGAGAACCCCGAGGCACCCGGCACGCTGACGTGCCCGATCAGCGGATTCGACATGGGCGCCGGCATCGACGACAGCGGCATGTTCTACCGCGCCGCGACCGACTCGCGCGCCAGCGACGCGCGCGACTTGGCGACGCGCACTGCCGACGAGGCGCGGTACGGGCGCTCCGACCAGCGCAGGCGCCGGCCCTCGCGTCCCGCCGCTGCGGACTCGTCGGCCGAGACGCGCCGCTTTCAGCTGCAGCATGCGCGCCACCAGGCGACCGAGCACGCGCCCGCGCACCGCGAGGACGTCACGGCGCTGGTGCGCCTGGTGGTGGTGCACACGGCGCTGCGCGAGGCCATGCGCCGCGAGTTCCGCGCCATGGAGGAGCGCCAGGAGGCCGAGTTGCTAGAGTGGTGTGCGCGCAACGAGCGGCCGCCCGACTTGGTGGCGTGTGCGTCGATTGTCGCGCAGCACGTGCTGGGCGGCCTGCCGTCGGTGATGGCCGTGTGTGCACACAACGAGCAGCGGCTGGCCCGTGACGACGAGCTGCGCTACCTGGAGAACTGTATGTTTGCATTGTTCCACTCGATTAGGCGCGTGTCGACGCCCAAGGGCGGCGTCGCCGCGGGCGGCGTGCCCCTGCTGCACAAGGATCCCAACCTGAAGCGCCTATCGTTGATGCTGTTCTATCTGCTGCTGCACGGGCTGGTGGGCACGCGCACCTACGACCCGGTGACGGGCCGCGTGCGCACGTGGCTGAGGCCCGAGATCCCCGCCGACCATCAGCTGTACGAGGCGGTGCCGCTGGACGACGACGGCGGCCTCGCGGCCGATGACGACGACTCGGACGACCTGGACGGCATGCACCGTGCACGCCGCGAGAGCTTTGTGTTTGTGCCCGCGCACCCGGGGTTGCGCTCGTATCTGCCCGACATGGACGTGCTGGCCAAGGTGCGCGTGGGCGGCCTGCTGGACGAGACCGCGTCCCCGATGCGCAAGCGGCGGCGCGTCAGCTGGTATTTCACCAGGATGCTGTGCGAGCCCGACCCCGCCCAGTTCTGCCTGGGCGCCGCCATCGAGCCCCTGCGGCCCGAGCTGTTTCTCTGAATAAACTGTGCACATTTAAAAAAGAACAGATGGCCGCCGCCGCCGCCGACATACAGGCCGCCGTGCAGTGCATTGCGCGAGCAGCAGACGACGTGCCCTCCAAGCTGTCCGATAGGCGACGGGCGCAGCAGCGCGCCGACGACGTGCTGCACGGCGCCCAAGAGTTGGTGCGCACGCTGCAGACGGCGCCCGACAATTCGGCACACCGCGAGCAGGTGACGGCGCTGGCGCGCACCATCAGGCAGGGCGCATTGCAGGTGGGCGAGCAGATGGACGACGGGCGGCGCACCGAGGAGCAGGCGGCCGAGGTGGCGCGCAAGGCACGCGCGCTGGTGGCGCTGGTGGACAGCACGGGCACGGCCTCGTTCCGGCGGTCGCGCGAGATTCTGGGAGCCGTGCGGCGGCTGGGCGACGTGGCGCGCGCCCTCCAGCCCAAGCTGGCCGAGGGCAAGCGCTACAAGTCGCTCGAGGGCCTGGTGGACGCGTACTACACCCTGCTGGACGTGCTGGGCATTATGTGCGAAGACCGCCTCGAGCGCGACGAGCAGTGCCAGGCGCTGCACACGGCCGCAATGACCGCGCACCTGGAGGCCGTGGCCGCCGCCGCCGACCAGAACGCCGAGCCCATGCACCGCGCCGCGCCCGGTGGCAAGCGCAAGCTGGCGACAAAGACGCGCGGTCGTGCTGCCGGCGAAGACGCCGCACCGGCGAGCCGCAAGCGCGGAGCGTCGCGTGACGTGCCGGCGCGCAAGCAGCCAATTGCCACCATGCGCATCACCGTGACGCAGGACGACGACGAAGACGAAGACAGCGAGCCCGAGTCGCCGCTGATCGTGCGGCACCCGTCGATCAAACGGGAGCCCGAGTCGTCCGAAGACGACGGACCCGTGTCGCCGGTGATTCTGCGCCGCGTGAAGTCGGAGCCGGTGGACAGCGACCAGGAGCCCGTGTCGCCACTGGTGATGCGCCAGGTAGGCCGCGCGGCAAATTATTAAAGCATTCGGCAGTGATGCGGGGTCTAATCAATAGCAAGCCTCCTCTAAATGAAACGCAAAATCCTGTCGCAGGCCATCACCAGCCCCGGCTCCGAGTCGTACGGCACGTCCATGGACAATGCCAGCCAGCGCGCGCTGGTCAACCGCGTCGGCAACAACGCGCAGATGATCGGCAAGTTTGGCCGCGGCCCCTACGACTATGCGAGCTTGCACGGCATGGCGGTGCCCGTCGAGACCGGCACCCAGTCGACCAACGACCTGACCGGCATCCTGGGCCAGGCCGGCGCAGCCGTGCAGATCGCGCGCGTGTTTGCCTCGGACGCACAGGAGAACGACCTGATTGGCGGCGGCGGCATTGTGCCCCTGATCATGACGGACAAGTATGCGTTCACCATTGAGCGCATGCGCATGAAGGTGGTGCTGCCCACGCGCCACGCCCTGTACGGTGACTTTGTGCAAGGCACGTACGAGAAGACCTCGCGCTCGGTTGTGCTCTCCAACTATGGCTGCGGTATCTCGGTGTCGGTGGCCGCGATGAACGCGCCCAACAAGCAGTCGTTCCTGCAAATCCTGGCCGAAATCAAGCAGATCTCGGCCGGAGTGCGCGACCATCTGATGATCGAGGCGTACAATGTGCTGCGCCTCTCGACCAACTGGGGCGACCAGCTCCTCCAGAAGGTCATGAAGGACCTGGGCGCCAAGAACCAGCTCACGTGCGACAAGTTTTTGATGTCGATGAAGCTGCTTCCCGGCGTGATCCAGTGGCACGACGCGCCCTTGGAGTTTTTGGCCATGTTTGTGCGCCAATACCAGACGCTGGTGCAGGCGCAGGGCGACACCCTGGTCACGAGCTCCAAGGTCGGCGACGCGCTGCCGCTCAACAAGCCCATGTACAACAAGGCGTACCTGGCCGGCCCCGCTGCCCCCGGATTTTTGACCTCGAACGGCGAGCAGGCGCTCGCGAGCCGCACGTCGCTGGGCCTGCACGTCGTGCCCTCCACGCTGGTGAACGACACGGATCTGTTCTCGCTGTTCGACGACCACAATCTGCGCATTGGCGAGTTTGGCGTGGCCAACGGCTTTGGCTCGAACACTGCCGTGCGCCACAACACGGAGAACGCCAACGTGCGATTGTACGACTCGGAGCGCGACGACTATGTGGAGATCACGTTCCGCCGCATGCTGATTGCGTCTGGTCGGTGGGAGCTGCCCAGCGGCGGCAAGCCCTCTGCGAACCCCGATTCGGACGACTCGGAGGACAATGACCCCGAGCAGGGCGCGCAGCTGAACAAGCTGGGCATGTCGCCTGTCGACCGCAAGGGCGACTCGATGTACGACGCGGAGGGCCGTCCCCACCGCATGTGGGGCCAGCAGAAGGGCAAGCATCTGACAATGGACAAGCTGACCAAGGTGGCGCGCTCGTGCATTGAGAATCTGGGCCCGCTGTCCGCGGCGTGCCAGAACGGCCTGATGTCGGCCGCGATCGCAACGCTGCGCCGCGCCAAGGCCACCATGGAGGGCATGGCCATCACGCCCGCGGTCGCCACGTGGCTGCAGGCCGTCGCCGACGCCAACTCCATCCTTGTGAAGGGCCCCGGCAAGATCAATGCAAAGATTGGCGCCGGCCTCTTTGACACAAAGAGCAACACGGGCCTGATGCGCACCATTGACACCCTGCCCAGCAGCACTGCCGGGTATGGCGTCGCGGTGCAGGGCATCAAGGGCGAGTACTCGCTGCCGCCGTGCTTTGCGACTGCCGCCGGCTTCCGCGCGATCCGCACCGCCGTGAGCGGCGCGCACAGCGCCGAGCAGTTTGCCTTGTCGTACGGCTTTAGCTACTCGGAATGTGTGAACGTGTCCAACGCCTTCTCGCTCGTCGAAGAGCTGGCCGAGCAGCTGAACGCCACGTTCCCCGGCTCTGCCGCAGTGAGCCCCGTGTATGCGAGCAACGAGACCGCGTCGGCCGTGGACACTGCGCTGGAGAATCTGATCCAGCCGCCGAGCGCGCCGAGCGCCGCCGTGTGGGTGCGCAAGCCCGCGGCCGGTAGCGCGGCTGCTGCCGCTTCCGCTGGCCCGACCCAGCCGCCGCCCCGCACCGGGTCGCCGCCTCCGCCTCCGCCGCCAACGATTACGAAGAAGGCGGCTGCTGCCCCCGCTCTCACGACGACGGTCCTCCCCCCTGGCGCGCCCACGTCCGCCGCGTCCTCATCGAGCACTTCGACGTCCTCCACTTCCTCGTCGAGCACGTCCGGTGCGCCAGTGCTCTCTGCGACGATCCCTTCCACTGGCGCGTCCACGTCCGCCACTTCGGCGTCCTCCACTTCCTCGTCGAGCACGTCGTTGCCTCCGCCGCCATCGACGATGAAACTGCCTCCGCCGCCTGCTAGCGTGTTCTTAGATGCGATCAAACAGCGAGAGAACGACCCCCTGTCGGGCCTGAAAAACATCCCGAAGGGGAAGAAGAAGAAAGCCCCGGCGGGACAAACGGTGGTACAGAAACTACAAACAAGTGAAGCGGCAAGGCGCTTTCGCTCGCTGAATCCGGACGAAGAAGACGAAGAAGACGAGATACGGAACAAAATACAGGAAGAGTACGACGCGGCGCGTGACGCGAACGCGCCACAAGCCGAGCTTGACGAGATCACGGACCGATTCGTCGCCGCCGGCGGCAGAAAGCTCGATCTCTCTGGCCAGCGCATCCAGGGCGAGCTGACCCCCGGGTTTGGGCGCTTCTATCGCGCCGCATCTGCGCAGTTTGTGACCTCGGCCATCGACGCGTCGCTCGCCGTGCACCTGAACAACTTCCGCGACGACGACATTGAGGGCCGCTCCGCACGCTTCTTTGAGATTGCCGCGTCGATCGACCAGGGCCGTTTCGTGGCCTCTGTTGACCAGGGCCACCCGGTGCCCGGCTTTAACGCCGAGTCCACCGCCCGCGCGCTCGGCTCGGCCGAATTCGCCAAGGCGCTGGTGGACGCCGGCATCATGAAGACCGGCACCTCGACGCGCCAGCTGGTGAGCCAGATCTCCTCGGCGATCTCGGCCGCACCGCAGCGCATTGCCGCACAGCAGCACATTGGCGTCCAATTCGGCGACCGCAGCGAAGGCTGGGTGCGTCTGCCCCTTCTCGCCGGCATGGTGCAGCTGAGCGCCGGCTCGGCCACTGTGCGCTTTTCGGCACTGAGCCAGGCGGACGAGCCCGACGACCAGGTTGCCGCGCTGCTGGTCGCCGAGGCCGCGCTGGCGAAAGCCCACCCCGCCGACGCTCTGCCCTTTGTTGTGATGGGCAATCAGATGTACGGCGCGAACAAGCCCAAGATTGGCAACGTCAAGACCAACTGGACCGACACGACTCCGCAGCCCACGTTTGGCGAGCGCGACCAGTGGGCGCACGTGATGGCCGCCACGGACTTGAACTTCCGCGCACGCATCGCCGACATTGTCAAGATGACCGATCCGGTGCTGCGCTTTGCCGCCCTGTGTTTCGCGACCTCGTCGATGCACTGGGGTGTGGTGGACTCGATGCTGATGCGCAACACCGTTGTGCCGCTGACCGTGCTGCTGATGCGCACCAACATCGATCTGACGACGTCGAGCGCGATTGTGTGCAAGCGCGGCGCCCAGAACGTGTACATGGCCATGCCGTTGAAGATGGTGGGCTCGGATGCCGGCCAGCAGCGCGGCGTGTCGTCGTTCACCTTCTCGTCGGGCTCGTCGATCACTGTGCCCGAGACGCTGTTCCACCTGAACCACATTCTGATCACCGACTGCCGCGGCGGCTTTGACGCGACGCTGGCGACCGGCGGCCAGTACGGCACGATTGCCGTGGCTGCCGGCATCCAGCAGGGCGCCAACCGACTGAGCTCGCGCAAGAACGCCAAGCGCGGCTCGATTGTGTGCCTCGTAGAGCCGCTCGAAAACGGCGCCAAGAGCCAATTCGGCTACGGCGCGTCGATCAGCGCGCACGGCTCGTGGGCCGAGATGCAAAAGAACGCGCCCGGCCCGCACTCGCAGTACGCGATTTCGGACAGCCACAAGTCGCACTTTTGCAACACCCAGTGGCTGAAAAAGTGGTTCGGCTACGGCAACGTTGCGCCGAGCGCGTCCGCGCGCGCCGAGCAGATGCGCGGCAACACGCTGGGCGCCGCGCCCGCGTCGCAGCGCTACATCATGTTCCGCGCCGGTGTGCAGGAGCGCAATCCGATCTCGGGCGAGTGGGTCCTGACCCAGACGCCCACCGGCTGCCTGCGGCCCGAGTTCTACGGCCCCGGCATGGTGCCCGCGTGGCGCTCGCAGACGCCGTACAAGTGTGCGCGCATCAATTCGATGTAAAATCGGCTTGACCAATAAAAACAGTAAATTTAATTTTGAATTATCAATGCGCCAAAACCGCGGCCGACGGGTGCTGCACGTGCACCGGCAGCTCGACGTCGGCATATCCGGCCGTCGCGGTGGGGGCGGGAGTCGCGGCGGCGCGGGCGGTGGCCTTGGCGGTGAGACGCGTCTCCTCGACGCGCGCCTTGTTGTTCGAACGGGCCTCGTCGACCTGGAGCTCGCGCTGGCGCACGCCGCTCTGCAGATAGGCCAGCACCGCCGTGGAGAGGAAATTCAGGGATGCATAGACCATTAGCGCCAGGCCGAGCATGGCGGCGACAAACTCCCAGGCGTCGGCGGGCTGCAATAGGCGCTGCAAGATGTTGCGGCCGAACGTGGCGTCCAGCAGCGCGCGGGCGGCCTTGAACACGGCGGCCTCGCGGCCCACGTGGTCCATCGACGGCCAGAACGTCGCGCGGCGGTGGTCTTCGACTTGCTTCTCGACCTCTGGGGTGAGCGAGCGCCACTTGGCGGTGATCTCGACGCGGTCGCGCACGACCTCGCCCATCTCCTCGACCAGCGGGGCGCGCTTGTTGCGGAACTCGGCGTACGTCGGGTACACGTCGAACGCCATCACCAGCGCGAGCGCCACCAACAGGCCGCACAGTGCAATCCGACCCAGCATTTGTGATCAGTATGCGATTCCGTCGCATTGGACGCGCGATTAATACACCCGGGTTTATTGGGCAGGCGCCTCGGCCGGCGGCACAGTGATGGCCACGGCCAGCGAGACCTCGGCGCTCG
>Ga0315287_10002349_pt1 | contig 17903 bp, 16 predicted proteins | sample YL17G11_0_MG_FD_205037 | JGI IMG/M metagenome (GOLD analysis project Ga0315287, IMG submission 205037) | Sediment microbial communities from Yellowstone Lake, YNP, Wyoming, USA - YL17G11_0 | ecosystem: Environmental > Aquatic > Freshwater > Lake > Sediment | place: USA: Wyoming | collected...
GGTTCAGGGATAATCGGCGGATGGGATTGTGTCGCAGTTCACAGCGGACCCCCATAGTGTGCTCCACGCGTACTGCGTGTGGCGCTTCGACTTCGTTCCAGGGATCGCCATGACCGCTGGCATCCTCGATGGCAAGCGCATTGCCGAGGCATTGCTCGATGAGCTTGCCATTCGCGTCGAAGCGCGCGTGGCGGCCGGGCTGCCGCGGCCGGGCCTGGCTGTCGTGCTGGTCGGTGAAGACCAGGCTTCGGCCGTGTATGTGCGCAACAAGCGCAAGGCCTGCCGCAAAGTTGGCATCGAAGCGTACGACTACGATTTGCCGGCCGGTACCGGCCAGGCGGAACTGGCGTCGCTCATCGACAGGCTCAACGCCGATCCCGACATCCACGGCATCCTCGTGCAGCTTCCGCTGCCGGGCAATCGCGATGCCAGCGAACTGATCGATCGCATAGATCCCCGCAAGGACGTGGACGGCTTCCACCCGCAGAATGTCGGCCACCTGGCCCTTCGGCAGTTCGGCCTGCGGCCGTGCACTCCACGCGGCATAACCACTTTGCTGGCCTACACGGATCGACCGGTGCGCGGAGCCACCATCGTGGTGGTCGGCGCCAGCAACCATGTTGGACGGCCCATGGTGCTCGAGTTGCTGATGGCTGGCGCCACCACCATTTGTTGCCACCGGTTCACCCCGCGTGCCGTGCTTGAAGCGCAAGTGCGCCAGGCAGATGTCCTGATCGTCGCCGTGGGCAAGCCCGGCCTGGTTCCCGGCGAATGGGTCAAGCCTGGCGCCGTGGTCATAGATGTCGGCATCAATCGCATGGACGATGGACGATTGGTCGGGGATGTCGGATTCGCAGCCGCGTCCGAGCGCGCGAGCTGGATCACGCCGGTGCCCGGTGGCGTCGGCCCGATGACGGTGGCCACGCTGATGCAGAACACCCTGGAGGCGGCGGAAGCTGCCCTGGTCTTGCCGGCATGAAGTCCGTGGGATACTCCGCCACCATGAATCGCTCGCTCCTCGTCCTGGTCATGCTGCTCCCGCTCGCCGGCTGTGCATCCCTGATGCGCAATGCCAGCGACAGCTTTGCGCGCAACCTCGGCACGGCGGTCCTCAACAGCGAAGATCCGGCCACGGTGCGGGACGGATTGCCAGCGTACCTGCTGCTTCTCGACAGCCTGATCGCCGGCCAGAAACCAGGCGATCCGGACAATGCGTCGGTCCTGCTTGCTGCCGCCAAGCTCAACGGCGCCTACGCGGGCAATTTCACCGGCGACGACAAGGCGCGTGCGCAACGCCTGGCCAAGAAGGCCTTCGACTACGCCAACCGGGCCGTTTGCCTGCAGGACGCGCCGCTTTGCGCCGTCCTCGAAGCGGGCCCCGATCAATTCGCGGGCGTGGTCGCCACCGACAGCAACGTCGAATTGATGTACGTCCTGGCGTCCAGCTGGGCGGGCTACCTGCAAGCCAACTCCGAGGATTGGGGCGCCATCGCCGACCTCCCGAAAATAGAAGTCCTGCTCGACCGCGTGGTGCAGCTCGATCCGAATCACGACCAGGGACAGGCTTACGTCTATCTCGGCGTATTGAATTCGCTGCGACCCGAGGCGATCGGCGGCAAGCCGGAGCTCGGGCGCTCCTATTTCGAGAAGGCCGTGCAGATCTCCGGCGGCAGGAACCTGTATGCCAAGACCTTGTTCGCCGAGTTCTATGCCCGACTGGTGTTCGACCAGGAACTGCACGACCGGCTTCTCAATGAAGTGTTGACCGCCGACCCGGTGGCTCCCGGCCTCACATTGACCAATACGCTGGCGCAAGATCGCGCCCGGAAATTACTGGAAAGCGGCAAGGATTATTTCTGATGAATCGTTCAAAACTTTTTTTCCCGGCGCTTCTGTCGACGTTGTTGTTCGCGGCTCCCGCATTCGCCCAGCAGGTGATAAAGATCGCCACGCTGGCACCTGACGGATCGGCCTGGATGCGCGAACTGCGCAAGGCTGGCGCCGAGATACAGGCCGGCACGCAGGGCAGGGTTCAGGTGAAGTTCTACCCAGGCGGGGTGATGGGCAGCGACACCGTGGTGCTGCGCAAGATGCGCCTGGGGCAGTTGCAGGGCGGCGTGCTGACCTCGAGCGAACTGGGGCAGGTATATCCGGACGCCGCCATCTACAGCCTGCCGTTCCTGTTCGACAGCTGGGCGCAGGTCGACAAGACCCGGCCGCTGATCGACCCGCTGCTGGCCAAGGGCTTCGAGGCCAAGGGGATGAAGATGCTGACGGTGTCCAACGTCGGCTTCGCCTACCTGATGAGCACCAAGTCCTTGCGTAATCGCGCCGACATGATGGGCGCCAAGTTGTGGATTCCGCAGAACGACGAGATTGCCGAACGCACCTTCAAGCTCGGCGGCGTCAGCCCGATCCTGCTGCCGCTGGGTGACGTGTTCACCAGCCTGCAGACCGGCTTGGTCGATACGGTCGCCAACACCCCGGCCGGCGCGGTCGCGCTGCAATGGCACGGCAAGCTGCGCACCATGCTCGACTTGCCGCTTTCGTTCGTGGTCGGCTTCGTGGTGATGGACATTAAGCCCTGGCAAAAGCTGACGCCTGCCGACCAGGCAGTCGTTGCAAGCGCTTTCAAGAGCGGTGGATTGCGCGTGGACGCCAACATCAGGCGCGACGACCAGTCGGCCCTGGCGGCGATGAAGAAACTCGGCTTGACCGTCAACGGGATGGACCCCGCGGAGGCGGCGCGTTGGCGCCAGGTCGGCGCCCAGGTGACCCGCGAAATGGCGGCGGAGAAGCGGGTGTCGCCAGAGATGCTGGCCGCGATTCGCAAGGCGATTGCCGGAGCCCCCTGAGTGCCAAGCCGTCTGTTGCGCGGATTGCATCGCGCCGAGGATTTCCTGCTTGCCGCCTTGCTCGGCAGCTTGCTGCTGCTTGCCCTGCTGCAGATCGGCCTGCGCGTTTTTTTCGACAGCGGGTTGGAATGGGCCGAGCCGGTAGGGCGCATGGGCGTGCTGTGGCTGGCCCTGCTTGGCGCCCTGGGCGCCACCCGCAAGCGTCGCCACATCGCCATCGATGCCCTGGCGCGCGTCCTGCCGCCGAACCTGCACCGCGCCGCATGGGCAGTCTCGCAGTTGGCTACGGCGACGATCTGCGCCGCGCTTGCCTGGTACGGCTGGGGCATGGTGCTGCTCGAACAGGAAGTGCCGGGAATGTTCATTCCAGGCATCCCAAGCTGGTGGCCGATGCTGGCGTTCCCGGCCGGCTTTGCGTTGATGAGCGTACGCTTCGCAATTTCCGCCTTCGGCCAGCCGCCTGAGCCGGGGGCCGCATGATCATCGGCGTGCTGGTCATCCTGCTGCTGGCGGCGTTGGGCATGCCGCTGTTCGCAGTCATCGCCGCGGTTGCGCTGCTGGGTTTCCATCAGGCCGGTTACGATCTGATCGCGGTGGCCGTCGAGTACTACCGGCTGGGTGACAAGCCCGGGTTGATTGCGATTCCAATGTTCACCCTGGCCGGCTATCTCCTCGGGGAGAGCGGCACGCCCAAGCGCCTGGTTCGCCTGTCGATGGCCCTTCTGGGATGGCTGCCCGGCGGTCTGGCCATCGTCGCCATCGTCGCCTGCGCCTTCTTCACCGCCTTCACCGGCGCCTCGGGCATGACCATCGTCGCCATCGGTGCATTCCTCTACCCGGCGCTGACGAAGGCCTCCTATTCGCAGTCCTACAGCCTGGGTCTGGTGACTTCCTCGGGTAGCCTGGGCCTGCTGTTCGCTCCGTCGCTGCCGCTTATCCTGTTCGGGTTCGTGGCAGGCCAGTTGAACACCACGCCTGCGGTGACGGTGCAGGATCTGTTCCTGGCCGGATTGCTGCCCGGCGCATTGATGATCCTGATGCTCTCGATGCATGCGATGTGGATCGGCCGGCACCTGCCCAAGGCGGCGGCGGCCTTCGATGCCAGCGAGGTGTGGGCCGCAGTCAAGGACGCCAAGTGGGAACTGCCGCTGCCGTTCATCGTGCTCGGCGGAATTTACTCCGGCCAGTTCGCCGCTAGCGAAGCAGCCGCCATCACCACGCTGTATGTCCTGATCGTGACGGTCCTGATCAAGCGCGAGATCAAGTTCGGGCAGCTTCCCGAACTGATGGCCGAGGCGATGCGGCTGGTCGGCGCGATCCTGATCATCCTGGGCGCCGCCACGGCGCTGTCGAACTGGATGGTCGACCAGGAAGTGCCGAACAAGCTGTTCGAGTTCAGTCGCACCTACGTGCATTCGGCGGGGATGTTCCTGCTGCTGCTGAACGCCGTACTGCTGCTGGTCGGCATGTTCATGGATATCTTCTCGGCGATCGTGATCCTGACCCCGTTGCTGGTTCCCGTGGCCGTGGCCTATGGCATCCACCCGGTGCATTTCGGCATCGTGATGCTGGCCAACCTGCAAATCGGATATTTCATGCCGCCGGCCGGCATGGACCTGTTCATCGCGGCCTATCGGTTCAAGACCGGCATCCTGACCTTGACCAAGGCCTGCGCCCCGTTCTTCCTGATCGTGGGCCTGGCGGTGCTGATCATCACCTGGTGGCCCTGGCTATCGCTGGTGTTCATTACCTGAGCCCGCTCCCCGTCGTTTCGGCGCCGGGTAACCGCTTATGGGTCAATAGCGGCTATAATTAGCCGCTTCCTGATCCCCGGAGCCGCCCATGCTGCGCATCCAGGCCGAAGCGCTGACGTTTGACGACGTCTCCCTCGTTCCCGCTCATTCGCTCGTCCTGCCCAAGGACGTCGCCCTCTCGACCCAGCTCACGCGCGGTATACGCCTGAACCTGCCGATCATCTCGGCGGCGATGGATACGGTCACCGAGGCGCGTCTGGCGATCGCCATGGCCCAGCTCGGCGGAATCGGCATCCTGCACAAGAACATGAGCCTGCAGCAGCAGGCGGCGCACGTGGCGCAGGTAAAACAATTCGAAGCGGGCGTGATCCGCAATCCATTCACCGTCAACCCGCAGACCACGATCGGCGAGGTGCTCAAGCTGACCCGCGAGCGCAATATCTCCGGCGTTCCGGTCGTCGAAAACGGATTGCTGGTCGGCCTGGTTACAGCCCGCGACATGCGCTTCGAGACCAAGCTCGACGATCCGGTCAAGCACATCATGACCAAGAAGGATCGCCTGGTCACTGTTCGCGAGGGCGCATCGGACGAGGAAGTCCTGCAACTGATGCACAAGTTCCGCATCGAGAAAGTACTGGTAGTCGATGACGACTTCCGCCTGCGCGGACTGATCACGGTCAAGGATATCCAGAAGGCCCGCGACAACCCGAATGCCGCCAAGGACATCGCCGAGCGTTTGCTGGCCGGCGCTGCCGTGGGCGCGGGTGGCGATACCGAGGCGCGAGTCGAGGCCCTGGTCGCGGCCGGCGTCGATGTGATCGTGGTCGATACCGCGCACGGCCATTCGCAAGGCGTGCTCGATCGCGTGCAGTGGGTCAAGAAGAACTTCCCGAACGTGCAGGTGATCGGCGGCAACATCGTCACCGGCGATGCGGCGCTGGCATTGATGGACCATGGCGCGGACGCGGTGAAAGTGGGGGTAGGCCCCGGATCGATCTGCACCACGCGCATCGTTGCCGGCGTCGGAGTGCCGCAGATCACTGCCATCGGCATGGTCGCCGAGGTCCTGAAAGGTCGCATCCCCTTGATCGCCGACGGCGGCATCCGCTATTCGGGCGACATCGCCAAGGCGCTGGTCGCCGGCGCCAGCACGGTCATGATCGGCGGACTGTTCGCCGGTACCGAGGAAGCCCCGGGCGAAGTCGAGTTGTTCCAGGGCCGTTCCTACAAGAGTTATCGCGGCATGGGCTCGCTCGGCGCGATGGAACTGGGCTCCAAGGATCGCTATTTCCAGGATGCGTCGGACGCCGACAAGCTGGTGCCCGAGGGCATCGAGGGCCGGGTTCCATACCGCGGTCCACTGGGCAACATCGTCCATCAGCTGGCGGGCGGAGTGCGCGCCTCGATGGGCTATGTCGGCTGCGCAACGATTGAAGACATGCGCACGCGACCGAAATTCGTGCGGGTGACCACCGCCGGAACCCGCGAAAGCCATGTGCACGACGTGCAGATCACCAAGGAACCGCCGAACTATCGGATGACTTGAATGACCAACATCCATAGCGACAAGATCCTGATCCTTGATTTCGGCGCGCAGTACACGCAGCTGATCGCCCGACGGGTCCGCGAATTCGGGGTCTACTGCGAAGTCTGGGCCTGGGATCACAGCCCGGCCGACATCGCCCGTTTTGCACCGAAGGGAATCATCCTTTCCGGCGGCCCGGAGTCGACCACCGAGGCCGGATCGCCGCGCGCCCCGGACGAGGTCTTCGCTTCGGGCGTCCCGATCCTGGGAATTTGCTACGGCATGCAGACCATGGCGATGCAGTTGGGCGGCAGCGTCGAAGGCGGCCATCACCGCGAATTCGGTCATGCCGAAGTGGAAGTCACCGCCGAGTGCGCGTTGCTCGACGGGCTGAAAGATCATGCCGGCTCGCCGCCGAAGCTCGACGTCTGGATGAGCCACGGCGATCGCGTGACCGCGATTCCTGAGGGTTTCAGTGTCACCGCGCGCACCGACTCGGTGCCGATCATCGCCATGGCCGACGAATCGCGCCGTTGGTATGGCGTGCAATTCCACCCGGAAGTGACCCACACCAGATCCGGCGAAGCCATGCTGCGCCGCTTCGCCGTCGAGGTCTGCGGCTGCGCCACGCTTTGGACCGCCGCCAACATCATCGAGGATCAGATCGAGCGGGTGCACGCGCTGATCGGCGACGACAACGTGTTGCTCGGCCTGTCCGGCGGCGTCGATTCCTCAGTGGTCGCCGCACTGCTGCACAAGGCCATCGGCGACCGCCTGACCTGTGTTTTCGTCGATACCGGCCTGCTGCGCTGGCACGAAGGCGACCATGTGATGGCGATGTTCGCCGAGCACATGGGCGTGAAGGTGATCCGGGTAAATGCGGCCGACCGCTATTTCGATGCCCTGGCCGGCGTTTCCGACCCGGAGGCAAAGCGGAAGATCATCGGCAATCTGTTCATCGAGATCTTCGACGAGGAGTCGGCCAAGCTCAGCAGCGTGAAGTGGCTGGCGCAGGGAACGATCTACCCGGACGTGATCGAGTCGGCCGGCAGCAAGACCGGCAAGGCGCACGTGATCAAGAGCCACCACAACGTGGGCGGCCTGCCGGAGAACATGAAGCTCGGACTGGTCGAGCCGCTGCGCGAATTGTTCAAGGACGAGGTTCGGCGCATAGGCGTCGAACTGGGGCTGCCGCGGGAGATGGTCTACCGGCATCCTTTTCCCGGCCCAGGACTGGGCGTGCGCATCCTGGGAGAGGTCAAACGCGACTTCGCCGAGCTGTTGGCGCAGGCCGATGCGATCTTCATCGACGAACTGCGCAAGTCCGGCTGGTACGACAAGACCAGCCAGGCATTCGCGGTCTTCCTGCCAGTCAAGTCGGTGGGCGTCGTTGGTGATGCCCGTGCCTACGAGTGGGTCATTGCCCTGCGCGCGGTGGAGACGGTGGACTTCATGACCGCGCACTGGGCGCACCTGCCTTACGAACTTCTTGGTACCGTATCAAACCGTATAATCAATGAGTTACGCGGTATATCTCGTGTAGTTTATGACATAAGCGGCAAGCCGCCAGCCACGATCGAGTGGGAGTGATCCGCCGTGGCCGAGCTGCTGGCCGAGGATGGCGGGGCTGCGTTCTCCGACGCCGATCGCGCGTGGATGCGCCGTGCACTCTCGTTGGCTGATCGCGCCGAGCGCGAGGACGATGAAATTCCGGTCGGAGCGGTACTGATAGGCCCCGGCGGCGACGTGCTTGCCGAAGGCTGGAACCGCAACATCACCGAGCACGACCCGACAGCGCATGCCGAGATCGTGGCAATGCGCCAAGCCGGACTTCGCCTGGGAAATCACCGGCTTCTGGGCAGTACGCTCTACGTGACCCTTGAACCCTGCGCCATGTGCGCGATGGCCATGGTGCATGCCCGCGTCGCGAGGGTGGTGTTCGCCGCCAGCGACCCCAAGACCGGCGCCTGCGGCAGCGTGTTCGATTTGCTTGCCGATCCCAGGCACAACCACCGCGTGCTGGTTGAAGGCGGCCTGCTGGCCACTGAGGCCGGCCAAAAGCTGAGCGACTATTTCCGCAGGAAGCGCCAGCGCAGCGCCGACTGATCAGTCCCCGCGCCGTTCCATCTCCAGATCCAGTTCCTCGTCGAAGCTACGCACCGCCAGGCTGACCTCAAGGCCCAGATAGACGCTGGCCGCCAGCAGGCAGAGCACGCCGACCACGGCGAGGATCGTCGGCAGCAACGCTACACGGAATCCGCTGTAGGCATCCACGGCCAGGGCCAGGCTGGTGCCGACGAAGGCGCCCACGGCGCAATACAGCATCACGCAGGCGTGCAGCACGTAGCGGCTCCTGCGCCGGTGGCGGGCAATCTGCGCCTCCAGGCCGGCCAGGCGGGGAAGTGCCGTGGTGTGCCATGCGGCAAGCAGCGAGCGCAGGCGATCGACCACCCGGGCCAGGCGATTGTTCGCCGACACCAGCAGGGAACCCGTGGCCGCCATCAACAAGGCCGGCGCCAGCATCGAGGTGAGGATTTGATAGTGACCAAGCGATTCACTCGGCGTCATGCGTGCCTGCCTCGAAATTGAGCCAACCGGGAAAACCACCGGGCAAGGGCTGAAGTATGATGATTCATCTATCACTCGGCCAGCCTTCCATGAGCTCAGTTTCCGCACCCGAAGACAACCGCCTGATATGGATCGATCTTGAGATGACTGGGCTGGATCCGGACACCGATTCGATCATCGAGATTGCCACCCTTGTTACCGACCAGGACCTGAAGATCCTTGCCGAAGGTCCGGAGTTGGCCATTCATCATCCGCTTGAGCGGCTCGAGGCAATGGACGATTGGAACCGGCGCACCCATCGCGCGTCTGGATTGTGGGATCGGGTCGTGGCCAGCGACGTCTCGTTGGGGCAGGCCGAGGCGCGGACGATCGAGTTCCTCAGCCAGTGGATCAAGCCGAACAAGTCGCCGATCTGTGGAAACTCGATCTGCCAGGATCGCCGGTTCCTGGTCCGGCTGATGCCGGGCCTCGAAAGATACTTCCACTACCGGAACCTGGATGTGAGCACGCTCAAGGAACTGGCCCGGCGCTGGTCGCCGGCGCTTCTGGATGGCTTTGGCAAGGCAGGCAGCCACACCGCGCTCGCCGACATTCGCGAGTCGGTCAATGAACTGGCGTACTACCGTCTCTTCATGGGCCGGCTGGGCGGGGCAGGTTGACCGGGGCTAGCAGCGGAAACCGGGAGCGACACGGAGGTCTTCAGCCTGCCTTGATGCGCGCCAGTCGCAGCCAGGTATCGACCACGGTGTCCGGGTTGAGCGACACCGACTCGATGCCTTGCTCCATCAGCCAATCGGCCAGATCCGGGTGGTCGGACGGGCCCTGGCCGCAGATCCCGATGTACTTGCCCTTCGCGCGAGCGGCAGAAATCGCCATGGACAGCAGCTTCTTCACCGCCGCGTTCCGTTCGTCGAACAGATGGGCCACGATCGACGAATCGCGATCCAGGCCGAGCGTCAGCTGGGTCAGGTCGTTGGAGCCGATCGAGAAGCCATCGAACATGTCCAGGAACTCATCGGCGAGCAGGGCGTTCGAAGGCACCTCGCACATCATGATCACCTTCAGCCCGTTCTCGCCGCGCTTGAGGCCGTTGCGCTCGAGCGTCTCGATCACCTTGCGACCTTCCTCCAGCGTGCGGACGAACGGAATCATCACCCAGCAGTTGGTCAGGCCCATCTCGTTGCGCACCTTGCGCACCGCCTGGCATTCGAGCGCGAAGCATTCGGCAAAGCTCGGGTCCACGTAGCGGGACGCGCCGCGGAATCCGATCATCGGGTTTTCCTCGTGCGGCTCGTACTGGCTGCCACCGACGAGGTTGGCGTATTCGTTCGACTTGAAATCCGAAAGGCGCACGATCACCGCGTGCGGCGCGAACGCCGCCGACAGGGTGGCGATTCCCTCCACCAGGCGCTCGACGTAGTAACCCACCGGACTGGCGTAGCCGGCCTTCAGCTGGTCGATCTGGGCCTTGATGTCGGCCGGTTGCCGGTCATATTCGAGCAGCGCCTTTGGATGTACTCCGATCTGCCGGGCAATGATGAATTCAAGCCGCGCCAGGCCAATTCCCTGGTGCGGCAACTGGGCGAAATCGAAAGCACGCTCGGGATTACCGACGTTCATCATGATCTTGAGCGGAGCGGGCGGCATGTTCTCCAGATCGGTGACGACCTTTTCGAAGGGCAGCAACCCCTCGTAGATGAAACCGGTGTCGCCTTCGGCGCAGCTGATCGTTACCTCGGCGCCGTCAGCAATGTGGTCAGTCGCGTCGCCACAACCAACCACCGCTGGAACACCCAACTCACGCGCGATGATCGCGGCATGGCAGGTACGGCCGCCCCGGTTGGTCACGATCGCCGCGGCGCGCTTCATGATCGGCTCCCAATCGGGGTCGGTCATGTCGGCGACCAGTACGTCGCCAGCCTGGAATTCGTTCATCTGGGCGATGTTGCGCACTACTCGCGCCCGGCCAGCGCCGATGCGATGGCCGATCGAGCGCCCCTCCACCAGCACCTTGCTCTTGGCCTGCAAGGTGTAACGCTCCAGTTGGGCGAGTTTTGCCCTGGATTTAACGGTTTCCGGACGCGCCTGCACGATGTACAGCTTGCCGGTAACTCCGTCCTTGGCCCACTCGATATCCATCGGACGATCGTAGTGTCGCTCGATCACCAGCGACTGGCGCGCGAGTTCCTCGACATCCGCGTCGGAAATCGAGAACCGCGAACGCAGGTCGGCGGGCGTCGCTTCGTTGCGCACGCGCTCGGCAGCGGCCTCGGAATAGACCATGCGGATTTCCTTGCTGCCCAGGGTCCGCCGGAGAATGGCTGGCTTGCCGGCGAGCAAGGTCGGCTTGTACACATAGAATTCGTCCGGATTTACGGCTCCCTGGACCACGTTCTCGCCGAGGCCGTAGCTCGAGGTGATGAACACCACATCGCGGAAGCCGGATTCGGTATCGAGAGTGAACAGCACGCCGGCTGCACCGAGGTCGGACCGCACCATCAGTTGCACGCCCGCCGAAAGGAAGACGTCTTCGTGCCTGTAGCCGTGATGCACGCGATAGGCGATTGCCCGGTCGTTGTACAGCGAAGCGAAGACCTCCCTGATCTTGACCAGCACGTCGTCGATGCCGGTGACATTCAGGTAGGTTTCCTGCTGGCCGGCAAAGCTGGCGTCCGGGAGGTCCTCGGCAGTCGCCGACGAACGCACCGCCACTGCAATGTCCTTGCTGCCGGCGTCCTCGCACATCTTCTGGTAGCCGGCGCGAATGGCTGCCTCAAGCGGCGGCTGCAGTGGGGCGTCGATCACCCAGCCACGAATCTCCCGTCCGGCAGCCACGAGTGCATCGACATCCTCGATGTCCAGGTCAGCCAGGCGATCGAAAATCCGCTGGGCCAGGTTGTTGAACTCGATGAATTCACTGAAGGCCGACGCGGTGGTCGCGAAGCCGCCGGGCACCGACACACCCAATTGGCTCAGGTGCCCAATCATCTCGCCAAGCGAGGAATTCTTTCCACCGACCTGACCCAGGTCGGACAAGCGCAACTGATGCAGCCAAAGGACGTGGGCGCTCAAGGGGGGCTCCGAAGGGTAGGGCGATGAACCAAGTCCCCTATTATCCCGCTCCGGCACTGCACGGGACAAGGCCGCAAACGATCCGGGCTCGGGCACAATGCGATATCGAACTCAGGCGACAAGCAATGGTCCAGCCCCGTCCGGTCTTTTTCATCTCCGATGGCACCGGCATCACCGCCGAAACCATCGGCCACAGCCTGTTGACGCAGTTCAACGGAACCGATTTCAGCACGGTGCGCATCCCTTTCGTGGATACCAGGGAAAAGGCCCTGGCCGCAGCCAGCGAAATCCGCACCGCCGGGGAACGCACCGGATTGCGGCCGATCGTGGTCAATTCGGCGGTGGACCAGGAACTGAGCTCCCTGCTGGTTGCCAGCGGCGCCCTGATGCTCGATATCTTCGCTCCGTTCATCCAGCCGCTGGAGCAGGAGTTGGGCATCAAGCGCCAGCCACGGATGGGCAAGGCGCACGGACTGGTTGATTTTGCCGCTTACGAGTCGCGCATCAACGCCACCAATTACGCGCTGACCCATGATGATGGCATCGATCTTGACTATGACGAGGCCGACCTCATCCTGATCGGCGTATCCCGCTCGGGCAAGACGCCGACCTGCCTCTACCTGGCTCTGCATTACGGGGTGAAGGCCGCCAACTACCCGTTGACCGAAGACGACCTGGAGAGCGACCAGCTCCCAAAGCGCCTGAGAGCGCACAAGCGCAAGCTGTTCGGCCTGACCATCGACCCGATCCGGCTGCAGCAGATTCGCACCGAACGAAAGCCCGGATCGCGCTACGCCACCCTCGAGCAATGCCGCAAGGAAGTTGCGCTCGCCGAAATATTGTTTCGCGCCGAACGATTGCCTTCGCAGAGCACGACGCACACGTCCATCGAGGAAATTGCCAGCAAGGTGCTGGCCCAGTTCGGCATCCAGCGCCACATGTTCTGAGCCGACGGCGCGCTTTGCATTTCCGGCGCACGTGCTAGCATCGATTCATGCCCGTTCTCCGTCGCCAGGAATACCCCCGATTCAGCCGTCTCAGCTGGCTGATGGGCCTGTATGGCGAGAACTACCAGCGCCTGTCGCGGCTGTTCGATCTGCCATCGCTGAAGCCGGGCGGCTATCTTTCCAGTTGCGTGAACGGCCTGGACCTGGTGGTCGAAGTGCTGGAGGTGCATCCATACACGCTCGAATTGCGCTTGAGCTATCGAATGAGCGACCCGGTCACGGGACAGCCGGATCCGTCGGCCTACGTCCGCGTATACCGCGACGCCCGACAGGCGGAAGTGACGCACTGCTACATCGGCCGACACTGGCAGGACGCGCTGGGACTGTTCCCCACGCCGAAGGTGATGTTCGGACACCGCCTGCGCATGAACAGTTTCCTCAACAAATGGCTCGACTACCTTTCCAGCCAGGGGCACGGACCGCACACCCTTGGCCGAATGCCGCAGGAGGCCACGGACGAGGAATCGGCGGTATTCGCTTGACGGGCCGTTGAGCCGTCGTTAAAATTCGCGTTCTCCTTTCGGTGGGGCTATAGCTCAGCTGGGAGAGCGCTACAATGGCATTGTAGAGGTCATCGGTTCGATCCCGATTAGCTCCACCACTTAGTTTCAAACGTTCGACCTCTCCCCATCGTCTAGAGGCCTAGGACATTACCCTTTCACGGTAGCGACCGGGGTTCGAATCCCCGTGGGGACGCCATACGCAGTAATGAAAAGGGCTCGCTTCGGCGAGCCCTTTTCATTTTCCGCCGGCGCTTCACCTGGCGGTGTAGCCTCCATCGATCACCAGTTCGGAGCCGGTGATGAACTTCGCCTCTTCCGAGGCAAGATAGACCACGCCCCAGGCGATGTCGTCCGGCTCGCCCATGTGGCCGAGCGGGTGCAGCAACGCCACCTCGCGGCGTGCCGCTTCAAGATCGGTCGCGCCACTGTCTTGCAGGTGATGCTCGACCATCGGCGTCCAGATGAAGCCCGGGTGGATCGAATTCACCCGGATCCGATCGGCGGCGTAGATCAGCGCATCGGTCTTGCTCATCAGAGTGACCGCGCCCTTGGCCGCGTGATACGGCGGTACGTCGGCAGCTCCGACCAGTCCGTAGATGGATGACAGGTTGATGATGCTGCCGCCGCCGGCACGGCGAAGGTGTGCAATCGCATGCTTGGTGCAAAAGAAGACGCCCTTCACGTTGACCGCCTGGACCCGATCCCATTCCTCCTCGGTCACTTCGTGCGTGGGCTTGTTGATGCCGGCTATTCCGGCGTTATTGACCAGCACATGCAATCCGCCGAAGTGATCGGCGACGCCATCGATGGCCGCCTTTACCGCCTTTTCGTCGCTCACGTCCACATGCCAGTAGCGCGCAGGCGCCCCTATGGCATGAAGGTCGTCGACGAGTCGCAGGGCATTTTGACCATCGATGCGATCGAACAAGGCCAACGAGGCCCCTTCCTCCGCCAGTCGCAACGCACAGGCCCTGCCTATGCCAACGGCGGCACCGGTGACGATGCAGGTTTTTCCCTTCACCCGATCCATGGTCTTCACCCTCCGTGATCGCGCAGCCGGCCGATGCTCGCTCCACGGTAGACGGCGCCGACGGACGGATGTTGATGCAGGTCAACTCCGGCATGTCTGGATCGCTGCCAGCAGGAAGGCGATCAGCGGCGGCAGGAGCAGCGCCAGCAGCCAGACATCGATAGGCGGCGGAACGAAGCCGAACCAGGCTGCGGGCAGGTCGAACCGGGTCACCAGGGCGAGTACCGACATGGCGGCGAGGCTGACGATCCAGAATGCGGAATTGCGCTGGCGCAGGCTGACCAGGGGCGAGGCGCCCGCACGGTAGAGGACGATCAAGCTCAGGTTTCCGGCGACCAGCGAGGTGAAGGCGAGGGCGCCCACCTGGGCCGCCGGTAGCGCAATCCAGGCAGCCAATGCGTAGACCGCGACCACGACGGCGAACATGCAGGCGCCGTGGCCCAGGCTCGTCAACAGGCCGCGCCAGCCGAGCAGGGGCTGCTTCGGCGGCCGCGGCGGCCTGCGCATGATGTCAGCCGCCGCCGCCTCGCGTTCGAACACGATCGTGCATGCCGGATCGATGATCAATTCAAGGAACACGACGTGAAGCGGCAGCAACACCAGCGGCCCGCCGGTGAACATTGGCAATAGCGCCAGGCCGGTAATCGGAACGTGCACTGCGAGAATGTAGCGGACCGCGCGAAGGATGTTGTCGTAGATGCTTCGGCCTTGCCGGATCGCGCGCACCACCGTCACGAAATTATCGTCGAGCAAAACGATGGACGCTGCCTCGCGCGCCACGTCCGTGCCGCGTCCACCCATCGCGATTCCGACATGGGCGGCCATCAGCGCGGGGGCGTCGTTGACGCCGTCGCCAGTCATGGCCACGACATCGCCCGAACTCTTGAGCGCATTCACCAGGCGCAATTTGTGTTCCGGTCGAGCCCGGGCGAACACATTGACTACACGGACGCGCTGCGCCAGAGCCTGCTCGTCGAGTTCGTCCAGTTCACTGCCGAGCGCTGCCTCGGACTCGGCGGCGAGACCTGCCTGCAGCGCTATCGCGCGCGCTGTTTCCAGATGATCGCCGGTCAACATGATCAGACGGATGCCCGCCGCATGCGCTTCCACGACGGCCTCGGCCACGCCGGAGCGCAGGGGATCGGCGAATCCGATCAGGCCGAGCCAGCGGAAACCGAAGTCCCGCATCGAGTCGGGCAAGTCAGACTCGCCAATGCCCGCGCCGTCGTCCCACGAAGCAACGGCAAGAACCCGCAGTCCGCCCCGCGCCATGGTCTCGACCTCGGCGAGGACGACAGCGCGTCGCTCCGCCGGCAGCCCGCACAAGTCCGCGACGGTCTCTGGAGCACCCTTGCAGGCGACCACGAGCCCCTCGCTTCCAGGCTGCGACCAGGCGTGTGCGACCGCGGTGCACTCGGCCGACAAGGGATACTCGCGAAGGTGGCGTGCCCCGGCCACGGCAACGCTCACCTTCTCCGAGCGCGCGGCCAACTCCTGCAGGGCGCGCTCCATCGGATCGTGCGAGCGCGGCTGGCTGGCAAGTACCGCGGTTTCCAGAAGCTTTTGCTCGGCGAGGGTCTCGCTCTCACGCGGAGCGCCGCTGTCTGCCCCGGGGGCGAGTTTGGCAACCGCCATCCGGTTCTCGGTGAGCGTGCCGGTCTTGTCGGTGCACAGTACCGTTATGGCGCCGAGGGCCTCGATAGCCGAGGCACGTCGGACCAGCGCCTTGTGCTGGGCCATGCGCCACGCGCCCAGCGCCAGGAACACGGTGAGAACGATCGGAAACTCCTCGGGGAGATTCGCCATCGCCAGGGTGACTCCCGCCAGCAGTCCATCCAGCCAACCGCCGCGCGTAGCCACGTACAATCCGGTCATCAGCAGGCACGACGCCACGCTCAGCAAGGCGAACAGCGCAACCACCCGCCGGATCTCACGCTGCAGTGGCGTCAGTTCGGCCTGGATGCCGCCCAGTTGAGCGCCGATCCGGCCAACGCTGGTCTGGGCGCTGACGGCCACGACCTCTGCCGAGCCCCTGCCGCGGACGACCAGGGTGCTTGCATGCAGCAATCCCTGTGCATCCTCTCCAGAGGACACGGTGCAATGGACCGGCACCGATTCGCCGGTCAGCATGGATTCGTCGACCTGCAGGTCCCACTCCTCGAACACCCGTGCATCGGCCGGCACCCTGTCGCCCTCGGCGACCAGGACGACATCTCCGACCACGACGTCCCTGCCGGCCACCAGGCAGGCCTCGCCGTCGCGCAACACGCGCGCGCGTGGACTGCTGAGTTCGCGCAACGCCTGCAGCGCGCGCTCTGACTTCTGTTCCTGGTAGGCCGTCAGCGCGATCACGATCAGCACCGATGCACCGAGCACGGCAGCTTCGCCCGGATCGCCAAGCAGCAGGTAGATAACGGTCGCCGACAGCAGCATGAGCAGCATCGGCTCGCGCAGGATGTTCAGGATGATCGCCCACCAGGCGCGCTGCTCCGGTTGCGGCAGCAGGTTGGCTCCATCACGCGCCAGCCGCGCCGCCGCCTCGGTCGATGACAAGCCTTGCAAGGCCCGCGCGGGCTCTCCTGCGGCGCGTGAATCCGGAGCGGTCGGCGGCTCGTTCATGAACAATTGTTATACCGGAATTCAAGCGCCGGCGATCGTGCCTGCGAGTGGACGATTCAGGTATCGATTTGTTGACCTTGATCAACTCGCGAGGATTTTTCCGCGCCACATTACCAATTGCATCGGCCAACAGGCCGGTGCGTCCCCCCACCAATCACAGAGGAGATAGTCATGACTCTTCCAACCCGTTGGAACCCACTGCGCCAAATGACCCGCTTCGACCCCCTTTCCGACTTCGATGAGCTGTTCCGTGGCTTGGCCACGCGCCCGATGTCGCGCGAATTCGAAAGAGCGATGGAAATGCGTCTCGACGTGATCGAGGACGACAAGGTCTATCGCATCAAGATCGACATTCCAGGCGTCAAGAAGGACGACATCGACGTTTCGGTGGAAGGCAACCAGGTCACCATCAACGCCGAGATCAAGCGCGAGAAGAGCGAGGAGAATCAGAAAGAGCTCTACAGCGAACGCTACATCGGCAAGGCCTACAGGTCGTTCTCATTGCCGTTCGAGGTCGACAGCACCAAGTCGGAAGCGAAATATGACGGCGGCGTACTGATGCTCATGCTGCCCAAGAAATCCAGCTCCGTGTCGAAACATCTGGCTGTCCACTGACTGGACGGCACTGGCTGGCGGTCGACAAGGACGCGGCCGCCAGCGGGCGAGAAACCGAGGAGAACATCATGCGGCAACAACTTGACACCATCCGGCTGAAGCAGGAATTGCGCAATGTCGTCGAGGAAGTCGAGCACATACTGGATGAGATGCCGGACACGACCCCAGGACCGGTCGCCGAACTGCGAGCACGCGCGACGACTCGATTGCACGACGCGCGTGCGCGCCTTGACGATCTGGAGATTCGCTCGGTCGAGCGCGTTCGCGAGGCGGGCCAGCAGGCCCAGGGTTACGTCCAGCAGCATCCCTGGGCGATCATCGGCGGCGCGTCGGCAATGGCCTTTGTCTTGGGCAT
>Ga0315287_10002353_pt1 | contig 17884 bp, 12 predicted proteins | sample YL17G11_0_MG_FD_205037 | JGI IMG/M metagenome (GOLD analysis project Ga0315287, IMG submission 205037) | Sediment microbial communities from Yellowstone Lake, YNP, Wyoming, USA - YL17G11_0 | ecosystem: Environmental > Aquatic > Freshwater > Lake > Sediment | place: USA: Wyoming | collected...
GTGCGGATGCGTTCGTTGACGCTCACCATCTTGTCGATGGCGAAGGTGCCGCGGCTCATTTGCAGCATGCCTTGGAAGATGCGCACCGAAAGCCGGGTGTAGCTTTCGATCTGGCCCAAGTCGGTCAGGAACTGCTCGCGGTCGAATCGCTCTTCCTCGACGTCCGAGCGCAACGCTTGGATCATCGGCAGGACGGAACCCAGTGCGTTGTTGAGATCGTGCGCGACGCCACCGGCAAGGTCGGCCATGGCGCGCTTGCCCTCGGCCTCCAACAACTGTCGTTCCAGGTCCTTCAGGGTCGAGATGTCACGGGCGAAGATCACCACGCCACGCATGGCGCCCGCCGGGTCGTGCAGCGCCCGGGTGGACAGCAACGCCGGCAAGGTTTTGCCGTCGCTACGGCGGTAGGTGACCTCGCCCGACCAGTAACCCATCAATTCGACGACGCGCACCAGGTCCTCGAAGGCATCGCCCAGCAGATTCAGGCCTTCGCCCGAGATCTGGTGGTCACGGAGCTCGGCGGCCTGATAGCCGAACATGCGCTCGCCGGATTCGTTGATGAACCGCAGAATGCCGCGAGGATCCACTTCTAGAATCGCCAGCGGGGCGTTCTCCACCAGCGTCGCGAGGCGCTGCGCTTCCTCGGTACGCTGGCGGACCTGGGTCTCGAGCTTGGCGCTCATCTTCTTGATGCGCTCGTGTTTCTTCAAGTTGGCGATCGCCAGCGACACTTGGCTGGCGATCGTCGTCAGCAGCATCACATCCGACGGCGTAAAGCCGCCCAGCACCAGGCGGCCGTCGAGAGTCAGGCGGTTGAGAACTCGCAGGATGCCGATGGGGCGGTCGCCTTCCACGAGCGGCGCCGCCACCAAGTGGGCAATGCGGCCGCTGGGCAACTGCGCTTGATAACGATGCAAAGTATCGGCGCGCACCAGCGCGCTCTGTGCGACCGCATTGTCGACCACGGTTTGCAGGTGTGGGGCGTCGCTGGGCACGGCCGCGCGGCCGGTCAGGCCCTCACCCGAACCATAGCTCTCATCGGAAAACCAATCGTCCGGCAGCCCGGATGTCGCACGGCGGCGGAAGCGGCCGTGTTCGAACAAAAAAATCGATGCGACTTCGCACGTGAGATGTTTGCGCGTCAGGTCCACCACCAAGCGCAGCAGCTTGCCTTGCTCTTCCGGCACCACGAGCTGGGCGCCGAGCTCGTGCAGCAGTTCGAGCGTGGCACGCCGGTGTTCCCGCTGTTCGAGGGTTTCGAGCGCGGTCGCGGTCTTGTCGGCCAAGATCGACAGGAAGTCCAGATCGCGGCCGCTGAAACGCGCCGGCGCGGCCGACTCGACGTTCAGTACGCCCACGGTGGTGCCCTCGAAGACGATCGGTACGGCGACCTCGGAGCGGGACTGGTCGTTGCGCTGAACGTACTTGGGGTGCCCGCTCACGTCGTTGGCGACGATCGGTTGACCGGTCTGCGCCACGGTGCCGGTGATCCCGTCCCCGAGCGCCAGGCCCTCGTGGGTGGCGGCGTAACCGCGCGATGCCAGCAGACGCAGGCGGCCGCCGTCACGATCGATGAGTTCGATGGAGCCGGTCGTGAGGTTCAGTACTTGCAACACGATGTCGAGAATCGTGGTGCAGGTTTCCTCGAGCGGCAGCGAGCGCGTCACCAGTTTGCCGATGTCGTTGATGGCGCGCAATTCGGACAAGCGCCGGCCATACAGATTGGCATTGCGGATCGTGGTGCTCATCTTTTCGACGAACCGGCCGACGGTATAGACGTGGAAGCGGGTAAACGCGCCGGTGCCGAGCGCCGAGAGTTTGAGCAAACCCAAGAGCCGGGGGCCGAACAAGAGCGGTACGACAAGCATGCTGCCCGCGTGCGGCTCGCCCTCGGCGTGGCCATAACCCAGGCGTTCGAACAGCGTCGCGACTCGCGAGCCCGCCGGCTCGCGGATCGCGTCGTGGTCGGTGCAGACCTCGAAGAGCGGCAGAATCTCGGTGGAGATATGCGCGGCCTCATCCGCCACCGGCATCGTGCCGGCCGCGTCCGTCACGGCGCCGGCTTCGCGTCGCAGCAGGAAGGCGCGGTTGTGGGGCTGCAGCAGATCGGCCAGGTCGCGCTCGAGCGGCAGAACCCGGCGCACGTTGGTGCTCTTGATCTTGCGCCAGACGATGCGTTCGGCGCTCACTTCGAGTGAGCTGTGTTCGCGGTCGAATAGCAAGATCGCGCCGCTGTGATCGTAGTGGGTGATGAGCTCGAGCCCGTCGAGAATTTGATACAGCAAGTCGACGGTGCGGAGCTCGCGCGAGATCTTGTGATCGATGCGTGCCAGAATCTCGACAACGCGTTCTTCGGCCAGGTCGTCCAGCCGTTCGCCCGCGATCTCGGCCGCACGCAGCAAGGCGCGCAATTCGAGCTTGGAGAACGGTTCGGAACGGGCGAGCAGCAACACCCCGACGATGCTGTCGTGTTCGCGCAATGCGGCATAGAGGATGTTGGGCGGTACGGCGACGCGGCCGGTCTGTTGCAACTGCCCGAGGAAACCGGGGTCCCAGGCGTGCGATCCGGTCTGGTGGACGACACGGAACGGCGTCGGACCCGACTCGGCCGCCCACACGATGCCGGCGTGGGCGGCGAAATGCGGTTGGACGACGCGAAGGAGAACGTGCATCAACCGGTCGAACGATCCCACCCGGTCGATTTCACGCCGCAGCGTGTCGAGCAAACGCAGTTCGCCGGTTTCGGACCCCGGACCTTGGACTTTGGCCGCCGAATCATCCTGGTTCATGGTTGGATCTTACTTCACGGCGCCGAATCCGGTGCATCCGGTGCGGGGTGGCCCCAGGTGCCCAGGAAAACCAGTTCGTGGTACGGGCGGCGTTGGCGAGGCGCGAGCTCCCGGGTCCGGAGTTCGTCGGGCAGGGAATCGGCCTCGCCGGCGTGGCCGATCGCCGTGACCGTGACGGGGTCGAAGCCCGCCGGTACGGCGCAGGCCTGGCGGGCGAGTTCGGCATCGAAGCCGGCCATCACATGCGCGCTCAGCCCCAGGGATGTGGCCTCGACGAGAAGTTGAGCCAACGCCAAACCGCAATCGTGCCAAGCATGCGCGTTCGGCTTGCCGGTGCGTTCGAAGCCGGTGCGGGCGGTGCAGAGCACGAGCGCGCCGGCGTTGTGGGCCCAACGTTGGTTGGAGGCCGCAAGGGTCTTCAGCAAGCGGTCGAAATCAGCGGCGTGATCGCGCGGCGCCACCACGAAGCACCAGGGTTGCTCGTTGGACGAAGACGGCGCCCAGCGGGCGGCTTCGAACAACGAGTGCAGCGTTGCCGGCGCGATCGGGCGCGGCAGAAATGCGCGGGGGCTCCAGCGCGACTGCAGCAACTCGTGGATTGGGTGATCGGCGGGCGCGGGCTTCTGCATGCGGGGCCTCCGGCGATGGTACGGATGGGGCGTCCGGGCGACTCTACACCAGGGCGCTCACGGGGCGGGCAGGCTGCGGCGGTGTCTGTGGCGCTGTCTGCCGGAGTGTCTGCCGCGGGATTGCCGCGTTGAGCGTCGCGCTGGGTGCCGCGGTGTCTGCCGCGCCGGGTTTCGCCGTGAATGTGTGGGCCGCCGGGCGACTTGCTAGACTGCCGGGCCGGCGCCTGTGAACCGTGGGAGTGCGACCTTGAAGCGTCCAGACCGCTCAGCGGTGTTCTTGATCGGCGCCGTGGCGCTGCAACGCGTCGCCTTCCTGCTTTTGACGCGCGACGACCCGGTGTTTCGCGTGCCGTACTTGGACGGCGCTTTCTATCACGTGTGGGCGCGATCGCTGGCTGCAGGCCACGGTGATTTCCAAGGCGCGTATTTCTTGGGCCCTTTCTATCCGTATTGGCTGGCGCTTTGGTACCGGATCCTGGGGGCGGACCCGTGGTCGGCGCGGCTCGTGCAGAGCGCCCTCGGCGTGCTCGATGTCGCACTCGTGCTGTCCATCGGGCGGCGAGTGTTTGGGCGCACGGCGGGGTTTGCGGCGGCGGTGGCGCTTGGACTCTATGGTCCACTCGTGTTCCACGAGAATTTACTGGTCCTCGACGTGGTGCTGCTGACGCTCGCATTGGCGGCGCTGGCGTTGTTGCTGCGCGACGATCGCGCCAGTGCGTGGCGGGGTGTGGGGGTGGGACTGGCGTTGGGGGCGGCGGCGCTGGCGCGGCCGACCGCGCTGCTCTTGGCACCGGTGGCGGTGTGGTGGTTGTGGACTTCCGCCGGACCGTCGCGGCGCAGCGTCGTGGCGCTGGCGCTCGTTGCTTGGGCGGCACTGCTGGTCCCCATCGCAGCGCGCAATGCGCGTTTGGGCGGCGGGTTTACGCTGACCACGAATGGCGGGGTCAATTTCTACGCCGGCAATGGGCCGGGTGCGAACGGCCGCTTCCGCGAGCCCGAGGGCGTGCACTTCTTCACTGCGCCGGTGCTGGCGGATGCGGTGGGTGGGGCGGGTGCGGCCGCCATTCCCACCGCGATCGTAGCGCGCGCACTGACGGTGAAGAGTGCGGCGGGGACCGAGCAGGCGGCGAATTCGGCGTTATGGATGGCCCGCGCGCGCGCGTGGATGCGCCGCGAACCCGCGGCGGCCGCAGCGTTGCCGTTCCGGAAGGCATGGCTGCTGTTGCAAGCGCAGGAAATTCCGCAAGTGGAGAGCTATACATTTCATGCGCAGCGCTTGCCGGCGTTGCGTTGGATGGCGGTGGACTTCGGCTGGCTGTGGCCGTTCGCGGCGCTGGGCGTGTGGCGTGCGTGGCGGCGCCGTGAGACGCGAATGGTGGCGGTTTGGGCCGTGGCGCTGCTTGCTCCGTGCGTGATGTTCTTTGTCACGGCGCGGCATCGGTTGATCGCGGCGCCCGAGGTGGCGCTGTTGTGCGGCGCCGGTGTCGCCGCATTCGGGGACGCCGTGCGTGGACGTGCGTGGCGATCCGTGGCGGGCGCGCTCATGGTCATGATCCCGGTTGCGGTTGCGGCGCGAGCCGGCGCACGCCCACCCGCAAGTGCCCGCGGGTGGGAGCACGCGCAGATGGCCGAGCGTCTCTATGCCAGCGGCGATTTACGGGGGGCGATTCAAGAGCAGGAAGCCGCCGCTCACATACTGCCGGATCGCATCGAGGCACAGTTGAATCTGGCGGCGTACTGGAGCGAGAGCCACAACCCCGGTGACGGCTCGCGCGCCCTGGCCCTGTCGCAAGACATCGTGCGCCGCTGGCCGGAAAACGCGCCGGCGCGGTACAGCCTCGGGGAGCAGTTGTGGTCGCACGGGCGGCGGGACGAGGCCGTGGCGTCGTGGTCGGACGCGCTGCAGCTCGATCCTAGCTTCGAACCAGCCCGGGCCCGTCTGGAGGCGTTGCGGCGGGGTGGAGGGGCGCAGCCGTCGCTGCGCTAAAACGTCACCTATTGGCTACTCGATGTCATCAAAAGACTAAGTATATGAAGAAAAACACACTGCGCGGAAAAACAGTCGCTTGGTGCGAATCGACGTCATCATTAGACGACATTCCGCCAACCAGAGATCTTCGCGGTGACCCCCAAGTCCCTCCCCATGGTAGGGATGTTAAGTAACAACCAGACAACTCGATACACGTGCCGACCGGATAGGTTGCGGCCCGGAGCCCTTGTGGCATCCGAGGTGCAATGGGTCATGGGCAGGAGTCGAGACACGCAGTGGGGCATCAAACCGCAAGCGGGGGTGAGAAGAATGAAGAAGCTGGTGGTGACCAAGTTGGAAAAGCGCATCGCGCCGCGTTGGATGCCTTTCTGACCAAGTTCGCGTCCCCGATTGGCTCGCAGGTAGAACAGTTCGTGGACCCAAAAACTGCGGTGAGGTGAGAAGAATGAAGAAGTTGACGGTGACCAAGCTCGAAAAACGCATCGCGCCGCGTTGGATGCCTTTCTGAACCCGCGCTCCAAGGCCTGCGATTGGCGATCTTCGGAGCGGTTTACATCACGAGCAACAGCACTCGAGATCACACCTTGGAGGCGGGGGGGCTAGGCTCTCCCTCTTCCGCTTTCAGGCCATTCTTCACGTCTCTTCTTGCCCGGCGCCAACTCCGTTCCACCTTTTCCGCGCCGCCACCCCTTGAGGGTGCACCCGCACCGCCTGTATCGTGCGAGAAGGGCCGCATCCTCGAGCGGCCGCGGATTCGATGACCCCTCGAACGTCGTGGCGCGCGGCTCATGGCCGCACTGCAACCGGTCCGTCCGGCCGCCCGAGACAAGGAGTTCGCATGGCTCGCAAGAAGATCTCGCTGATCGGCGCCGGCATGATCGGCGGCTCGCTGGCACAGCTGGCCGCAATGAAGGAGCTGGGCGACGTCGTGTTGGTGGACATCGCCGAGGGCGTGCCGCAAGGCAAGTCCCTCGACCTCCTGGCGGCGCGTCCGGTAGATGGCTATGACGTCAATATCACCGGCAGCAACGACTACGAGGCCACCCGCAATTCCGACGTCATCATCGTGACCGCGGGTTTGCCGCGGAAGCCCGGCATGAGCCGCGACGACCTGGTGAGCACCAACACCGGCATCATGAAGAGCATCGCGGAGAAGGTCCGCGAGTTCTCGCCAAACGCGTTCGTGATCGTGATCACGAATCCGTTGGACGCGATGGTTTACGTCATGCAGAAAGTGACGGGTTTTCCCAAGAACCGGGTCGTCGGGATGGCCGGCGTGCTCGATTCGGCGCGCTTCCGCACCTTCGTGGCCATGGAACTGGGGATTTCGGTCGAGGACATCACCGCCATGGTGCTCGGGGGCCACGGCGACGACATGGTGCCGATCGTGCGCTACTGCACGGTGGCCGGCGTGCCGGTGTCGAAGTTCCTGTCGGCGGAAAAAATCGCGGCGATCGTCAAACGCACGCAAATGGCGGGCGGCGAAGTCGTGAATCTGCTCAAGACCAGCGCCTGGGTGTCGCCGGCGGCGGCAGCTATCGAGATGGCCGAGTGCTTTCTCAAGGACAAGAAACGCGTGCTGCCGTGCGCGGCGCTCTTGGAAGGCGAGTACGGGATCAACGGCTACTACATCGGCGTACCGGTGGTGCTGGGCGCGGGCGGCGTCGAGCGCATCATCGAACTCGAACTTACCGACGAGGAGCGCGGCATGCTGCAGGCTTCCTTCGCTCGCGTCAAGGAACTCGTCGGCCTCGTCAAGTTGTAGGCATCGCGCCGGGCATGGCGCGGGAGTGGCGGCGACGCAATCCCGCACGCCGGACGGTGGGTACAGGCAGGTCCACACACGAAGACGCGACGGCGGCGCCGTCGCCGTCGCGTCTTGTCCTTCCAGGAATGGACGTTTTGGATGCGCCCGGGGGCGGCAGCGCTTCAAAGGCAGGAGCGGCACCGTCCCCCGGGCAGGACCGCATCGTGACGCCCCGCACCTGGAGCGGCATCCCACACGACGGGTCCACCGAGCATCCCACCGGCAACGCGTTCACCCTAAGGCGCGAACCGCATTCGGCACGTGCAGTTGGCAATCCGGCGCAGACCCGTGCAGAGGCACGGTCCGCACAGCGGCGACCGGTTGACGGCGCTCGCGACCGGCTGGTCGGTCCGGATTCGCAAGCGAAATCCGATCGCAGCTCACGCACGCTACTAACGTTGTCGGGGGGATGGCTGACCGTATATACGGCGCCGATGCGGACCTGTCAAATCCATGGATGCTAGACGCCGGCGGCACGGCGGCGCCGTGGCTCGCTGGCATGGGTGGCGCTGTGCGGCGGTCGTGGTGGAGTGGCTGCCGCCGTGGGTCTTGCAGGGGGATTGCCGGTGGTGGTGCGGCACTCTCAGGGGAAGTACAGCATGCGGCCGCAATTTTGGCACATACGGACACGGTCCTCGTACAGGGTCGAACGGTAGACGCTGGGAACGGCGGCGAAGCAACCCAGACACATGTCGCCCGTCACCGGGAATACCGCGCGGCCATAGCGCTTTTGCATGCTCTCGTAGTGTTGCACATGCGCCGGCTCGAGTTGCGCCACGAGTTGCGCGCGCGCCTTGCGCAGTTCCTCGATATTCGTCATGTCGAAACCCATCTTGCGGAACTGAGCCTCGCTGTCGGTGGCTTCCTTGAGCATGAGATCCAGGTCTTGCAGCGCGACCAGCACCTGTTCTTGCGGGTTCATCATAAAGTCAATTCTCCCGGATCACGGCGGCGAATTCCTCGAATGCGGTCGCAGCCATCAGACGGTCGCGCAGGCGGTCGTCCTGGATGGTCTCCACCAACTTGCCGAGCGCGGGCAGGTACTGGTTGGCGCGATCCTGCGGCGGCGCGAGCAGCACGAAGAACAGGTGCGTCGGTTCGCCATCCATCGATTCAAAGCGGACGCCGGCCTGTGAGCGGGCGAATACCACCATCAGTTTCGAGACCGCGAGCGAGCGGCCGTGCGGAAACGCCACGCCTTTGACCACCCCAGTGCTACCGAGGTGTTCGCGGTTGCGCAGCATTTCGTGAATGAACTGGTGGTTGCGGGACCCGGGCGGGGCGACACGGTCGACGATCTCCTGCAGCGCTTCGTCCTTGGTGGTGGCCTTCAATTCGAACAGACAAAGCTTCGGATCGAAGAGCCGAAGAAGTTCTGCGCCCGTCATTCGTGGTCCTGCCTTCGGGAGGGGCCCGGATGGTTTCTTTCATCGTCCAGCGATCTCCCAGCTTACCACCCACTCCTGGGCCCGACAACGGGGACGGCAGGGCCATTGCGCTGCGGGAGGCCTCTCTAGGGCCAACGGACCTGCCGGAGTCTTGTTGGACACCCACAGGCTGGTGAGACGGCCCAGCGTGCCTCCGGTTCAAGGGAGGAAAGAAGGCCTGCCGCTGCCTGGACGCGGTCTCGATGTGCGTGGAACCGTGCCCGCGGTGCGGATGCCACCCGATCGCATGTTAGGAATCGTTACGCCGCCTTGATCCGCCTTTCGTTGAGGTATTGGGTGGCGATTTCGGGTGCGCCCATCACCCAGTGGATGTTGTCGGGGGCAGTGCCCCAGCAGCGCATGAAGTCTCCGTGTTCACCTTGCCGGTGGTGGAATGGGCAGAGGGAGACTTGGTTGTAGAGTTCGTCGGTGCCGTTGTGCGACCGGTACACCAAGTGGTGGTCCTCGATTCCGACGCGCACGGTGCAGTGGGGCGCCCGGCAAATCCAGCCGTAGCGGCAGTACACGGGATCCCAACGCCGGACCGGGAATCCCGCCGGGTTGTCGTGAGTTTCGGCGTAGTCCTCGAGGAGTGCCAGCAACGCGACCCACGTGGGGATCCGCCGCTCACGCTCGAGAAACGCTCGCGCTGCCCGTAGTGACGCCGGTGCGGCTCGCCCAGCGCTTCCATTCGCCGCGCCCAGGTGTTCGTCGGCCACGATTTGCGATCGGGCCACTTCGGTCAGCCGCCGCCGGGTGGCTTCGAGCGCGCCGCGGAACACGTCCGCGATATCGACGAGCAATCGGAAGCGCAACAAACTATCCGTGCGGCGCAGGTCGGTGAGCGTCGCCATGGGGTCGTCCACACCGGGGAGTTGGAGCCGGCGAAAACGTCCGCGTGTGTCGCCAGGGGCGCGGTACAGCGACGCCAGCCACTCGGGATCGGTGGCGGGTCGCGGGCCCGGCGTGATTTCACCGCCCGGCCGCGCCGCCACCGGTGCTTCCGGCGATTCCAGCTCCTGGCGCTTCAACGCGCGGGCCTCTTCGCGCAGGCGTCGCACCGAAATCTCCTTGGCGTGCTCGATCCAGCGATCCTGGTCGCACGCAGAGCAGTGTTTAGCCTTCAGGATGTCGTGCAACTCCCACGCCGTCTCGAGCCCGATGACGCCCGCTTCGTAGGCCTCGCAAATGCGCGGCAATCTCAGGAGAGCGCGCAAGATCCCGGCGCGCCACTCGGCCGTGCGGCGTGGCATGTACAAGCGCTCGACCGCGTAGTGCCCCAGTGAAGCGAATCCCAGAGTCGCAAAATCGCCACGCAGGCTCATCAGATAGAGGAGCCGGCCCAGGCAGCGTTCGACGCCGTCCTCGAGCCGGAGCAGTTGTTGCAACTCCTCGTGCGCGGCGCGGGCTTTGGCGAGGGACGTCGGGCACTCCGGCGCGGGTTTGGCCTCCAGGATCGCCAGCATCGCCTCGGCCTGCTGTTCGAATGCGACGATCTTGGCCGCGATCCCGTCGACGGCATCGTTCGAGATATTCGCCGAAAACGCACCGTGGCCGTTTGATGCGGATCCGGCGGCGCGGGATCCGGGGGGTCGAGGTTCGCCGGGTCGAGATTCGTTGAGTCGCGATTCGCTGGGTTGAGATTCGCTGGGTTGAGATTCGGCGGGTTGAGATTCGGCGGCCCCGGGGTTGTGCTCGGTCGGCGCACTGGCACTGGCGGCAGCGCCGGCGCCGGCGGCAGGCGTACCGCTGTCACATGAGTACGTGGTAGCGCCGTTCGTGCCGCGGCCATCGCGTGCGATCAGCTGCGCCCAGCGGTTGGTGATCCGTGCCATCGCGTGCTCGGCACGCGCGATGTAGTCGCCGGACACGAGCGGCTCCTGCAGACAATCGGGCGGCGCAAGACCCGCCGCGGACTCGGCGCACAAAGCTTCCACAAACGACTGTAGGGTGGTTTCAGAACCCGTCACGGCACGATGCAGATCCAGCCCGTCCTGGAAAGCGAGCGTGACCTTGCGCGGCACCTCGAAACCGACCAGCACGCGGGCCTCGATATCGGGATCATCGTCTTCGAGTGTTGTCCGTGAAGCCGACATTCCCCACGGAATGGAATCGCCCTGCGACGCGTCCTCGTTGCGCGGTGCATCGTCGTCGCACGTTGGATCGTCGTCTCCGGGTGCGCTCTTGCCACGCGGGAGGAATTCCCCGGGTTCGCCGGGCTCGGGGCCCGGAGTGGTTTCGCCGGCGGCGCGACGGGCGCGGATCTCTTCCTTCAACTCTCGCACCGTGACGCGTCGCGCGCGCTCCAGCCATGCGGCGACGGTGGATTCGTTGGCAATGCGCGCGACCTCGGTGGCGGCCACGGCCCCGACATGCCGGCCGTTGCAGTCCAACACCGCGGCCTCGAGTTGTGGAAACCGGTCCATGCCCTCGGCCAGCTTCGCCCAATTCTGAAACCAACGCGCGTCGCGATGATGTTCCACTTCGGCGTAAATGCTCAGACGCGCATAGCAATAGTATTTCCAGGCCTCGCACGTCTCGATTCGGTGTGCTGCACGCGCCGTCCGCGTGATGAGGATGCGCGTTGCGGATCGCAACCGCACCGCCAGCCGGTCCAGGGTCCACGCGTCCGGTGGGCGGACATCCGCATCGAACCCAGCCTGCGGGGCGCGAGATTGATTCAGTCGAGTGTGCGCTTCGTCCCGCCGGCGGCGAGTCTGAGTCGTGCTGCCACGCGCGACCGGGCCGACGCGGCCTGCGCCAAGTTGGCTCGCGGAGCCATGCGCGACCGGGCCGACGCGGTCAGCGCCGGGTTGGCCCGTGGAGCCACGTGCGGATGGGGCGAGACGACCCTTACGCCCGGTGCCGGGAATTGGAGCAACAGCCATGCTGGTCGCCACCGTGCTGCTGGCGGAACCAATGTTTTGCAGCGCCAACGCACGCGCCGCACGAATGTGTCGAATTCGCGGGTTCGCGACCCACGAGAGAGGAAGCTGTTCGGGATCAAGGTGCCCGGCACGGGGTGAGCGAACACCTACACATTTGAATAGTACAAGATAAACATCTCCTCCGCAAGAGGGAAAAAACGGCCTCGACGCGGTCTCAGCGACACCTCGGCACACGCTCCGGGCTCCCCGGGCTGGGCTGCGGCTCGACGAGCCTCGTTGCCTCTTCGGCACGTCGACCAGGGAGTGCGGCGGTTTTGCCAGCCGCAGGGCCGTAAACTGGGCCGCTCGCTTGGCCGCTCACAGGGCCGGTCGCAGCGCCGCTCGCTCGGTCGGCGGTTGGGCCGGCCGGCTACAGGCCCGTGCTTTCGCGCTGCGGCGGCACGTGGTTCAATGGCTTCGGGAGCGCCGCAGTCAGCGTCGCCATCCCCAAAGGAGATCATGCCGGTCACCGAACGCGGCCTCGTGCTGCGCGCTCACTCGGCTCAGTATTCGGTCCTCTCCGGCGAGGAGACCATCGAGTGCCGGGCGCGCCGCCGCCTGCGGCGAGAGAACGACGATTGGCCGGAATTTCCCGTCCCGGGTGACGAGGTGGAGTGGACGCCGCAGAGCAGTGGCGGCGCGCGCCGGCAGGGCAGCATCGAAGCGGTGCATCCTCGTCGCAGCGAAGTCAGCCGGACGCGGTTTGGCGCCAAGCATGTCGTGCTCGCGAATCTCGATCTATTGGTCGTGGTGATCGCAGTGCGGAATCCGGCGCTCGACCGCGGGTTGCTCGACCGGTTGCTTGCCATCGCGGAGCGCAACCGGCTGCCGGCGGTGGTGTGTTTCAACAAGGTGGATTTGATCGACGTGTCCGAATTGGATCCGGTGCGCGCGATCTACGAAGCGGCGGGTTACGCAGTGGTGTGCACTGCGGCCAAGGCCGGGCACGGCGTGGACGCACTGCGGGAGCAGTTGCGCGGCCACATCTGTGCGCTCATGGGGCCATCGGGGGCGGGCAAGAGCCGCCTGGTGCGCGCGCTGGAACCCGGGCTCGAAGTCCGCACCGGCGAAGTCAGCGAAAAGACGGGTCAAGGCCGTCACACGACCACGCGCGTCGATCTACATCGGACGCATTTCGGCGCCTTGCTGGCAGACACGCCCGGCGTGCGCGATTTCAGTCTATGGCAATTGGAGCCCCTCGAACTGCGCGAGCTATTCCCGGAATTTCGCGCCAAGCACGACGGGTGCCGCTTCGGAGGCTGCTTGCACGTCGTCGAGCCGGAGTGCGCCGTGAAGGCAGCGGTCGATCACGGTACGATCGACGCAACACGCTATCGCAGCTACCAGGCAATTTTGGAAGGGCTCGAGCAAGAACGGGCCGGCGTCGACCGCGAAGGGCGTTCGCGCAACGAGCGCGCCAAGGATCGCGGCGGAGCGGGGCGCGAGGACCGCTCCAACAAGGACCGCGGTGGAATGGGGCGCGAGGACCGCTCCCACAAAGAACGGGGCGGAATGCAGCGCGAAGGCCGTTCCCGCCGGGAACGGTTCGAATAATGTGCCGGGCTGAACCGCGACGCCGGCTCGCGGGGACGTGGACGGCGTGATGACGGTCGAGACCGCGGTCTTGGAAGCAAGGAGAGATCCGAGTCATGATGAAACGGATGCCGTGGCTGCTGCCACTCGCGGTTGTTGCCGCCGTCGCCGGCGGCGTGTGGTGGTTCGTGTTCCGCGAGAGCATGGAGGAAAAGGGGCAGAAGTTGCTCGATGCGGCCGCGATCGCCATGAAGACGCAGGATTTTGCAACGGCGGAGAAACGTCTGATGGAAGTGCTGAAGTTGCAGCCGGACAACGGCCTCTTGCACCACAATCTCGGCGTCCTGTATTTCCAACAGAGGCGCCTGCCGGAAGCGCGGGTGCAATTTCAGGCGGCGGCGAAGGCGCATGGTCCGCAGGCGAGCGAGGTGCGGGCGGAGGAATATTTTCAGCTCGCCACGCTCTCGTACATGGAAAGGAACTGGCCGCAGGCAGCGCGAGAGTTGAATCTTGCGATCGAGTCACATCCGGAGCGGGCGCAACTGCACACCCGGCTCCTGGATCTGCAAGTCGGGCGCATGGGCGACCTCGCTGCGGCGGACAGCACCGTTGTGCGCTACCTGCGTCTGTGCGGCCGCACGGCAGCCAACCTGGAGAGCGTGGCGTACGTCTACTATCAGAACAAGCAGTACAACCGTGCCGAGGACGTGGCACGTGAAGCGACTGCGGCGAGCGATTCAGCGCACGCGGCATACGGTTTGATTGCGCGGTCGATGTGGCGGCAGGGCCGGTTGCGCGAGGGTCTGAAGTCGCTGGATGCGCCGCTTGCACGTTATCCGAGTGCCGCGACGCTGTGGGTGGCACGCGGTCTGCTGCTGGCCGAAGACAGCAAACATGAAGAAGCGCTCGCCGCCGCCGACCGCGCGCTGCAGTTGAACCCGCAAGACTACGAAGCGCATAAGCTGCGGCAGAAGGTCTTGGGCGAAATGTCGCGGCTGCCGGAAGCCCTGAAAGAAATCGAGATTGCGATGCAGTTGACGCAGGACCCGGCGGAGCAACGGCTCTTGGCGGCGCAACAGCAGGTGATCCGCGGCGTGCTGCAACAGACCGGCGGGACCGGTGTTCTGCCGCCGGGTGGAGCGGCTCCTTCGCCCGCGCCGAAGCCGTGAGCACGCGCTTCATCCCGGGGCCCGCACGGCCGGACACGCTCGCACGCCGCATGGAGCGCGGCGGCAAGCGGCTGCTGTCGGGTTGGCTTGCGGCGTGCGTGCGACCGGCGCCACTCGATCCGTCGTATCTGCGGCACGCGAGCGTGCGGCGCCTCGTCGTCATTCGCCAGCACAATCAACTGGGCGACATGGTTTGCGCGCTGCCAGCGTTGCATGCGTTGCGTCGCGCGTGGCCGGCGGCCCACCTGATCTTCGTCGCATCGCCACTGAGCGAGCCCTTGATGTCGGGCCATCCCGACATCGACGAATTGTTGGTGTTCCGCAAGCAGGAAGCTTGGCGGCCTTGGAAGCTGGCGGCGTTCTTGCGCCGGTTGCGTTCCCCACGCCCCGATGCCACGGTGGTGTTGTCCACGGTGTCGTTCTCGACCACCAGCGCACTGCTTGCGTGGGCCACCGGCGCGCCCATGCGCGTCGGCGGCTCGAGCCTGCCGTTTGGATCGCATCTATCTCGAGCCATCTTCCATTTGGAGCTGCCGCCGGGACCCACCGGGGTGCATGAGACCCAGCATCATCTCGCGCCGATGCGGGCATTGGGATTCGTGACGCCGGAAACTCAGCCGCGCTTGAACGTCGCGCCGGCCGCGCTGGAAGACGCGCGAAGGCGTCTGAACGAACTCGCGCCCGGCACCGGACCGCTGGTGCTGGCACACGTCGGTGCGGGCAAATCACCCAACATTTGGCCTGCGGAGCAATTCGCGGCCGTTCTGGAAGCGCTTCAGAGCACGGACGGCGCGCGCATCGTCCTGATTGAAGGTCCCAGCGATGCGGCTGCTGTGAATGAAGTTGCGGCGCGCCTGCGCCAGGCCGGCCGCTGGCGGGCGCCACTGCCCGAGACGGTCGCCGCACTTGCCGCCGCGGATCTCGTCGTCAGTAATGATACGGGTATAGCGCACGTGGCCGGCGCCGTCGGCGTGCCGCTGGTCGTCGTCTTCGGACCGACAGACGCGGCACGCTGGAGCCCACCGGGAGCGCACGTCCATGTCGTGCAATCACCGACGGGTTCGATCGCCGACGTCGAGGTCGCGAGTGTGTTGGACGCCACGCGCGCCGCACTGCGCATGCGGCAAGCGGTGGCGCGGGACACGCAAACGTTGCGCGACCCGGGCTGATTGACACCGCCTGCGACCAGTGGTAACCTTCACCGAATCAACATCAGCTCCTCGCGGTCGCGCACGGTAGCGCCCCTGAGTTCACGGTGGCGCCATTGTCCTACGGCCGCGACATCATGGGAGGTTTTCCGACTTGAAAACGACCGGCAAAGTGAAATGGTTCAACGACACGAAGGGATTCGGCTTCATCACGCGCGATACCGGAGAAGACGTGTTCGTGCACTATTCCGCAATCGACGGTGAAGGTTTCAAGACCCTGATCGAAGGCCAGCAAGTGGAGTTCGAGGTCAAGGAAGGACCGAAGGGCTTGCAGGCGTCCAACGTCAATAAGGCCGGCTCGGAGTAGCCGGACCCCAGTGGACCTTCGCGGCATTCCGGGCGGCCCGCGGCCCGCGGCCCGCGGCAAGCGAGCCGCCCGGATTGCATCGAGGCCGATTCTGAACCGCCGTGCTGCGGCCGCGCCGCCTGCACTCCGGGGCCCGCGTGGCGGTCAGGCGATGGTGACCTGCGGCGACAGATAGACGTCCTGGATGGCGTTCAGGATCGCGACGCCGTCCTGCATGGGTTTCTGAAACGCCTTGCGGCCCGAGATCAATCCCATCCCGCCGGCGCGCTTGTTGATGACCGCGGTGCGCACCGCCTCGGCGATGTCGTTCGAGCCCGAGGCGCCGCCCGAGTTGATGAGGCCGACGCGCCCCATGTAATTGTTGATGACCTGATAACGGCACAGGTCGATCGGGTGATCGCTCGAGAGTTCGCTGTAGACCTTCTTGTGCGTCTTCCCGAACTTGACCGCGTTGTAGCCGCCGTTGTTCTCCGGCATCTTCTGCTTGATGATATCGGCCTGAATGGTGACGCCTAGGTGGTTCGCCTGGCCCGTGAGGTCCGCCGACACGTGGTAGTCCTTTTCCAGCGTCGTGAACGCGGCGTTGCGCAGGTAACACCACAACACCGTCACCAACCCCAGTTCATGCGCGCGCTCGAAAGCGTCGCGGACTTCCTGGATCTGATGGTGCGACTCTTCCGATCCGTAGTAGATGGTGGCGCCGACCGCCACCGCGCCCATCTCGAAGGCCTGTTCCACACTCGCGAACAGCAGCTGGTCGTAGCCGTTGGGATACGACAAGAACTCGTTGTGGTTCAGTTTGACGATGAACGGGATCTTGTGCGCGTATTTGCGCGACACGGATCCCAGCACGCCCAAGGTGGACGCGACGGCATTGCAGCCGCCCGCGATGGCGAGTTTGACGATGTTCTCGGGATCGAAGTAGATCGGATTGGGTGCGAACGACGCCCCCGCCGAGTGCTCGATCCCCTGGTCCACCGGCAGGATCGACACGTACCCGGTGCCGCCCAGGCGTCCGTGGTCCAGGATCGACTGCATGTTCCGAAGCACGGCCACCGGGCGGTCGGTCGGCGCGAAGGCGCGATCCACGAAATCGGGGCCCGGCAGATGCAGTTGGTCGCGGGTTACCGTGCGGCATTGGTGTTCGAGCAGGCCCGTGGCTTGATCGCCCAGGATCGCAGCGATATCGATCGTCATCTTCGGCTCCTCCCCATGTGCGCCGCGCGTTCCAACCGGGCGCGCCGCGGCACTGGCAAAACGGTTGTGCAGCGGGTAGCCTACACCAGTCCGCGCCGTCCGCAAAGCGTACGGAGTGCGGAATGATGGACGGGCCGCGCGGCCGCGCGTATCTTCTGGCGAGCGCGCCGGCCGGGCGGGCCAGCCAAGTGGTTGCCGCGGCACGCAGGGAGAAACCATGGACTCGACGGACCAGCCGGACGACAACATGCCGCCGGCGCCTACGGAACCCGGGAACCGCTTCCCCGACGGACTGCGCGACGTGCTGCTCTTCGTGCCGCGCTTTGCGGCGCTGCTGGGCCGCTTGATCGCGGACCCCGAGGTGGCGAGCACCGACAAGCTGCTCGTGGGCGCGGTGATCGCCTACATCTTGAGCCCGCTCGACATCATTCCCGACATGATCCCGGTGCTGGGCCAGTTGGATGACGCATATCTGGTGGCGCTGTGTCTGTTGAGATTGCTGAACCGCAGCGGCGAAGCCAAGGTACGGCAGTACTGGGACGGTCCCGAGGACATCGTCCAGATTCTGCACACCGTGTCCGACTATGCGACGCGGTATCTGCCGGCGGCGGTCCGGAATGCGATCCGGGGCTGGGTCGATGTGCGGGATGCGAGCGCGCCGCCTTCGGGCACGGCATCTTCGGATGTGCCGCCCTCCGAGCTGCCGCCTTCCGGCCCCCCGCCTTCGGGTTCCGCTTGAGGCCGTCGCACCGGTTGTCTCTTTTCCGGCCGGTCGAACATGAGTGAAGTTCCTGGACTGCGGATTCGTGCTGCCAACTCCCCTCCCGCAAATCCGGACGGCGAATACGTTCTGTATTGGATGATCGCCCAGCGCCGCACGACGTGGAACTTCGCGCTGCAG
>Ga0315287_10002359_pt1 | contig 17866 bp, 17 predicted proteins | sample YL17G11_0_MG_FD_205037 | JGI IMG/M metagenome (GOLD analysis project Ga0315287, IMG submission 205037) | Sediment microbial communities from Yellowstone Lake, YNP, Wyoming, USA - YL17G11_0 | ecosystem: Environmental > Aquatic > Freshwater > Lake > Sediment | place: USA: Wyoming | collected...
TCCATAGGTAGTTTCTGCAGCATCATAAAGTGAAAAATTGCCAAGCTTAAAAAAGAATAAAAATCCGGCCAGGGCAATTAAAATCGCAATCCGCACCCCTGCACCAATTGGTTCTCTTGAGTTATTTTCCCTCTCCATTTTATGGAGGGGGGATGAAAGGGGTGAGGTGCTCATTGGTTTAACATTCTTTTTGTTTCATAAGTATTGAAAAACATCAGCCATTGTTCCGGATTTTCTTTGATAAAATCCTCAAAGATTTTTACCAATCTGTCAACGGCTTCATCTCGTGTTTGTCTTTCTATTTTAATGGGCTCATAAAGGGTAAGCAGATTCATTTTTCCTTCTTTCTTCGCCAGGATGGGGACAACATAACATTCGGCTCTCTGGGCCAGGGTCAGCCAGCCGCTGGCGATAGGGAAATCATACCCCAAAAATTTATGAGTGATATGCCGGCTTTCCAGGGCGCCGGTATCGACCAGTAAACCAACCATCTCATTTTTAGCCAGCAGTTCCAGTGCAGTTTTGTACATATTCTCATCTTCCACATTGATCAGGCGGGCTCCCCCGGTGGCGCGGCTGCGGTTAATGATTTTGAATAACGGGTCGTCCGTGGCGCGCAGGACCGAATTAAGCAAATAACCGCGATTAGAGAGGGCGGGGGCTATGATTTCATAATTTCCCGCATGCATGGTAACCAGTATCACTCCATTTTTTCCCTGGCGGGCCTTATCCAAATTTTCAAGCCCTTTCCATTTTACGATCGCATCTAAATGTTTACGCTTGAAGAAAGGAGCACAAAGGATTTCAAAGATGGCATAACTGGTATTGTTTATTAATTTAACCGCGGCAGCCTCCGCCTCTACACCGGGCAAGACCATTTGTATATTAGAGGTTACCATTTTCCTTATCGGGGTTTTATTGATAACTGCCTGGGTCAACCATCCGGCAAAATGCATCAGGGAAAGCGCAAAGCTTGCGGGAAAGAAAAATATTATTCCAAAGATCCACTGCAAGCTTTTAAAGAAGATAATCATGCTTTATTTTTAAACTGGATTTCATAAAGGCGTTGGTAGAGGCCGCCTTTAGCTAATAATTCTCGGTGCGGTCCGCTTTCTACAATCTGCCCGTGATCAAGCACCACGATGCGGTTCGCTTTTTCAACCGTATAGAGGCGATGGGCGACAATGAAGGTGGTGCGTCCTTTCATCAATCTTTCCAGTGCTTCCGTGATCAGGGCTTCGGTTTCTGAATCCAGGGAAGAGGTGGCCTCGTCCAGTACGAGGATCCTCGGGTCGCGTAAAATAGCGCGGGCGATAGCAATGCGTTGTCGTTCACCGCCCGAAAGTTTGGTCCCTCTTTCGCCAACCTGGGTTTCATATTTTTGCGGGAGCCGCTCAATAAAGCGGTGGGCGTTGGCCAAACGAGCGGCCTCGATTATCTCTTCATCTTTGGCTTCAGGTTTTCCATAAGCAATATTGTCTTTAATCGTTCCCTGAAAGAGGGCGATTTCCTGCGGCACCACGGCAATCTGACGGCGCAGGGAATTTAGGGTTACTTTATCGATCTCATAGTTGTCCACCATGATCTTTCCCGAAGTGGGATCATAAAAACGTAATAATAAACTGACCAGGGTGCTTTTCCCCGCCCCGGTGCGTCCCACCAAAGCCACGATTTCTCCAGCCTCAACCTTTAGATTTATATTTTTTAATACCCCTTCCTTTTCATAGCTGAAACTCACATTTTTAAATTCAACTCTTCCCTGAAGTTGTGGCAGGGGGAGGGCATCTTTTAAGTCTTTAACCGTGGGTTGAATATCCATCACCTCAAAAATTCTTTTAGTGGATGCCATCCCCTGCTGGATGATGGTGTAAGCGCGGCTCAGAGTATTTCCCGGATCGGTCATAATTGCCAGGGCGGTAGCAAAAGAAATAAGTTGGGGGAGGGTCAACCCTCCCTTGATAATTTCCATCCCTCCGTACCAGACCACCGCCACCACGGCGATCGTTTGCAGCAGGGCGATAACCGGGTTCTGCGTCGCCAGAATTTGCATGGCGCGCATCGTCAGCACAAACGATTTATGAGACTCCTGCTCAAATTTCTCCGCCTCTTTATGCTCCATGGTAAAGGACTTGACCACTTTTATCTGAGAAATGGTTTCCTGCAGATGGGTAGTAAGGTCGGCAGCTTTTTGCTGCACCCCCTCGCTGATCTCTCTGATTTCTTTAGCGAACATACGCATCACCTGTACGATGAGCGGCAGGGCAATGAGCGTTAACAGAGAGAGGCGCCAGTTTAACCAGAAAATATAAACCAGCAGTCCCAGCAGCAGCAGGGAATGGGGAACCAGCGTGACCAGGGCGGTAGAAAGGGTGGTTTGCAGGGTTGCAATATCGTTCATGACGCGTGAAATCAATTCGCCGGTATGCCACTTACTGAAAAAATCTAGTGAAAGATTTTGCAAATGACGGTAGAGTTTAGTCCTGAGGTTAATGATAACCTTTTGCACGATATAAGCGGATAAATATTCCTGACCGTAGTTAAATAAACCTTTCAGAAGATAAAGGCCGATCATCCCCAGGGCGGCAAGATTAAGCCATAAAAGGTTTTTCTGCTCAATGTTTTTGAAGACAAATCCGGCCAGTGGGGCGATGAGCAGGGTTATGCCCGTAACCCCCAGGGTGCAGATGAAGGCGCCCAGGACCTGGGGAATGTAATCTTTAATATAACTAAGCAGCCGACCGTAAAGCTTCATTTATTTCCTCCGCAATTTTTTCCGCCGCACCCGCTTTTCCCAAGGATTTTACCAGCTCTTCTGAAATATTTCTTCTCCGCGCGCTGTTTTTTAAAAGTGAAAGGGCAGTCGCGGCTACTTTTGATGGGTCAACTTTTCCGCGGATTTCAGTGACAATTTCTTTTCCGGCTTTAATATTGGGCAAAGCAAAGAATTTGGTTTTTTGGTTAAGGATATGGGCAAAGAGCTTTTTGAATTTTGTCCCAAAATAGGGGAGCATGCCGATATAATGAGCGGCGCCTTCCAGGGGAATAACCTCAACTTTATCTAGAGGAAAAACCACCAGCATGGGGATTCCCAGCGCCGCCAGGCGGGCGGTATTGGTCCCAGGAATAGTTATTACTAATTCAGAATTATAGGCTTCTGCGAAAGAGATTATTTTAGCTTCTCCGATCGGCTTCGCACTTTCGAAAGGAGAAGTAACGACCTGAAATTTTAAGTCAGGTATTTCAATTTTCATCTCTCCCATTATTTTTTCATAGAGGTTAGTCATGTATTGGATTTGCCAGGCGCGGCTGCCGGGCATGAAGGTGATAACATTTTTTTCCGGAGACCACGGTTTTAGATCAGAGACGGAATCAAGCATCAGGTTTCCGACCACTTTTATTTTATTTTTCAAAACCGGGTCTTTTGCCCGTTTTGCATAAGTTGCTTCGTCCGGGACAAAAAATAGTTTATAAAACTTTTTCCAGGCAATTCTTTCCTGGACATAGGCAAAAGCCGTGAATTTAAGCTTCTTGGCCACCAGCATGGCATGGGCTAAATCTCCGCCCAGATAGATCACGATCCCCTTTTTTACGAAATCAATTTTGGGTTTTTGATTGAGAAGGATCCACTTTTTATAATCGGCGGAAGAGATCACTTCCTGGATTTGCTTGATTCCCTGGACATACTCGATTTCCTTGCCGCTGGTATACTGGCAGGGAGTCAAAACTAAAATAATCCGGGCAGCTTTTATTTTCTGGGCGATAGCTTCCGCCATCGGTTTTACCAAGGCGGAAAGTTCACCGGGGCTATTCGCGACCAGGACAATGTCGTAGTTGGTCATCTCTATGAGAGAATTATATCAATTATCCTGACCGATTCCTAGTAAGCGCAGCGGCCAGCCGGGCTTGAGGTGGATGGCATGGTAGGGGCAGAGCTCGTGGCAGCAGAAGCACATGATGCAATTTCTCAGATCAATTTCAACTTTACCTTTAAGGTAGTGAATGGTTTTAGTGGGACAACCGTTTACACAGATCATACATTTTAAACAGGCTTTTTGGTCAATGGCTGGATTTACCCGGATGATCCGGGTAAAAGGTTTTATCAAAGTATAGATCCAATCGGGGATAAAACGGGATAAAAGCAGGGTGGTGGGGGGATGCTTCCAGTCCTTCTTTATCATTTGTGTCAGTGATAACCCCACGATTTCAATTTTTTCGAGCCGGGCTTCACCCAAATGCCGTTGATAAGCAATGCGGGTGGTATCGATCGCAAAGGGCTTATAGCCAATCAGATGAGAAGCCACCGCATCCAGCGCCACCGCATCAGAAGAAGCTATTAACATCCCCATGAATCTAATTTTCCCACTCGTCGGCCCATTTCCCTCCATACCAAAAACCCCGTCCATAATATTTAAGGCCGGTTTTGTCAGTTGAAAAACATCTACCAGGATCTCAGAAAAATCGGCCGGTCGATAAGCCAGCATATGATAATGGGCTTTGTGAAAACCGGGCACGCAACCAAACATATTTTTGATCGCGCCGGTAAAGAGCGTATAGTTATGGGTTTTGAGTTTGGGCAGGTTAATGATGGCATCAACTTCTAAGGCTGCCTTGGTTATGCGCAAGGTTTTCGCACGCGGATGGCTTGAGGGGCTGGCGATTTCAACGCTTCCCGATTCAAGAAGATTAATTATTTCTCCGCCCGCTTTCTCAGTAGCCTGCTTAATGCCGGTGGCCGTCATTACTTTGTTTATATCCGCGGTAGCATTGCCGGGAGTATCTCCAACCATTGGGATGGCGCCTAATCTTTTAACCGCTTTAACCACGGCTGAAACTAGAGAGGGATGGGTGGTAACGGCGGTGTCCGGAGCGCTGTCCATCAAAGCGTTTACTTTAATCAGAACCCTTTGTCCCGCTTTGATGAATTTTTCCAACCCGCCGATTAAATCTAAACTCTGCTGAAGGGCATACTCAACGGAGGACGATTCATAATCACGGCAATGAACGATTGAGACCTTAGTAGCCAAGCCTTTTGACCACTTCTTCTACTTTGCAGGGGATAAAAGTTGGTTTCTCACCAAAGAGGATAGCGTTATCTGGATCTTTCAGGCCGTGACCGGTCAAAACACAGACCACGGTTGAACCATCGGGGATCTTGCCGGATTTTGCCAGTTTGATGGTGCCGGCGACTGAAGCCGCCGAGGCCGGCTCGCAAAAAATCCCCTCCCGGGAAGCGATTAATTTATAAGCATCAATAATCTCCTGGTCAGTCACAATGCTGATTGAACCGCCAGAGTCTTCAGCCGCGGCCACCGCGCTTTTCCAGCTGGCCGGGTTGCCGATGCGGATGGCGGTGGCAATCGTTTCGGGATGTTCGATGGGATGGCCGTGCACAATCGGGGCGGCCCCTTCCGCCTGGAACCCGATCATTTTTGGCAAACTGGTGATTTCTTTTGCGGCAAAAAACTCAGTGTAACCTTTCCAGTAGGCGCTGATATTCCCGGCATTGCCCACCGGGATGGCATGAAAATCGGGAACCGCGTCGAGTTGATCACAAATCTCAAAGGCCCCGGTTTTTTGGCCTTCGATGCGAAAGGGATTGATGGAATTTACGATTTCAACCGGATAATTTTCGCCCAGGGTCCTGACCAGATTTAATGCTTGATCAAAGTTCCCCTCCACTTCGAAGACTTTAGCCCCGTGCATAATGGCCTGTGATAGTTTCCCTAAAGCAATTTTTCCACTGGGAATAATTACAATACAATCTATCCCGGCCCGGGCGGCATAAGCCGAGGCGGAGGCGGAGGTGTTGCCGGTGGAGGCGCAAATGACGGCCTTACAAGTCCTTTCCACCGCTTTGCTGATAGCCAGTGTCATGCCGCGGTCCTTGAAAGAGCCGGTCGGGTTTGTCCCTTCGTATTTCAGGAAAACCTTGCAGCGCGTAATTTCTGAGATATATTTTGCGTAGAGCAGGGGGGTGTTCCCCTCATAAAAGGTGATGACCGGGGTCTTGTCCGTGACCGGCAAATAATCGCGATATTCTTCAATTACTCCCTGCCAGCGCATGTTTTTTCTCACTTGTAGACCAGAAAGAAAACCCCGGCAGTGACCAACACGATGCCAAAATAATTCAGCAGGGCCAGTTTTTCATCTAACATAAAATAGGAAAGGACAGCGACAATAATATACGTGATGGCGGTCAGGGGCAGGGCCAGGCTGAGTTTGAACCAGGAAAGGATTGCCATCCAGAGAAAGAAGGAAGATGTCATTAGGGTGCAGGCCCCTATGATATAAGGGTTTTTAATGGCCGAAAAAACGATTTGTAATGCTTCCTCGATCCCTTTGGCGCTGAAAGTGCCAATCTGATTGATGCCTAATTTTAAAAGCACCTGACCGAAAGCCAGCATGAAGGTGTAAATAATAATCCAGAAGAAAAAAGCGGAGATGAGTTTCATGTTTTCCATCGGAAGGCATTATACCGCGCGCTAAAATTTGGGGCAAGTCTAATTATTTGAAGTTGATCGTGATCGACCCAAAAATGATGAATAAAACACCCAAAATCTTTACCATCGAGATGTTTTCTTTTAAGAAGGTACGGGCAATGATCAGAGCCCAAACAAAACAAAATGAGACCATGGAGAAAAGGGCACTGGATTCAAAAAACCGATAAGCAAAAGTCAAGCATAAAAGATAGAGCAGATAAAAGCCCAGGCCCAATAAAAGATTAAAATTGGAGAAATAACCAAAAAGGGTCTTGGGAAGTAAGCCTTTTGCTCCACGCTTAAAAAGATATTGGCTCATCGCCGGGAGAAGAGAAATAAAAATTGGTATCAAAAAAAATGTATGCTTAATTAAATTGCCCTCCTTTCCCGGTTTCACTGCTGATCATAAAGACACCGATCATAATATTTAGAACGCCAAAAATTTTCCAAAAAGTCAATGCTTCGCCAAAAAACAGATAGGCGATTATCATATATATAATATTTGACAGCGAAGAGATAGGATAGAGAAGAGAAAGCTCGCCATAGTGGTAGGCGATCACTTGTAAAAAAAAGGAGCTAAAATAAAGCATTACTCCAATGAGAAAAGTGATAATAAAATAGATAAGGCTAATATAAGGGGCAGAAGCAAGTTTGAAGTATATTTGTGCAAAGGCTACAATAAAAGCAATAGCAATCATCAGCAGGATAGCAAGCCTAGGTTTATTATCTATGTGTGACGTACTTTTCATTTGTTAAATAATTTTCTCAGCGCGTTATTATAGCATATTGGGCTTCCAGCATTCAGCTATTGATTCTTGACAAACCAATCCTAATCTATTATAGTTCGACCAAAGAAAACAATGAAAACGAATGACCATTCAAAAGCCCATCCCTCAATCTTCAAACTTATAAAATTGCCCGATTTTGTCGCCCTCGCATCTCTGGCCTGCGGATTTTTGTCCATGGTTCAGTCAGTCAGGCAGGATTTTATGGGTGCGGCATTGCTGATCATTGCGGCGGCGTTTTTCGATTGGCTCAATGGGGAGGTGGCCGGGCTTATCCAGAGAAAAGGTAATTACGGCATCGAACTGGATTCTTTGACAGACGCGATTAACTTTGGCGTAGCCCCAGCTGTTTTTGGCTATTTTCTCGGCCTGAAGGATAATCTCTCCCTGGTGGTTTTTATTATCTTCATCTCGGCTTCCATCTTGCGACTGGCGCGTTTTAATATTATTAAAAAAGAAGCCCATTACGTTCTGGGTTTACCTACCACCGCCAACGGTATTGCTATCCCTATGTTATATTCTTTGCTTGGTATACTTTCCGTCCCGTTTGAAATTTCACGCTGGATATATCTGGCTTACTTTCTGGCGGCTTCGGTTGCCATGCTTTCCCGGGTCTCCGTTCCTTCCATTAAAATGTTCCGCACCTACGAATATACTGATTTTTTTGAGCACTAATGAAATATTCAGTACCCCGCGGCGCTAAAGATATTCTTCCCGATGAAAGCGCGCTCTGGCAATCGCTGGAAGAAAAATTCAGGAAGATCTTTGCCCTCTTTAATTATAAAGAGATTCGCACCCCCATTTTTGAGATGACCGAGCTCTTTACCCGCTCGATCGGGGAGAGCACCGATATCGTAAAAAAAGAAATGTATACCTTTTTGGATCGGAAGGGGAGAAGTTTAACCCTGCGGCCGGAAGGGACCGCCCCGGTGGTGCGCGCCGGTCTGGAAAATAATTTGATCAGCCCCGACCAGATCGCCAAGCTCTATTATTTTGGGCCCATGTTTCGTTATGAGCGGCCGCAGGCCGGGAGGCAGCGCCAATTTCATCAGGCCGGGGCAGAGGTTTTTGGTTCACCAGATCCTTTGCTGGATGTTGAAAGCATCATCTTAAATCTACGGCTTTTTGAGGCGATAGGATTAAAAAATCTGGAAGTGGATATTAATAGCGTCGGTGATCGAAAATGCCAGCCCAATTATCGCGCGGCTATCCAGCGCTATTTTGCTGAAGTAATAAGCCAAATGTGTGAAGATTGCCAGGAACGTTACCGTTTAAATCCCCTGCGCATCCTGGATTGTAAAGAAGAAAAGTGCCAGCCTTTCATCGAAAAAGCGCCCGCTTCGGTGGAGACACTTTGTGATGAGTGCTCCCGACATTTTGAGAAAGTGATCGAATATCTTAAACTAAGAAATATCGATTTTAGGATTAACAATCGCCTGGTGCGCGGGTTAGATTATTATACCAAGACCACCTTTGAGATCGTATCTAATCTGCTTGGTGCTCAAAAAGCGATTTCGGGAGGGGGGCGCTACGATGCCCTGGTAGAGGCTTTTGGGGGTAAACCAACACCCGCCGTTGGGTTTGCTATCGGAATTGAAAGAGTTATCGAAATCTTAAAAACCCACAACCCACAACCCACAACCCAATCAGGTATTCTATTCTTTATCGCGACGATCGGAGAGGAAGCCAAAAGAATGGGCTTTGATCTGGTAATGAAAGCCAGGGAAAAAGGAATCGCCGCGGAGATGGACTATCTGGGGAAGTCTTTAAAAGCGCAAATGAAACTTGCGGATCGAATGCTGGCAACCTATGTTTATATTATTGGAGAAGAAGAGCTCAAGAAAGGGGCGGGCATCCTTAAAGACATGAGAAGCTCCTCGCAGGAGGAGACTAAATTTGTCGATCTGTTTGAAAATCTAAAAGGGTAGTGATTGGTATGCTAAGGGGTTTTGGTCTGTTAATTAGGGTCTTGCATACTTTATTAATCTGGCTGTCAGCGATAACCGTTATTATCGCCTCCTGGTTCGTCTGCCCAATATTAACTTTGCTGGGATTTAATACTTTAGCCGTCTATCATGGCGCTATCGTCTCAATGGCGAGGGTAGTTTTATTTGTAACCGGTTGTAAGAGAATTTATGAAGGGATTGAGAATTTTCCCCAAAAGGGCCCGGTAATTTTCATTGCCAATCATCAGAGCATTTACGACACTTTTATGCTCGAGCATCTTCCCTTTCGCTTTCGTTTTCTTATGGATAGTTGGCTCGCGAGGTGGCCTTTCTACGGAAAGCTTTGTTTGAAAGCCGGATATATAACTATAAATGAAAAATCACCTTCAGATTGCACACGAGCCGCAATGGATGTTATTCATTTGCTAAATCGTGGTGAATCGTTTGTTATTTTCCCGGAGGGGGAGAGAAGCAGGAATGGGCAGGTGAAGGAATTTCATGATGGGATTGCCTTGATAGTACTTGCTGCCAAAGTACCGGTTATCCCAATTGCTTTTTGGGGGTCGGGAAAGGTGTTGCGCCGGGGCGGCTTCTTGGCTCATCCGGGACCAATAAAAATGAGAATTGGCAAGCCGATGACATTTGAAAATTACCCGGAGATAAACACCATAGCGGTGAAAGAAGTCAAAGCACAATTGAGAAATAGGATCGTTGAGATGCTTTCGGAAATGGAGAGTAATCCGAAATAGGTTGAAAACAATATGCCGATAATCAGAACAGAAAATTTGGGGCATACTTATCGGTTGGGTAAAATTAAGGTAGTGGCTCTTCGCATGATAAGCCTGATGATCGAAAGCGGTGAATTTTTAGCCATCGTCGGTCCTTCGGGTTCCGGGAAAACAACCTTACTCAATCTTATCGGGGCGCTTGATTCCCCTACCGAGGGGAAAATATTCTTTGAAGAAGAAGAATTGACATGTGCTTCTTCCAAATGCCTGGCGGAGATCCGCCTTAAAAAGATAGGATTTGTTTTTCAGGCTTATAACCTGATACCGGTTTTAACCGCTTTGGAGAATGTGGAATATATCATGCTTATTCAGGGTATTCCGGAACGTGAAAGAAGGGAACGGGCTTTAGGGGTAATAAAAAAGGTTGGGCTTACAGGGTATGAACACCGAAAACCAATGGATATGAGCGGCGGACAGCAACAGAGAGTGGCGGTGGCCCGCGCCATCGCTGGAAAGCCAAAGGTTGTTCTGGCAGATGAGCCAACGGCGAATCTTGATTCGAAGACCGGCGGGGAGCTGATGGATTTGATGCTGGAGCTTAACCAGCAAGAGGGCATCACCTTTGTATTTTCCACCCATGATCCGATGGTGATGGAACGCGCCAAACGGTTAATTCGCCTGAGAGATGGTGTGATTGAAACCTGATGTTCAAAAAGACATTATGGATGCTGGTATTAGTATTGGGATCCGGTTCTTTTGCCTCCGCTGTTAATTTTGAATTAGCCAGTAATTATAAAAATCTTTATTCAATCTCAAAAACGGTTCAAGGCGAAAACTATAATCTGGATCTGAATCGTTTCCGCCTTCAGATTCGATCGCAGATCTTAGATAACCTTAGCTGGGAAACTCAATATGATATGGAATGGTATATTGGTAGTTTTCTAAGGACGCTAGCCTTTCCTGCCTTTAAGAATTATCGACCCCCGACTAATTTTGATCTAATTTCACCCCTGATTGATACCGAAAATCTCTATGCCCGCCAAAAACTCTATCGCTTTTATTTAAATATTTCAACGCCGGCAGGTGATGTGAAGCTCGGTCGGCAAAAGATTCCCTGGGGTACGGGGAAGGTCTGGAATCCAACGGATCCCTTTAACCCCATCGCGTATACCAGCTTGGAAAGAGAGGAAAGGGCGGGGGTGGATGCTATCAGTTATGAGATGCCATTAAGCGCTTTGTCTAGTTTGAATTTGGTATATTCACAGAGACCTTCTCTCTCAACCTGGGGGGGGCGTTTACATACTCATATTGGGGCAACCGATTGTTCATTGCTCGGCGTAAAAAACGGAGAAAATTATATGCTGGGCTTTGATTTTGCCGGCCAGATTTTATCCGCCGGAATTCACGGAGAAGCGGCTTTTACGCGATCAGTGATGGACGCCGATTACGCGCAGGTAGTGATTGGCTGCGATTACACTTTCCCTAACAGTTTGTATTGCCTGATGGAGCTCTATCATAACGGACAGGGGAAAAGCAATTCAGCCGAATATCAATGGAATCGATGGTTATCGGGAGAGATCACGAATCTGGCCAAAAACTATGGTTTCTTGGGTGTGACCTATGAGCTTTCTTCGCGGATTAAAGGTGGAAGCTATTATTTGTATAATCTAGATGATAACAGCAGTTTTTGGAATCCCTTTGTGGAATATTCTCTGACCGAAAATGCCTCCGGGCTGGTAGGAGGTTACCTGGTAAACGGAAAAAGCAATAGTGAGTTTGGCTCTTTTTCAAATAATTATTATCTTCAGTTAAGATGGTTTTTTTAGAAAGAATAAATCTATATAAATGGGGGTAGATTGAGCATGAAAAGAATCGCTATTTTTTTGCTGCTGCTTTTTTCTCTTGATTCGGTTTTTGCATTGACGGCTTATGAGATGGTTAAAAAATCAGAGAATCTGGTCCGGGGTAACACCAATCAGGGAATACTGGAAATGACCATCACCACTCCCTACTTCACGCGCACCCTCAAGATGCATATCTGGAATAAGGGGCTGAAAAAAACTTTCGTTCGTATTTTTTCACCGGCGAAAGAGGCAGGCATCGGCAGCCTGAAGATGGGAGACGAGATGTGGAACTATCTCCCTGCGATTGAAAAAATTATTAAGATTCCGCCTTCGATGATGATGTCTGCCTGGATGGGTTCGGATTTCTCCAATGATGATGTCGTGAAAGAAAGCTCAATTGTTGAAGATTATAACCACCGGATACTGACAGAGGAAAGGCTAAGCGGTTATGACGCTTATAAAATCGAATGTATCCCCAAGGAAAACGCGCCGGTGGTTTGGGGTAAGATTTACTTCTGGTTAAGGAAGAGCGACCATCTCCCGTTAAAACAAGAATATTATGATGAAAAAGGGAAGCTGATTAAGGTGCTGGAGTCGATCGAGGTCGGGTCGATGGGGGGGAGGGTTATTCCGATTCTTTCAGAGATGCGAACCATAGGAAAAGAGAATAGCAAAACCACTTTGCGAGTTAGGGAGATGTCTTTTGATGTTTCCATCGCGGATTCAGTTTTCACCCTGCGCCATCTTCAAACTCTAAGAGCAAAGGAATAATGTTTATCCAAGAGAGAAGTATAGAAAAGTGAAGACTTTTATTAAAATCGCTTGGCGAAATATATTTAGGAATTGGCGGCGCTCATTCTTTGCCATACTAGCAATCGCTACGGGGCTGGGAGCGCTTATTTTTGTTTGGGCTTTTGTTGATGGCACCAATCAACAGGAGGTTTCTACCTACACTTCTTTTCTTTCCGGGCATATTCAAATTCATAAAACTGGTTTTCAAAGAGAACTCAGTGTTTTCCGTGCTTTGGATAATCCTTCCGCTATTCTTTCGGAAATTGCCCATCAAGAAAACATAGAAGAGTTTTCGGAAAGAATTGAACAGCGGGTGCTTCTTTCATTTGCAGATAAGACCAGTGGCGCCATCTTGATGGGGGTGGATCCGGAGAAAGAAAGTAAGATAACAACTTTATGGAAAATGATGGAACATGGAAGATTTCTTGGACCCGCTGATCAATCGGGCATAGTAGTGGGAAAAGATTTAGCCGAAAGGTTCAACCTGTCATTGGGAAGCGAAGTCTCAGTCCTGGCGCAAGCGGCCGACGGAAGTTTGGGAGCCGCAAAATTTAAGGTCATCGGCATCTATCATAGTGGGATTGATACCATCGATAGAGTTTATGTTTTTGTAACCTTGCCTGCGGCGCAGGATCTTTTTGCGCTGTGGGGCAGGGCAACCGGAATTGTAATAAAAGCGAAAAAGATTGAATCAGTGACAAACCTGCAAAGCTCCCTCTCCAAAGAATTAGGGCAAGGCATTGAGGTTTTGGATTGGAGAAAGATAATCCCAGAACTTGAGACTTCTGTTATCCTGCATGAAGTTGAAGCAACCATCATCCTGGCGATTGTTTTTCTAATTGTAGCCATCGGCATTCTAAACACGGTTCTTATGTCGGTAGTCGAGAGGGTAAGAGAATTTGGCATTATGATGGCCCTAGGAACAGCTAATTTACAAATAACTATGCTGGTGGTTATGGAAGCTTTTCTACTTGGAACCGTAGGGGTAATCTTGGGTGGCGTGGGTGGTTTAATCGTAACTTCGATTTTGGGTAAGCGCGGCATCGACCTTACAAGCTATATGGAATTTTTACAAGCTAGCCCCAGGACACCGGATATTATTTATCCTATTCTGAGGCTGGATAGAATTATTCTGCTGGCCGGATTGGTATTGATGGTGACTATTTTCGCTTCCATTTATCCGGCGGTCAAGGCGGCTCGTTACCAGCCAGTCGTTGCTATACGAACGGGGGAGACAGTCTAGTGCTCTTTTTAAAAATCGCCTGGAAGAATGTTTTACGCCGGCCTACCCGAACAGCGATTACCGTTTCAGCCATCGGATTGGGATTGGCATTTTTTGTGCTGCTCTGGTCTCTGGCAGACGGGCTCTATGCCCAGTTGATAAACAATTCGATTGGTTTTCAGCTTGGGCATTTACAAATCAACGCCACCGGTTTCCGTCAGGAATATAACCCAAAAATAGCGCTAAATGAGTCGGATAAGATTACAGACTGGCTGGAGAAAGATAAAAGAATCAAAAATTATTCAAAACGTATTGAAACCCCCGCCTTTTTATATAGTGCAACCGGCTCGATGGGAATTTTATTGACCGGTATTAATCCCTCAGAGGAAGCGAAGGTCACGGTTATTTCACGAACCATCAGCGCGGGAGATTACCTTGATGAGAGGGATGAACGGTCCATTCTTATTGGCAAATATCTGGCCGAGAATTTGGGGGTTGACTTGGGAGAGAAGTTGATTGTAACCGTTTCCGCGGCCGACGGAACCCTGGCACAAGAAGCCTTTCGGGTTAAAGGAATATTTAATACCGGCGTTGAAAACTTTGATAAAAGTCTGGTTTTCATTACATTAGCCAGCGCCCAAAGAATACTAACGCTTGAGAAAAAGGTTAGCACCATAGCGGTAGTACTTAAAGAGGGGGCTAAGGTTGAAGAAGTGGAGCAGGATTTAAAGAATGAATTTGGAAATGTTATTTATGATATTCGGAGCTGGAAAGAGATTATGCCGATCATTGTTCAAATGATTGACCTCTTTAATCTTATTTTATATCTTGTTCTTGAAATAGTTTTTGTGGTGATGGCCATCGGTGTATCCAATACCATTTTAATGTCTGTGATTGAGCGCACGCGTGAATTTGGAATGTTAATGGCGATTGGTACCAGCGGAAGCCGGATCGTAAAGATGGTGATCTTTGAATCGATATTTATCGGAATTATCGGTATCATTATTGGGAATGCAATCGGGATAATTCTAATACTGGCTATAGGTCGAATTGGAATTGACCTTTCATTAATATCTTCAGCACTCAGAAATTATCCGGGGCTTATGCGAATGGTCTATCCCGTCATAGTAATTCAACATTTAATCATTCCCTCCCTTTTGCTTTTATTGGTTAATGTCTTGGTTTCGCTCTATCCTTCTGTGAAAGCGGCGCGTTTAAAACCGATGGAAGCGATTAGATTTATATAGGATTATTTGAGAGGTTACACTGATTTCTTCTGATTGAACCACTTTTCTTTTTATGTTAATATTCCTTGCTTATGTGGCGCACGCACAATTGTGGCGAAATAAGAAAAGAAGAGGTTGATGCCGAGGTAACCTTGGCGGGATGGGTGCATCGTCGGCGTGATCATGGTGGACTGATCTTTGTCGATCTGCGCGATCGTTCCGGTCTGGTTCAGGTAGTCTTCAGCCAGGAAAACAAAGAACTGCATACCAGAGCCGAACAATTGCGCGCTGAATATGTGATCAGCGTCAAAGGAAAAGTTGTTCCGCGCTCGCCGGAGACAGTTAACAAAGAGATCCCTACCGGAGAAAGCGAGGTTTCCGCGGCTGCGCTTGAAATACTGAATACTTCAAAGACCCCGCCCATTGAAATTGCCGACCTGCGTACCGAGCCGGATGAGATGATTCGGCTCAAGTATCGCTATCTCGATCTGCGCAAAAACAAAATGCGCGAGAACCTGGTTTTCCGTCACAAAATTGTCAAAGCCATTTCTGATTGCCTGGATGAGCGGGGTTTTCTGGAAATCGAAACCCCCTTCCTCACCAAATCAACGCCGGAGGGAGCGAGGGACTTTTTGGTCCCCAGCCGGGTCAACCCCGGCCGGTTTTACGCCTTGCCGCAATCCCCGCAACTTTTTAAACAAATCCTGATGATCGCCGGCATGGAAAAATATTATCAGATCGTGCGTTGCTTTCGCGATGAGGATTTGAGGGCGGACCGTCAACCGGAGTTTACCCAGGTTGATATTGAGCTGTCTTTTTGTTCAGAGAAGGAAGTTATCGACACGGTAGAAAAAATCTTGGTCTATACCATGCAGGCGCTGGAAAAGGATATCGATCTTTATCGCGGCAAACATATTCCAAAGCTTAGCGTTCCCTTTCCGAAACTTACCTGGGATGAAGCCATGAATCGTTTTGGAACAGATAAACCGGACACTCGCTTTGGCCTTGAGCTGGTGGATGTGAGCGACTTGATGAGAGAAGTAGAATTTAAAGTTTTCAAAGAAACAGTCAGTAAGGGCGGAGTGGTGAAAGCCATCAATGTTAAAGGCGGAGCGAGTTTTTCGCGCAATGAGACGGATAGCCTGGAGGAAATGGCAAAGAAGCTGGGAGCAAAGGGTCTGGCCTGGGTGGCCATTTCACCGAGCGGAATGAAATCGCCGATCGTTAAATTTTTTAAAGTGGAAGAGATGAACGCGATTGTAGACCAATTGAAAGGTGAAAATGGCGATCTCTTGATCTTTGTGGCGGATAAACCCAAAGTTGCCAATCAGGTTCTAGGGCAGATCAGATTGGAATTAGCCAAAAAACTAAATTTGCTGGATAAAAACAGCTTCCATTTCTTGTGGGTGACCGATTTCCCTTTATTTGAATACAGCGAAACGGAGAAACGCTGGGTTTCAAATCATCATCCTTTCACCGCTCCGCATGGCAGCTGGGATGACCTGGAAGAAAGGTTTATGCAGGATCCAGGCGCGATCCGCGCCCAGGCTTATGATCTAATTCTCAACGGCACCGAGATCGGCGGCGGTTCTATCAGGATCCATCGCCCCGACATCCAGCACAAGATATTTAAACTGCTTAATCTTTCCGAAGAAGAAACCCAACGGCGCTTTGGTTTCTTCCTGGAGGCGCTCGAATACGGCGCCCCTCCCCACGGCGGGATCGCGCTGGGGGCGGATCGTTTTGTGATGCTGCTGGCGGGGATGGAAAGCATCCGGGATGTGATCGCTTTCCCCAAAACCCAATCGGCCTTATGCCCGCTGAGCGGCGCCCCGGATACAGTGAGTCCTAAGCAGCTGGAAGAAATTCATATTAAAACTATAAAAGGAGAAACGCTTCAATGACGGTTACTGTAATTGTCGGGACACAATGGGGAGATGAAGGAAAGGGTAAAATTACCGATTTACTGGCGCGGGATATGGACCTGGTGGTGCGCTACCAGGGCGGGAATAACGCCGGCCATACGGTCGTGATCAAAGACGAAACTTTTAAACTGCATCTGATCCCTTCCGGTATTTTTTATGCCAACGTTCTCTGCGTGATTGGTAACGGGGTGGTGGTGGATCTGCGGGTCCTGCTGGAGGAGATTGAAACGCTGCGCGGCCATGGCTATGCGGTGGATAACCTCCGGATCTCTTCTCAGGCGCATGTGATTTTGCCTTATCATTGTGATCTGGACGCAGCGCAAGAAAAAATGCACGAGGCGGGGAGGATCGGCACCACCTGCCGGGGCATCGGCCCCTGCTATGTTGATAAATTTAACCGACGCGGAATTCGCGTCTGTGATTTTTTTAATGAAAGTATTTTAAGGCAAAAACTGGAATGGAACCTGAAGGAAAAATCTTTTATCCTGAACCATTTTTATAAGATGAAAGTTGACTATAATTTGGAAGAAATGCTGAATGAACAACTGGGTTATTTTCATGCGATCAAGAAGCTGGTGGTGGAAGAGTCGGCGGCGCTGGTGAATGGTGCCGTCAGCAAAAATAAAAATATTCTAATGGAAGGGGCACAGGGAACGATGCTGGATGTTGACCACGGCACCTATCCCTATGTGACTTCTTCCAATCCGATAGCGGGAGGGGCTTGTATTGGTGCAGGAATTGGACCGCAGAAAATCAATGAGGTGCTGGGAGTGGTCAAGGCCTATGTAACGCGGGTCGGGGGTGGGCCATTCCCGACCGAAATACCCGGTGAATTAGGACATTTGTTGCGAGAGAGAGGCGGCGAGTACGGCGCCACCACCGGGAGGCCGCGACGCTGCGGTTGGTTTGACGGGGTGGT
>Ga0315287_10002363_pt1 | contig 17849 bp, 18 predicted proteins | sample YL17G11_0_MG_FD_205037 | JGI IMG/M metagenome (GOLD analysis project Ga0315287, IMG submission 205037) | Sediment microbial communities from Yellowstone Lake, YNP, Wyoming, USA - YL17G11_0 | ecosystem: Environmental > Aquatic > Freshwater > Lake > Sediment | place: USA: Wyoming | collected...
AGGGATCAGTTGCGGGTGATGAAGGACAAGGAAGACGGCGGCGGCTACCAGTGGCTGGACGTCGACCTCTGGAGGGACATGGACAAGTTCCGGGCGCGACGGCAACAGCGCTACTCCTGCCCTAGAGATGCTACTCCAATGACCACCGTCCACTACGGCGAGTCGAACGTCGCCATAGATGTCTGTTCGACCTGCCAGGGTGTCTGGCTGGACAAACAGGAATACCGGGAGATAGTCCGTTACCTGGAAGAGACTGTCGACAGCAGCTCCTCAGAAGACTACCTGAAGGACGTGCGCAACGAGCTTGTCGAGGTCTTCGAGGGGCGCGAGAGCCCGCTGGGCGCTCTGAGGGACGTGGGCAAGATACTCTATCTCCTCCAATTGCGCTTCACGGTAGAGCACCCGGCACTGGCCAAGCTCAGCCGGGCCTTCCCCCGGTTCTAGCGGCCGTTGTCCGCGGGAACGATCCGGTACACGTTCACGTCGAGAGGCGTGAACGTGTCGACGATGGCGAAGCCGGCGTGGGACGCGGCCCGCTCCTCGAACATAACCTCCGCGTCGTTGATGATGAACGGCAGGACGAACTTCGCTTCGACGGTGACACTCTCGACGTTGACGGCTAAGAGGTAGTAATCGCCGTCGTAGTACTTGAGCATCGTCCTGACCGGCGCCTGCGACTTCGCGGCGGCGTCGACGTAGACGAAGTAGGTCTCGCTGGACGTCGGCGACAGGATGATGGGCTTCAGCGTCTCCAGCTCCTTGTTGATGCCGCCCTTTGACGCATCGAGCGAGTCCCATAGCTCGCGGGCCTGCTCGGCCTGATACTCCTCTATCGCCACGCCGTTCGGGCAGTCGGGCAATGACGTTTGCATGTCGGGACGGATCCCGCCGTAGATGGTGCCATCCCAAGAGCGAAGCGTGCAGCTATCCCAGGCGAAGTGCAGCAAGCCGGTGGCGCCGTGAATGATTGCCGTGTAGACTTGCGCCCTCTCCTCCAGGGGTGTCGGGTAGACCCAAGCCTCGGAGCCCATCCAGGACTGGGGGACGAACCAGGCCGGCTTGCGGCCGCCGACGGCTTCGACCATCGACCTCACGGTGTCCGCCGTATCGCTCCAGGAGCCGTTCCAGGAGAGAGTCTTCGGGTAGAGATAGGTGCTGGCGACATCACCCAGGTTGAGGAAGCGCGCCCACCAGTCGCCTACATCCGTCAGAGGCGCCTCGGTGATGAACAAGGCAGCGCTCGTCTGGCTCTCATGTTCTCGAATGATGCCGGAGACGGCTTCGTAGCTCGGTTCGGGCCTTGTCAGGCTTTTCACCGCCATGTGCAGCGGCTCGTCGTCGACCCACCAGGCGAGAATACGCGGGTCGTTCTTGTATTGTTGGAACAGCGTTTCATCGAAGGTCGATGACTGGCTGATGAAGTGGTCGCCGGGTAGCAGGTCCTGGTTGACAATGAGCCTGAATGAGTCGTCGGTGATCTGCTCGACAAGGGCTGACACGTCAGCGTCGCGTGTCGAGAGGGCGGTGTTGAAGCCGGCGGCGCTCAGGGCCGAGACCGCGTCGGCGTCGGTCGGGTGATCGCTCAGCCAGAAGACGCCGTTGGGGAAGAAGGAATCGGCGCCATAGGTCGACCTCAGGTTGCCGGTGGCGTCGGTGTGGGGGACGCCGGACTGGTAGCAGGTCTGGACGGCTCTCGCGGTGACGTTGATGGTGGCCGTCGACGCATCGGTTCCCGTTCCCGCGAGGGCGACGTCCACCTCTGGATCGCAGGCGTCGCCGACGTTGTCCGCGTCGGCGTCGTCTTGGTCGCCGTTTTCAACGAAGGGGCAGTTGTCGCGGTCGTTCGTAAGGCCGTCGCCGTCGACGTCGGCGTCGGCGACCGGCGGAGGAAAGGCGGGTGGGGGCGTCGACGTCGCGGTCGGCGAGGGTCTGATGTCGACGCCGGCGCTTTCGGAGAAGCGCTCCGGCGCCTGCGCGCGCGAGTACCACAGGGCGAAGAGAGCCACCGCCAGGATGCAGAGGCCGGTCAGGAGGCTCGCCTGGAAGAGTTTCGACATCCCTGTGCCTCGAGAGTTTCGGCGGGAGGGCATGAGGTCCAATGCGACGTGACATAAGATCAGAAGCCTGCGCCGCCTCAGAATCGCAGCAATTGTACCATCTTCCGTCAATCCGCGACTCCGACGGATCGTCGCGGGGCCGGGAACCCGCCGTCGAGCTTGAAAGGCATCGCGGGCCATGCTAACATCGACCTCGCGGAGGGATCGCATAGTGGTCTAGTGCGGCCGCCTGCTAAGCGGTTACCCTGGGAAACCGGGGTCATGGGTTCGAATCCCATTCCCTCCGCCAGTGGCTCACCCCCCATTCGGGTTTTCTTGAAACAGACGCCGCCGGCCTTTGGACAAATGCCCCCTCGTGGGGCTATCTTCTTGAGGGGCCTTCTTGCGCTACTACATCTGGACCTTGGGCTGTCAAATGAACAAGGCCGACTCATCGAAGCTGGCCGCCGGACTGGACCGTCTCGGCCATGAAGCTGTCGGTGCGCCGGAGGACGCCGACCTGCTCGTCGTCAACACCTGCGCCGTCCGCGACCACGCCGAGCAGCGCGCCGCAAGCAAGCTGGGCGACGCGAAACGGCTGAAGGCGAAGCGACGCGACCTCAAGATCGTGCTTACCGGCTGCATGGTCGGGCCGCGGCTCGACGAGCTGCGGCGTCGCTTCCCCTACGTCGACGCCTTCGCGCCGCCGCAGGCCTTCGCCGATATCGTCGACGCCGCCGGTATCGATGGCCTGCCCGAGGGATGCGCGCCGTCGCAGTTCTGGCACGACGTGCTACCCGCCGTCGAAGCGCCCACTGCCTTCGTGCCCGTTGTCTACGGCTGCAACAAGTTCTGCTCGTATTGCATCGTCCCTTATCGCCGTGGCCGCGAGAGGAGCCGCGCGATGGCCGAGGTTCGCGCCGAAGTCCGACACCTCGTCGACGGCGGCGTGAAGGAGGTCACTCTGCTTGGGCAATCAGTTGAAGCGTACGGCCGCGACCTGGCGGATGGGCCTGATCTCGCCGGGCTCATGCGCAACCTGCATGAAATCGACGACCTCGAACGCATCCGCTTCTTGACTTCGTATCCAACCGATATCACGCCAGACATCGTCGATGCCGTCGCCGCCCTGCCGAAGGTCTGCGAATGCTTCAGCCTCCCCCTTCAGTCCGGCGACGACGACGTGCTGGCGCGGATGCGACGCGACTACACGGTGGAGCAGTATGAGGCGGTCGTCGAAGACGTTCGGAGGCGCGTCCCCGGCGTCGCGATCTCAACGGACGTCATCGTCGGCTTCTGCGGCGAGAGCGATGCTCAGTTCCAGCGCACCTACGACCTCCTGGAGCGGCTCCGCTTCGACAAGGTGCACGTCGCCGCCTATTCACCGCGGCCCGGCACCGTCGCCGCAAAGCAGTTCGCCGACGACGTGCCGCGCGACGCAAAACGCGAACGCTTGCAGGCCGTCGAGGCGCTACAGAAGCGCGTCGCCGGGGAGATCAACGCGAGACTTGTCGGCAGTGTGCAGGACGTGCTGGTCGAAGACGCGGCGAAGGGGAAATGGTGCGGTCGCACGCGTGGCGACAAGCTTGTTCACTTCAGTGGCGAATGCCGTCTCGGCGACATCGCGCATGTCCGCATCGAGCGTGCAAGCGCCTGGTCTTTGCAGGGGAGCGTGCTTGATGCAAGATAGGGCAATGCGGGACCGCGCGCCGATCGTCGCCGTCTTCGTCGTCATCTTCACCGTCGTCGACGATGACCTCAAGGTGCTGCTCATACGCCGCGGCTTAGAGCCCTACCGTGGCTGGTGGGCCATTCCCGGCGGCCGCCTGACCGCCGACGAAACGCTCGACGAGGCGGCGGCGCGGAAGCTGGTCGAAGAGACCGGCGTGCGCGACGTCTACCTGGAGCAGCTCTACACCTTCGGCGAGCTCGACGACTCGGCTGCGGGCGGCGCTATCGCCATCGGCTACTTCGCGCTCGTCGACCACGACAGCGTCAACTTGCCCCGGCGCGACGAGTGGCCGACCGCCTGGTTCGCCCTCGACGACCTGCCGCGACTGGCCTTCAAGAACGACGCCGTCCTTAAGTACGCGCTTGGCCGGCTGCGGTCGAAGATGGAGTACACGAACGTCGCTTACAGCTTGCTGCCGCAGTACTTCACGCTCAGTCAACTCCAGCGGGTATACGAGTCCATACTGGGGAAGAGAGTCGACAAGCGGAACTTTCGGAAGAGGATGCTGGCGCTGGGCATCGTGCGGCCCACGGAGCGGACGATTGCCCTGGGGGCGCACCGTCCGGCGAAGCTCTACACCTTCTCCTCGCGCCAGCCTACGATCATCTAATCGCTTGCAGCGTCAGGCGAGAAGAACCTCCATTGCCTCTATCAGGTCGCCTTCGCCGAAGCGCAGCGTGACTGTCACCTTCTTCGCCTTCCGGAGGACGAAAGCGACGATCCACAGCAGCCCCTTCGGCGCTTTGCCGGCCAAGCGAATGCTGCCATCCGGCTCCTCCGTCGGCGCCGAGAAGCCCACCATGTTCAGGCCCTGGCCGCTCTCCGACGCCATCTTCATCGCCATGATGATGGCGTCTCTGCCTTCGATTGGGTTCGGCACCTGAGCCACAGTCAGCGCCGCCATCTGGCTGAGCATCGGCGCCGCCTGATCGAACCGTTTGGCCTGCAAATGGCCGACGAACGTAACCGCGAGATCCTCTTTCTTGTTCACGTTGAGACTCCCTCCTCGTGCCTTATCTCAGATCAGACCATGCTCGCGAAGCACGCGCTGCGCCGTCGAGCCGATCTCTGCCGGGCTGTCGCAAATGGCGACGCCCGCGGCGGCCAGCGCCTCCTTCTTCGCTTGCGCCGTGCCCGTGTTGCCGGCGATGATCGCGCCCGCGTGCCCCATCCGACGCCCGGGCGGTGCTGTGCTTCCGGCGATGAACGCGACGATAGGCTTCGTCATCTTCGACCTGATGAACTCCGCCGCCTCCTGCTCGAAGCCGCCGCCGATCTCGCCAATGAGCACCACTGCGGCCGTGTCGTCGTCCGATTGGAATGCGGTCAGCACGTCCTTCAGGCTCGTGCCGACGATCGGGTCGCCGCCGACGCCCACGCACGTCGACTGGCCGATGCCGAGGGCGCTTAGCTGCGCCACCGCCTCGTACACGAGCGTGCCGCTGCGGGAGACGACGCCGACGCGGCCGGGCAGGAAGACGTCGCTGGGCATGATGCCGACCTTGCACTGACCGGGCGTGATGACGCCGGGGCAGTTCGGCCCGATGAGGCGGACGTCGCTGCCGCGAAGCTGGCTCTTCACCGTCACCATGTCGAGCGTCGGCACGCCCTCCGTGATGCAGACGATGACGGGAATGCCAGCGTCCATTGCCTCGAGGACGGCGTCGGCGGCGCCGGGCGCGGGCACGAAGATGAGGCTGCAATTGGCGCCCGTGGCATCGACGGCGTCGCGGACCGTGTTGAAAACAGGAGCCCCTTCCGCCGTCTCGCCGCCGCGACCGGGCGTGACCCCGGCCACGACCTTCGTCCCGTACTCGATGCAACGATGCGTCTGGAAGCTGCCCTCGCGTCCGGTTATCCCCTGCACGACGACACGTGTGCTCGAATCGACGAGTATGGACATTCTTGTGCCCTTCTATGCTCTGCCCGCCGCTGCGACTGCCTTCTCCGCCGCCTCGCCGAGACCCTTTGCCCCAACGAGACCGGCCACCCCAGCGAGAATCCGCTCGCCGTCTTCGACGTTCGTGCCCGCCAGCCGCACGACGACCGGCACGTCGATCTTCATCTGCTTCTGCGCGTCGACAACCCCCTGGGCGATGACGTCGACCCTCGCCATGCCGCCGAAGATGTTGATCAGGACCGCTTTCACGTTGGGGTCGGCAGTCAGAATCTTGAAGGCGTTGACGACACGTGACACGTCGTTCACGGTGCCGATGTCGAGGAAGTTGGCCGGGTCGCCGCCCGCCAGCTTTATGGCGTCCATAGTCGACATCGCCAGGCCGGCGCCGTTCACTACGCAGCCGATGTTGCCGGTGATCTTAACATAATTGTTTACGCCAAGCTCCTGCGCCTGCACCTCCAGCGGGTCCTCTTCGCCCTTGTCGCGCAACGCGACGATCTCCGGGTGGCGGAAGAGGGCGTTATCATCAAAGTTGAGCTTGGCGTCGAGGGCGAGGACGCGGCGGTCGGCGGTAACGGCCAGCGGGTTGATCTCGGCCAGGGAGCAGTCGCAGGCCAGGAAGGCCTTGTAGAGCGACGACATGAGTTGGACGGAAGGTCGCAGGAGATCGCCGTCGAGGCCGAGAGCGAAGGCGATCTGCCGCGCCTGGAACGCTTGCAGGCCGATTGCGGGGTCGACCGCTGCCCTTCGAATGAGCTCCGGCGACTTCGCGGCGACCTCTTCGATCTCCATCCCGCCGGCCGCGCTTGCCATGACGACGGGACAGCCGGCCGCGTTGTCGATAATGACGCTCAGGTAGAGCTCGCGCTCCGGCTTGAGCTGCTCTTCGACGAGGACGCTGCGCACGAGGCGTCCTTCCGGGCCTGTCTGCGGCGTCACCAGTGTCATGCCGATAATCCGCGAAGCCGCGTCCTCCGCCTGTTGCGGCGTGTCGGCGAGGGCAATGCCACCGCCTTTGCCGCGTCCGCCGGCGTGGATCTGCGCCTTTACGACGACAGGCACGGCCAACTCCTCGGCGATGCGTCGCGCTTCGGTCGCAGTGGTCGCGACATCGCCTTTGGGGACGGCGACGCCGTGGTCGGCCAGGATGCGTTTTGCCTGATACTCGTGGATCTTCATCGACATGCCTGCTCGCTTAGAATCGTTGTCCGTATTCCCATTCGCTATTGCTGTGGATATGGGGAGAACTGGTCCGCCACAACCCACTACCTGCCGCGCTCGTTCACGAGCGCAAACATATCGCGTCCTCCCATTCTGATAGGCTGTCCACCCGAATCGAAAGACATGTCAAAATAGTACGTTGCGACCGCAAACCTGTCTCCGCCGAACAACTCGATCTTGGGATCAGTTTCCTTCCAATGGTGGATTCTCGCGGCTTCTGCAAACGCTTTCCAAGCAGCAACACACGCCTCACGACCTTCAATGCGCAACCGACCAGTGGGTGATACTGCAACCATATTCTGGTGGAAGTAGTTTGCGAGCTCATCAGGCTTGTTCTCAACCGTCCACAGGCGATTCAATGCCTGGATGAATTGCCAAACCTCCTCTTCCACTTTGGGGCGATCCATCTGGTCTTGATTTCCTTGTCTCCGTCGAGGCGAGCCGGTCGAAATTGGTTTGGAGAGCATTCTGCCTGCCGGGCTGTGCGCGTGCGAATTCTGTTTCGATTCTTTCCATCGCACGCCGCTGGCGGAGGGGGAGGGATTCGAACCCCCGTCGGGACAAGTCCCGAAGCGGTTTTCAAGACCGCCGCCTTAAGCCTCTCGGCCACCCCTCCTGGCGGCCAGTATAGGGCAGCGCGAAGGCGCGATCAACGCAGCAAAATGCCCTCTGCCTTTGCGGGCGAGGGCATTCAGCGCCGTCTTGGGGCAGCTACCGACTATGCTGAGGATGGGGGATAGGCCGTGGTTCGGCCGGCACCTTGCTCGCGTCCTCGACGCTCCTTCGCGTTAGCTCATCCCGCAGGATGATCAGCGACTCCGGCGCCTCGATCATGAACTTGATGTGGCGGCCTTCCTTGGTCACGTCTACCGTTAAGTCCTCGCCTATTCGGAACCTGACAGTACAGGCTTCCCTCCCGCTTCCGTGGGCGGAGACCACCTGGACGTTGATGTCGTCTCCTATCGTCAGGCTCTCGCCGGTTCTCCTTCTTAGGATCAGCCTACCCACAACAACACCTCTTCCTCCGGCCGTACCTGTGGAAATGGTCGGGCTAGCCGGCTCCTTGGCCATTGTTGTTGTACTCCACAGGCTATTTATATTATAAAGGCCAGAAACTACTGTCGCAATGGTGTATAAACCGTCGTTCCATATATTTTTTCCGATGTGTCGGCGTTCCGACAGGTTGTACTTGTTGTGGGGACGGTCAAGCATCGCAGCTAGCCCGCCTTTGGGGAAATGCCAGAGGGGCGGCCAAGCCGCCCCTCTTTTGTTTCGGCAAATCCGACAACTTCAACTCAAAAACGTCCCGCCCAATGCCGCTTCGATCTCTTCCTGCCGCGAGGGATGCTTCGCGGCGAAGGCCTGCAATAGGCCGAAGCAGCCGGATAGCATCATGTCGCCGTGGGGCGTCGCGAAGTGGGGTCGCAGCCGGCTGCCCGACAGCTTGCTCCGCTGCGGGCCCGTCACGGCGACTACAGCGTCGCCTGACGGCGGCGATTCGACGTGGCAGACGCCGTGGCCGTTGCCGTTGAAGACCTCCTCTTGCGTGAGCGTGCCCGCCAGCAGTCGCTCCGTCATCGATTCCACCTCCTCTCGACTCAGCAGGCCCGTGTGGTGCTCAAATAGGCTGTAGACGTGACTGCCGCGCAGATGAAAGGCGAGCGTGTGCGAGTTGCCCAGGTTCAGCACGACCTGTCGCTCTGCGTCGCCGACCAGCGGGTCCTGCAAAGCGCCCAGGGCCGCCGCCGGAGCCGTGTCCAGGAATACCGCCGGCGCTGCGGATCCCGCCGACGACAGCAGGGCGCGGGCGCGCGTGAGGTACGGCGGCACGTCCTCCGGAAGGTAGGCGAACGCCAGGAGGTCATTCCTCTCTTCGACGACGCGACGCAGGTGCTCGAAGCGAAAGAGGCGGTCGGAGTAGCCGGGCGGCGCAGCGCCGTGGTCAAGGCACGCGAGCGCTAGGCCGTCGACGTGCGGGTCGACGCCGAGCGACGTGAAAGCGATTCGCAGGGCATCGAGATCGAGATCGCGCAGGTCGATGCGCTCCGCGCTCTTCATGTGCGCCGCCTCGTCGTCGCCGACGACGCGTACGCCCCAACTCGCAACCACTTCAAGGTCGTCGTCGAACGTCTTCGCCGCATCGGACGTGGCGAAGACGGGTAGGCCGGCCTGGAGATGGCGCTGAAGGGCCCAGGTGCAGGGCCCGCCGCCCATCGTGACGCCGGTGAAGAGAACGGCCGAGCGACGTTTCGTGGCGTCGCCAATCTCCTCGGCGATGCGCGTCGTTGGGCTGGGCACGACCATCTTGACGCTGTTCTCGACGACGTCCGACGAATCAAACAGCAGGATGTCCTGCGTGCCGGTGCCGATGTCTATCGCGAGGATTCGCATAGCGGGTCAATGCGGCCCGATGACGTCGATGCCGCCCATGTAGGGCCTCAACGCGTCCGGGACGACGACCGATCCGTCACGTTGCTGGTAGCTCTCCAGCACCGCCGCCAGCGTCCGCGGTAGGCCCAGGCCGGAGCCGTTCAGCGTATGGACGTACTCCGCCTTCGCCCCCCGCTCGCGACGGAATCGAAGCCCTGCCCGACGCGCCTGGAAGTCGCCGCAGTTGGAGCACGTGCTTACCTCAAGCCATTCGCCGCAGCCCGGCGCCCAGACGTCGACGTCGTACGCCATCGTCGCGGAGAAGCCGAGGTCGCCGGTGCACAACTGCTTCACGCGGTAGGCCAAGTTGAAGCCGCGACACACCGCCTCGGCGTCGCCGACCAGCTTCGCCAGCTCTTCGTCCGATGCTTCCGGCGGGCAGAGCTTGTACATCTCCACCTTGTCGAACTGGTGGCCGCGCTTGATGCCGCGCACGTCGCGGCCGGCGCTCATCTTCTCGCGACGGAAGCAGGGCGTGTAGGCGACGTAGTTGAGCGGCAGGATGCCCGGCTCTAGAATCTCGTCGCGGTGCAGGCTTGTGATCGGAACCTCAGCCGTCGGCACGAGCCAGAGGTCATCCTCGACGTCGTGATAGAGATTGTCCTTGAACTTGGGGAGCTGGCCGGCGGCCCACAGGCACTCCTCCTTGACAATGAAGGGCGTATAGACCTCCGTGTAGCCCTGCTCCTTCGTGTGAAGGTCGAGCATCCAGGCGATTAGTGCCCGCTCCAGCCTGGCGCCATCGCCCATGAGGACGTAGAAACGCGAGCCGGACAGCTTCACGCCGCGTTCGAAATCGATAATTCTCAGTCGCTCGCCTATCTCCCAGTGCGGCCGCGGCTCGAAGTCGAACGTAGGTGGCGTGCCCTCTGTCCGGACGATGACGTTCTGCTCCTCGCCTTCGCCGACGGGCGTGTCCGGATGTGGTAGGTTCGGCAGCTCAAGCAGGAGACTACGCACTCGCTGTTCGATCTCCTTGACGCGCGGGTCGAGGGCGTCGATACGCTCCGACGCGACACGCATCTCTTCGATTAGGAGCTGTCGTTCTGTCGGGTCCGCAGTCGACCCTATGCGTTTGCCGATTGCGTTGCGTTCCGCCCGCAGCGACTCCGACTCGACGAGCCGATTGCGTCGCTCTTCGTCGAGGTGCAGAAGCTCATCAAGGCCGGTCTCTTCGACGCCGCGGTCGCGAAGCGCTTCGCGGACGGCATCGGGGTTGTCGCGCACGAACTGAAGGCTCAACAAGGCGTCATCCTCCTGACTCGTGGCTCCTCGCTATCGCCCGCAGCGCCAGCAAGCGAACGTCTTCGGGCACGGCGGCGCTGTTGCCGTTTCCCAGGGAAAGCGGCTCATTTCGCCGAAGCTGGCCTTCGTCGACCCACGTCAGACGGCTTTCGTCGTCGGGAAGCGCTGGCGGCTGGCTGAGCAGCGTGCAGAAGTAGATGAAGTCGACGTGCTGGTGCTGAGCGCCGGGCTCGAAGCTGTTTTCGAGCAGGACGGCGACCGGCGCCGGCAGCTCTCGCGGGTAGTCGATGTCCAGGCTTCGGTCGCTGGGCATGGGGCAGACCTCCAGGCCCGTCTCCTCACGGATTTCGCGCAGGACGGCTTCCAGCGGGTCTTCGTTCGGCTCGATGTGTCCGCCGGGCGGCGCCCAGCCCTGCATCAGCGGGTGCCACAGGAGGAGCATCCTGCCCTCATGGACGATGAAGCCGGTGACGGTGAAGTGCTTGTCCATTCAAGAGGCGATTCTAGCAGTCTCGGCGCTGCCACGTCGAGCACGCGCGCTTTCACATGCTCTGCCGTCCCCGGGATATCGTCGCCTGCCCAAATGCTGAGCCTACCAAGGAGTGCAGAGGGCCTCCTCTGCCGGGGGTTTCAGGGGGTGTCCCCCTGATATCCTGGAAACGCCTCGCGGGTGGGCGGGTGGGAAGAAGATCGTCCATGTTGCGGCAACCAACGCCCCACACTCTCTTCGCACCGGGCGCGGTTCGGGCGACGAGAGGCAGCGGACGGGGCTATTCCAGCAGCGACAGCGGAAGGTCCGATAGACGGTCCAGCGCCAGGTCCGCTTCCGGCAGCGGCGGCAGAGCCGTCGAGGCCGCGCGCAACTGCACCGCGTACATGCCCGCAGCCTTCGCCGCAATGACGCCAGTCCGACTGTCCTCGATGACGACGCATCGTTCTGGCTCCACGTGCATGGCCTCAGCGGCGTGCAGAAAGATGTCCGGCGCTGGCTTCCCGTTTTCAACCTCAGCGCTGGACACGGCGACGTTGAAGCAGCCGTCGAGGCCCGTCGACGCCAGCAGCGCCTTTACCCAGTTCGGCCAGGAGGACGACGCTACCGCGCGCGGAATCCCTCGGCGCTTCAACTCCGAGAGCAGCTCTCGTACGCCGGGCAGAGGCTCGTGCGGCCGGCTCAGCAGCTTGACCATCGTCTGGTCGTAGCGCGAGACGCATTCGTCGTAGCTTGCAGGCGGCGAATACTTCTCGAAGATGAAGTCCCATGTCGGCCCTACGGCGGCGCCGAGGAGCTCGTTATGGTCGTCTTCTGTTATTGCCATGCCGAAGTCCTTGAGCACCTCGTTGATGCCCTGGAGATAGAGCGGCTCGCTGTCCGCGAGCACCCCGTCCATGTCGAAGATGACCGCGCGAAAGCGAGCCACGCTACTTGCTCCGGAGCTGAGGGAAGAGGATGACTTCGCGGATGGAGCGCTTGCCACTGAGCAACATGACCAGCCGATCGATGCCGATGCCCAGGCCGCCACAGGGGGGCATGCCGTGCTCCAGGGCCAGGAGGAAGTCTTCGTCCAGCATCTCCACTTCCTGCTCGCCGGCCGCCTTTCGACGCGCCTGCTCGAGGAAGCGCTGCCGCTGGTCGATGGGGTCGTTCAGCTCAGTGTAGGCGTTGCCCATCTCCAGGCCGCCCGCAAACGGCTCGAAGCGTTCGACGAGGTCGGGATTGTCTGGCTTGCGCTTGGCGAGGGGCGAAAGCGGCGCCGGGTAGTCCATGAGGAACGTGGGCTGGATGAGCTTCGGTTCGACGGCAGCGGACAGCAGCTCATCGACGAGCTTCGCCCAACCGGCATCCGGCGCGGTCTCGACGCCCATGTTGCGGACAAGAGCCCGCAGTCCGGCCTCGTCGCGACGATAGTGCTCCAGGTCGACGCCGGCGTATTCCTGGAGGGCATCGTACACGGTGACGCGTCGCCAGGGTGGGCTGAGGTCGATAGTGCCGTCTTCGAAGGGGACAAGCGTCGTGCCCATCGTCTGCAGGGCGACCGACGAGACGAGATCTTCGACCATCGCCGCTACGTCCTGGTAGTCGGCGTAGGCTTCGTAGGATTCCATCATCGTGAACTCGGGATTGTGCTTCGTCGAAATCCCCTCGTTGCGGAAGATTCGGCCTATTTCGAATACCTTGTCGTAGCCACCGACGATGAGCCGCTTCAGGTGCAACTCCATAGCTATGCGCAGGAAGAGGTCGCGGTCGAGCGCCTGGTGATGGATGACGAAAGGGTTGGCTGCGGCGCCGCCGGCCTCCGGCATCAGCACCGGCGTTTCGACCTCCATGAAGCCGTGCCCAACCATGAAGCGCCTGATGGCGTTGATGATGGCGCTGCGTAGGGCGAAGAGGCGGCGGACGTCGTCGTTCGCGATGAGGTCGAGGTAGCGCTGGCGGTAGCGGGTCTCGGTATCGACGAGGCCGTGCCACTTTTCGGGCAGCGGCTGAAGCGACTTCGCGAGCAGGGTGTATTCGGCGGCCTCGACGGTTATCTCGCCGGCGCGTGTGCGAAAGAGAAGGCCGCGCACGCCGAGGAAATCGCCGAGATCGAGGTCGCGCAGGCCGGCGTATGCCTTCTCGCCGAGGACGTCGCTCTTGAGATAGACCTGCATTTTGCCGGAGCCATCGCGCAAGTCGACGAAGGCGGCCTTGCCCATGTCGCGTTGCGCGGTCATGCGGCCGGCGACGGTAACGGAGGGCGAGTCGCCGGAAGCGCCGGCCTTCTCCCATTCGACGAAGGCATCGGTAGCGGTTGCGGACGTGTGGGTGCGGCGGAATCGCGGCGGATAGGGGTCGACGCCGCGGTTGCGGAGTCGCGCCAGTTTCTCCTGTCGCAGCTCGAAGCTTTCCTCGTCGCGAAGAGACATCGTTTCTCCCGAATGGGCATATCAAGAGGCGGGCGGCCGCTGCTCTTCGGCTCCGCCCGCCGGATCGTTATCTCGACCGGTCTGTCAGGATATGCCGGTGATAGTGAGCCGTATGACGCCGGCGGGGGCCTCTACGTGGACGGCGTCGCCGACGCCCTTGCCGATCAGCGCCCGCCCTACAGGCGATTCGTTGCTGATGCGTCCTTCCTTCGGCTCGGCCTCGGCGCTCCCGACGATGGTATAGGTCTCCTTGGTGCCTTTGGCGGTAAGGACGGTGACCTTGGAGCCGAGCCGCGCTTTCTTGGAACGATGCGCTTCTTCCTCGTTGATGAGCTCGGCGTTCTGGATGATCTTCTCGAGCGTGAGGATGCGGCCCTCGACGAACGCCTGGTCGTTCTTGGCGTCTTCGTATTCGGCGTTGTTCTGGGTGCTGGCAAGCTCCTTAGCGGAGTGGATGCGCTCCGCAACCTCCTGCCGCCGCACGGTGCGCAGGTATTCGAGCTCTTTTTCCAGCTTGGCCAGACCCTCTTTTGTCAAAGGAACTGGCTTATCGGGCATCTCTCTCGCTCCTGGAGTAATCTCAAAAAAGAGACTGAGAGTCTGACCCTCAGTCGCTATTGGCTCTGGTGTTGAAAGCAATTATAGGAGAAGGCGACCCCTTTGTAAAGCTTTCGTCGCGTGTAGTCAAGTCGGAGATGGCGATTGATTGGCTGCCGAGTGGGCGTGCCTGCGTACGATGTCTTCCCCCCAATAGCTAGCGATCATCATCGATGCGGTTGAGGGGCTGAAGAGCCCGTGCTAGAATGACTGAAAGTCAGTCAGTCAGTCCGTCCCATTCGAGAACGACCGCATGGAAGAATGCGCTCCTACTCATCGACTGCTCGTGTGGCTGGTAGCCACCTCCCTTGGGCAGCCGGTCTCGTTTCTCCTCGATCGTGACGGCAAGACTCTGACGGTGGTTGTCACCCCATTAGCACGCGACAGGACGACAGGATGAGCGACGTGGAACAGCCGGCCAATCCGCCCTCTGACGAACGCGGTCCCTTCGACGACCTCCTCCGTCCGCAGCCGGCCCGACAGCCCGTCAAAGCCGGCAGGGGTGCATTCGTTGCAGTGGCGATTGCATTGTTGGGAGCGCTTCTCCTCATTCTCGTGCTGCCTCCCATCTCGTTGCTCAGTGGTGGCGGCGGCGACGGCGACAAGAGCAGTATCAAGACGACGGCGCGCAAGGACATGCCAACGCTTCCGTCGGGCGTCGAAGCCGTCAGCCCCTTCTACGACATCACGGTCTCCGGCCGCATCGAAGGGCCCGCGACGATAACGCTTCAAATACCAAGCCCGCCCGCCGACAGCCGCAGCATCTCCGTCTACACGCAGCAGAACGGCGAATGGCAGCGACTCGGCGCTGGAACGCTCGCCCCCGATGGCAGCGCCGTCGAGGCCGAACTAATGGAAATGCCGGCGAACATCGTCGCTGTGCGTCGAGGAGCCGCCGCGCGCCAGCTCATTGGCTACCTGCCTGCCGGTTCCCAGATCAGCCCACTTGCGGCGCAGACCCTGTCCGTCCTCGCCCCCGTCGATTTCTCACCCGATTCCGATGGCTCGCTCTCCGGCAGTGCCACCTCATCGCCCGTGCCGCCGGGGTTGCCTGTCAGGGCCGCAATCCGCGTCTCCAACCCCGACGATGCGGCGGCGGTGGACGAAATCATGGCCTCGCCTGACCTTCGCGGCGAGCACGTCGACGCAATCCTGGAGATGGTCGAATCCGGCCACTACGATGGCGTCGATATCGACTATGGTGCCCTCGACCCGCTGCGCAAGGACGGCTTCAGTGACTTCATTGCTGGTCTATCGGAGCAGCTTCACCGACGCAGGCTTGTCCTGACGCTCACGGCGCCTCTCCCCGTTCAGCAGGGAAACGCTTGGGATACTGGTGCCTACGACTGGGCGCGACTGTCGCAGGTCGCGGATGCCATCGAGATCGCTCCCGAAGCCGATCCTTCGCGGTACTTCGAGCGGACCGGTGCGGCGATCCAGTATCTCATCGATGAAGCGAAAATAGCGCCGGCGAAGCTCATTCTTCGCATTAGTCCGCTGGGCGTCGAAAAGGGCGGCGAGGGCATTCGCTCGCTGACGGCGCTGGAGGCGCTCGCCATCGCGGGCGCCGTCTCCGCTGACAAGACGGATGAAATACGAGCAGGCCAGGCGGTTCAGATCAAAGGAACAAACGTTGACAAGGCGGACGGCGCTTCGGGCATCGTCTGGGATGACCAGTCGGCGGCGGTCTCCTTCAGCTATGCCGGCCTCGGCGGCGAGCGCACCGTCTGGGTTGAAAACGCCTTCAGCGTCGGCTTCAAGCTGGAGCTCGTCGAGCGCTTCGGCCTTGGCGGTCTCGCCATCGACGACGTGTCCGATTCCGTCGGCGCCGCCGACATCTGGCCGGTAATCGGCGAGTTCCTTGATACGGGGAAAACGTCGCTGGTCAAGCCGAACAGCTTGCTATTTGTACCGAGCTGGCAGGCCGACGGCGGTAGCCTGGAAAGCGGCGAAGAGGGCTCGGTCACCTGGGTTGCGCCGGAAGAGCCCGGCACGTACAACGTGACACTCATCGTTAGTGACGGCCTGACGCGCGTGGGACAACGCGTTGCCCTGACCGTTCAGCCATAAACACCGGCTTTTCGATTCCCGCCGCTTATTCGTCGGACCCGCTCGAAAGGAGGCAGCCGTGCGCGTAATCGCCGGGACAGCGCGTGGCCGTCGCCTGAAGGGCGGAAGTGAGCGCGGCCTGCGTCCGACCTCCGACCTTGTGCGCGGCGCCATGTTCGACATGCTCCAGGCGATGGACGCCGATTTCGAACGAACTCTCGACCTCTATGCAGGGACGGGCGCTCTCGGAATCGAGGCGCTGAGTCGCGATGCCGGCTGGTGCGATTTCGTTGAGAAGGACGCACGCTTTTGCCGCGTCATCCGCGACAACTTGGCGCTGGCCGGCGTCGACGAAAAGGCCGCCGTTTTCTGCATTCCGGTGGAGAGGGCCTTGACGAAACTCACCGGCCAGTATAGCCTCATTCTGGCCGACCCGCCGTATGCTGAAGAGAAAGCGGGTGCCGTCTTGCAGCGGATCGCGGGCTCTTCCCTGATCGGGCCGGACACGATTATCCTGTTCGAACATTCGAAGAGAAAGGCGCCGCCGGAGGCTCTGGGCTTGCTATCGCTTTCGACAAGCCGGCGGCACGGCGACACGGTAATCTCTATCTATCGCCGAGGAGGCAGCTAGTGGTCATCGCCATGTACCCGGGCCGGTTTGACCCTGTGACGAACGGCCATCTCGACATCGTCCGGCGCGCCGTCTCTATGTTCGACCGCGTGGTCGTCGCCGTCTACGACATGCATGACAACGACGTTCTCTTCCCGACAGCCGAGCGGGTGAAGCTCTTCCGGGAGGCGGTCCGTAGCTTGCCCTGCGTGACCGTCGAGCCGTTCGGAGGGCTCACCGTCGCCTTCGCCCGCGAACAGGGCGCGACGGTGCTTGTGCGCGGCATCCGCGCCGTCACCGGCTTCGAAGCCGAGTTCGACATGGCGCTGATGAACAAGAAGATAGCGCCGGAGGTCGAGTCCGTCTACCTGATGGCGAGCCTCGATCACCTGTTCATCAGCGGCACCCGCATTCGTGAAGTCGCGCGTTTGGGCTACGACGTCACCGATCTCGTGCCGGCGCATGTGGCGGAAGCGCTGCGCGGCAAGCTATTTGGTGCTGCCAAGCCAGTGTCTGGCGGGAGTTGAGCCATCGACATCCTTTTTCTCATCGATCGGCTGGAGGAGCTGGTAGCTCAGGGCACGAAGCTGCCCCTCGGCGGACGCGTCGCCATAGACCGGCGCCGTCTGCTCGACCTCATCGACCAGATGCGCGTAGCTGCGCCCATGGAGCTGCGAGAGGCCCAGGAGCTGCTGGCGCAGAAAGAGGAAGTGCTGCTCGGGGCGCGAGAGGAGTCGCAGCTCCTTGTTGCGCAGGCGCAAGAGGAAGTGGCGCTGCGACTTACCGACAACGAGCTTGTGAAGGCGGCGGAGGCGAAGGCGGCGGATCTGCTTCGCCAGGCGGAGGACGATGCTGAGGCAATGCTCAGGCAAACAGAAGACCGGATACGGGGTCGATTCGGCACAGCGGAGACGGTAGCGGCGCAGCAGATGGAAGAGGCCGACCGCTACGCGTTGGAGATGCTGCGCAAGCTGGAGTCGCAGCTATCGGCGTTCCTGGGCAGCGTGCGCGCCGGCGTCGACAGCATGGAGGAGAAGGCGCAGGAGCGCGTCCGCTAGTCCTGCCAGACCGTGTTCGTGAATTGCCGCTGGGGCGCATGGCTGTGCGCCCTTGTATCATACGGCG
>Ga0315287_10002364_pt1 | contig 17841 bp, 14 predicted proteins | sample YL17G11_0_MG_FD_205037 | JGI IMG/M metagenome (GOLD analysis project Ga0315287, IMG submission 205037) | Sediment microbial communities from Yellowstone Lake, YNP, Wyoming, USA - YL17G11_0 | ecosystem: Environmental > Aquatic > Freshwater > Lake > Sediment | place: USA: Wyoming | collected...
AGTCTGCCCGCCGATATCGTCAGCGTCCGGCCGATGGACAAGGCCGGTCCGCCGGTCCTGTCTCCGGGATTCAACCTGGATGTTCATCTCGATCAAGTCGCCAAGGCCTACATTCAGGAGGCGGGAGCGGCGGCGTCGGGCAATATGCGGCGCATGGCCGAGTTGCTGGGGATCAGTTATCGATCTCTCCGCTATCTGTCGGATAAATACCAAATCAAGTCGTTTCGGGGCCCCGAGGGAAGGGAAGAGAGAAACGGCGACGAACCATCCCCCCGCTAGCCTCCACCGCGGAATTCCAGGAACGTCCGTCCGGGCTGAGTATCGGCCTTGCCAGTACTCCAGGGTTTCTACGAGTGCGGCCTTGCCAGTACTCCAGGGTTTCCACGAGTACGGCCTTGTCTGTACGCATGGAGACCATAGGAGGCAATCCAAAGTCTGCCAGGGATAGATCATATTGACGCAAAAGCTGGAAGCTTCGATTGCGACAGAAAACGTCACTTTATGACAATAAAAGTCAAAATAGATTGACGACTTTTGGAAATCCTTTTTTTATATTGTTGATTATATTATAAATACGAAATTTATTAGTTTGGCATGTCTCTTGCATCGGATAGGGATGAACGAATATTTCAAAGTCTCCGGCGGGGTTAAGCAAACCGTCAGGAAGAAGGAGGTTCGAATGCTTAAGAAACAGAAAGGTTTCACCCTGATCGAGCTGTTGATCGTTGTCGCGATCATTGGCATTCTGGCGGCGCTGCTGATCCCGAACGCGATGACGGCGCTCCAGAAGGCGAAAGTCCGCGGCACCCAGAAAGACATCAGCTCAATTGCCACGGCGATCGCTGATTACATCACGGACAAGGCTATTCCTTTCGTCGCCAACGGGGCGATCGACAACACGGTCAAAACCGCCCTTTCCCCCCTGTACCTGAAAGTCCTTCCGTCCACGGATCAGTGGGGAACTAATTTCATGGTTTACACGGGATCCAACGTGACCCAGTACGGCGTATCCGGGCCGGCCTCGGATGACTTCATGGTTGCTTCGTACGGCCGCGACAAAACCATTGAAAGCTGGACGTACAACGAGACAACGCCGGACAACGGTCTGTATTCGATCGGCGTGACGGCGGATTTCAACAAGGATCTGATCAACTTTAACGGGGCCTTTATCCGCGGACCCCGGGCCGGTGCCACCGGCTCGTAATCTTATTCGCTTCGCGATTCGTCAGGCGGCGCGGGATCTCCCGCGCCGCCTTTTTTATTTCGTCGTCTTTGTTTCCGCCGCTCCGGAGGGCTCGAACGTGTTATGGCGAGCGTTTATTCGCTCCCCTTCGCGGAATTCCTCGGCTGTTTGTCCAGGGTTGAGAGCGAATGGCCCCAAGGGGATAGATGCCACGGACCCAAGTCCGCGGAATTTCTGAGATTCCGGGCGATCGCGAAGATCGATTTCGAAAAGTTTGCCGAATAATGGCAACTCTCGAATAGTGATAATTCCACTAATCCATCGCAAAAGCTTATTTATCAAATGGTTAGGATTTCAAAGTTGGTATGTTTATTGCATTAATATAGTTCGAAAAGAGAGCGGCCTTTCGGAGGAGGATCTTATGTCGAAGAAAAAGAACGGTTTCACCCTGATCGAGCTCTTAATCGTTGTCGCAATCATCGGCATTCTGGCGGCGTTGTTGATCCCGAACGCGATGTCGGCCCTGCAGAAGGCGAAGGTCCGCGGAAGTCAGAAGGATATTCAAACGATCGCCACTACAATTGCGGATTATATCACGGATAAGGTGATTCCCTTCGTCGCCAATGGCGACATCGACAATACCGTCCGGTCGGCCCTTTCTCCTTTATACCTCAAAGTGCTTCCGACCAATGATCAATGGGGAACGACATATAAAGTCTACACCGGATCGAATTGCACCCAATACGGCCTGACCGGCCCGAGTCCGGACGATTATCTGATCGCTTCGTATGGCCGGGATAGAATCATCGAAAGCTGGACCTACAACTCCGCTACGCCGGACAACGGTCTCTATACGATCGGCTCGACGACGGACTTCTCCAAGGATTTGATCAACCTGAATGGAGCCATGGTCCGTGGACCGAGGGCTGGAGCCACCGGCTCATAATCTTTTCTCCCGGCGTTTTGTCGATCAACGAAAACTCAAGTTCCGTTTTTCCCGGAACTCTCCGAATAGGGTATAATCGCCTGGATGTTGATCCGGACGGTCCTGCTTTTTCTTTTTTACGTGATTCTCCTTCTGGCCATGGCCCCTGTTTTATTGGCGGCCATGATCTTCGGAATCCGGGAGCCGTTGGTGAATATCGGGAAAGGAGCCATGCGGCTGAGCCGGGCCGTTCTCGGCCTTCGGGTGGAAGTCGAAGGAAGGCCCGATGAGGAAAATTCCCGCGCGTGCGTCTTTATGTCCAATCACCTGAGTCTTTTGGACGGCCCGCTTCTCTTCATGCTGATCCGGCGCCCGATCCGGGTGATCATGAAGACCTCGGTCTTTCGTCTTCCCGTCGTCGGCCCGGGGATGCGTTATGTCGGGTTCGTCCCGGTCGATCGCCGCGGGACAAGCGCCGGTCGAGAGGCCCTCGAAGGGGCGGCTCGGATGATGCGGGACAAAGGATATTCGTTTCTCATCTTTCCCGAGGGTACGCGAAGCCGGACCGGAACGCTTCAGCCTTTTCGGCGAGGCGGCTTTTTTCTGGCCGGGTCGGCGGAGGCGCCGATCGTTCCGGTGTCCATCAAGGGAACGTTCGAGATCATGCCGAAAGGAAAGCTGATCCCGCGGCAGGGGGCCATCCGGGTCATTTTTCACCCGGCGATTCCCTATCCGGGCTCGACGTCCGAGGATATGGCCGGATGGATGGCGGCCGTCCGGGATCGTCTTTCCGCCGGATCGGAATAAACGAGGAGGACCCATGGACCATCGTCGGATCGCCGGGGAATGGAGCCGTTTGCTCGACGAATTCGCCGCTGTCCGCGGGGCGGCGTTCGAGCGGGCCGTCGACGCTTGCGTCGGAGCTTTGCGGAGCGGGGGAAAGATTCTCGCCTTCGGCAACGGCGGCAGCGCGGCCGAGGCCCAGCATTTCGTCGCCGAATTGGTCAACAAATTTCTCAAGCCGCGCCCGGCCCTGCGGGCGGTGACCTTGTCGACGGATACGTCCGTCCTGACCTGCATCGGCAACGACGTCTCTTATGCGGCCGTGTTCAGCCGTCAGATCGAAGCCTTGGGCGATTTGGGAGATATCGCCCTGGCCTTGACGACGAGCGGCAATTCGCCCAACGTGCTCGAAGCCCTGAAAACCGCCAAGTCCCAAGGGCTCGTGACAGTCGTGTTGACCGGCCGGGGCGGAGGCCGAAGCGCGGCTCTGGCCGATATCCTCCTCGACGTGCCGTCCGAGGAAACCCCGCGGGTGCAGGAAATCCATCTCTTCCTTTTGCATGAATTGGCGGAAGAAATCGAAAAACGGATGTTCCCTTAGCCGCGGAATTCCGCGAACGGTTTTCCGCGGAGGATGATCGAACTCCCCTCTCCGGGATCAGGCGCCGATGATTTCTTTGATTTTTTCCACCCCGGCCGAACCGCTGTTGAGAAGGAACGTCTCGACATTCGGCAGGAGCCGGCGGAAAAAGCCCTTCTCGAGTTCCAGGCGTTCGTCCGAGGAAACAAGGAGATAGGGATTGAAGAACGGATGCGGGGGGGCGGCCGTCGCTTTTTTGAGGCCGGGGCTTTCACCGCGCTCGAAGACGCGCAGGGCGTCCTCGGGGCGGGGCGATTCGACGGCCGGGGAGGTCGCATCGTTCCTCAGGACGAAAATCCAGCGGAGAGCCGTCCGCCGGACGACCGCCGCGGGCCCGCCGAGCCAATCGGGGTCGAGGAGGGCTTGGCCGTCCTTCGAGCCTTTATAACAGAACGGCGAGCCGCGGTCGAGGCGGCAATCTTCCGAACGCAGACATTCGGCGTTCGGGCATTCCTCTTTCCGGACGACGACGTTTTCGCATTTGCTCCGGTCGAACAGCGGGGCCAGCCGCCCGAACAGCTCGACCGAATTCGTCGGGAGGTAAACCTTGCGTTCAACGATTTCGGCCTGAACCGATTTTCCGGCCGTCCGGACCAAAACCATATCGCTCGCGTGGAAGCGGAATTTCGAATCCCGGAGCAGGCCGAAAAAGAGGTCGGTTTTTTTCGTTCCCGGAGGACCGATCAGGAGGAGTCCGCGGCCGTCGATGTCGACCGACATCGTCCGGAGGAGATGGGCGCCGAAATGGCGTTCGGCCACGTCTCCGGCCAAGCCCAGGGCCAGGCTTCGGATCGGTCCGTAGGAATCCACGTTGACGACGACGCCGGTTTTCGTTTCGGTGTTGTAGAACGCCCGGGGCTCGCGTCCGGCGATCCCGTCCACCGCGTAGAGGACTCCATGGGGCTCGATTTCGGCGTCGGCCGGGGCCGGCGCCCAATTTTCCACCCACATGTCGTGGAGGTGGCGGACGTTGGTCTTCAAGCGAATGATGACCCCGGCGATATTCGCGTTCCAGGTGAAAGCGACATCTCCGGCAAGCCGGGTTTCGACCTCGGCCATCAGGCCGTCGCGCAGCTGGACGGGGAGGCGGGGGTCGGTCGGGACGGTTCCCCGGACGCGGGTTTGGACGTTGCTGAGGGCGACGCGTTTGGCCTGCTGGGTGGGTTTGAGCCGGCCCAGGGCTTGAGCGATCCGAGCCAACGCCTTTTCCAGATTCTCCATCGAAGTGGCGTAGGAAAGGCGGATATAATCGTCGGCCCCGAAAGCGTCGCCGGGAACGACCGCCACGTGGGCTTCCCGGAGGAGATAATAGGCCAGTCCATAGGAGTTCCGGATGGGCGCACCGTTGAATTCCAGGTCGTAGAAAGTCCGCACATTGGGAAAGAGGTAGAACGCGCCCTGTGGCTCGAAACAAGACAATCCCGGAATCGCCCGGAGTTTCATCAGGGTGTAGTTGCGGCGCCGCTCGAATTCGGCCCGCATCCGGGAGACTTCGGCCTGTGATCCGGCCAGGGCTTCGATGCTCGCTCTTTGGGAGATCGAGGTCGGATGGGACGTCGTATGGCTCTGGATCCGGCCCATGGCCGCGATCAGGGGCGCCGGCCCGGCGGCGTATCCGATCCGCCAACCGGTCATGGCATAGGCCTTGGAGACGCCGTTGATGAGCAGGGTTTTCTTTTTGAGGTCCTCGCCCAGAGAGGGAAAGCTCTTGGACTTGAAACCATCGTAAATCAGACAGGCGTAGATCTCGTCGGAAACAACGTAGATATCCTCTCCCCGAATGACCTCGGCCAAAGCCTCGAGCTGGGCGATGGAATAGGTCGCGCCTGTCGGATTCGAGGGCGAATTAAGCAGGAGCGCCTTGGTCGCCGGCGTGATGTGGGATTTCAGTTCGTCGGGGGTCAGGATAAATCCGTTTTCCTCCTTGGTCGGGACGATCACGGATTTCCCCTTGGCCAATTGGACCAGATGCGGATAGCTGACCCAATACGGGGCCGGAATGATGACTTCCTCGTCATCGTTGATCAGGGATTGAAAGCCGTGGAAGAGCGAGCTTTTCGCCCCGCAGGAGACGATGATCTCATGCGGGGTATAGGTCAGTCCGTAATCCTCCTGGAGACGGCCGATGATCGCCTTCTTGAGAGCGGGAGAACCCTCGTTCTCGGTGTATTTGGTGTAGTTGTCCTGGATGGCCTTGATTCCGGCGGCCTTGACGTTAGCCGGAGTCGGAAAATCGGGTTCGCCGAGGCTGAGATCGACGACATCGATCCCCTCGGCCTTCATGGCTTTGGCCTTGGCGTTGACTTTGAAGGTCGGCGAAGAGCCGATACGGTTGGCTTTATCGGAGATCATGACGTCCCCTTTCTCGGAGGAACACGGCTTTTACTTTTCAGGTTTGGCCTCGGGGGACAGTTTGTCCTTGAGAAATTTTTTCAGATCAGCCCCGGTCAAGGCCTGGACGATATCGGGAACCTGGCCCAGGATTTGGGCGACCTGGCCCGAGATTTTGGACATCCCGAGATCCTTGTCGCTGTTGACGAGGACGATTTTCTCGATTTTGGAGAGCGGTTCGGACACCCCCCGGACGACCTCGGGGAGGACTTTCATATACATTTCCAGAATGGACGCTTCGTTGTAGCCGCGCATGGCTTGGGCCCGTTTGGTCATGGCTTCGGCCTCTGCCGCGCCCCGATCCTTGATCCGGCCGGCTTCGGCCTGGCCTTCGAGCTTGACGGCCTCGGCCTTTCCGCGGGCTTCGGCCTGGATGCGGAATTCCTCGGCCTCGGCTTCCGATCGGATCTGGTACTTGCGGGCGTCGGCCGGTTTGAGAACGTTGGCTTCGAGCTCTTTTTCCCGGCGCTGGATTTCGAGTTCCTCGATCTTGATGGCCTGTTCCTTCTCGACTATCTTGACCTTGCTCTCTTCCCGTTTCAATTCCTGGGAAAGCCGATACCGCTCGAGCTCATAGGAGAAATCGGCCTGGGCTTTTTTCTGATTGACCGTGGTCAGGGATTCGGATTTTTTGGCTTCGTTCTCCCATTGAGCCTTGGCGATTTGAGCGTCGGCCGCCAGGCGGGCCACCTCGCCTTCTTTTCGGGCTTGGGAGGATTTGATGATCGCCTCTTTCTCCGTTTCGGCCTCGGCCACGGCCGCATCGCGCTTCGCCGCCGAGATCAAGGGCTTGGACAGGGCATCGATGTACCCCTGGGTGTCACCGAATTCCTTGAGGGCGTAGGATAAAAGGACGAGGCCCATCCGGGAGAAGTCCTCCCGGGTTGATTCGATGACCCGGCGGTTGAAATCCATCCGGCCGCGGTAGATTTCCTCGACGTTCATCGTGCCGATGACTTCCCGCATCTTGCCTTCGAGGACGTTGACGGCCACGTCCCGGATGCCGTCCTTGCCCATGCTGAGGAACTGTTCGGCGGCAACGTGGATGGACCCCTCCGAGGAATCGATTTTTACAGTGGCCACGGCGTCGGCCAGGATGGGGACGCCGCCATGGGTCAGGACCTCCGGGGTGCGGATGGACAGCGGGATCACGTCCATGGGCAGGATGTCGACCTTCTCCAGAAAGGGCCGGACGAAGGTTCCGCCGCCGAGGCGGACGCGGTATCCGACCTTTTTCACGGTCCCGTCGGGGAGGGTGATCGTTCTTTTCCGGCCCGAAATGATCAAGGCCTCGTTGGGTCCGACTTTCCGGAATTGTTTGGCGAACATGAATCCGAGCAGGACGACCAGGACGAGGACGGCTCCGGCCAGGATTAGGATGGAAACGAGACTCATAATGACCTCCCTAGAATAAGAATTCCTCGGGACTTGAAGGATTCATAAGTGATTAAAAGGAAATATTAAGAGGAGCGTCCCCTAAAGTCAAGGTCGTTCCGGGGAATCTCCGGACGGATTGTGTCATCGGCCGTAGGCCATGAACAGGAGGCTTTTTTTCTTCAGGACGTCCTTTTGAATTTGGATGATTTCGGCGATCCCCTGATCGGCGAGTTTGAGGAGTTGATCCAACTGATTGCGGGAGAACGGCGACCGTTCGGCTGTAGCCTGGACCTCGAGGAGCTGGCCGCGGTCGGTCTCCACGACGTTCATGTCCGTCTCCGCCCCGGAGTCCTCGATATAATCCAGGTCGAGAAAAGCCTCGCCGTCGACGATCCCGACGCTCACCGCGCCGACCAGATGGCGGAGCGGCATGGCCGTCAGAATTTTTTCATCGAGCAATTTTTTAAGAGCCAGGGCCAAAGCGATGCAGGCGGCGTTGATGGAGGCGACGCGCGTTCCGCCGTCGGCCTGCAGGACGTCGCAATCGACGATGATCTGCCGCTCGCCCAAGGCCCGGAGGTCGGTGATCGATCGCAGGGACCGACCGATCAGCCGCTGGATTTCCTGGCTTCGCCCGGACGGATAGCCCTGCTGACGTTCCCGGGGGGTGCGCTTTTCCGTGGCCCGGGGGAGCATCGCGTATTCGGCCGTGACCCAGCCCTGCCCCGCGCCCTTGAGAAACGGGGGGAGCCTCTCCTCGATGGTGGCCGTAGCCAGAACCCGGGTTCGGCCCATTTCGATCAAAGCCGATCCGTCGGCGATTTCGATGAAATCGGGGATGATTTTGATGGGTCGCAGAGTTTCGAGGGAACGGCCTCCGGCGCGGCCGGAACGGAGATTTTTATCTTTCATTAAAAGGCCTCGATTGCCAGCGTTTGTGAACCCAGAGCCAAAGGGCGGGGTCTCGGAGAATGTTGTCTTCGATTATCTTAGTGCAGATACGAGTGATTTTCAACACGTCGTCCTCGGTCCGTCCGGAGAGGGGGATCTCCAGGGGCGCCTCGAAGCGGACCCGGTAGCGTTTTTGAGCGGTCGGTTCACAGAACATAGGCAGAATGGCTGCGCCCGTTCGGAGATGAAAATAGGCCAGGGCCGGGGTGGTCGCCGCCGGTTTGCCGAAGAAATCGACGAACACCGCCTCCCGGCGGAGGACGTTCTGATCGATCAGGATGCCGACGGTTTCGCCCCGGCCGAGGGCCCGGAAAACCGGCCGTCCGGCGCCTAACTTGTTGATGACGGTCGCCCCGTGGCGCGTCCGGGCCCGGACGACATCTGTATTGATGAGAGAATTGTCCACGGCCCTGGCGATGACGTGATACGGGGCGACAAGCGACGACGGCGGGACGATCATTTCCCAATTGCCGAAATGGGCCGTGAAAAGGAGAACGCCCCGTCCGGCGGAATGGGCGGCTTGGAAATGGGACAAGCCCTCGATATCCATGAAGGAAAGGAGTTTTTCCCGCGACCAACGGGCTGTTTTAAGGGAATCGAACACGGATTGGACGAAATTCATGAACGACCGGCGAGCGATTCGCCGGCGTTCGGCCGCCGGCCACGTTGCGCCCAGAGCCTGGCCGAGGTTGTCGAGGGCGATCGTCCGATGCCTGCCGTCCAGCCAGAACGTCAAATGGCCGAGCCCGCGGCCGGCGGCCAGGACGAATTTTCGCGGCAAGACGGCCACGAGCGAGGAAAAAACTTTATACAGCAGATATCCGGCCCGATCGGCAACCGAAGGGAGGCCGGTCTCGCGCTCAGCCATTTATTTTCCCGGCCTTGGTCGCCGCGGTCACGACCCGGTCATAAAACGCTTGGGGCAGGTCGAGTCCGATTCGAAGGATGTGCAGGGGAAAGTCTGGGAAGTGGAGGCCGTCCGGTCCGAACTTGACCGCGTCCTTCTCTGTGGTAACGAGCGCGCTGGCCTTCAGTCGACGCGCGGCGGCGGCGATTTTCGCCCTTCCGGCCGCCGGGTAGGCGTAATGGTCGGGGAAGGCCAGCTGCCCGACGGGCGCGACCCCGAGCGTGTCGAGGAGCTCGAAAAAGCGCTCGGGACGGGCGATTCCGGCGAAAGCCAAAATCCGTTGACCCGGAAGCGGTTGCGGCTCGAAGCTGAGGGGCTTGACGGCGAATTCGAAAATGTCCAACCGAGGAAACCGTTTTCGGTAGGCGGAGCTCGTCCCTGGATCCAGGCCGCCGGGGATCAGGAGAATATCGGCCCGGGACAGGGCCGTTTCGCTTTCCCGGAGAGGTTCGCGGGATCGGGGGTCATGGATGACGATATCGAGATCTCGGGCTATCCCGAGGTGCTGGAAAGCATCGTCCAGGAGACAGACGTCGAACCCCATGTCTTCGGCCCGAAGGCAGGAAGGAAAGCGATGGCGGCCGACGAAAACGCCCGCTTCGGGATATCGGCGGGCGACCATCATCGGCTCATCCCCGCCCTCCCGCCATCCGCCGAAGAATCGCCGGCCATCGGACAGGACGCCGCCCGTCCGCGCCCAGGAGCCGCGATAACCTCGCGTGACGAGGGCCGGACGAAATCCGCGGCCGAGCAACCGGTCGATCAGGGCCATGACGAGCGGGGTCTTGCTCGATCCTCCCAAAGTGAGATTTCCCACCGCGATGACCGGCAAGGGTGCCCGTCGGGCCGACGTGCGGCCGGAATCGTAACGGGCCGCCTTCCAGGCGCAAACGTTCCGGGAAACCAGAGAGTAGGCGTTGAGCAGCATTCTCATTTTTTAAAAATATATCACAGAATGGCCGGAAATTCCGAGACCCGGCCACACTTGGAAACGCCGCCCCCTGTTTACAGGCAGAGAAGGATCCTCTATAATTTCCTATCGTAACCGTTTGTGAGGAGAATTGTCATGATGAGAACATCGCGATTTTGGATTTTTGCCGCCGTCGCCGCCTTGGTCGTTGTCGGGTGCCAGAAGAAGACCGAGGTCCGAGGAGTGACCCTGGAGGTAACCTTCGGCGAAAACCCGCTTTCCGACAACCTCATCACCGATGTCACTTATACCTGGAAAACGGGCGGCGATTTCCAGAAATTCGACCGGGATTATCACGTGTTCGTCCATTTCTGGCATAACGAAAACATGATCCTTCAGGACGATCATGTCCCCGCGCCGCCGACCTCCGCTTGGGAAAAAGAGAAAACGTACGCGATCACCCGCCGGATCTTCATCCCGAAGTTCATCGACGAATTTGATCCCCAATTCAAAGGCGAAGAGCCCCTCCGCCTCTCGGTCGGGATCGTCAATCCCTTTGATCGAAGCGGCGACGCGTCCCGCGAAGTGCTCTCCAAGAAACTCAAGGTCGTCCCCCCTCCGATTGGGACGCCGGAAGTCATCTACGAGAGCGGGTGGTATGACCTTGAGAACGATCAGAACAACGCCCTGAAACATTGGCGTTGGACGGCCAAAGAGGCGAAATGCATCGTCGACAATCCCCGTCGCGACGCTCTCCTCGTGATCAAGGGCGGGGCGAATATCACCGACGTCAAGGACCAGAAAATCACCTTCAAAATCAACGGGTTGGCCTTGGACGAATTCACCCCGACCGAAGGCTTGTTCGAGAAGTCGTATAAAGTCCAAAAAGAGATGTTGGGCGAAAAAGACGAATTCACCCTCTCGATTTCCGTGGATAAGTCGTTCGTGCCGGCCAAGGTCCTGTCGACGTCCAAGGACGAGCGCGAACTCGGCCTGCAGGTTTCGTTGATTTATTTCCGGTGAAGGGCGGACGAGCCCTTATCTGATCGGCGGTTTTCCCGAGGAGGGCGGAATCTTGTCCAGTTCTTTTTTAAGACGGGCTTCCTCGGCGACCGCGGCTTGGAGCCTGAGATTCGTTTCGGCGATCTCTTTCTGGATTTGATTTTTCGGGGTCATGCTGTTGAAGGTATAGAGCTGTTGCCCCAGCGCTCTCATTTTGAGGTTCAGAAACTCCACCCGTTCTTTTTCCCGATCCCATCGGCCCTGAAGTTCCATTCTGTCGGTTTCGGCCTGGCGCCGCGCTTCGGCGGCCAGACCGTCGCCGGAATTGGAGGGAGAGGCCGCTTCCACCGCCGACGGCTTGGTTACGATCCGGGGGTTTTCCGCATCGTCGGGATTCGGGATGGGGACCTCGGCCGCGACCTCGGTGGTGGCGGCTTTCTTTTTGACTTTGGATAAATCGGCGTTAGTCACTGCGACCGTGGTTTTTGTTTTGAGGGCTTCGCGCCTTTCCTTCTCCTTGCGGGCCGCGTCCGCCAGGCTTTGGGCCGAGGCGGACACCCCGAAGGCCATCAGGAGCACCACGGTGACAATAGGTTTGAGGTTCATTCCGTTTATTAGATAATAACGCACGGCGGGGGGGATGTCAAATTCGTGTCTTTTCAGAAGGATGCACCGGATCAGGCTGAAAATCTTCCCCGGGCCGGGGCGGTTTCAGCGCTCGGAGGTCCGGATCGAGAGCCGTCGGCCGTCGCTTCGGATTTCGATCGCTCCCTGCACGTCGGTGCGGAGAACGCGGGCCCCGGCTTTTTCGTATCGGACGAGGATGTCGGGATGGGGAAGGTTATACCGGTTGTTCCGGCCGGCCGAAAGGAGGACATATTCCGGCCGAACGGCCGCCAGGAACGTCTCCGAACTCGATGAATCGCTCCCGTGATGGGGAGCCTTGAGAACTTGAGCGCGGATATCGAGCCCGGCGGCGAGAATCTCCTCCTCGATCGCCCGGCCGATGTCTCCGGTTAGAAGGAACGAGGATTCCCCGTAGGAAATCCGAAAGACGAGGGACGCGTCATTGTCCGGGGGACGGGGCGGGGACGAATTCGCCGGGGCGAGTGCGGAAATCTCCACCCCGCCGATCGATTCCCCGAATCCTCGGCCGATCCGGCGACGGCGGACGTCGCCGAGCGACCGGAGGAGGTTGTCGTACTTCACGTCGCCGGTGGGCGGCGGCCCCTCCCAAAATTCGCCGATCCGAAAATTCCGGGCGACGGCTTCAAGGCCGTTCAAATGATCCGGATGGGGATGGGTCAAGACGAGACGGTCGATGGACTTGATGCCTTTGCTCCAGAGGAATGGAGAGACGACGTTCTCTCCCACGTCGAACGTCCCGGTCGGCAGTCCGCCGCCGTCGATGAGCATTTTAGCCTGGCCCGGAAATTCGACGAGAATGGACTCCCCCTGGCCCACATCGATGAGGGTCACTGTCAGGTCCTTGACCGACGAGGGGAAGGGAGATGTAATGAGCAGGATAAACGCCGCCGCGAATCCCAAGGCCGTGACCGCCCGCTGGCGCTTGAACCGGGGCGGGGCCAAGAGAAGCAGGAGGAACGCGTAATAGGCGACGACGACGGCCGCCGAAGGCGTCGGGATGCGATACGAGAGAAACGGAAGGCCGTCGAGAAGACGGGTCGAGGCCAGGAATACCCGGAGGAGAAAGGCCAGCCCGGCGGCGGCCGGGCCGGCCAAAAACGGAGCGAGAAAGGCGATCGGAAGAAAGACATAGCCCGCGGCCATCACCGCCCCGACCAAAGGAATTCCGATCAGATTGAGGACCAGGCCCGAGAAAATCACCCGGTGGAAGGTGACCGCGACGATCGGCATGACCGCGGCTTGGGCGGCGATCGAAAGGGCCAGCAAATCCGAGATTTTCAGGGGAATCTCGGGCAAAGCGGCCCGGATTCGGGAGAAGAAAAGGATGAGGCCGAGGGTCGCGGCGAACGTGAGTTGAAATCCCGCGTCGAAGAGCTGATAGGGATTCAGAAGGAGAATGGCCCAAGCGCTGATCGCGATCGTATTAAGGAGATGAACGTCCTTCCAGAGCAATTTACCGAGGATGAAGGCGGCGGCCATGATCACCGCCCGGACGACGGACGCCCGACCCTCGACCAAAAATCCATAGAACACCAGAAAGACGAGAAGGAGGGCATAAGAGGGGCGTTGGGCCAGGCGCAGGGCTCGAAACAGACCGAAGAGAAGGGCCGAGACGAGGGCAATGTGGGCGCCGGAAATCGCGAAGAGGTGGTAGAGTCCCGTTTTCTGAAGGGCGAGAATCGTCGGGGCATCCAGGCGGGCCCTTTCGCCAAGGACGAGGGCTTCGAAAATAGCGCCTTCGGGGGAGATTCCGCCTGGGGCGCCCGGAGCGGCGAAGGCCTTTTCGATCCGCCGGAGGCAGGCGCTTCGTATTCGGGAGATCCAGCGGATCGGCGCGGGCATCCGGCCCGGCCCGATTTTTTCGACGAGGAGGGGACTTTTTGTCGCTGCGAGAGCATGCAGAAATTGGGTTTTGAGATAAGTCCGGGAGAACGGCTCCTCGAAATTTCGATAGGCGGATGGGGCGATCATCTGGGCCGAGAGCCGGAGCCGATCACCCGCGACAATCTCGGGGAGGGCGGCCCCTTCTCCGGACCGGGCTACGGAAACCCGAAGGCGGCCTCGGACGTCCCGATCGACGCCGTTTTGACGGATCGATTCGACCCGGAGATAGAGATCGTCGCGCTCGAGTCCGGGAGCGGGCGTGCGAATGGCGACGCCGACGAAATCGAGATACTCTCCCACGGGCAATTCCCGCAAGGCGTTTTTCTCAAAATCCTCGTCGAAGACGGCGAAAATTCCCGCGCCCAAGAAGAGACAGGAGACGACGGTCAGGGCGAAAGCGACGGCGGTTTTTTTCAGGGCGAAGGCGATCCAGGCGGCCAGGAGGACGACGGTCCAAGCTGCGGCGGCCGGTCCGGCGGAGAGGCCAAGGGCGGAGGCCGAGGCGATTCCGACGATAAAAGAGATTGTCAGATAAAAGATCGGGAAGGCCATGAACCGACTATTTGATGACTTCGGCGGCGTCCTTGAGGCGGCTTTGCTGATCCAAGTAGTCCAGGATGATGTGGCTGAGAATCTTGATGCCGATCGCGATGCTCCGTTCGTCCGGGTTGAAATTCGGGCTGTAAAGAGGAACGGCCGGGAGGCGGGGGTTCCTCACGCCCAAAAACATGAACAGGGAGGGAATGTTGTTTCCATAGAAGGCGAAGTCATCGGCCATCATCTGGGGGCCGAGGGGCTGAACGGAACGATCTCCCAGAGCGTCGTTGAAAAGGGGGAGCATGGAAGCGTAGAGCTCCGGATGGTTTGACACCGCCGGGATGGAATGCTTGAACGTCAGGGCGTAATCGCCGCCGGAGGCCTGAGCAGTCCCCTTGACTGAAGCCTCGATCAGACGTTGGATTTTCCGGCGCGTCGCGTCGCTGACGGTCCGAAGGATGCCCTCCATCCGAACCCGTTCGGCGAGGAGGTCGGATTTTGAACCGCCCTCGATCCGCCCGACAGTGAGGAGGCTTGGATCGGTGGGATCAACGGCCCGGCTGATGATCGACTGAAAGGCGTTGATCGCTTGGGCGGCGAGGACGATCGCGTCCACGCCCTCCTGGGGTTGGGATCCCTGGGCGCTGCGGCCCTTGATCGTGATTTCAAACGTGTCCGAGGCGGCCAAAATCGGCCCCGGCGCCGAATACAATTGGCCCAGCGTATCGGGCCAGACGTGCAGGCCGAACATCACCCCGACGGGCGGATCATCGAGGACGCCCTCCTTGATCATTTGGGCCGCGCCGCTCTCTTCGTCGTCCAAGGCCGGATCCGGGCCCGGTTGAAAAATAAATTTCACCCCGCCCTTGATCCGGTCTCTCACCGCGTTCAGAACGTAAGCCGTCCCGATGGCGATGGCGATGTGGATATCGTGGCCGTGGGCGTGCATGACGCCGTTATTGGCCGATTTGAAGGGGACCTCGGCCAGTTCCTGGATGGGGACGGCGTCCATGTCCGCCCGGAATCCGACGATGGGACCGGGCTGGGCGCCCCGAAGCAGGGCGACGACTCCGCTTTTGGCGACGTTGGTCCGCATTTCCAGGCCGAGGCCGGCGAGCCGGACGACGATGTTTTTCGCCGTTTCCTGCTCCCGTCCGGGGAGTTGCGGGTCGAGATGAATCAGACGCCTGATCTTGACCATTTCGGTCTTGATTTTTTCGATTTCGCGGTCGATCGCGGCGGCCGTTTTTTTGTCGACGGCGGAAAACGACAGGGGGGGGCAAAGAAAAGCAAATAAAAGAGTTAGTGCCGAAATAAGTTTGCGAAAAGCCACGCCCCATATTAGACCGCCTCGGAGGGAAAGTCAACGTCATGGAGGCCCTATGTCGAATAGTGTGATGGATCATATAGGCGGGTTCACTGATGATCGAGGAAAATGGGGAAATAGCGGCCTCGCTCCTCCTGTCCGGTTCTTTACGGCCTTTCTCATAGGCCCGACTCGGCGGCGAAGAACTCGCGTCCCGGTTCCGCTTTTACGGAGAGTTCACCGGTCCGCTCGAACATCTTCGCCGGCCGGCTCACTTCCGCGCCGGCTCCCCTCGCCGGGCAGTTCGAAAGCCCTAAACCGGACACGTCCGCTCCAGCCGCAATTTCTCCATTTTCCAATTACTTTTCTGAACGATCACGCAATAAACCATCACACTATTCGACATTGAGCTCATCCGGAAACTTACGCCCCGACGATTATTCCCGTATTTTCTTTCGTTCCTCACTTGAAGACCCATACAACATGCCCGTTTTTCGGTCCAAAATCCCGGAAGGGTTGAGCGAAGACGGGGGATCTGTTACTCTGAAAAGAGGACGGATGGCATGAGCGAAATAAGATGTCGAACGTATTCCTCCCCTATCGGTCTGATCGAAATTTCGGGTCAAAACGGATTTTTGACCGGATTGAATTTTAGGGAGAAGGCCGCGGAATCCGGGAAGGAAGAGGAAGCCTCCGTTTTCTTGGCCTGCGAACGGCAACTGCGGGAGTATTTTTCCGGCGCGCGGTTTGACTTCGACCTCCCCTTGACCTTCGACGGCACGCCTTTTCAAAACGAGGTCTGGACGGCCTTGCGGTCGATTCCCTATGGTGCGACGCTGTCCTATGGGGAGTTGGCCCGGAGGATCGGCCGGCCGGCCGCTGTCCGCGCGGTGGGCGCGGCCAACGGCGCCAATCCGATTTCGATCATTATCCCCTGCCACCGGATTCTCGGGAACGACGGACGCTTGACCGGATACGGCGGAGGGTTGTGGCGCAAGGAATGGCTCCTGGCCCATGAGAGAAAATTACGAACTCCGGACGGTCCGCTGTTCGCCGGCCGGTGAACAGCGGCTTTTTTATTTCAGGTATTTGGCAAAGGCCGCGGTTCCCGCATAGACCGCCTTCGGCCCCAATTCTTCCTCGATCTCGAGCAGTCGATTGTACTTGGCGACGCGTTCGCTCCGGCAGACCGAGCCGGTCTTGATCTGCCCCGTACCGAGAGCCACGGCCAGGTCGGCGATGAACGTGTTCTCGGTTTCTCCCGAGCGATGGGAAATCACCGCGGTGTAGTCATGGGCGTGGGCGTAATCCACGGCTTCGATCGTCTCGCTGAGACTTCCGATTTGATTGAGCTTGATCAGGATCGAGTTGGCGATGCCTCGGGCTACGCCGTCCTTGAATCGGGTCATGTTCGTGACGAAAATGTCGTCGCCGACGATTTGAATACGCCCGCCCAGCGTCTGAGTCATCAGGGCCCAACCGTCCCAATCGTCTTCGGCCAAGCCGTCTTCGATCGAGATGATCGGGTATTTTTCGAGGAGGGCCGCGTAGAAGGCGACCATTTCGGCCGAGGTCCGCTTCGACCCGTCGGATTTTTTGAACACATACAGGCCGTTGTCATGGAACTCCGAAGCGGCGGGATCAAGGGCCAACCAGACGTCTTTTCCGGGTCGATACCCGGCCATGAGGATACTCTCGACGATGCAGTCCAAGGCTTCCTCGTTCGAGCCGAGATTGGGGGCGACGCCGCCTTCGTCCCCGACGCCGATTCCGTAACCCTTCTTTTTCAAAATTTTCTTCAGGTTGTGAAAGATTTCGGCGGCTGCCCGGATGGCTTCGGCGAACGTGGGGCGGCCGGCCGGGACGATCATGAATTCCTGCAAATCGACGCTGTTGTCGGCGTGGGCCCCGCCGTTGAGGATGTTGATCATCGGCACCGGAAGAGTGTAGGCCTCCCGGTTCCGAAGGGAGCGATAGAGCGGCAGGCCTTGGACCGCGGCGGCCGCATCGGCCGCGGCCATCGAGACGGCTAGGATCGCGTTGGCGCCGAGATTTTTCTTGGCCGGCGTGCCGTCCAGGGCCAGGAGGCGGGCCTCCAAGACGGCCAGGTCGAGAACGTCGGCGCCGATCAACTTGGGGCCGATGATCTCGTTGACATGAGCGACGGCCCGGAGAACCCCCTTGCCCAGATAACGTTCGGGATCGCCGTCTCGAAGTTCGAGAGCCTCATGGGTTCCCGTTGAGGCGCCCGAAGGAACGAAGGCCGTTCCGATCGCCCCGCCCGTAAGGATGATTTTGGCGGCGACCGTAGGGTTGCCGCGGGAATCCAGGATTTCCCTGGCTTTAACGGACAGAATCGTGCTTGCGGACATCTGGTTCACCTTGATGAGCTGAATT
>Ga0315287_10002365_pt1 | contig 17827 bp, 20 predicted proteins | sample YL17G11_0_MG_FD_205037 | JGI IMG/M metagenome (GOLD analysis project Ga0315287, IMG submission 205037) | Sediment microbial communities from Yellowstone Lake, YNP, Wyoming, USA - YL17G11_0 | ecosystem: Environmental > Aquatic > Freshwater > Lake > Sediment | place: USA: Wyoming | collected...
AAAGAAGTTTCTATAAGATTCGAACATCTGTCCAGAAGCCTATGCCGAGATTTGAACTCGGGACTTCCTCCTTACCAAGGAGGCACACTGCCAGGCTGTGTCACATAGGCACAATGGATTTTTTAGCAACCTCACCAGGCCACGGTCAGAAGTGAGCGTCCTATAACCAGGACACGCTATGCCACATAAGCCCCTGAGGCAGATTGCCTAATTACCTTGTGAGTATTCCGTATAAAACATTGCGGAAGTTAAGAGATGGTACCCGCTTTTTTAAAAGATACCGGTGCCAGGGCGCGAGGGGAAAAGTATCATGACCTGAGCATGTTAAGAGCCCGGATACTTTTTTGCACACCCTCAAAAGTCGCCACTTCAATCACCGGTGGTATGGTGTTTTTCCGTATAGCCTTCATCACGGGTTTAAAATCAATAGTACCCTCTCCGACAGCGACATGGGAATCCTCTTTACCATTGTTGTCATGCAGGTGGTAATGGCCGGCAGGCAACCGGAGAAACTCTGCGAGACAGAAATTCAGGTGTGCATGACCCACATCCAGCGCGAGGGGTGTATCACCCACGAGGGGAAGTTCATCCGGTGTTTTTAAGAAAAAATAATCCCAGTTCCCCATATTTTCGACATAAAAGGGTATCGAATATTCTTTCCTGAGACGGGTAAGATCTCCCAGCGATACTCCCAGCTGCCGCTCTGCCCGTGTCCGTTCCTCTGCCCAGGCAAAATATCCCGGGTGCACGACAACCCCGGCATTCACTTCTGCGGCAATAGAAAAGCACTGTTCTATCACTTCAACACTTGCCCGTCGTATCGGCTCAAGGAGACTTGCGATATTGGTTCCCCTGCAGGGTGCATGGAGGGAAAAGCGGTGAGAATAACTCAGGAGCGGTTCTGCGGACTCCAGGTAATGCAACCCTTCATCCATCACCTCTATGTAATCTGAAACCCGTGAGATTTTTTCCAGTGCGGTTGTAAGCGACTCCTGGTGAAGACAAAATGTAGAGATGCCGAACATGCATGAGAGATCTTGCGTGAAAGCATTTTAATGTGTTCGCCAAGGTGAACTCAAAAAAGGAACGGTAAAAAGGGCCAATTATTTTTTCAACCGCACTTCCACCTGCGGGAACGGGATTTCAATGCCTTCGGCGGCAAACCGTTCGGCAATCTGGATATTGATGGCATCTTTGACCTCGTCGGGGAGATTGTATTTTCTGGCCCAGACATAGAGAATGAACTTCAGGCTGGAATCTGAAAATTCAGAAAAAAAAGCCCTGGGCATGGGATCTTCGAGAATATACTCCGTATTTTTAATGGCTGCATGGGCGATTTCGAGCAGGATGTCCTTTACTTTTTTTGGATCTGTCCCATAAGCAACCGGTACGGGTATCGTTATCCTGAGCTTCTGGTCAGGCTCTGAATAATTCACGATCACATTCGTGGTAATCTTATTATTGGGAATGGTTACAATCTGGTAATCAAGCGTTTTTAACCGGGTGCTGCGAGGCCCGATAGTGATTACATCCCCATAATACATATCAACTTTTATCCGGTCCCCTACCTTGAAGGGCTTGTCGACCGTGATTATTGCCCCGCCAAAGAAATTGGATATGATATCCTGTGCCGCGAGTGCAACAGCGAGACCGGCGATCCCGGCACCTGCAAGGAAGGGAGTAATATTCACCTCAAATACCGATAAGATGAGCATCACGGCAGCAAACCAGACCACGTACTTGATCACCAGTTCGAGCAGCTCCACCAGCCGGTCATCCCAGTCCCCTTCAGAGTTCTCCGCAAGTCTATGACCGTAAATCGTGACGATGTCATGGAGGAAGGACGATATTATCCAGGCCGCCATCACAATATAAAAAGCGGTGATGAACCGTGGGTCGAGGATCCACTGTAAATTGGCCGGCATGACACCAAAATATTTCAGCGCAATGTACACAGAAACCGCAACAATGGCAACCTGTGCCGGTGTTCCGATTGCAGCGATGATGATGTCATCCAGTCTTGTATCCGTCTTTCCGGCTTTTGTTTCAAGCCACCGGACGACCGTTCGTGCAACCAGGGCAAGCAGAACACCGGAAATAATGGTGGCAGCGGCGTAGAGATAGTTGATCTCCAGAATACTAATTTCCATATACGTACTCTTATGTCATTTCCCAGTAAATACTTTTGAGATTGTATGGCTACGGGAAAAGAAATTGCAGACACACTCCATGAACTGGTAGACCGGGATTTGGCGTTCATGCACATTTGCGGCACTCACGAGTCGGCGATTGCACGGGCCGGGCTGCGCAGCCTGCTCCCGGAACACCTTAAAATTGTGATGGGCCCGGGGTGTCCTGTCTGCATCACCCCCCAGGGTGAGATTGATGCTGCGCTTGACCTTGCCGGCAGGGACTGTATTGTTGCTACCTATGGCGATCTTCTCCGCGTGCCGGGTTCCAAAGGTTCCCTGGAATCCTGTGGCGGGGATGTGAGGGTGGTCCAGGGAGTTTTCAAGGCAGTTGAGATCGCAAGGAAGACAACAAAAGAAGTTGTTTTTATTTCCGTCGGGTTTGAAACCACTGCGCCCACGGTAGCTGCAACCCTGCTGACAAACCCCCCGAAAAATTTCTCGATACTCTCCTGCCACCGTATTGTTCCCCCGGCAATGAAATGGCTGCTTGAACAGGGTGAAGCGAAGCTGAATGGTTTCATGCTCCCCGGGCATGTCTGCACGATCATGGGGTACGAGGAGTATGAACAGTTCCCGGTCCCGCAGGTTGTTGCCGGGTTTGAACCGGAAGATATCCTGCTGGGGCTTCTCATGCTGGTGCGCCAGGTCCGTGAAGGTACGCACAGGGTGGACAATGCCTACCCTCGTGCCGTCAGCCGCGAAGGGAACGTAAAAGCCAAAAAGGTGATGTACGAGGTCTTTGAAACCTTCGATGTCGAATGGCGGGGTTTTCCGGTGATCCCGGGTTCAGGGCTGCGGTTGAAAAAGGAGTTTGAACAGTACGATGCACAGAAAAAGTTTGGGATCGTCTTTAAGCACATCACGAAACATTCTGCCTGTATCTGCGATAAGGTGCTGAGGGGAATCGCCCAGCCCTCCGACTGCAAGCTCTTTGCAAAAGCCTGCAGCCCGAGGACTCCTGTTGGTCCCTGCATGGTCAGCCACGAAGGTGCCTGTAAGATCTGGCACATGTACCAGAAGAAAAACCCATGAAAAAACACCTTTCTTTTTTGCATTTTTACAGGAAGGGAAGACGACCCGTAAGGTAAAAACACGCGTCGGTAGTGTGCCTGTCTGTTTTTTTATCCGGGTTTAGAGTGTGGTTTGTCCGGATGTGACGGCAAATGCAGGTACCACGGGCATCCTTTTATAGGAAAAAGGCAATCAATCCCCATGGACAAGCAACAACAACCCCCCCATGTGAAAAAGGATCGTCCGGTATGTGATCAGTGCCATGCTGCCAGTATCAAGGTCAGACCCGACGGGAGCTATTCGTGCAACCGGTGCGGGTATGACAGCACAAAGGGAAAGAAGAGGTGAAGGGTTTTTCCTCTGCAACCCGTGATACGCCGTCGGGAAAGCGGGTTGTGCGTGAGTAAGGCAGGAGAATTACCGGCTATTTTAACCAGGGATCCCGCTACATCTTAAAATAATTCCCGACCAGGTCATTTTTCAGCTCTTTTTTGATGTGAGGGAGCACCGTTTTTTCCTTGTATGAAACAGGAAAACAACCGATCTTTTTCATGCAGGAATTTTATTGCGTGAGACCTGAGTTGTTGTGCTCAGGTGGCCGGGTGATAAACAGGAATGAATATACCCGAGCATCCCCCAGTCTTTTTACAAGAAGAGATACCATTTCCCACCATGAGAACCCGAAACGAGTGCCTGCACGGGCGACTGACCGGCTGCATGAAGGAGCGGGTAGTGGTGTCATCCGGTATCTCCCGCTTGTTCTCCTCACGCTCGCTCTCATCGTGGTCCCGGTATCTGCTGAAGACCAGGTGAACACTTCTGCCTTCCATGAACCTGTCGTGGTGCATATCGGGGTCTATGTTGTAAATTTCAACCGGTTCAATGTAGAGGAGGGGACGGTTGAAACAAATTTTTACGTAAACCTCAAATCCGGTACTCCCGTATCGATCAACGATTTCGAGATCATGAACGGGCAGATAACGTCCGCAGACACCATCATCGATACCCCCGGTGAAAAGGAGTACCGGATTATTGCGGCCCTGACGGTTGATCCCGACCTCCGCCGCTACCCCTTTGACCGGCACACGCTTCCCATCATCATCGAGCCAAAATTCAAAAACGAGCGGGGGATGGTGCTTGTGACTGACCCGGCAGAGAACACTCTCGATCCCGAAGCAGACCTCCCGGGATGGGAGTTTTCCGGCACCAGTTCTGCAATCACGAACAAGACCTACGTTACGGGTGAGTACCCGAATTCCCGGGCAGTCTTTAACTACGGTATCGGGAGAGACAGTGTGTCGACGGTCCTGAAATTCTTCCTGCCGATCATGCTCATCATCATCGTCTCCCTCTCATCACTGGTGATGAAGGTCACAAGCCGGCTGGGCTTAAATGCCTCGATGTTCCTTGCCGCAGTGCTCATCCACTGGCGTGTCGCCGATGCAATCCCGCTCGTTGCCTACCCAACCTTCATGGATTCCTTTATGATCATCACCTATGCGACGCTGGTCATGGTTTTGGTATCCGGGATCCTGATCATGAAGTTTACCGAAGCCAAGGATACGGCACGGGTTGACCAGGTGTACCGCTGGTCGATCCGCATCATCCCGGTGCTCTCGATCGTATTCTATTCCCTGCTGTTCCTCACCCTCATGAGATGAGGGAGCCTTTACCTTTGGGTTTTTTCCGCCAGAGGCCGTGCTCGTTTTTCAGGGTTTCCTGCACGTTTGTGTTTGTCTGATTAGTGAACGGGATTTTTCCCATGCCAAATAATAATAGTCGTGCGGGTGACCGGGTACGAGAGAACAGTTCCCCGGTACCATCATGAGCGATCTCCTTGTCCTGTGTGCATTCCTCGCGTTTGCCGTGTTTCTTGTTGCACGGGAGCAGAAGTTTGCAGCACTTGCCGGCTGGGCCTGCATCGTTTTCAACCTCTGGTCGGAACTGCCGGCTTTTCTCAAAGAGAATAATTTCCTGTACCCGGTGCTGGCATTCCTGTCCTTGCCCTTCCTTGTTATCACGGCAGATCGCCTTCTCCGTGCAGATCCGGTCGTCCTCCAGCTCTCGCGGACTGCTGCCATTGCCACTATCATCTACGTCCCGTTTGCTCTTCTCCCGTTTCTCCGTGACGCGTTGATCACGGTTGTTGTTACGCTGGCATCCGGTCTCATCACGGCTCTCGGTCACTCTCCCCATATGGCGGCGTGGGACATCATCGCGGAGAAGGCGTTTTACAACCAGATTATCCCCGGGTGCACGGGCATTCTCGCGATTGCCCTGGTGCCCGGAATTGTGTTTGGGGAGAAGAACCTCTCCATGCGGCAGGCAGTGCTGGCGTTCCTGCTCGTGGTCCCGTCCATCTTCATCCTTAACCTGCTGCGGGTCGTGACGGTCTTTATCGCGGTCTCCGATACATGGTTTGCCTCGTTTCCGGACCCCACAGGTACCGGCGATGCGAATTTCTTCTGGGCCCATAATGTGATCGCCGAAGGGTTGGCGGTCTTCTTCCTCCTTGCCCTGGTGTGGGGACTGGTCCGGATCATCCCGGATCTCGGCGTGTTTGCCCGGAAACTGGGGGGAGTGTACCGTGATTCTCTTTTGGGATTGATGAACGTGGTACGGGACGGTATCCGGCGATAATCCGGCACCGGCCCGGGTTTTTTTAGCACACTACCGGGCCGGATACGTTTTGACTGACTGGTACCGTAAACCACAGCGATGATTCTATCGTATCCGGAATAATACTCAATACCCGGGGGAAAACATGAACGTTGTTGCATTTAACGGGAGTGCCAGGAAAGACGGCAATACCGCCATCCTGGTCAACACGGTGTTCAGGGAACTCAAAAAAGCAGGGATCGAGACCGAGATGGTACAGCTTGCCGGCAAAAAAATCCATGGATGCACTGCCTGCCAAAAATGCAAGGAGAATAAGGATAAACGGTGTGTTATTGTCAACGATTTTGTCAATGACTGCATCGAAATGATGGTTGAAGCTGACGGGATCATCTTAGCGTCACCCACGTACTTTTCGGATGTTTCAACGGAGATGAAAGCACTCATCGACCGTGCAGGGTATGTAGCCCGGGCAAATGATCATATGTTCCGGCGCAAGGTGGGCGCTGCGGTGGTTGCAGCCCGCCGGGCCGGTGCGATCCATGCGTTCGATACCCTGAACCACTTCTTCTTAATCAGCCAGATGATTGTCCCGGGTTCTTCTTACTGGAACATCGGTTTTGGGCTTGCACCCGGTGATGTGAAATCAGATAAAGAGGGGCTTGCAACGATGAAGACACTGGGCATGAACATGGCGTGGCTGATGAACAGGTTGTAACACCGGGTATTGCCGTAAACGAAGAGAAGGATCTGCCCGTACCGGTGCTCCCGGTTAAACGATCGGATCACCGCACGATATCCCGCACCGTGGGCATGCCGGAGAGTTCCCGCACCTTTTCAAAACAGGCAAAGGCTTCCTGCTCGCGCCCGAGCCGGCTCAGGGTGAGCCCCAGGTTCGTCCATGCGGTTGTGTCCCGGGGATCAAGGTCCAGCGCCTGCCGGAACCATTCTTCAGCTTCTGCGTAACGCCCGAGGTGTGCAAGGGCGACAGCCTTGTTGGTCATGACCGTAGCGACCCCCGGGTTCATATCAAGGCACTGATCATAGAACTGTATCGCCTCTTCATACCGGCCGGTCTCTCCAAGGGCTACGGCCATGTTGTAGAGCGCTTTTGGGTATTTCTTCCGGATCCCCAGGGTCTCGTCATAACAGCAGATGGCATCCGGTATCTCCCCGAGATGGTAGTGGCAGTTCCCTTTCATGAACCATGCTTCTGCATGGGAGGGGTCCTGCCTGACAATCGCTTCGAAGCAGCCGGCTGCATCCCGGTACTGCGAGAGCCGGAAGTGTGCAAGACCTTTGATAAACCAGGCATCGGCAAACTGGTCATCGGTCTCGAGCGCCCGTTCACAACAGAGGACGGCCTCATAGAAGAGACCGAGGCGGTCAACGGCAGCAGCCAGTGCGACAAGCACCTCTTTTTTGCAGGGGTCGCGGTCAAGGGCACGTTCAAACCACCCGATCGCCTCGGCATATCTCCCGGCACAGACACACGCTGTTCCGCGCCGGTACCATTCCTGTGCATCATTGTCCATAGAACCTGCCGGTTGCCGGTGACCAGAAAGGGACCGGTATCCCGATATAATGCATACTGCCGGTATCAGTAATAAAATCTGCCGGCAGCAGAAGAGCAGGTTGTGAGCACAAAAAGGCAGGAAAATTACAGGGTGTTTAAAAACCATAATCGCGATGCTTATCCACTGGCGTGCCGCCGGTGCGATCCCGCTCGTTCCTCATGCAACCTTCCAATAGCCCGGCACAAAGCACCAGAATCCGAAACGGCATACATGCCCTGTATGAAGCAGTGGGTTAAGGATACGGCAGGCCTTGGCACGGTCCTCTGGCTCATCGGGTATCTCGCATCGCTGGTGCTGTTCTTCTTGCCGTTTGCGGGAATCATGGGTTGGATCCTCCTTGCCGTCTTCACCCCGATCACGGTCGCGATTACGTGGTGGTGGTTCAAGAAGCGGGAGCGTCTCCCCGTGCGGTACTACGCGGGTGTCGGGGTTGCATGGGCACTGATTGCAGTCGTGCTCGACTACCTGTTCATCGTCCTGCTGTTCCAGGCTACCTATTACGGCTTCGATGTGTTCGTGTACTATGGTATGACATTCCTCATCCCGGTGGGAGTCGGCCTGTACCTGATACGGGTGCGAGCAAAGCAAGGTTGAATCTGGTAAAGATGCGGATATCCTGGTCACGCAGCTTTTTTGTGATCTTGATGTTGCCCGCAAGAATTCTCCGCTGCCGGAAAATCCCCCGGATGAAGTGTATGTTCTGGCAAACGAGTTCCTGCTGGAATGCCGGGGAGTCTGACTGGCCGGTTACCGGACGGGTCTGGTTTCCTGGTGTGAATTACGTTCCCCGTTTTTCCCCGGAGATCCCTCATCTGGATCACACCACCCAACATGGATGCATCCGATGCACGAGGATCTGACTGAACGTTTACCGCCGGCAGGATAAGGATCCGGTTTCATTGTCGGATCATACTGGTGATTTTTAACCCGTGTGAACGTGCGATCCGGATTGAGCCGGTAATTATACCGGTCGCTACAACAGCGGTATTCCCTGTTGAGCATACAATATCCTTCGATGGTGATGCAGCTCCAGGAATGAACTGCCGGGTAACCATCACTACGCAGGGATTTTCTCATTGCTTATCGTATCGTTTTCCCTTCATTTCTCCAGGGGGTTTGTGGTTGAACTGGCAGGTACGGGGTTGCCTTAAAAACCGGCCCTAATAATAGACCCCTTCTGCCGTCAAGAGTTTCCCTTCCCCTTCGATCCATCCCTGCGTACCGTTTGCGATCTCAAGGACGACGGTGTCCGAATAGGAGTTACTCTGCCAGCCCCCCCGCCAGATCGCGTTGGACCCCTGTACAGAAACGCGGAGCGAGATCACCACAGGGCGTTCGGACGTATAGCTGATATACACCGGGACCCGGTGGTCGTACACGGGCCCGTTGCAGGCCGGGGTCACGCATGATCCCGGGGTGAAGGTACCGCCCGGGAAAAAGAGCGGCTCGTGGCCGACCGGGTGGCGGGTGTCAATTTCCGCCGCACTCGTTTCCATCACGGCAACAGAGACGGGCATGAGGACCGGGGTATCGCCAGAGTACTCGTGGCCGGGGACCCGCGTTGCCGAAAGAACACTAGTCCCGGGCTCGATCGCGATAGGGTACCCATGGTATTCAGGAACCATCCGGGCGGCCCTGATGGCGAGCATCGGGGTCCCGTTCCCGGTGACAACCGTAAGGTTCCAGTCCGGGGAGACACCATAGGCCGTCTTGTTCAGGAGGGATGTGATGAACACCGGGGTTTCGTTCAGTTCGGGGACGGGGAGGAAAAGGGTCACGTTCTCGATCGTGGCGGTATACGAGAAGTCGATGGTATAGTAATAATTGTGGCTCTCGCTCTGGCGGGTGGCCTGGTCGAACTGCCAGGCGAACCACGCAAAGAGAATGACGGCCAGCAGGATGATCGCGAGGATGACGAGTGTCCGAAGTCGGATGGGTAACTTCTGTGTCATGGCTGGGGGTATTTCCGGCTCCTGTTACGATCCATTGAGCATACAACACGATAGGGTTTGCGGGACAGGCGCGGAGAGGATGTATTCTTAAAAAAACTCGTGGTTGAAGATCTGTCTCTCATTGCAAGGTCACCGCGGGAGATTTACAAAAGATATTACCCGACATTCTATGATGGAACTGCAGTGAAGAAATGGATTATCCCGATCCGTCCGGAATTCCATCAGAAGCTGTTTACCGATGTTGAACGGCGTCAGACGACTCTCGCGGAACATGGCGGAGGATTCCTTGTTGAAGGGAATGCGATCAAGAAAGCCTGCCTCTGTAATGCAAAAACAAAACAGATGGCTGAAGGGGATATCGTGCTGTTCTATCGGTCTGTGGACGCATCAGCTGTCACGTCACTTGGCGTTGTTGAAGAGGTGTATACCGGAATCAGCGATACCAATCAGATCCTGCGGCTCGTTGGAAAACGGACTGTATACTCGCCAGAAGAGATTGAGGGGTTTGACAAGCCGCTTACCATTGTCCTGTTCCGGCATATCACCCATCTTGAAACACCGTTAGGACTGGATTTGCTCAAGGGTCTGGGCATACTAAAAACGGCTCCCATGACCATAAACAACATACCCGGTGACAACTATAGAATCATAAAAGCCCACGGAGGCATCAATGGACGTTTTACTGTCAATTAAGCCAAAATATGTAAAGTCCATTTCTGAGGGAGGGAAGCGGCACGGAAGGATTGGTAACGGTGTTTCCTGTCCTTTATGCGGTCATAAGGATGTCCACTACCGGAAGGAAACGGACACCTGGGTGTGCGGGCAGTGTCAATACAGCTGGTATACCATCGAAGGCTGTAACCTTCAATCCTGACGAGGAACTTAGCGCCATTTTGCCCGAAGTATCACGATATAAATCCTGATCTCCGGAAGTACTCTCTCGATACTTCCGGACCAAAAAGAATGGGAGGATCAGAACCCTGCAACCGGCACGGGAGAACTCTCGGTATAGGCAATAAAAAGGAACGCTGCCAGCACGACCACGATGAGCAGCGGGATCATCACCGCAAGGATGACGGCTCCCAGCGCCCGCCCGGTTGAGATCCCCTGGAGTTCGCGAATACCCAGGATGAAAAGGACCAGTGACCAGATCCCTCCAAGCATCCCGACAAGGGGGATCCACCCCAGCAGGAGGGCAGGGGTTTCCCCGAATGCAAGTACCTTGAGGGTCTCTCCCGGTAGCCTTTCCTGCCGCCAAACAGGTAAACCCAGAGATGTAACCAGGCTGCCCCGAAGAACAGTAAGACCAGGGCACCGATGATCATCATGACAGCAAACATAACGATCCCGAATCCCGTCAGTGTTCCGAAACCGAGCCGCTGAAACATGCCGTTAAACACTGTCCACATCGATGAGAGGGTAATCAGCATTATGGGGACCAAAAGAACGGTGTTAATGAGCACAAGGACGAGGAAATACACGAGGGTGTCGCCGTAGTCGGTATCCTTTACCTTCTGGAAGGTCTCTACCGGCGAGAGGACAAATCCCTTTATCAGCTCAAAATATTCCATGCGGATTGTGTCGCCCGGCCGGGATATAAAGATATTTCATACTGGGATCGGCTTTTCATTATGGAGAGGGTTACGATGTTCGATGGGCTGTTGGGGGAGGGATCTATCGATGATTCCAAAACTAACCTTACCGGCTCTTTGCTCTGGTGTATCTATGAATAATTTGAATATCTCATGGATAAATATCAAACGCGTATGATTTTTGATAAAGATCCATTCCTTCAGGCCGTACCGCAAAAAAAACTGGCGGTCCTCATTGATGCTGATAATGCCCAGCCTGAAATTATCGAAGGTTTGCTGGCTGAAATTGCCCTCTATGGTATTGCAAGCGTGAAGCGGATTTACGGGAACTGGACAACCCCAAACCTTCAGCCCTGGAAAGAAGTATTGCTGAACTACTCAATCCAGCCTATACAACAATTTGACTATGCGAAAGGGAAAAATGCGACCGATTCTGCGTTAATCATCGATGCAATGGACCTGTTGTATACCGATAAATTCGATGGTTTTTGTATCGTTTCAAGCGACAGTGATTTTACCCGGCTGGCACAAAGGATCCGGGAATCCGGGCTGTTGGTATACGGGTTCGGCGAGAGGAAAACACCAAAGCCCTTTGTCCAGGCTTGTGACAAGTTTGTGTATACCGAGATCCTGCGAAAGACCCGGCTGACCGATGAACAGCCTCCCGAAACCCAGAAGGAAATAAAACCCGGTAAAAATATCGCTCAACTCAAGGGTGATGCCGGATTAATAAACCTGCTGCGGTCTGCGGTTGACGCGTGTTCCAATAATGATGGCTGGGCAAACCTGGCAGATGTGGGGGGGAACATTGTCAACCAGTCCCCGGACTTTGATCCCCGTAACTACGGGTATAAAAAACTCAAGGATCTTGTGGAAGCAACCGACCTTTTTGAGATTGATGAGAAAAAGATCGGGGATTCGCGTGCAAAAGTGGTTTACATCAAAGATAAAAAATTCAAAACAATTCAGTTTTCGCCGACGTTCATCAGGAAAACGTTGCCGAAAGGGCGGATATGAAGAGGCCGGGTTCTTCTGAGGGAGATGTTGAATTCTTCTGTCGCGGCGGCAAATGTGATCTTTGGGCTACCCAAATCCTCTCGATCCTTTTTCATTTCCCCATTCTTATTGTACCGGATTAAAAAATCCATCCGTTTCACTCAAACATAGCTCTATTTTACCCTCTGCATGTGGGAAAGGATGAGGTGAAAATGGGGAGATTTTTTTTTGGAACATCCTCTCTCTTCTATCATCCTTAGAGTGTGGGGATGCGACGGGTGAGTTCTGTCCAGTCATTGCCGACAGCCTTTCTGATAAGTTCCTTTGCTCCGGCAAAGACAGGTGCAGGCATCACCATCTGCCATATACGGGTCATGTTCTCACGATCGTCGTGCCCGATCAAGGGGTAGAGCCACGCCACCAGTTCCGCGAACCGTTCCTGAGGAACCATACCGGACATGATACCTAACGCCTTCCCCTGCTCGGGCAGGGAGATTCGTTCCCGGAAAATCCGGTAGAGATGAGTATCTTCCTTGTCCAGGTGCATATCCAGATGAAAACGAAATGCAGCCGTAGCCCGGGCAGTTTTCAATGGATCGCGGGCAGAATACGATTGACTCAGTTCTTCAAATGCCGAATCCAGGCCACGGTGATCGATCACATACGCTTCGGCAACCAAAGGGGCAACATTTTCGACTGCGGGAAAGACAGCTGCCTCCTCTCCCCTGGCATGCCAGACCAGTACTTCGTTAAAGAACCGGAACCGCCCGATAGCGGCATCGAGACCTTCCTTTCCCTTTGCCGAGTTAAACGCGGCGGCATCGATATGCTCCAGATCATTCCTGAAAGCATTGTGAAACGCCCGTATTGCATTAACAGGTTCTGTCATAAGCATTCACAATCCTCTCTTGCTTTTATAATTATTGCCAGTTTACAGGCTTTGACAGGATCCTGTACGAAGGGCAACAGAACTATTTTCCCCGGGAACTGCACCAGATGGTCGGGATGGGGCTTATCCGGGCAGAAGAGAAGGGGCGTGCAACCCGGTACGTGACTGCCTGATCAGGTTGTCGATTTGGTTGTCGATTGCGGTTACATCGGAACGCTATCTAGGGTAAAACGCTATTCATAGAGCCAGTTCAGATCCAGCATTTCTTCTTCAGCTTCGGATAATTTTTTATTGACATCGGCCTTTTTGGGAATCCGGATTTTATCAATGATCTTTTGGGATCTCTTGAACGAATCCGGATTTAAATCAAACATGTTCAGATCCCGTAGGATATTCTTTTGTAATTTCCTGATCGATGCAACCTCGATCTTGTTCTCCACGGGGGTCATGTTCTTCTTTGACAGAATGCGGGGTTGCACTTCCGGGCGCATCGGAATCGTTATTGGTTCAACAACGGTCTGCCGTACCGGGGATTTCTGTCTGTCCACAGGCAGGACCCGGGGCTGCATATCCGGAATTTTCTGGATATTTTTTTGTTCTTCACCGGGCTGGATTACCGGGTGTCCAGGCATCTCCTGAGAAAGAACCCCAGACTGAAATTCCGTACGCCCGGGGATCTCTTTTGGTTCAACACGGGTCTGGATTGCCGGGCGTTTGGGCATTGCCGTTGTTGCAACCCAGATCTCGCCTTCCTTAACTCCGGTGATCTCCTCGTCCTGACCGCCTGGCAGGATTACCGGACGCCGGGTTTTATCCCGTGGCTGAACGACAGGCTGCACTTCCGGGTGTTGAGGAATCTCCGGCGTTGTAACCTCAGTGCCATGAGGTTTTTCCATGACCTCATCGAACGCGCCCCTCAAAATCTGCCGGTCCCCTGCAGATGAATGGATAAGAATACTGCTTTTTGCTGTAATGACAATTTCGTCAAGTATCCCCAGGATCCGGTCAACCATCTGGGCAAGAGTATCCTCTGCATGGATGAACGCAAAAATGTGGAAATCATGGCTGTAGATCCACTGAACCTCCTCGGTACTGGTCTTTGTATAGATTCTTTCAGTGATAAGGAGAGTGTCTCGTTGCAGGGTGGTGCCGGGGTATTTTGTGTCAGGTTTGGTGGTGATATGAACCGGATAGATCTGCAGATCATCGACCAGTGAGAACGGGCCCTCGTTATGCTCGAGTATGATCAGTTCAAAATACCGTGTTTTTGAAAAGGGAGATTCGAGGATAAAACTTTCAGTTCCTTTCACCTTGTTTTCCACAACCTGCTGGATATCGATCTCTTCTGCGACATCCAGGAGATAGGAATGACTGACAAAGTTCATGCCGGATAATCGCTCGCTCTCATGGTAGACGACAACGGTCCGGGTATCCTGCCGGAACTGGTCCTTTGCGGCGTTTATTTCCCGGGAATAATATCTCTGATGGTCCGGTGAATCTTCAGAGATCTGCGGTCCGGGGTGCGTTATCAACCGTCTGTTCAGGTACCACCGCTCACACAACCAGATCATGAGTGCACCAGCTGAAAAAACACCGGCAATGAGAGTAAGGTTTTCGGGTGTTGGTTCGAGCCCGGGCATAAGATCCATGAACACCACAAAAGCGATAGCTGAGGTGATGCCCAGCACCGCGGCATATACAAGCCGGTCGAGGATACTCATGTCGGTTAAACGGGGGAATAGGACCAGCGAGATGGCAAAGCCGGGAATAACTGCCAGTAAGAGAAAACCCAAAATTATTCTCAATACGCCCAAAATCACCGGTACGGTATCCATCAGCTCAACGCTCCCCAATAATCGGTAAATTAATTCTAAGGTGTCACACGGATATATACAATTCCTGAACGAAATGTATTCCCGTCAAATGGTAATTTCTCAGCCCGGCATATATAATCCAATCGCACAGAACCCCGCAGTTACCCGGAGCAGTGTATCCGTTGTCCGATGTTCGCCACGGCCGCCGGTTTAATTACGTTCCGGAAGATATCTTCTGCTGGCAATGACCCATCCTCCCCGCATCACCGATGAATCAGTTCTTGTCCGCTGGATGGGTCTTGAGATCGCGAAGATGAACGAGGGAGTGGTTACGCAACGAAAGTCTCTTGCTGTTCTGCTCGCGGAAAAGGATCCCCTTTCGGTCACGAAGAAGGGGGACACCTACCATTTTGATCCATCCGTGATTGCGACCCTCGGAAAGGCCCTGCCGGAAGACCTGCGGAGGCGGCTCAGGCTCCCGGTCCTGTTTTATTCCTCCCCGGACGTACCGGACAGCTGCATGTGCCCTGATGATACGGTACTTGCAGCCCTCCAGCTGCTGGGCGAGGTGAGCACCCTGCGCACATTCGAGGGAGGCAGGTTCTGGGTATCGCGCCCGATCGCCTATGCCATCATGAAGAAGTATCCCACGGCGGTGCAGATCGTGATGGGGGGGTGAAGGGAACGAGCCGCAAAAAGGGTGCGTCCGGGCTCCCGTGCATCCCGTACGATACTCATTTTTGCCTCCAGCTCTGTCCAAGGGATGAGGAAAGATGGCCGGGTAAGATTTTCCTGTCCGTTAAGCGGTAAAAGGGAAAGTACGTGTCGGAAGGAAACGGGCAGTCCCGGCTCATGACACGCGTTGAGGTGCGGCTTTTTGCTGGAGGTCGCGAAGAATCCTCCGGATATGCCCTATGTTGATCGTTCTTGTCGTGAGCAGGCAGAGGTAATTGTCATAGTATGGCGCTATGATCATGTTGCCCGCAGGTATCTGGATAGTCATATGTACAAAAGGTCCCCAGGTGAGCAGGGGAGTAATTTTCTTTGCAGTCTCGAGCATCGTTCGTGCAATTTTTACCAGGACCTCACTGTCTGCATCACCTATCATGATGACATTACGGATATCATTGAATACTGCAATGGCAACAATGCCATCCAGGTCCCTGATATGCGAAAGTATGGTTACCTCCGGATCATCACCGGCAACAGGTTGCGGTACAACCGCTCTTTTGTCAACCTTGGGAACCGGTGGTGAAACCATGACCGGGTCCGGGATTCTTGTGTCCCCGGCAGGCTTTGCGACCGGTGGAGCCGCTGTGCGGGATGACAGGTTGTGTTCCCCGGATACCGGTCCTGAAACAGCTGCTCTTTGCTCAACTGTGAGAACCGGTGGTGAAACCACAACCGGGTCCGGGATTCTTGTGTCCCCGGCAGGCTTTGCGACCGGTGGATTTGCCGGGCGGGATAGCGGGGTGTGTTCCCTGTATACCGGTCCTGAAACAGCCGCTCTTTTGTCAACCGTGGGAACCGGTGGTGAAACCACAACCGGGTCCGGGATTCTTTTTTCCCCGGCTGGCTTTGCGACCGGTGGATCTGCCGGGGGGGATAGCGGGGTGTGTTCCCTGTATACAGGTCCTGTAACAACCGCTTTTTTGGGAACCACGCGGTCGGGGTCTTCAATGTTGCATAGTTTCATCGCCCAGGCCAACTCATCCGGGGTATATTTACAGAGATTAAATTCAATGACAGGGTGAGAGTTGAAATAATCCAGCGCAGTGTGACCTTTCAGTTCAATTGTTCCCTGTTTAAAATAGTAGAAGAGCGGCTTTCCTTTTTTTATCAGGATAAATCCTTCCCCGTCCTGGATCACCACCCGGACTACCCCGATAAACCGTACCGTGTGGGAGTCTATCCACGATGCCGGTGCCTGCATCCATCCCAGGCTTTTTCCTTCAGGTAACGGTTTCATAGGAGTGCAACAAGGTCTTCCCTGTTCTTTTTCATCTCCTGGTTAATCTGTCCGATATTTGCGGTGTTCTGTGCAATAACCAGTAAAAAAAACTCTTCTTTGAGGGGCGCAAGGAGAAGGAAATAATCAGGAAATTCCATAAACACCATGAAGGCGGGAGAATTTCCAAAGGTATCTGCCGTAGCTTTCGAACCCGCCATGAAGGTGGAAACTGCTGCCATGAAGGCATCATTATATTCCATGCCCGACTTGATGCTCTCAACAATGCCCCCATCCCCCCTGACGACGATGACTCCCCGTACATCGTGAAGGATGAGAAATTTATTCAGGATTTTCTTGAGCATTGGTGTTCCGTTCCTGTCAGTGTATAGTATCTTTGTAGCATCCGGTCATGGAATAACCCGGATTTTCGTTGTGTACGCTCATAGCCTGAAGGCATTTTTCTTATTCCCTGGAGTCGTTCGAATGTCGGTGATAGTACCTCTCTGCCATCCGTCCTGGTTACTCATTTGCTTCTTTTGCCAGGGTATCGAGGATCTTATAGGTATTGATCATCCGGTTGAACGCGGTCTGGAGCTCGCCAATCTCATCATTACTGAGCAGTTCAATTTCCGGATTTTTCAGCTCTCCGGTGCTCATGCTGGTTGCGATTTCAGACAGTTTTACAATCGGGTTTGTGATGCTGCTGGCGAGGAAAAAACTCCACATGACGACGACAGAGAGGGTAACGAACGTGAGGACAAAGATGCTGTTTGTCAGGCCTAAGCTCGTAACGATGCTGTCAGTTCCTCCCATGGAAACGATCCCGAGAAGCATCATCGGGATCATCGAAACAAAGAGCATACTCACCATCAGTTTATAGAAAATGGGGATCTGGATCGAAAGGCCCCTGTGTGCAGGCTTTGCCATGTTCTTAGTAGCAGACATATATGACTATTAACTAATTCCCTTTAAATAAATTTCTAGTACTTAAACTAATTTATTTTTAAAAAAGTTTTTTATAAGCTTTAAAATGAAAAATTTTTGCTATATTCCTTTTTTTATGCGGATAAGCGCGGTGTGTACCTGAAAATTGCTTCACGGTTTTGAAGGTGGAGGGGATTAACCCGCAGGCGAATGGCAGGGTGCGAAAAAACGTTCACGCGGTAAAAAAAAGGAGTCGTTACCGGTGCTGCGTGACGACAACGGTCGGGGGATTGATCCTGATCGATTTGTAAAT
>Ga0315287_10002366_pt1 | contig 17826 bp, 24 predicted proteins | sample YL17G11_0_MG_FD_205037 | JGI IMG/M metagenome (GOLD analysis project Ga0315287, IMG submission 205037) | Sediment microbial communities from Yellowstone Lake, YNP, Wyoming, USA - YL17G11_0 | ecosystem: Environmental > Aquatic > Freshwater > Lake > Sediment | place: USA: Wyoming | collected...
GAAGAAAAAGCATCGATAACCTTTTCACTTATGCTTTTTATTTGTTCCATCTATTCTAACTTCCATACAATATAAGCGCCTATAACACTTAAAATCCCGGCATACAGAAAACCCGCTGCCGGTGAAATCGCTGCCCACAAAAATCCAACGATTATGCTTGATATAAAATCCCCTATTCCGTTTACTGTGGCAAGGACTCCGTATCCGGTACCTTTCAGATTTTCAGGAAGAAGTTCTCCAGCAATAGCCCCTTCTAAGACATCCTCCGAAGCAATAAATGTCCCACCGATGATAAATAAAATAGCGAGATACCAAAACTTAGGCACGATAAATATAAATCCCGCGCACATAACAGCAGATAATAAATAACCGAGGGATAGTATTTTTCTCTTTGGCATCTTGTCCCCCAAATACCCAATCGGAAAAGACAATCCGGCATAGAAAACATTACGGAATACATAAAGCAATATTGCCGAGGTATTGGCCACAACAGGACCGTAGATTGGCTTCAAAACTTGCGCAGCCATTAATATCAAAAGAGTATGCGAAAAGTCACCGGCCCCAAATATCCCAACACCAACTAAATATCGTTTAAATTTCATGGGTAACCCTCTTAAAGTCGGCAGAAACCTCATGTGATGGTTAGGTTCTTCGGCAACTTCGCTGACTAAAAATAAAAACGCTGCCACCGAAATAAGGCCGGGGACAAGTGCAAACCAAAAAATCTGCCTATAGCTGAATCTTGAGACTAACAAGAAGGCTATCAAAGGCCCCAAAACCGCTCCGGTCGTGTCCATCATTCTATGGAAACCGAAAGCTTTGCCGGCATCTTTTTTCTCAACAGACGCGGAGAGCATCGCATCCCGCACCGGACCGCGTATTCCTTTTCCAAACCATGCCACCACCCTTCCCATTAAAACCTGAAATCCTGATGAAACAACTGCAAAAAAACCCATGCCGAGAGCGGTCAGGAAATACCCTAAAACCGCTATGGGCTTTCGGATGCCCTTTTTATCGGAATAAAAACCAGCGCCGAGTTTTGCAAATGAAGAAACTAAATCCGCAAAACCCTCTATGATTCCCAATAATGCAGCCGATGCTCCTATACTAGCAAGAAATGCCGGCAAAATGGACGTGGCCATTTCATGACAAAAGTCATTGAAGAAACTTGCTGCGCCCATCCCAACTACATTTTTATTCATCCATCTTTTGGTCATAATCTACCCCCTATAAAAATAGCTTCTACCAAGTATCTAAGTAGAAGCTATCAGCCTAAAAAAGCGTATTGGCGAGCTTCATCGCCTCGTTATTAAAAATTACTTGCTTGTATTAATTTTTACAATTGCCTCCTCAGCAGCTTTAACCAAAGACGGATCCCTTGACTCTTTGGTTAACTTCTCAAGATAGGGAATTGCCTGTTTTTCTTTTCGCTGTACCAAAATCATAATTACCCAATGCCTGACTTCTCCAGCACGATGATTTAAAGCATTTAAGAGTTTATCCACATAGTCTTTGTCATTGTGCGCTTTGATATTGTAACCACACTCAGGACAGACTTCAAAATCCTCGTTCCAATAATCCTTCCAGCAATTCGGGCAATAGTATCTCACCGTAATTTTCCTTCAAATATTGCCTTATCCCCTAACTCCTCTTCAATACGAAGCAGCTGGTTATATTTTGCAAGTCGTTCAGAACGTGCCGGTGCTCCTGTTTTCAATTGCCCGGCATTAGTAGCAACCGTGATATCTGCCAAGAAAGAATCTTCAGTTTCTCCTGAACGATGAGAAAACATACAGGTGTAGCCGGCTTTCTTTGCTAAGTCGATGGTTTCCAGTGTTTCGGTTATGGTTCCGATCTGATTCAGTTTGATAAGTACGGCGTTTGCGATACCTTGCTTTATCCCTTCAGCCAGAATCTTGGGATTGGTGACAAAGATATCATCGCCGACAAGCTGAATTTTTCCGCCCAGTTTCTGGGTAAGAATCCTCCAGCCATTCCAATCATTTTCTGCTAAGCCATCCTCGATTGAGATAATCGGGTATTTCGAAACAAGACTCGCATAATAATCAACCATCTCTTCAGAGGACAAGTTCTTATTGTCTGCCTTAAGCAGATATTTTCCATCTTGATAGAACTCGCTAGCCGCTGGATCAAGAACAATTGCTACATCCTTACCAGGTTTATAGCCAGCTTTCTCAATGGCAGCAATAATAATTTCTATTGCTTCTTCATTACGCGAAAGATTCGGCGCGAAACCGCCCTCGTCCCCCACAGAAGTGCTTAAACCTTTTGATTTTAAGATGCCCTTTAAAGTATGGTATACCTCGGCAGCATAGCGCAATGCCTCTTTAAATGAAGGCGCGCCAAAAGGAGCAATCATAAACTCCTGGATATCCACGTTGTTATCAGCATGTTTTCCACCGTTTAGAATATTCAAGAATGGTATCGGGATCCTTATCGCATCCTTACCGCCAAGATAGCGATAAATAGGCATATTCGCGTCTATGGCGGCTGCCTTAGCCACAGCCAATGATACGCCAAGAATCGCGTTAGCCCCTAAATGACCTTTGTTCTCCGTACCATCCAGCTTAATCATTAGCCGGTCAATTTCTGCCTGCTTTTTAGCATCTTTGCCGATAAGTTTAGGAGCTATAATCTTGTTAACATTATCGACTGCCTTTAAGACCCCTTTTCCTAAAAATCTTTTCTTATCACCGTCGCGCAGTTCTACTGCTTCGCGGCTTCCCGTGGAAGCTCCCGATGGAACTGCTGCTCTTCCTAAAGCGCCGCCCTCTAACACAACATCTACTTCTACTGTGGGATTACCCCTAGAATCTAAAATCTCTCTTGCGTGAATCTGTTTTATCTTGGCCATGATTACGCTCCTTTTTGATGAATCCCTTCTTTTCCAATAAACTTTTCAATAGCCCTTATCCAAGAATCTCCTTCTTCGCCAAATTTCTCTTTAGAAAAACGATAATCGTGCTTCCGCATAAATTCTTTCAATTCTGCAATTAAACCTGATATTTTTACCCCTTCGATGTCAAGAAGCTCGGCGCAGAGCTTCTTGCTCTTGCATTTTTGAAGCACAAACGCTAAATGGGGCAGGCATAATCCAAATGAATGCTTATAATGAAAACTGAATTCTGCATCGTCAAAACTTTCCCAGAATACAGAGACATAGCGTTCTACTACATCTATTTCTTGTTTACAAAACATACAAATTTGGTTTGCGGCAGCTCCAGGATTAATTTTTTTAAGTAATTCTTTCATGGAAAGAGGCTCATCTATTTCTTTTAATTGTTTCAAAACTATATTTATTAAATCGCTATAAACAATCGCCTGACCAAAGCCATCCCCTAGCTTCTGTAGCTGCCAAGCATGACGATTACAGAATCCTTGAGAAGCCTTGATATTTTCTCGGACTCCGGGATCGTTGACGCTTTCATATAGAAAATCATCCATAAACTTATGCGTGTTCTTTTTAACAAGAAAGCAAATCGGACAGCCTTCTTTCAGCGCTTCTAGAAGATTAAAATATGTTGTATGTTTTGGGCCCATAAAAAATAAAACCTCTACCTATGGTTCTGGTAGAGGCCTATACAAAAAATCCTCTACCATGTTACTAGTAGAGGTTATCAACCTTCAAGAATTTGAGGTGGTTACGGCGAACCTCATCGCCTTTTGCTCATCTTTATTATAAACGTTTCTCTTCAAAAATCAATATAAATCACTTCATCAATGGTTATTAAAGCTTAATCTTAATCCTTTTCGGTATCTGCCCGGCTTTGAAATGCTTCTCTATCCAGCCATTCTTTACTTTATCGCGGCTGTCGAAGTGCCCAACATAAGGTTTGATATCTAATAGCGGCGTGCCGTCAAGGATATCCACTTCCGAAAAAGTAATTATTCTACCTTTAACTTTTTCCAGCCTTACTATAGAAAACCCAATATGGTTTGGCCGATGAGGGCTGCGTATCGCAAACATGCCATGCTCCTTATCCTCAAGGAATGGCTTGCCAACCAGTCGCTCTTCTTTTGAACGGTTAAAGTAATAAATTAAAATGAGGTGAGAGAATCCTTCGATGTCTTTCAAGCCTGCCTGATATTGCGGGAATAGCCGAATCGTTCCCTTGACGCCTTTTTTAAATTTCCCCTGAATGGGTATGCCCTTTGGCTCTTTATAGGGCGTGCGAATAATCCCGATGGGCTTAAGTTTGATTTCTCGTCTCATGTTAAAAGGTAACGATTTTATCGCTTTCTTTAACAATATCGTACATATCCTTCATCGTGTTTATCGGACACATTTCAGTGCCTTCCTGATTTCTAGACTTAATACAAGTACCGCAAGCAAGTATCTTGCCACCACCCTTAAGCAATTTATCTGCCTGTTCAATCGTGTTGAATTTCTCATTGCTTATCTTCTGATACTCAACGCCTTTTCCTGTCAGAAAAACCTTAATCTCATCCTTTTGCCCAAGGCAAAAATTTGCGTAACGCAGAGCGTTCCAGCATGTCTCTGCATCATTACTCGAAATAATCACTCCTATTTTCATTTGGGCCTCCCTGTTAATGACAACCGTGCTGCGCACAGGCATTTTGTACGGTTATTTCCTCAAGCCCGCCCTTGGTGAACTGACTGACAATGTCTACAACTGTTCCCGGGATAGCCCGATAAGCCTTGATCCCGTTCTGATTAAGCCCTTGAACCGCTCGGGCGCCCATTCCTCCGGTAACCACAGCATCAACCTTCTTACCTATTAACACGTTCATTGGCTGGCACATCCCATGAGCATGATGTTGATTTGCATTATCAATAATCTCTACGGAATCTTTCTCTGTATCAACGATGGTAAAATACGGCGCACTGCCGAAATGACTATAAACCTCTGCGCTCTTGCCTTCATTTGTTTCTGTTGGAATACACAATTTCATTTTACAACTCCTTTCTTTAAGTTTAAATTTCTAAAAATCCCTATTCGGTCTGTAATGCTTTGATGGGATCCAAAAACGCCGCCTTCCTTGCCGGATAAACCCCGAAGAACATCCCGATAATAAAAGTAGCAAAGAATGATAACGCGACAGTCTCAACAGGAATAATCAGGGGTATCTTAGCAAAAATTGCCGTAATAATGGCCACGGCAATCCCTAAAGCAATACCGATTACTCCGCCCCCTATACTTAATAACAATGCTTCGGATAGAAACTGAGCAAGAATATCTTTCCTTTTAGCACCAACAGCCCTTCTTATGCCAATCTCCTTAATTCTTTCCCGGATGGAAATGAGCATTACCGCTAGAACTCCTATGCCCCCGACTAAAAGAGATAACCCTGCGATACTGCCGATAAGAAGTGTAAATGTCCTGCTGCTTTCTTTTTGCGCTTCTAAAATGGCATCTTGGTTAAGAATAGTAAAATCGCGTTCTTTGTCTCCTTTTATATTATGCCTCTCCCGTAAGATAGAATCTATCTCTTGTGAGGCCGTATCCATGAATTTTCCGTTTTTAACTTTTACATAAATCGTATTAATATAGTCCAGGTTAAAAAGTCTGCGTAAAGCCGTTCTAACCGGAACAAATATCCGGTCATCCTGGTCAGCTCCGTAAAGATCCAGCCCTTTGGGAGAGAAAACGCCGATGACTTCAAAAGGAACTTTATCTATTAATATCGTCTCTCCAATCGGCTCTTGGTTTTCAAATATATTCTTTACAACCGTTTCTCCGATAACCGCAACTCTTCTTAAACCTTTATCCTCGTCCTCGTCAAAGAATCTCCCTTTTAAAAGCGAGTGGTTCTGAATTGCCGCGATATCAGGGGTCGTTCCGACAATACTGGTATTTGTGCTTAAGTTGCCGTATTTAACCTTCATTTTCTTTAGCTGCGCCGGAGCTACGTATTGCGCACCTGATGCGTCTTCAATAATAGAATCCGCGTCTTTTAACACAAGCGTGGTCACGATCTTTGTCTGCCTCTCTCTTCCGGCTATGATTTTGACCTGCCCTGCATTAACAAGCAAAAGATTGCTTCCCATTTTAGTAATCTGAGAGGTAACTTTTTCTTCCGTCCCTTTCCCCAAAGCCACCATCACAATGACCGCCGAAACACCAACAATGATCCCGGAAAGAGATAAAATTGTCCTTACTTTTCGCTCCAGTAATATTTTCTGGGATATGAGTATGTTCTTGGCAATCTTCATTTTTGGCTTAAGGCGCTTGCCGGATCAAGGGATGCCGCTTTTCTTGCCGGATAGATACCGAAAAACAAGCCAATAAGGCTTGAAAATATAAATGCGACCGCAAACGGCTGCCAGCTAATGCTGATAGGCTTGCCATAAAAGCTGAATAAAAATGCAACCGCAAAACCGATAACGACCCCGAAAAAACCTCCGGTAAAGGTAAGCATGAGTGACTCTGCGAGAAATTGAAAAATAATATGTTTTTTCTTAGCGCCTACCGCTCTTCTTAAACCAATCTCACTTTTACGTTCCGAAACCGCCATGAGCATGATATTCATGAGCACAATGCCGCCAACAAGAGGTGAGATGATTCCCACAAGCCATAAAAATAAGGTGAGGGTCTGCGAAGTGCTTTTAATCATCTTGATTATTTCCTCAGGGCTCGAAATTTTAAAGTCATCCTCTTCGGTAGCAGCCAGATGATGATTCTCGCGTAAAATTTCTTTTATCTTTTCAGCAACGTTTTTGACCTGCGAAGGACGGTATACAACCGCTCTTGCCATACTGATATAAAGAGGCTGATTCATTAGCCTTCGGGAAGCCGTGGTAAATGGAATAAGGAGGAGGTTATCAAAATCCGTTCCGATAGGAGACTGTCCTGCTTTTTTTAAAATCCCGACAATCTTAAAAGAAACATTCTCGATCATGATATCTTCGCCGATTGGGTTGGCATCGCCAAACAAATCCCTTGCCGCAGTCTGTCCAATAACACAAACCTTAGAAAGCTGCTCATTATCTGAATCGGAAATAAACTCGCCTTTTGAGGCGCCTCTTCTCCATGCCTCCTGCCAGTTCTGCTCAACCCCAAAAATCCAAGAGGTAGTAAACTTATTGCCGTATTTTACCGGCATATCCAGCGATACCTGAAAAGGCGAAACCAGTTTTACCCCATCGATACTCTCGATATCAGCTATATCTTTTTTTGTTAGGTCAGCCTCAGAAACTGTCGATGGCCCCCGCATCTGCCCGCCTCCGGAATGAATCATAATGGCATCCGGCCCGAAATTATTTATGCGCTGTAAGATTGTTTTATTTGCTCCTTGTGTCAAAGCCACGATCACGGTAAGAGTGGCAATACCAACCACAATAGCCAATACAATAAGAAGCGTACGCACCTTATGTTTTGCTACGGCACCCAAAGAGATGCTGGCAATCCTGAATAGTTTCATTTCAGCACCTCTTCTTTATCCACCCTGCCGTCTTTCAAATACATCGCTCTTCCGGCCTGCCGGGCGATAGAGTTATCATGCGTAACCACAATGATTGTCCTGCCCTGGCTGTGCAATGATTTAAATATCTCCATAATTTCCTTGGCTGATGCGCTATCCAAATTACCCGTAGGTTCATCTGCTAAAATAACCGCAGGATCGTTGATAAGGGCGCGGGCAATCGCAACCCTTTGCTGCTGGCCTCCGGAAAGCTCATTCGGCTTATAATGAATCCTTTCTTTTAAACCGACCGCCTCTAAAAGCCCGGCGGCTTTTTTGGAAGCATCGGCAGGATATATATCCGAATAAACAAGAGGCAGGAGCACGTTATCAAGCGCGCTTGTTTTCTCAAGAAGATTGAATGTCTGAAAAACAAAACCTATCTTCTTATTCCTGATTTCGGAAAGTTGATCGTCGTTTAGCGTCTCGATATCCTGTCCCTCAAATAGATAAGAACCGCTTGTCGCTTTCATTAAACAACCGAGAACATTCAACAAGGTAGTCTTACCTGTGCCTGAAGGCGCCATAATGGAAACAAACTCGCCCTTGTCTACTTTAAAAGAAACCCCCTTAAGGACCTCTGTTTTTATCGCACCGCTTGTAAAAGATTTGGCAATATCATTAAACTCTATCATCAAAATCCCCCTTCTTAATCCCGCTTAATTCCAATAGTGTCGCCTTCCTTGAGACCAGAGGTTACCTCAATATCCTTTCCGCTCTGTATGCCGGTTTTAATCTCTTTTCTCTCAAAAGAACCGGATGGCTCCTTTACAAAAACAAACCTTTCATTCCCTTCCTTAATAACTGCTGAGCGAGGAATTACTAGTACCCCTATTCTTTCTTCCTGATAGATGGTAACGCTGGTAGTCATATCCGGCCGCAAAAGTTCTTCATTAGAACCGTCAATCTCTATCACAACGTCGAAATTTACCACGTTCTCCTGAATAATCGCTTTAGGATAGACCGCCTTAACCTTGCCGGTAAATTCTTTATCCGGATAAGTATCAACTGTAAATATGGCCTTCTGCCCAACTTTAACCCGGCCGATATCCGTCTCATCAACAAAAGCATCGACTTGAAGCCTTGAAAGATCAATTATAGTCACAAAGGTCGGAGCGTTAAGTCCGGCGGCAACAGTTTCTCCTTCCTGAGTAGTGACCGAAGCGATGACTCCGGAGATGGGCGCCTTGATAGTAGCGTAAGATAACTGAATTTTTGAAAAATCAAGTGCGGCATTAGACGCCTCTTTAGCAGCCTTGGACTGTTTAATTGTGTATAAATCCTGCCCGTTAAAAAGCGGCATTGTTACCTTTAGACCGGCGAAATTATCCCCCCTTTGTGGAAAGTACCGAGTATCTTGAAAACCGTAATCCGTCTCTGCACTTAGCGCAGGCCAAAATGAAGCCTTAGACACCCCCACCCCGGCGTCCGCGGCTTTAACATTAGCTTCAGCCTGAGCCACCTGAGCCTCTAAATCTCTTTTTTCTATTTCAGCGATAACCTGATCCTTTTCAACCCTGTCTCCTATGTTGGCATAAAGATGTTCGACTTTGCCGGAAATACGCGCACCCACCTTTACTTCAGCCCCGATGACGGGCTTTACCGAGCCGGTTGCAAGAATAGATGAACCAATATTTTTTTTCTTGACGAGCGCGGTTTCATAAGAAGAGTCACCTTTCGCTTTCCCAGGAAATAAAAAACTCCCCGCAAAAGCCACTCCTGATAATGCCGTAAAGATAAGTACGATAAATAAGATTTTCTTCATTTTTCACCTCTTTTTATTTATTCTTAAAACATTGCTTATATTGCTTGAGAAATTTTTCTAACACCAACTTACGCGTTGCGATACTTTCCGCCCAAAGATGAAGCAGCCCTAAGCCTTTCTGGGTTAATTCATAAATTCTCTTTGCAGGGCCAGTCCCCTTGGTATCCCATTTCGATAAAACAAACCCTTCTTTTTCTAAATAACGAAGGGTTCGATAAACCATTGCCGGATCGGGATTGGCTTTAGGGAATCCGAACCCATCCAGTTTCGCCATCAATTCATAGCCGTAAGAAGCGTGCTGGGAAAGAAAAAACAACAGGCACGGCTCAACGAACCGCGTCATCTTCCCGCTCGGGCACTCGCATTTCTTGATTTTATATTTTCTTGCTAACGGACTTCCTTCGAACATGGCAATCGCCTCCTATATAGTTCACACCTATATGTAATAGACATATAGTTTACATCACCTGTGCTTTTTGTCAATAACAAACTTGGGGAATAGCAAGAAAATTACGGTAGGCTAAGCCAATCCTTGATCTTCGCTTCGATCTGATTCCTGATCTCTATTGTCTTCTTGAGTTTTTCTTCGAACGACCCGGTAAAACTAGAAGGATCGGGGAATCCCCAATGAAGCCGCTCGCCCTTACCAGGGAACACAGGACATGCGCCTGATTGCGATTCATCACAGACGGTAATAACGTAATCGTATTGCTTACCCTGCTTGTAAAAGTCAAAAACGCTCTTGGTCTTATTCTGCGAGATATCAATTCCTACTTCCTTCATAACCTCAACAACTATGGGATTTAACTTACCTGGCTCAAGGCCGGCACTCTCTACATCGAAGCGGTCTCCGGCATACTTCTTAAGAAAGGCCTCGGCCATTTGCGAACGCGCCGAATTATGGACACAGATAAACAAAACGCTTTTTTTATTCATTTATTCACTCCATCTAACTTACTGTTTTGTTTAATTAAAAAAGGACAACAGGATCCTGTCTTATCACTGCCCCGATTAATATTCGATAAGATAAGAAGTGCTGCCAAGGCCATAGCAATCAATAAATATTTTTTAAGAGTTTTCATGCGCAAACCAATTCTGTGTCCGTAAACAAAATTTCACTAGCATCAACATAACAGGCACCTCAATCAATACGCCAACAACCGTCGCCAGCGCCGCTCCCGATGAAATTCCAAAAAGCATAGTCGCTGTAGCGATAGCAACTTCAAAGTGATTGCTCGCGCCAACCATTGCCGAGGGCGCCGCATCCTCGTATTTTAATTTCAACTTCTTTGCCATCCAGTATGTAATCCCGAAAATTAAACACGTTTGGATAAAAAGCGGGATTGCTATCCATAGAATCGTTAAGGGCTGCGCAAGAATAATTTCTCCTTTAAATGAAAACAGAAGTACAAGCGTAAATAGAAGCGCAATGATCGAAACAGGGCTCAACACATGGAGGAATTTCTCATTAAACCACGCTATGCCTTTATACGCTACAATCCACTTCCGCGAAAAGTAACCTGCCACAAGAGGCAACGCCACATAAATAACAATTGACAACAATAATGCCTGCCAGGGAACCGGCATTCTTCCAACACCCAGAAGAAATCCGCCTAAAACTCCGTAAAGTAAGAGCATAGTCAGGGAATTAATGGCAACCATAACCAGCGTGTGTCCATCATTCCCCTTAGCCAGAAATCCCCATACCAAAACCATCGCTGTGCAAGGAGCAATGCCAAGCAGAATACACCCGGCAAAATAACTGCGCCAGAGCGGCACTTGAAGCATCTTTAAACCTTCGTGCATAACCACCGTTCCTGCGCCATGTATAGAACCCAGCAACCAGTCAGCTCCGGGAGGAAGCTTAACAAAATCAACCGCATTTACTCCAATTAACCCTTTGAACAAAATTCCCAGAAAAAAGTAAGCTATAGCATACATGGTAAAAGGTTTTATTGCCCAGTTCACAAAAAGTGTCAGCCATACCGGTTTAGGCGATTTTCCTGCTTTTATAACTTCGGCAAAATCAATCTTTACCATTATGGGATACATCATAAAGAACAAACAAATCGCAATAGGTATTGAAACGACTGGAGCCCCACTCACATAGATAGCCATTCCATCAAGCAGCTTTGCCGCTCCCGGAGCAACCTTGCCAATAAATACGCCTAAGGCAATGCATATCAAAACCCACAGAGTAAGATATTTCTCAAATAATCCTAGATTTCTTTCTTCATGAACAACTCTATCCATGTTTTATCCTTCCTTCTGCTTTCATTAAACGCCTAACGCCTCAGCCATCTCCTGCATGATTTCTTTATTCTCAGCAAATCTTGATTCTGTTGACAAGGGTGCGCATTTTGAAAGCTTCTGTTCACCCAATAAAAGCCTGCACGCAAACGCAAGACACGTTGCCTCTCCGCATGCCCGGCAATTAGTCTTAGGAAGCCAGCCATAAATCTGAAGCGCCGTTACTTTAATCTTTTCGTCATAGTTAGGCTTGATATCTGATCTTTTCTCATAAGTCTTATTTATCAAAGCCTTGATCTCATCCAAGATATGCCATGCGTCAATAATGTCGTCTGCCTTGGCGATAGTAATTTTAATATTGTAGAGGTTGATGAGGCGGCGTTCTTTTGCATAGGTAAGTGTAGATGCTCCCTTGTTATAAGAGGCGCCTTTAATAACAGCGTTCAAATACGGCATGATCTCGGTTATATCCCGGTTTAAATACGCAATGAGCCGAATCTTCTTCTCGTCAGCCATACAGGGTGCGACATAACACAAGGTCATTGTCTTTAGAAACGTATCATTTGAGCTATCTGCTTTATACGCCTCTGCCCTCTTAAAGAAGTCCTCTTCATAGTCTCGATACAAAAACGGGTAATACCCGCTTATTAGCGCGTCGCCATCAATGATGCTCCAGCATACTTCCTGCCTGCGTTCTTCAGGCACAGCCACTGCCAAAGTGGATATATGCTTGAAATCATCGCCTTTGGAAACCAATATCCGCTGGGCTTTTAGGCCCTCGTCCTGATTAGGGAAAACTATTATTTCATATTTTTTACTCTTATCTATTTCCAATTACTCACCTCAAAATAATCTCAAAATGTATATCCCAGTGTAATATAAGCCAACAAGGATAAATACGATCCCAGTAATCTTTCGGGTATAGTATTCAAGCCGTGTTATTCTATGGAACCAATGGCTTAACGACGTCACGCCTAAAGCAATGGCAACTGCAAATATAAGAACCGGTAATCCGGTGCCAATTCCGTAAATGAACGGCAGAACGATTCCACTCTTACTATTAATAGCTAAAGGAATAAGGCTCCCGAAGTATAACGCGGCAGAAATCGGGCAAAATGCCAGCGCAAAAATAAAACCAAGTAAAAAGGCGCCCGGAGCACCGGACTCTGCAAGCTTAGTATGATGCTTTTGCGATAGCGACAATCCCGGTAATCGGATAGTAACTATCTCCAGTAATATAAGCCCGGTAAGAATTAATAGCGGGCCCAGAGCCTTGCCCATGTATTTCTGTAGAAACTGCGCAACCTGTGGAACGCTTAAAAGAGAGCTGATTATAATCCATCCCAGGATCGTATACGAAACCATTCTGCCTAGCGTATAAGCCAACCCCGAAATAAACACAAGTACCGGATGAGTTATCTTCTTAGACAGGAAAGAAATCGCAGCCACGTTACTAGCCAAAGGACACGGGCTAATGGAAGTCAGAATCCCCAACCATAACGCTGACGCAAAGCTTAAAAATATCTCTGTCATTGAGCTTCCTTTAATAAATCGGCGACCCCACTCTTTACGTAATCAACAAATCTCTGCTTATTGCCGACATATTCCCAGATCTTATCCATATTCTTCCATTTTATTTCCTTACCATCTTTGACTAAAGACAAAATAAGCGATTTGGTGTAAAGCTGATAATCGTTGCCATAGTGTTCATTGCCTTTATCTTCTACGTTAACAACTTTAAACTCCAACTTTCCAGATGCAAGCGCATCTTTAAAGTTAGTTTCTATAGCTTCCTTTGAATACTGCTCAAGTTTGTGACACGTAGAGCAGCGAAACGATCCATGGAAGTAATAGGCGATAACCTTGCCCGAAGATTTATCCTCTCCGGCAAAGGCTGAAAAACTTGTGCTAATTACCGCAACAGTCGCCAGAAGTATTACGATTAACTTCTTCAACTTTCCCTCCTGTGATTTTAGACAATACTTTATCAATGGATTCATCATCAACGTTTGTCTTGCCCTTCTCAAAACCCATATCTTTAAGGTTAAAAGCCATAACCTTAAAACCAGCGTGCTCTAGCGTCTTCTTTGAACAAGAAACAGGACAACCGTCAATAGCGATTAGTTTGTTAGCCGCTTTTGTAGACTCAATCATGCCCGGTATATGCGCCCCGATACCAGCAAGGCAAAACATCTTCGCCTGTCCGCATTTGGCCATTTTGCGAGCCGCTCTATCCGAAAGTTCTCCTACATCCGATCCGCCGGAACACGGAAATATCAAAACGCCTGCTTCATTACACATACAATCGCCAGCCATAAAAAACCTCCTATTTTGAGATAATCTTTTTAATCTCGTCTTTGCTTAAAACTTTTCCTGCTGACACCACTGTGCCGTCAACGGCCAAGGCTGGCGTCATCATCACACCGTATTCGGTGATTTTGTCGATATCTGTTATTTTGGAGATCTCTGCAGCTATGTTGAGTTCTTTTATTGCGGCCTCAGCGTTCGCCGTAAGCTGTTTACACTTCGGACAACCGACTCCTAATATTTCTATTTTCATCGCTTTGCTCCTTTTGCTATCGGGATTTTATAGCCGAAACTTTTATGCTTGCTACCGCATCTTGAGCACCCTCAAGATTATCAAACATGGCATCCACCGGATAACTCGATTCACTGATCACCAAAACATTCTGAAATCCGGCCATTGTTATATGTTTTAGATATTCGCCTTTTCCAATCGCTCCAGCAAGACAACCGACATACGCCTCAACCGATTCTTTGATAGCATCCGGCAACCCTTTAACCAACACCAAATCCGAAACCATCAACCTGCCACCGGGCCTTAACACCCTAAAAGCTTCGCTGAATACCTGTTCTTTATCAGGCGAGAGGTTAATAACACAGTTTGATATGATCACATCGACCGAGTTATTATCAACCGGTAGCTTTTCAATCTCACCAAATCTGAATTCTACATTCGTATAGTTGCCCTTCTTGGCATTCGCTTGAGCTTTTTCAATCATCTCCGAAGTCATATCAACGCCAATGACTTTACCGGTCTTCCCAACTTTAGGAGAGGCAAGAAAAGCATCAAACCCTGCGCCACTGCCCAAATCAAGCACCACATCGCCTTCTCTTAAGGATGCGATGGCTACCGGGTTACCGCACCCGAACCCTAAGTTCGCGCCTTCAGGAACGGCATTTATTTCAGAATCGCTGTAGCCGACCTTTTTGCTAATTTTTTTTGCTTGGTCTGTTCCGCAACAACAAGAACTCGTAGAACAACAAGAGGCGTTTTGTGACAATGCTTTTGCGTAACCATCCCTAACAATCTTTTTGATTTTCTCCGTTTCCCTTTTCATGTTTTACCCTATATCCCTTCCCTCTTCATTTTTGAGGCGTTTTCCCTATCGATTTGTTTCTTGATCACTTCCTTGACGAAATCCAATGCCCCATCCTTATCGCGATCAACCACAATCTGCTCCACTTTAAGCAGATCATCTTCATTAAGGCTAATGAGCTTCTTTTTCTCCATATCTCACACCTTGACCAAAGGAACCCCTCTGCATGAATTAAACTCAATCTGCAAAGTTACATGGGTAATAGCAAAATGCGCTTTAAGCGCTTCTTCGACTTGTTTTACTAAAAGGCATGTTTCGCTAACCGGCATATCGCGCGATACATTGATATGCGCTTCAAAATGGATGTCTCGTTCAGTAACTGCCCACAAATGCGCGTGGTGAATGTCTTTTACTCCATCAATACCCTCTATCAACGCTTGAATTTCCCTTAAATTGATTCCTTTCGGAACATGTTGCATGAGAATACGCGTGCTTTCTTCAATAATCTTGTATCCTTCTTTCAATACATAAACCCCGATAAGAATTGTTAAAGCAGGATCAATCCAGTATGCTTTAGAGATAAGAATCGCTACGGCCCCAATAATCACTGCTATGGATGAAAGAAAATCAGAGAAAAGATGAACATATGCAGCCCTTATGTTTAAATCTTCATGCGCATGCGCCTTAAGAAGAAACACTGAAATAATGTTCGCGATCAAGCCGATCGAAGCAACAGACAGCATCAATACGCTGTTTATAGGATGCGGATGAGAAAATCTGGCAAACGCCTCTTTAAAGAGAAATACTGAAACTACTACTAATGCGCAGGCGTTAAATAGGGCTGCGAGAATCTCAGCGCGTTTATAGCCAAAGGTTTGAGCTTCGGTGTTTTTACGCTTAGCAAGCCGCACCGCGAAGAAACTGATCACCAAAGCCACTGTATCGCTTAAATTATGCAGCGCGTCAGATATTAGCGAAAGGCTTCCTGAAAAAATGCCTCCGATAATCTGCGCTACAGTAGTGGCTAAATTAAGCCCCGCGGATATAATCAACCGGCTTTCTTTATTATTTTCGTTATGTGAGTGCATATTTTCCTTATTTAACTATCGCCCCAAAAATCATACCTGTGATTGTAGACATAACTACTACCAAACTCACATAAACAACTGTTTTCTTTGTCCCCATAATACTCCTTAACACAAGCATACTTGGAAGACTTAAAGCAGGCCCAGCTAAAAGAAGCGCCAAAGCAGGCCCTTTACCCATCCCCGAATTCATCAACCCTTGCAATATGGGCACCTCGGTAAGCGTGGCAAAATACATAAATGCCGCTACAACTGAAGAAAAGAAATTCGCCCACAAAGAATTACCTCCGACAAGTGCCGCGACAAAACGCGACGGAATCACTCCTTCGTGGCCAACCCTTCCCAAGAGGAATCCCGATACAAGTACCCCGCCCAAAAGAAGCGGAAGAATCTGTAAGGCAAAACCCCAAGTCGCACCAGTCCATTCCTTTAATTCATCTTTTTTGAACCATTTAACAAGCATAGCAACTAAACTGACAAGAGAAAATCCCGCAATCCACCACTTATACTGATAAATTATTGACCATATCCCATGATCGCCTTCAAGCGGTTTACCCCAATTTGAAAATACCAGGAATGCTACCATTGAAGCGAAATAAAGAACCGTCTTGCCTAAAGAACGGGTTTCTTTTATTTCATCTACATTAAAATCACCGCTTGCATGACGCGCCCTTTCTTCCTTCAAAAATATAAGGTGCATCAATAAACCGATAACTACGCTGAATATCACCGCGCCGATTGCTCTTGCCAACCCTAATTGCCAACCAAGAATCCGCGCCGTTAGAATGATAGCTAAGACATTGATGGCGGGTCCAGAATATAGAAACGCAACGGCAGGACCAAGACCAGCTCCTCTTTTATAGATACCAGAGAATAAAGGTAAAACTGTGCAAGAACATACAGCCAAGATAGTCCCGGATATTGAAGCAATGCTATAGGAAAGAAATTTATTCGCTTTGGCACCGAAATACCTCATAACCGAAGCTTGACTGACAAAAACCGATATGGCTCCGGCAATAAAAAAAGCTGGGACAAGGCATAAAAGCACATGCTCCCGTGCATACCATTTGATAAGCGCAAGAGCTTCAAAGATTGCATTGGAGAACCGCAGATTCTCAACTGGCAGGTAAAAACACGCCAAAAACGCCGCTACAATATAAAGAAACTTTTTCCAGTCTTTCATTACTTACTCCTTCTCTTAATTTTGCAACAACCACCCTCAATTCTTATCGCCTTGATATTTACTAAACCATCGGCAATCTTGTTTTGGGCAGAAGTTAAAATCCTTGAAAATGTCGGCCTTGAGATCTTAAGTTTCTTTGCTGCATCAACTTGTTTTAAACCTTCAAGACATGCGAGGCGAACGGCTTCAAATTCATCAAGCGTCAAAAATACAGTTTCCAATTTGCTTAATGGCTTACACAACGGCTTAAAACAACGCTCACCGGGCACGCATTTAATCCACCGTGTTTTTTTAGGACGCATACACACTCCTTACTTGTTATGAACACATGTTCATAACAAGTTTATCATATTTATTCAGCATGTCAACAAATTTTAAGTTGGAAGACGACTTAAATTAAAAGTATTTCTTTTGGGGACGGATAGTAATATTCGACAAAAGGATGGCTTCTTCGTAAACAGCTATTAACAAATTTGAGAGGTGACTCTCATAAGAATGGGCAGTAATATTCGATACGGGGATGGACTCTCCGTTTACAGCTTCCAGAAATAAAAGCCCTCTGCGCCATAAGTTCAGAGGGAAAAAGGGAATATGATTTTATATTTGACCGTTTAGCCAAAATATTTATAATTTTGTTTCTTCAAGCTCTTCTATTAATTCCCTAAAACGGGCTAATTGTTGACGCTCCTCGCCTTGTCGTACTATATCGAGTAGTTTCCGTAGATGGAAAAACTGGAGAATAGCAGGATCGTTTTTATT
>Ga0315287_10002367_pt1 | contig 17825 bp, 22 predicted proteins | sample YL17G11_0_MG_FD_205037 | JGI IMG/M metagenome (GOLD analysis project Ga0315287, IMG submission 205037) | Sediment microbial communities from Yellowstone Lake, YNP, Wyoming, USA - YL17G11_0 | ecosystem: Environmental > Aquatic > Freshwater > Lake > Sediment | place: USA: Wyoming | collected...
AGCCAAATATGACAAAACGATACAAACGTGTCGTCCTGATTGGACGATTTCAACCGGTCCACAAGGGCCACCTCGCAAACTTCCTACAAGCACTCGATATTGCCGACAAGGTAATTATCTTTGTTGGTAGTTCCTTCCAACCGCAGACTCCGAAAAATCCATTTACGTATGGTGAACGTAGGGATATGATTGAGGAATCTATCTTCGAAGCTATTGGGCCATATAATAGCATGGGCAACGGCGTTTCAATATATCCACTGCGCGATTTCAAATACAGCAACAACAGCTGGATCAGTGAAGTTCAGCGTATGGTTAAGGAAGACAGTCCCGATGTTGACGATTCCGATATCGCAATTATGGGTTACGACAAGGATGAAACCAGTTGGTACAATCATGCTTTCCCCGAATGGCATTTTGTTCCGCTAAATGGTTTTGTTGAATATGGCACCAACCCCATTGATGCAACAAAAATTCGTGAACTTTATTTCGAAGGCCACTTGGATTACCTCCGTGGTGCAGTTCCTCCACATGTCTTTGAAGTTTTGCAGGAGTGGAAGAAATACGACGCCTACGATATGGTGTCCGAGGAATACAGGTTCTATAAGAGCTACGATGCTTCGGAATTTCCGCGCATTGAACAGACCACTGATGCTGTAGTCATTCAAGGCGGCCATATCCTGCTAATTCAACGCGGTCACTCACCGGGTAAAGGTCTATGGGCGCTGCCCGGAGGATTCCTTAATCCCAGGGAACGGCTGTTCGATGGCATGATTCGGGAATTGGTTGAGGAAACTAAAATCAAGGTTCCGGAAATTGTTCTTCGTAAGGGTATGACTTACCAAGAACGGTTTGATCACCCCGATCGTGACTTACGCGGCCGCGTAATTACTGAGGCATTTCTGATTGAGCTCGATGGCGGTGACGGTAAGTTGCCGCGTGTCAAGCCCGCCAGCGACGCCAGAAAGGCAAAGTGGTTTAAGCTTGCCGAAATTAAGCAAATGGGCGAAATCATGTATGGTGATCACCAGCACGTCATCGACACAATGGTTGCACGAGCAAAGAAATGATTTATGTCAGGATCAAGAAAATAAATGGTCGACGTGACCACTTTGATCTTGGATTCTGGCTGAATCAAAGTGGTGTGGGTGAAGTGGATTACAATGAAGGTGGATGGGATGATAGGCATCTTGGCAACATTGCCCCTCATTTGAAATTTGAATTGGAAGAAGACGCCGTGGCCTATGTATTGGCAAACGGTGGAGAAATTAGTAAAACAATTCCAGAAATGAGACCCAAATGGGGTGTCACAAGCGAAGAAGAAAACGAAGGCTAATTTAAGGAGATTAATATGCCCTGCAGAGATTATATGGATGATCATGGACCCGATCCACAAGTTGAGGTTCTAAAAGACAGGCTCGATAAGCTTTCGCGCATTGCGTGTAAAGCATTGGAGCACATTGAAGAATCCGGCGACGGTCTTGAGATTCTTGTATTGAAGGATCCGGAAATTCACGAATGGTGGTCTGCACACAAGGAAGCAGATCGGAAAGAAAGAGAGAAAGAAGCAGCGAAGCGCAGGGCAGCAGCAGAAAAAGCGGCAATGACTCGAAAGAAGAATGAGATTAAGGCAAGGCTGACGCCAGAAGAACTGAAAATTCTTGGAGTAAAATGATTACTTACTTTGAATATTCAGATTCTGTTGTTGGTAACGGTCTTGCGCCAGCCAGTTTATGTTATGTTATCGGGACTTTTGACAAACCTCGAAGATTTAAACATCTGGCAACAGCAGAACGAGTATATTCGATTGAGGGTAATGTATTAAAAGAAATTAAAAATCGGAACGGTGTACCTGGCACAATGCACATTTCTGATGAGGACAAGGTTGTTCTCAAACTAAAGGCTGTGCTAATATAACCACAAGTCCTAACAAAGAGTTAGGCATTAAACTGATAAGGAGTTTATCATGAAATTTGCAAAGAACATCATTCTCAATAGCGATAGCTATAAGTACAGTCAATGGGTGCAATACCCTGAAGGCACTGAATACGTTTATTCGTATATCGAATCACGTGGAGGCAGATACGACAAGCTCGTATTCTTCGGCCTACAAGCATTCCTGCGTGAATACATGACCACCCCGGTAACTCGCGCAATGGTCGATCAAGCTGCCAAGATTATGGAGCTTCACGGCGAACCCTTCAATTACGAAGGTTGGATGTATATTGTCAATACACACGGCGGTGTTCTGCCTGTTGAGATCAAATCCATCGATGAAGGTAGCGTTATGTACCTGAAGAACGTGTTGGTGTCGATTGTTAACACCGATCCGAAGTGTTTCTGGCTTACCAGCTTTCTAGAAACTGCATTGCTTCGCGCAATTTGGTATCCAACCACTGTTGCGAGCAATAGCTACCACAGCAGGGAAATCATTATGGAATTCCTTGAGAAGAATGGTGATCCATCACTAATCGACTTCAAGTTGCATGACTTTGGTGCCCGCGGTGTCTCGAGTATGGAAAGTGCCGCCCTAGGCGGCATGGCTCACCTGATTAACTTCATGGGTACTGATACGGTGTCAGGTATTATGGCCGCAATGGAGTATTACGATGCAGAAGTTAGCGGGTTCAGTATTCCAGCAATGGAACACAGCACCGTTACCAGCTGGGGTCGTGAAAATGAAGTCGAATCGTATCGCAATATGCTGAGGCACTACGGTAAGGAAGGTAAGATCCTTGCATGCGTTAGTGACAGCTACGATATTTTCGAGGCATGTAAGAAGTGGGGCACCGAACTCAAGCAAGAAGTTATCGACAGCAAGGCTGTGGTTGTTATTCGTCCCGACAGTGGAGATCCAGTTGATGTCGTAAGCAAGTGTGCTGAGATTCTGGACAAGTATTTCGGGCATACCATTAACGCAAAGGGATTCCGCGTACTGAACAATGTTCGCATTATTCAGGGTGACGGCATAGATCACCAGATGATTCGAGCAATCCTTACCGTGCTCCATATGAAGGGCTATAGCTCGGATAACATTGCATTTGGTCAGGGCGGCGCATTGCTGCAAATGGTCAATCGCGACACATTGGAATTTGCAATGAAGTGTTCTGCTGCAATGATCAATGGTGTATGGGTGGATGTTTACAAGGATCCAGTAACTTCTTCTATGAAGAAGAGCAAGAAGGGTCGTTTGATGCTTAGTATTGATAAGAAAACGGGCAATTATATCACTAGCCCGTTGGAATATGGTGTCGGCAAGCAAGATGAATTGAAGACACGCTATCAAGACGGGCGCTTGCCGAATCAGACTACGTTCGTTCAGGTTCGTGCAAAGGCCAAGGAGCATGTTCGCTAAATAAGTGCATACTTATCGGGGAACATATGGCATTCGAAACAAGGGTAGCGGTATTAGGTGCAGGACAAATAGGTAGAGCGGTCTACAAGATCATAACAGATCTATCGGAAAATTCTACCAATCCTGCATATAAGGATATTGATGCCTTTGTTGTCGATGCTAGCCAGGATAATATTTTCAAACTCAATTATGGTTCCCACTATGTGATGAACTTGGTTGATTGTGAAGAAGCAGAACTAACCGAGTTATTGGTGGATCAAAAGGTAACGCACGTAATAAATGCGTTACCTTTCTTCTTGAATGAAAAAGCGGCATCTGCAGCCGCCGGGGCAAAATGTGCGTATATCGACTTTACAGAAGATGACGCCATGGCCGATCGTGTACAGGGAATTTACAAAGGGCTGAATTTAGATTGCGCTGTGAAGTGTGGTCTAGCACCGGGCTTTATCAACTACATCGGATACGATTTGGTTGGCAAAATGGATACACCAGACTCACTAATGATTAGCGTCGGTGCTTTGCCTAGGTCAGTTTCCTACGATTATGGTCACCCCGAACATTCCTATAATCTAACGTGGAGTGTGGATGGACTCGTAAATGAGTACATTCGGCCTTGCAGGATTAGAAAAAATGGAGTGGAGATTGAGGTACACCCCCTAGATGGGTATGTTAAGGTTCTTTTAGACGGTATTGAGTACGAAGCAGCCTACACTTCTGGCGGTATAGGAAGTCTTGTCCGTGACCTTACCAATGTACCCGATGTCTATTATATGACATTGCGATATCCGGGCCATTACAAATACATTCGTTCAGTAATCCATGAGACTCATGGTAATTTTGAAGCTACAAAGAAAGTATTTCTAAAGAAGTTCCCAACTACCGATGATGATGTTATTATTGTTTACGCTAATGCATTGGGTAAGGATTCTGCAGGATTTCCTATGCGCCGTAGTTATTATAATAAATTCTACGGAGTTAATGGAATGACCGGCATTCAATCAACCACTGCTGGATCTGGCGTAGCTATGCTTGAATTGATGATTACAGGAAAAGTGCAAGGAATAGTAAATCACTCTACTGTCGGGCTCAGTGACTTCATGGGTACAGAGGCCTTTAGTAAATACTACAAAACAAGCAAGTAAAAAGGGGCGCAAGGCCCCTTTTGTTATTCCTCAAAAGGCAGTTTGCCTCTTAATTTTTGCCACCACGATTGCGGTGCTGCCGGTTTGGTTGCCGTGGACGGATCTGACCAATCTGGCTTAGCTGGTTCTACAGCTTTTGGTTTTGTGGCTAACCCTGCGAAAATTTGGAATTGTCGCGGTGGCAAACCGTGCTTTATTACATATTCGTTAAATGACCATTTAAGTCCGTGTGCTTTTATAGAATCTTGTACAAGTTCGCTGAAACGGATATCCCCTTTTCCTTGCATTGCACTTTTTGGAGCTTTGGCTAGTGCATTTGCTTTCGGATCGTCAGCTGTATAGCCACCCCACGGTGTAATAGCTTCGTCTGTGCCGACGCTTTCATTATTTCCTCTCTCTGGACCAGGACCTGGCCTTCTATTTCCCGTCTTTGTGTCAATGCGGTCGGTTGCGCCTTTTACACCCTGTATTGTTCTGGCAAGTTTCCTTAATGGGCGATTTCTGAAACTTGCAGGAGATTTGGCAGCATCTTTGTATGCCTGAAGCTTGCCAACACTCAGTTCATTTACTTGTTCTTCGTTCCATTTTTCCTGAACTTCATCTAAGACTTTTTCATAGCTGACATCGTTTGAAGGTGCTGAACGATTGATACCGCCCATAGATCCTTCGCCAAATCTATCGCGATAATCATTTTGCCTCATGCTATTCCTAGTACCGACAACACTATTACCTTCGCCTGCTAAAAGCAAATCATACATCAGTTTTATAATAGCCATTCTGTTTGTTTTTCCATCAATGGCGTTATAAAACCAGGAAATTTTCTCAGGTTTCATTCTTCTTGCTGCCTTGCCCTTCACTAATTCCTTAGCCTGTGCTTTTAGGGTCGGCATATCTGTAAGTTGTTCCAATCTTTTGATATCATCGGCTGTGAAATTATCTTCCACGCCCGGTATTGTGAGTTCATTTACAGTTTTCTTGGCATCATTATCGAATTGCTTCTTAGTTGCCTTTACTATACCGCTGAAACGCTTGTTTCCTCTGGCATAATCGCCCTTCTTATCTGCTGCCGAAGCATCTTTACCAGCCGCAGTCTTGTATTTTGCTAATAATTCAGTAGAAACTTCGTCAATCTCTTCATCTTCAAACATTTCGGATTCTTGATCTGCTAATTTTTCAATAACAGTGCAATTTGGAATAGTATTTCTCATATTTCTACCATCTGCTGTGGTAAAATAGACATATCCTTCCTCTACTTTGGATACCTTACCTTCTAATTTAGGTGTACGAATGGTATCGCCGGGTACAGGAATATCGGAATCTTCCGTCAATGGTACCTCTTGAACATAAGTGCTCTCAGTAACATCAGGGGAGGTGTCAAAATGTGATAGTTTCATTGCAGAATCCTTTTCGTTTAGACTATTTATCCATTATTTGACCTTTGACTTCACTTTGTATATAATGAGCAATCTCTAGGGCTAAATACTAGCCCGTTGGTATATCCAACTAGGGAATTATAGGAGAAAGAAAGATGCTTACAGCAAAATTCCTCCTTGCATATCTTTTACAGACAGCTAGCATCGTCGGAATAGACGTTGACACATCAAAGGTTGATCCGGAACAGGCATATTGCTTGGCCCAGAACATTTACTATGAAGCTAGGAATGAAGATATACGAGGTCAATTTGCAGTTGCTTCAGTTACCCTAAATCGTGCGAATGATCCACGATATCCAAACACTATCTGCGATGTTGTAAAACAGACAACTATTTCAAGTGTTAGTAAGAGGATTGTCTGCCAGTTTTCCTGGTATTGTGAAAATGACAAGAAGGGTAAAGAAATACCTGTTAGAAATAAAGACGGAACCGTTAATCAACATGTGGTTGACCAATTTCAGGTCGCAAGTATTGTAGCAATTACGATACTTGGCGGTGATGTCGAAGACAACACACGCGGGGCAACCCACTTCCATAATCCGTTTACAAGCAAACCGGCTTGGAGATTCGAATTAACGAAGACAATGAGAGTGGGAAACCACGATTTCTACAAACTACCTCCTCCAAAGGAGTAAAATTGGGACGGGGCCCTGTGCCCCGTTTTTCTATGGGATATGTACCACCACCGCCACCAAATTGGAGAAATGATCCAGGCCTTTCATGCAAGAATGAATACAGGAAGAAGTTTGCACTTCTTCCTGTAGTATGTTCTGATGGCACAAAAGTTCATTTCAGGCCCTATTATAAGAAATATGAACTCTGGTCGCATGGAGACAATGGTTCCTACCACGACGAGGGATATCTACATACTGACTTCATTGAGAACATCACTGAGGCCGAATACATAGTCAGAAGACTTATTGAAAACTTTTGACTTTCATGTAATTATCTTGTAGTATAAGTATGATAGAACCTAGCAAGTATTACCTCCGCTTTGCCTGGCTGCCTACAAGAATGTTCAGTAATAGAATAATTTGGTTACAAAAATATTACGAAGTTCGACTTAGACTACCATTAGTTGAGCCGGTCTATACTCTTAAGAAAGTAACAGCCGAGGAGTATGTATTTTATTCACTAAGTGGTAAAATACTAGACGGTTGGCCAAATCCCGATTAAGAATATGTTGAACGCTGCTAGGTTCTTTTTACAAGGACCCAAGATGCAGAATTTTAGAAAAGTATTAGATCACGGCCATGTTAGATTGGTCGAAAGCATGGGCAGCGACCTGTCCATTGTTCGTAACGCTAGAGTGTCATACGATGCCGAATGGCGTGCAGGAGAAGATGATGGTAAGGATACCAAATTACTCAATTACCTGCTAAAGAATAAACACACAAGCCCATTTGAATCCTGTGTCTTTACATTTGATGTAAAGGCACCTATCTTTGTGTTTAGGCAATGGCATCGCCACCGTACATGGAGTTTCAACGAAATCTCTGCACGCTATGCAGAACTTCCGGAAGAGTTTTATGTGCCGGAAGTGGCTCAGATTACCACCCAATCGGCATCTAATAAGCAAATGCGTACAGACGAACTGCATCCAGAAGCAGAAAGTATGCGTCGTCGCATATATGATATTTCGAGTGATGCATTTTCAGTCTATAAGAAGCTGATTGCTGAAGGTTGCCCGCGTGAGTTGGCACGATCAGTATTACCGGTCGGCACATATAGCCATATGTTTGCTACAGTTGACCTTCACAACCTATTTCACTTCTTACACTTAAGATTGCATTCACATGCTCAATACGAAATTCGTGTTTATGCCGAAGCAATGCTCCAATTGATTGAGCCTATTGTTCCTATTTCAGTTGATGCCTTCCGCAAGCATATTCTGGGACAGGTATGATCACTCTTTCTCATGAACAATTAGACAAAATCAATCTCCTCGATAAGCTTTTTGCATCAGTTGGCGTTGATCAACTAAAGCAATTGGTGGAATCTGAGCAGATTGTTTCTAGACTAAAAGGAACAGAGGATAATCCACAGATAATATTGAATTTGGTTCATGAATACGATGTCATGAAACTTGACCTTATGAATGCTAAGGCCGAAATTGTAACTCTGAAGAGTGATTTTCAGGCTTTGATAAAGGTATTACATGCAGATGTTTTCACTCCTCGCTATAATCAGGACTTTAATAACCTAAAAAGTAAGCACGGCGTCTACTAGCGGATAAATAAAGCTGTAACACAAAGGTTACAACTTTTCAAAACTCATATCCGCTTAAGGAAGGATGCCAAAATGTCATACAATAAAACAAAATGCGACCCCATTCTGGGTCAACAAATTCATGCCCACCTAGTAAAGTGTGGAGTAGAAACCCCAATGGGTGATGAATATGTATTACCTGCCGACGGTACCATATCAAAGCTTGTTTCAAAGATAGATCGTAAAGATAAAATTACAGAAATTGAACATCATTTTACAGAGATTATGAAGTTACTCGGTTTAGATTTATCCGATGACAGCCTAATTGAAACACCGAAGCGTGTTGCAAAGATGTATGTTAACGAAATCTTCTGGGGTCTAGACTACGATGCATTTCCAAAATGCACGGCAGTAGACAACAAAATGAAATACGACGAGATGGTAGTTGAACGAAATGTCAACGTGCAATCAAATTGCGAACACCACTTTGTTGTTATTGATGGAGTTGCTACAGTTGCTTATATTCCCAATAAGAAAGTGTTAGGATTAAGCAAGATCAACCGCGTAGTCGAATATTTCAGCAAGCGTCCGCAGATACAAGAGAGATTGACTGAACAAGTCTATCATGCCTTGCAATTTATCCTAGAAACTGATAATATTGCTGTGGTAGTCCATGCACAGCATTTCTGTGTAAAGAGCAGAGGTGTCGAAGATACTGGATCAAGCACTGTTACAAGCAAATTGGGTGGAGTCTTTAAGACTGACCCAAATGTTAGGACAGAGTTTATGGGTCTAGTAGGGGTGAGGGATTAATCATGACAAGATACATCTCAACTAAGGAATATTCCCATCTTGCACCATTAGCATATAGACAATGGCGCGCAGATTCTCATTGCAATCTAATTCACGGCTATGCATTAAGCTTTAAGTTCGAATTTGAGTGCGATACACTTGATGTTAGAAATTGGGCAATGGATTACGGCGGATTGAAGCCACTTAAGGAGTTCCTTGAGGAACACTTCGACCATGCATTATTGTTGGCGCAGGATGATCCACACTACGCTGATATCAAGCGGCTGGGTGAACTTGGATTAGCAAAAATCACAGAAGTTGAAAAGACTGGATGTGAAGGTTTGGCAGATTTCTTGTATGAATATATCAATACAATTTTCTTGCCAAATTATGGTGCCGTAGAAGCAGCTCGTTTATGGTGTAGCAAGGTAGAAGTTCGTGAAACACCATCCAACATGGCAATGAGAGTTGGCCACAGGGAAGATAACGAGTTTGTAGATTGATGCTCGGTTAGTGGTGCTAAATACTAGATGATATTTGCACTAATAACCCTTTTTACAGCCTTATCTTTGGCTGCCGTTGCTGGATGGTTCTCTATAGTCGGATTTATGGCAATTTATGCCGGTGCTCCGATAGCTGCACTTATAATGGGCGCAGTTACTGAGGCAGCAAAACTTGTAACCATTAGCTGGGTATATCGAAACTGGGAATATGCTGATTGGCGTCTAAAGGGACCATTAATCTACTTCACTGTAGCATTAATGGTTGCCACTAGTATTGGTGTGTTTGGATTTCTATCAAAGGGGCATTTGGAACAAGGTGCCGGTACTATTGATAATTCGGCAAGAATTGAAACATTAAATTACCAAATCAATCGAGAAAAATCATTAATTGCCGATAATGAAAAAGTTATTGGACAATTAGACGCCACAGTTAATTCCTTTCTTGGAAAAGACAGAACAGATAGGTCTTTATCTGTTAGAAAGAGCCAAGCACCACAGCGTAAGCAATTAAGGGACGATAGTGACGCCGCTCAAAAGAGGATTGACACACTAAATACTGAAAAATTTAAGTTTGAATCTGAAGTTAGAAAGATGCAGCTGGATGTAGGCCCAATACGATACATTGCAGAGCTATTTTATGGCGTTGAAGAAAATGCTACCAAGAATATTGAAGCTGCGGTACGGATATTCACGCTTCTTATAGTCTCGACTCTCGATCCTTTGGCAGTTATACTGTTGGTTGCGGCTAATCACACATTATTGAGGCTAAGGGATGAGAAAACGAAAACAATTCCGCCATCCGGATCCGATAGATCGAGGTCTGACCTCGGCGATGTTATTTCCCCCGTTAGGGAAGAAGTTAGCGAAACACCTAATAAGGATGCACATCCACCTGTCGAAAATAATGCCGCCCAGATTAGGACACATGTATCGGCACCAAGCACGGAAACAGAAGAAAAAGAGATACATGTTCCGGTATTGCCGGCATCTGTGGAATTATTAAATGAGAAAACGGGTACCACTACGGAAGAAGTTGCTGAAGTTGAGGATATATTACTCGGCCCGGTATCACTTACTACCGGCCCTGGCCAAACTGATCCACACGAGGACCCGCTTGATATCATACGTGAGGTTCTCGAGAATAGAACCGACGCCACCACCGACACAAATGAAGCGGAAGCGGTACCTGAGATAAGTCGTGAGGAAATCAAAGCAGCATTGGAGAAATTTTCGTTACGCAGGAATGTTCTCCCGCCGGCCCGGATCCATCAACCAAGTCCGACGCAGGTTAGTAGAGATAGAGAACCCGAAGTCAGAATCACACCCGCCGTGGATGCGGCGTTACCTAAAGCAGTTCTAGCAGATGATTCGATTAGTAGGGAATTGCGTGGTAACACACCACATTTTATAGCACAGAAAGTTAATGAAGAAGAAAAGTCTAGAGAAACGGAAACCAAAGTTGTGGAGGAAAATACGCCCGCCGCGCCCCTTCGGCAAGAAATCACGCCGCGGCCTCCCCAAAACGATAAGTATCCTAAAGCATTGAGTTGGTTGGCAGAATTTAAGAGGTCCTAATATGGATAATACTGAAGACACCGGAATCAAGAAGATTATCAACTGCACCTTTTGCGGAAAAGGGCGACACCAAGTCGAACAGATGGTCGAAGGGCCGGAGTTCAATGGAAAGAACATTTATATTTGTAATGAATGTGTGGATGTTACATATGACATATTACACAAAGAAGAATCAACTGTTATAAAAAAGAAGAAGGATAAAATCCCTTCCCCGGAGCAGATTAAGCTAGGCTTAGACGAATATATTATAGGACAGGATGATGCGAAGATTGCTGTAGCCGTTGCTGTATATAATCATTACAAGCGCATCAATAATAAGACCAAGACCGAAATAGAAAAATCCAATCTCCTAATGGTAGGCGAAAGTGGTTGCGGAAAGACACTTACAGTAAAGACCATTGCTAAGATGTTTGACATTCCCTACGTAATTGGAGATGCCACTACATTAACTGAAGCAGGGTATGTAGGCGACGATGTACAGAGCTTGATTAAGCGTCTTATTCAAAATGCTGGTGGCGATTTAGAAAAAGCATCACGCGGTATTGTCTTTATTGACGAGATTGATAAGAAAAGTCGCAGGAGCGAGTCGGCCACAGTGCATAAGGATGTATCCGGCGAAGGTGTGCAACAAGCATTACTCAAGTTAGTCGAAGGAACCATTATAGAGATAGAAGATGGGTTCGACGAACCGGTTAATTTTAACACAAAAGACATATTGTTTATATGTAGCGGTGCATTTGTCGGCCTGGATGAAATAATCCGCAAAAGCCGCTCAAAATCAAGCATAGGTATAGGAGCTTTGCTCAACATCAAGGCCCCATTCTCCCAGATTGCAAAAACATCGCTGCCAGAGGACTTTATCAAGTACGGGCTTATTCCGGAATTTGTTGGTAGGTGTCCAGTTACTGTTGTATTTGACGATCTCACTGTAGAGATGCTTGTTAGGATTCTAAAAGAGCCCAAGAATAGCATTGTTGAGCAATTTACAGCACTATTTAAGTTTGAAGGGGTTGGTTTGGCCTTCGATGATAAATACCTACATAACGTAGCAGAGCAATGTTTGAAGCAAAAGGTCGGAGCAAGAGGGTTGCGATCAATAATGGAGAGAGATCTCCAAGCCACTCAATTTGTTTTGCCAAGACTAGCAAAGGAAGGCGTCAATAAGATATTTGTTGATGCTAATGGAATAATTAAACATGTTTACAAGGCAAAGAAACGAGCAGCAAATGAATAGCAGATATCGAGACGGCAAGAAAACACGCGGTATTACTGTAGAAGTACGTAACGACGATTTTGGACGAGCACTTCGTACCTGGTCTAAGAAAGTACAAGATACCGGCCTTTTACAGGAAGTAAAGGAACGTATGGCCTATGAGAAGCCTGCCGTAGCTAAACAAAGAATGAAGAAGCAAGCTCGTAAGCGTTGGGAACGCAAGGTTGAAGAAATGATTGAGTCAGGACACTGGCATAAAGATAAGAAATATTGATACTTTATTAACTAATGCACATAAAGGGCCCACGGGGCCCTTTTTCATGGCGCCAAACTTGACTTTTACAATTTGTTACGTTATAGTCGGGTCATGCACTAACACATAGAACTTTGTTAGTACAGTGCATTGGACTACAAAGTTTGTTAGTTCAGGAAAAATGTGTATTGTAAGTTAGATAGGCTAATTAACACTACACATAACGACATAAAGTCGTTTGATCAAATAACTTAAAGGATATACAAAATGAAGAAGAGTCTATTAGCACTCGCAGTTTGCATGGCATTTGCAGGTTCTGCATTTGCTACTAACAACGGCGGCGGCGAAGGCAACAATACTGGCTGTAACGGTCAGGGAAATGCAAATTCGCCATGTAAGGGCGACAAGGGCGACAAAGGCGACAAGGGCGACAAAGGTCCTAAGGGCGACAACGGCAACAACGGCACCAACGGCCACGATGGCGCACAGGGCCCTAAGGGCGACAAGGGTGACAAGGGTGACAAGGGTGACAACGGCCAAGGCGGTAACGGCGGTAACGGCGGTAACGGCGGTAACGGCGGTAACGGCGGTAACGGCCAAGGTGGTAACGGTGGTAACGCAACTGGCGGCGCGGCAAAGTCTAGTTCCACTGCTGTAGCTGGTGCGGCTGCAATTGCTGCACAACAGCAAGGGCAAGTCCAGGGCCAGGCACAAGGTCAACTCCAAGGTCAAGCTATTGTTGGTTCTGGCAACAGCACTGTCAAGGTGAATACTGCTGGTACGGTTGGCAATGTCACTTCGACAAGCGGCGTAAGAAACAGCGGTAACAGCTCGAGCACCAGTTCGATTGCTGAAGGCGCAGTGCAGAATACAGTTGCTGGTAGCACACAGTCGCAGGTCAACGGTTCTGCAACTTCGGGCAACGCCCAAAGCCTTTCAATTGTTTCTGGTGACAACCAGTTCACAGTTGATGCTGCTCGTGTTGCTGCCGACGCTGCTGGTTCACGTGATGCAGGTGCTGATGCTGCTTTGGTAGCTGCTGCAACTCTGCAAGCCGAAGCTATCAAGTTCGCATCGCAACAGAAGATCAGGAACACACCATCGGTTGACGGTCCTGCCCTAACAAGCTCGAACGACACTTGCATGGGTTCGACATCGGGTTCGGCCAACGTACCAGGAATTGGTATTGGTTTCGGTACAAGCTGGGTTGATCAAAACTGTAAGATGCTGAAGAACAGTCGCGAACTGTGGAACATGGGCATGAAGGCTGCTGCTCTTGCGCTGATGTGCAAGGATGCAGACAACAAGGAAGCTCTTGAGTTGACAGGCTTTGTTTGCGCACAGACTGCCAAGGATAAGGCTGCAAAGACTGCTGCTGACGCATCGACCGCTGCTGCTGTAGCATCTGCTGAACCGACTGATCCGATTGTTCGTAGTCGTATGGGTTTGCCAGCACTAGTGACAGCATCGAAGTAATATAAGGAGACGCCATGAAGCATCTAATCATCATGGCGGCCTTAGCAGTTACTTCAACTGCTTTCGCTGCCGAAGTAAACGTAGGTAAGGCAGTGCTTGGTTCCGGTACCCCTTCATTAAGCACGAAGGGTACTGAAAATGCGAAGGTTGTGGACAATTCAAAAGTTGAAAACAACATTCTACATGCTCCGCAGTATATGCCGGGTCTTCCAACCGCAGCCACAATTTGGCCGAGGGTTGTGGAAGTTCCGTGTACTAAGGATTCAAAGGGTGATCTGACTTGTGCAGGTTACAATTGGAGTCCTAGCATGGGCCGAGGTGAATACTTGTTTGTATCACCAAAGGTCATCGAGCCTGTTAAGCCAGTTGTGGTCACTAATACTGTGACTGTGCCTGGGCCAGAAAGAATCCGCGAAGTATTTGTGGAAGTTCCGGTAAAGAAGAAGAAAGAGTAACTTAGGTTGCTCCGCGGAAAGCTAGCTTCGGCTAGCTTTTCCTTTTATAATACACATATGTCAATCACTGTTACAATCGCACTCGCAACTATCTGTTTTACCTATCAGGGAACAGAGGAATGTCATCCTGTTCTATTAGGTAAGGGTGGTTCTACACCGAAAGGTGAATATACTGTTAGGAAGCGTATTACGGAGACGCCCGGATACGGTGGTGACGTATTGCAATTTCACGAAACAGCAGATGAGGTGTATGCAATTCACAGAGTTTGGTTGCTGGCACCAAAACAGAACCGACGCGAACGGCTAAAAAGCCCAAAAGTGACAGATAGATATATTAGCGCAGGATGTATAAATGTAGATCCAGCGGTATACGATAGACTAATGGACTGTTGCAGTAATACCCAGTTAATTATAAAGTAGGATAGATAAATATGTGTAATAATGGAGATTACACATATGAAGAAACGTGCTTTACTGGTCGGTATTAATTACGCAGGTTCCGGAAATGCCCTTAAGGGCTGTTTGAATGATGCCATCCACATGAAGGCTCTACTAGAGTCGCGTGGATTTACAGAAATCAAATCTGTACTAGAGAAAGAAGCAACCACCGAGGGAATAAAGGCAGGATTAGAATGGCTAGTTGCTGATACTACACCCGGTGACGTTATTGTATTCCACTACAGTGGACACGGATCACAACTTCCAAGTTCTGTAGAAGAAGATAAGTGGGAAGAAATTATTTGTCCAATTGATTTGAATTGGGTTGACAAGGTCATTACAGATGATACACTTCGTAAAGTATTTGACAAGGTTCCAAATGGAGTCAATACAACATTAGTCCTAGATTGCTGCCACTCTGGCACAATGCTCGACCAAAACCAAACAATGGGTGGCACAAAAGAAATAGCTCCTGCTCTAAAGAAAGAGAAAGGATCGCGTTATTTGAAGCCTCCTGCCAAGATTGCTAAACAAGTAGCTAAGGGCGAGTTGGTTGATTGGGAAACATCGAGAGATGTTAATTCTTCAGCACTGTTAATTGCTGGCTGCCACTCTAGCCAGACATCTGCAGATGCATTTATTGACGGTGTCGCCCAAGGTGCTGCTACGGCCTCACTACTGAAGGCAGTGAGCGCAGATTCGACGATTTCTTATAGATCCCTAGTCACAAATATGCAGGGATATATGGTGGAAAAGAAGTTTAAACAGGTCCCACAGCTAGACGGTGCCGAATCGCTATACGACCAGGTATTCCTGGAACCATTTAGCTTTGCAGTTCCAGCAGAACCAGTTGTGCCAGTTATCGATACAACTGCAGGACCTGTTGTGGAGCCATCTGCTGATGATAGCAAGAAACCTCTTCTAATTATTGGTGCCGTGATTGCATTAGTTGTTCTATTTCTAGTATTTGCTTAAATATCAGAGATAAATAAATTTGTAAGATGCCCACGGTGGGGTCTTATACGTTAAAACTTGCTTAACAAGGAGTATATTATGTCAAGACACGACTTCTCACGCTTATTCGATCAACTCGAAGCTTTATCTGTTGGCTTTGGTCCCGTATTTAGGGATTTTCAGATTCCAACAAGTAATTATCCCCCACATAACATTGTTAGAATTTCAGATACTGAATTCTACCTCGAGGTTGCAGTAGCAGGCTTCAAGAAAGATGAAGTGACAATGGAAGAACACCAGGGTGTGTTAACAATTAAGGGCGATAAGGTAACTGATCCGGAATCAACTTACCAATTCAGAGGAATTGCAAACCGTTCATTCTCAAAGAGCTTCCGTATTGCGGAATATTTTGAAGTTAGCGATGCTTCCTTAGAAGATGGTATCTTATCGGTTAAGTTTACAAAAAATCTACCAGAAGAAGCGAAGCCTAAGCTTATCGCTATCAAGTAAAATTTATTGACTTACTGTCCCGAGTCGTGTAAACTGTAAAATTACACGACTCGGGGATTGATAAAATGCCAGAAATTGAAGTTATTGAGGAAATTCAAGAGACCATCAAAGTACAGATTCCAAAGATGTACAAGGTGTTGCTTCATAATGACGACAAAACTACCTTCGACTTTGTAATTGCAGTCCTTATGAAGATTTTCCACAAGACAGCCGAAGAAGCAATCGAAATTACTAAGGCTATTCACGTAGAAGGATCGGGTATTGCAGGTGCTCCCTATTCCAGAGAAATTGCAGAAGAGAAGACTCTTGAAACAATTAGTTTCTCACGAGCAAATAACTTTCCGCTAACTCCTACCTTTGAAGAGTTATAGCCATAAATATCCTGTAGTGGATACAGGAAATCAATGTCAGCAAATCTAATACCAATAAAAGCATTCTTAGGAAAATACTATCCGGAACTCCTTTATTCTGCATCGCAGGACAAATACAAGGGAACCGGCCTAGATGAATTTTTCGAACAACGATTCTATATACAGAACAATAAAGTTCAAATGATTGTTGATCCCGGCATGGCCGGACTCGTAGTTATTGTTTCTGGTAACGAGCTTCATATCAGTCAAGAGTTGTTTGATCATCCTAATATTGTGGTCAGCAATTCTATGGAGAATAATCAGACAACAAATCCACGAAGTCTTTATAACGCCGAAACATTTTCAACAGTGGCGTACCTTGTTTGTCAAAATCATACTTCCTTTCAAATTGTAGGGGAGATTGACGAGCCCATCTACCTAAAGTACAAGTCTGATTATGAGACCTTTTATAATTCAGTTGTGGTCTTTAATGTATCTAATGATGTAGAAGTGGAAATTGTAGAAGAAATTGAAAGCTTTAGCGCGCTGAATGCAGTAACCAATTACATACTGTATCCTTCGGCCAAACTTAAACTAACAACTTTCTATCAGAATAATATTTCGGCATTATCTTTCTGTTATAGAAACATAATTGCACAGGATAAGTCATCCTTTAGTCATATACTTCTAGGCAAAGGATCATCTAATATCATTGATGAAAATAAAATACATGCCCAAAGCGGTTCATCATCTGAGTTATTGGGTGTTGTAAATTCGAGCGGTAAAGATTTCCATTCTATTTTATATGTCGAGCCCGGCTCGGCGGATTATCGTGTTGCTGTCACCTATAAAGATGTTCTATCCGGTGACAGTAATGTTACATTCTTTCCTGTAATACAGGGAAATGCAAATCCTGACACTGCAACAATCGAGGTATCAAATATAACACTTGAAGAAATTCCCGCAGACAAGGTGGAAAATGAGATTAAGGGGTTCGTCTCTGATATTATTGAGCGTGCAACCTTAGAAAGAATGGTTGGTGTGAAAAGGTTCTACGACAATAAAACAAAGTTCCTACACTTTCCATAAATAATAGTAACTAGCAGGAGAACTAAAATGTATAAGATTACTGATGTCCTATCTCTTGGAGAAGATTACACAGTTTCTGACT
>Ga0315287_10002368_pt1 | contig 17809 bp, 17 predicted proteins | sample YL17G11_0_MG_FD_205037 | JGI IMG/M metagenome (GOLD analysis project Ga0315287, IMG submission 205037) | Sediment microbial communities from Yellowstone Lake, YNP, Wyoming, USA - YL17G11_0 | ecosystem: Environmental > Aquatic > Freshwater > Lake > Sediment | place: USA: Wyoming | collected...
CGAGAGCAGCGCGCCCGGCTCGCGCCAGCTCGGGAGATCGACGAATGCGTCGCTCCCGATCACGAATACGACGCGCGCCTGTCCCGGCTCGCCGGCGTACGCACGCAGCGTGTCTACCGAGTACGACGGTCCGGCGCGCGCCTGCTCGATCGCGTCGACGGAGAAACGCGGATTTCCGGCGATGGCTGCGCGCACCCACGCGAGCCGCTCGGTCGCCGGCGCGATCACGTCGTCCTCGCGTTGTCGCTTGTGCGGGGGCTGCGCGCTCGGCACGAACACGACGCGCTCGAGGCCGAGCGCCTCCCCCACCTCTTCCGCGGCGCGCAGGTGCCCGACGTGGATGGGATTGAACGTCCCGCCGAAGAGCCCCACGCGTGCGCGCGGGTCCGCTTCGTTCATTCGCGGAGCTGACCGTCGCCCATCAGCACGAACTTGAGCGTGGTGAGCCCTTCGAGCCCCATGGGGCCGTAGGCGTGGAGCTTCGAGGTGGAGATGCCGATCTCCGCGCCGAGCCCGAGGCGATAGCCGTCTGCGAACGCGGTCGAGCAGTTCACGCCCACCGTCGACGAGTCGACGCGGCGGAGGAACTCCTGCGACGTCGCGTAGTCCGACGTGACGATCACCTCGGTGTGGTTCGAGCCGTAGGTCCGGATGTGATCGATGGCATCGTTCATCGAGTCGACGACGCGGACCGCGAGGATCGGCGCCAGGTACTCCTCGCGCCAATCCTGCTCCGTGGCCGCCTTCGCCTCGGCGAACACCTCGCGGGTGCGCTCGCACCCGCGGAGCTCCACGCCCTGCTCGTGCAGCGCTTTGAGGACGCCCGGCAGCACGCTGCGGACGGCGCCCTGGTGGACCAGTAGCGTTTCGAGGCCGTTGCACACGGCCATCTGCTTGAGCTTCGAGTCGAGCACGATCGCGGTGGCCATCGCGGGATCCGCGCTCGCGTCGAGGAAGACGTGACACACACCAGCGTCGTGCTTGACCACCGGGATGCGCGAGGTCTCGACGACCTTCCGGATCAATCCGGGGCCGCCGCGGGGAATCACGAGGTCCACGTACTCGTCCTGCTGGAGCAGATGATCGATGGCGGCGCGATCCGTGCGAGGTACGAGCGAGATCGCGTCCTCGGGCACGTCCGTGTCGCGCGCCGCGGCGCGCAGCTCGTCGCCGAGCGCCAGATTCGACCGCAGCGCTTCCGAGCCGCCGCGCAGGATCACCGCGTTGCCGGATTTCACGCAGAGAGCCGCCGCGTCGACCGTGACGTTCGGACGCGACTCGTAGATGATGGCGATCACGCCGAGCGGGATGCGCATCCGTCCCACGCGCAGGCCGTTCGGGCGCACCCACGAGCGCTCGATCTCTCCGACCGGATCGCGGAGGGCCGCGACGTCGCGCAGGCCGGAGATCATGTCGCGCCACTTCGAGTCGCCGAGCTCGAGGCGACGCACCATCGGGTCGGCCACGCCCTTGGCGCGCGCCTCGGCCACGTCGGCGGCGTTCTCACGAAGGATGCGGGCCTTCCCCGCCTCGAGCCGCTCAGCGGCGCGGAGGAGCCAGGCGTCCTTCTGGCGGCTGCCGAGCTCTGAGGTGCGGCGCGAGGCCGCACGCGCCTTCTTCGCGAGCTCACGGATCTGCGCATCGAGGTTCATGCGGGCCTCAGCGAATCGGATCAGCGAACCGGATCAATTCACCAGGACGAGGTCGTCGCGATGGATCACCTCGTCGCCGTTCGAGTAGCCTAGCACCGCGGTGATGGCGCGGGTCGACTGGCCCTTGATCTTCGTCACGTCGTCGGACGCGTAGCAGGCGAGCCCGCGCGCGAGCTCCCGGCCCTGCGAGTCCACGCACGACACCGCGTCGCCGATGCCGAACTTGCCGCGGACCTCGACGATCCCCGCCGGCAGGAGGCTCCGTCCCCGCTCCCGCAGTGCGCGCGCGGCGCCGTCGTCGACGAGGAGCTCGCCGCGCGGCTTTGCCGTGAACGCGAGCCAGTGCTTGCGGCTGCCGAGCTTCGTGCCGGCCGAGAACAGGGTGCCGACACGCTCGCCCGCGGCGACGCGCACGAGGACGTCGCGCGTGCGCCCGCTGCACACCACGGTGGCGGCTCCCGAGCGGGCGGCGCTCCGGGCTGCTTCGAGCTTCGTCGTCATGCCGCCGCGTCCGAACGCGTGCCCCGAGCCCTGCGCGGCGGCCTCGATGTCCGCTGTCACCACGTCGACGACGTCGAACAGCGGAGGCAGGGGCTGCCCTTCGATCGGCGGCGACGCGTAGAGGCCTTCGACGTCGGTGAGCAGCACGAGCAGGTCCGCAGCAACGAGGTTCACGATCGTGGCGGACAGGTTGTCGTTGTCGCCGAAGCGGATCTCCTCGGTGGCCACGGTGTCGTTCTCGTTCACGATCGGGACTACGCCCAGCTTTAGGAGCATCAGCAGCGTGTGCCTGGCGTTCAGGAATCGCTCGCGATCCTCGAGGCCCGTCCGTGTCACCAGGATCTGCGCGACGGCCCGGCCGTGTCGCGCGAAACGACGCTGGTACAGCTCGACGAGGCCGATCTGGCCGACGGCTGCCGCCGCCTGCTTCTCCGGGATCGAGCGGCCGGGATGGGTCCAGCCGAGGGCGCGGCTGCCGATCGCGATGGCGCCGGACGACACGATCACCACCTCGCGACCGTCGTCGTGCAGCGCGGCCACCTGGCGGGCGATGTCCGTGAACACGCGCCGGCGCAGGAGGCCCGCGTCGGTCAGGATGCTGCTCCCCACCTTGACGACGATGCGTCGCGCGCGGCGCGCGATCTCGCGCCCGCTCTTGCGCACCGACTCGCTCACGCGGGCACCGCCGCCGCGGCGCTCTCCGCTGCATCGGCGCTGGCCAAAGCGCGGCCCATCGCGCGCAGCAGCTCCGGCACGCCCTGGCCGGTGACGCCGGAGACGCGAAATACCTCGTGGCCCCGCGTGCGGAGCGCACGCTCGATCGGCTCGAGCACCTCGAGGTCGGACACCAGATCGAGCTTGTTCAGCGCGATGAGCTCGATGCGTTCCAGAAGACCCGGCTCGTACGCGCCGAGCTCCGCGCGGATGGCGTCGTAGTCCGCCACCGGGTCGCGGCCCTCGAGCAGCGCGGTCCCGACGTCGACCAGATGGACGAGCACGCGCGTACGCTCGATGTGACGCAGGAAGCGGTCACCGAGACCGGCGCCTTCGCTCGCGCCTTCGATCAGCCCGGGGATGTCGGCGACGACGAAGCGACGGCCGTCGGCCTCCGCGACGCCGAGCGAGGGAACGAGCGTGGTGAACGGATAGGCCGCGACGCGCGGGCGCGCCGCCGAGACGCGGCTCAGCAGCGTCGACTTCCCCGCATTCGGGAAGCCGACGAGCCCGACGTCGGCGAGGAGCTTGAGCGAGAGGCGCAAGAGGCGTGCGCCGCCGGGACGGCCCTCTTCGGCGAAGTCCGGCGCCTGGCGCGTCGGTGTAGCGAACTGCGCGTTGCCGCGGCCCCCGCGCCCGCCGCGCGCCGCGACGAAGCGCTGCTCGTTGGCGGCGAGATCCGCGAGCGGCGGAGCGTCCGCGGCCGCCTTCGCGTCGTACACGAGGGTTCCGACCGGCACGCGCACCTCGACCGATTTGCCGTCGCGTCCGTCGCGGCGGCTCCCCTCACCGTGCGCGCCGCGTTCGCCTCGCAGCTCGGGCCGGAGGCGCAGATCGAGGAGGGTCGCGAGGTTCCGGTCGGCGACGAGCGTGACGTCGCCGCCGTGACCCCCGTCGCCGCCGTCGGGGCCGCCGCGCGGCACGTACTTCTCGCGCCGAAAGCTCACGCAGCCGTTGCCGCCGCCGCCGGCGACCACGGACACGCGCGTCTCATCGATGAAGAGGTCGGTGGGCTTCATGGGATGGGAGAGCCCGTCGCGACTGGGAAACGGTCAGCTCTCGGGCTGCGGCTCCACCAGTGCGACCACGCGACCGCGGGACTCGCGGTACTGCACGACGCCGTCGCAGCGCGCGAAAAGGGTGTAGTCGCGACCGAGACCGACGTTGCGACCGGGATGCACGCGCGTCCCGACCTGGCGCACCAGGATCGTTCCAGCATGCACGCTCTGGCCGCCGAATATCTTCATGCCGCGTCGCTGACCGTTGCTGTCGCGGCCGTTCCGCGAGCTGCCCTGACCTTTCTTGTGCGCCATCGCTAGGCCTCGATCCGGTCGATGCGGATCTCGGTGTAGTCCTGCCGGTGGCCCTGCTTGCGGCGGTAGCCCTTCCGGCGCCTCATCTTGAAGACCGTGATCTTCGGCCCGCGATCCTGGGCGGTGATGGTGCCGACGACCGTCGCGCCCGCGATGACCGGCGTGCCGATACGCTCCGCCGCGTCGCCGCCGCCGAGGAGGAGGACGTCGCCGAGGGTGATCGTGTCGCCCACCGCGCCGGCAAGCTTCTCGACCCGCACGGCCTGACCGGGGGAGACCCGGACCTGCTTGCCACCGGTGCGAAACACCGCGTACATGACGCCTCCTGGGGAGCTGGGATCCGGCAGTATCCGTGATCCGGACCTCCCGTCAACCGCAGGAGCTCCCCCCACCGCCGGAGCTCTCGTCGACCGGCGTGGTCTCGTCGATCGGGTCCGGCGCCACGTCCGCCGCCGGAACGGGCTCGGCGGCCGGCGGCGTGAAGGGCTCGGCAGCAGCGCGGGGCCCGGGGTCAGCGACCCCCAGGGCCGTCGATTCCGGGGGCCCCTGGAGCCACGGGATCGCGAGGGCGACCGGCGGGCCGTCGGACACGGCGAACACCTCGAACTGCTCCTGGTGCATGCCGGGCTTCGCGCGGACCTCGATCCCGCGCCCGAGCTCGCGCTCGAGGTGGGCGAGCGATCCCCGCTCGGGGCCGAGGAGCTGCTCCGCCACGCGCGGGTGGACGGCGACCGCCACGTCGCGGCCGCGGAAGCGCGGGAGATCCTTGCGGATCTCGCGCAGCACCTTGTAGGCGACGCTCTCGCGCGACAGGACGTAGCTCCGCCCGCCGCAGTACGCGCAGGGCTCGCACAGCGTCTGCACCAGGTTTTCGCGGGTCCGCTTGCGCGTCATCTCCACGAGCCCGAGCTCGGAGATCTTGAGGATGTTGGTCTTCGCCTTGTCCTGGCGCAGTGCTTCCTGCAGCGCCCGGTAGACCTTTTCGCGGTTCTCGGAGCTCTCCATGTCGATCAGGTCGAGGATGATGAGCCCGCCAATATTCCTGAAGCGGAGCTGGTACACGATCTCGCGTACCGCCTCGAGGTTCGTCTTGAAGACGGTCTCCTCGAGCTCGCGCTTGCCGACGTAACGGCCGGTGTTCACGTCGATCGCGGTCAGCGCCTCGCTCTGGTCGACGATCAGGTAGCCGCCGGACTTGAGCCACACCTTGCGGCCGAGGTTTGAATCGATCTGCGCCTCGACGCCGAAGTGATCGAAGATCGGGAGCGGGTCCTGGTAGTGCTCGATGCGCGGCTTGGGATCCGCCACGAAGTGCGAGATGAAGGTCTTCATCTCCTCGTACACCGCGGGCGAGTCCACCACGATGCGCTTGGTCTCGGAGTTCGAGAAGTCGCGGATCACCCGCAGGGGGAGCGAGAGCTCCGAGTAGAGGACGCCTGGCGCGCGGACCTCTTCCTGCTTCAGCTGGATCTCGTCCCACACGGCGGTGAGATATTTGACGTCGGTCTCGAGGTCCGTGTCGCGTGCTGCATCGCCCGCGGTACGGATGATGAAGCCGAGGTCGCGCGGGCGTGCGCGCTCGACGATCTCGCGCAGGCGGCGTCGCTCGCGGTCCGAGTCGATGCGCCTCGAAACGCCGACGCGCTGCGACCACGGGGTCAGCACGAGGTGTCGCCCCGCGATCGAGACGTGCGAGGTGATCCGGGCGCCCTTCGTTCCGATCGGCTCCTTCGCCACCTGCACCACGATCTCTTCGCCCTCGCGGAGCAGCGTGTCGATCTTGGGGGGCTGGCGGGTAGGCCCGTTGCGCCCGCGTCCGCCGCGGCGCGGGCGCGGCGAGTCTTCATCGTCGACGAGGTCGGTGTCGAGCTCGCCATTGTCCTGCAGGTAGTCCCCTGCGTAGAGGAAGGCGGCCTTCTCCAGACCGATGTCGACGAAGGCGGCCTGCATGCCGGGGAGCACGCGCGTGACGCGCCCCTTCATCACGCTGCCCACCACGCTGCGCCCGTCCCGGCGCTCCAGATGGAGCTCCGTGAACATGCCGCGCTCGAGGATCGCCACCCGGGTCTCGCCGGGCTCCGCGTTGATCAGGATCTCGTTGTGCATGTCGTCCCTTCGGGAGGGATCGGAGGACACGGAAGCGGCACGCCGACGCGGCCAAGGGGCCGGCACGAGCGACGCGCGGAGCGGCGGGGACGACATGGAGCGCGGCCGGGGGTCCCCTCGGAGGGGCCGGTCGCGGGGACCTTCTGGTCTCTAATATCCCGATTTAAAAGGCTAATCAACGTTTACTGGACCGGAAACTCACTCTACGGACCGGCGGGCTCGCCGAACGCGGGGCCTCCGAATCGAGGATCCCTCCGCAATCACCGGCGTCCGGATGAAGGCTCCGCGCAGCGCCCCGCCGCCCGTCCGACCCCCACCCGACGAAGCCCGTCAGGCCGCACGAATCAGGCCACACGATCCTGAAAGACACCCCCGAGGTCAAGCGGGACCCCCGGGAGGTCCCCGGAAGCGCAGGCCGGCCCTCCTTGCGGGCGGCGCGCGCCATCGCGCGCCGCGCCCACGTGATGTGCAGGATCCGCTGCGACACCGCGTTGCGCCTCATTCGTTTGCGGCTCGCACGAGCCGCCTCGCAGCGCACCGCAGTGCGCGCAAGTTGCTCCGCGCTGACGCATGCGCGCTTGCGCGGCCCGCGTTCGCGTTGATCCACCCTGGCCCATCCGGTAGCGTCCCCGGGGCGACTGTGATGTTGAATACCAGCGTCCTCGTACTGAACCGTTCGTACCTGCCGATCCACGTGACCTCGGTGCGGCGGGCGTTCGCGTTGATCTACCAGGGCATCGCCCGTGCCGTCGACGAGTCGTACCAGACGTTCGATTTCGAGCGCTGGAGCCAGCTTGCAGTGGCGCGCGACGCCGAGGCGATTGGCACCTCCAACGGCCCGATCCGGGTGCCGCGGGTGATCGTGCTCCTCGCGTTCGACCGCGTACCGAAGCGGCATGTGCGTTTCAGCCGCATCAACATCTACGCGCGCGACAGCTTCACGTGTCAGTACTGCGGGCTGCGCTATCCCCGTTCGGAGCTGAATCTCGATCACGTGGTGCCGCGCTCGCTCGGCGGCCGCAGCACTTGGGACAACGTCGTGTGCAGCTGCCTCGAGTGCAATCGCCGGAAGGGCGGACGGACCCCTGCGCAGGCCGGGCTCGCGTTGCGCCGCCCGCCGGCGCGGCCGCGCTGGACGCCGCTCATGAACCTCATGCTGTCGAGCGTGCGGTACAACGAGTGGCGGCCGTTCCTCAACCTCGTGGACGCTTCGTACTGGAACACAGAGCTCGCCGAGTAGTGCGAGCCGGCGTCGACCCGGCGAAGGGCCGCGGCGCCAGGGAGCCCATCATCGAGAACCTCGGTCCGAAACAGCCCTCCTACGCGGCGGCGCCGCTGCGGCCGGCGCGCCCCCGGGTCGTGGCGGCCGGCGGCGGCAAGGGCGGCGTCGGGAAGACATTCTTCGTCGCGAACCTCGCCGCGGCGCTCGCCCGGCGCGGGCAGTCCGTGCTGGCCATCGACGTGGATCTCGAGGGCGCGAACCTGCACACCTGCCTCGGTGTGCCGGCGCCGCGCTCGAGCCTCGCCGACTTCGTAGCCCACCGCGAGGAGGACCTCGCGAAGCTCGCCGTCGACACGCCGCTGCGGAACCTCCGGATCGTGGCCGCGACGCAGGGCAATCTGGGCGCCGCACAGCCCAGCCACTTCCGGCGCGAACGCCTGCTCCAGGCCGTGGACCGCCTCCCCGTCGACTTCGTGGTGCTCGATCTCGGGGCGGGCGTGCACCCGGCGGTGGTGGACTACTTCCTGGCCGCGGACGACGGCGTGATCGTGATCTCGCCCGAGCCCACGTCCGTGGAGAACGCCTACAGCTTCTTGCGTGCCGCCTTCTACCGGAGGATGCGCTCGGCGCTGCGCAGCCGGCCCGTGCGCCGCCTGATCGCGCAGGCGATGGACCAGCGCAACGAGCGCGGCATCCGCACGCCGCTCGACCTCCTGCGCGAGGTGCAGCTCCTCGACGCGGTCGAGGGCGCGCGCTTCATCGACGAGCTCACGCGCTTCCAGCCGCGCATCGTGGTGAACGAGGTGCGGACGGCGGAAGACATCAAGCTCGGCTTCGCGGTGAAGAGCGTGTGCAAGAAGTACTTCGGCATCGAGGCGGAGTATCTCGGGTACGTGAACCACGACGAGGCGGCCCGCCGCTCGGTGCTCGCGCGCCGCCCGCTCGTCGATTCACACCCTACCTGCGACGCCGCGGTGTACCTCGCGCGCATCGCAGCCAAGCTGTCGGATCCAAGGAGAGCGAGCGGAAGAAGCGGGGAGGTGCGCGCGTGAAGAGTCTGGCGGAGCAGGACCACTACGAGATCCTCGAGGTGACGCGCGAAGCCGACGCTGCCGAGATCGAGCGCGCGTATCGGATGGCGCAAGCGGCGTATGCGAACGACTCGCTCGCGCTCTACTCCGTGTTCGGCGACGCCGACGGAGAGACGCTGCGGCACCGGATCGAGCTCGCCTTCCAGGTGTTGTCCGACGCCGAACGGCGTCGCGCCTACGACTATGCGCTCGAGAGCGACGGTGCGCCGGCCGCACCGGCGACGCTCGACTTCGAGCTCGACCGCGAGCCGCTGCCGGGCGAATCGATCGCCGCGCCGCACCTCGCCCTCACGTCATTCGAGGACCTCGAGCCCGACGAGCACGGTGCCGACTTCGACGGCTCGCGTCTCCGGCGCGCACGGCTGCGCCGCGGCATCGAGCTCGATCAGATCGCGTCCGTCACGAAGATCAACTCGACCTATCTGCGCTTCCTGGAAGAGGAGCGCTTCGACGACCTCCCCGCGCCGGTGTACGTGCGCGGCTTCCTGGGCGCCTACGCGCGGTGCGTGGGCCTCGACACGCGCATGGTCGTCCCGAGCTACATGGCGCGTTTCGACGCCGGGCGCAGCGCGCCCAAGCGGGGGCGGTCGCACGGCTACTCGTGACAGCCGGCGCGGTCACCTTTCGCGTCGACGACGCGGCGGCCGGCCAGCGCGTCGACCTCGCCTTGGCGGCGGCCGCCGGCATCCCGCGCGCGCAGGCACGGCGGTGGATCGACGAGGGCCGCGTCCGGCTGAACGCACGTGCGTGTCGGGCAAGCCAGCGCGTCCAGCCCGGCGACGCGCTCGAGGCGGTGCCGCCGCAGCCCGTCGCGGCGGGCGTCGCACCTGAGCCGATCGCGTTGTCGGTCCTCTTCGAGGACGGGGACCTGATCGTGATCGACAAGCCGGCCGGGCTGGTCGTCCACCCGGCGCCCGGACACGCACAGGGGACGCTCGTGAACGCGCTGCTGCACCACTGTCATGACCTGGCTGGCATCGGCGGCGTGCTGCGGCCGGGCATCGTGCACCGGCTCGACAAGGGCACCTCCGGGGTCCTGGTCGCCGCCAAGAACGACGCGGCACATCGCGGGCTCGCGGCCCAGTGGAAGGGCCACGCGATCGAGCGCGTGTACCGGGCCGTCGTCCGTGCGGCGCCCGTGGCCGCCGAGGGACGCATCGACCGCAGTGTGGGCCGCCATCCGAGAGACCGGAAGCGCATGTCCGTGGCCGCGCCGCGCGGCCGCGCCGCGCGCACCGCCTGGCGGGTCGTCGACCGCTTCCCGCGCAGCAGCTGCGCGGAGCTCGAGGTGCGTCCCGAGACCGGCCGGACGCACCAGATCCGCGTGCATCTCGCGTCTGCGGGCATGCCGATCCTCGGCGATCCCGTGTACGGCGGGCGCGGCGCGGGCGACGCCTTTGGCCTCGAGCGTCCCGCGCTGCACGCCGCGGTGCTGGGCTTCGCGCATCCGAGCAGCGGCGTGGCGATGCGTTTCGAAGCGCCGCTGCCCGCGGATCTTGCGCAGTGCCTCGCGACGCTGCGGGCGCGCGAGAGCGTACGGGGCGCGCGGTGAGCCTCGCGCATCCGCTCCTCACGGGGTGTGGGGTCGCGCACGGGTTCGGTCTGCGCGGCGATCCGGGGCCGGTGGGTGTGGTGCGACCGCGTCAGGTGCACGGCGTCACCATCGCTCGGGCTTCGGCGAACGCGGCGCCGGGAGACGCCGACGCGATCGTGAGCGATCTCCCTGGGGTCCCGGTCGCCGTGGTGACCGCGGATTGCGTCCCGATCCTCGTCGCCTCCGAGGACGGCCGAGCTGTGGCGGCGGTGCACGCCGGCTGGCGCGGGCTCGCCGCAGGCGTCGTGCCGCGCGCGATCGACGCCCTGCGCAAACGCCTGCCCGCGCACGCGCCGCTCCGTGCGGCGGTGGGGCCGTGCATCGGCGCCTGCTGCTACGAGATCGATCGCCCGGTGATCGACGCGATGACGCGTCGGTTCCCGGACGAAGCCGCGGCGGCGCTCACGCCCGTGCGCGCGGAGCACGCGCGGCTCGACCTGGCCATGCTGGTGCGTGTCGATCTCGCGCGCGCGGGCCTGGCGCGGGAGGCCGTGGGAGGCTTCGAGGCAGCGTGCACGTTCTGTGATCGGGAGCGCTTCTACTCGTATCGCCGCGATGGCGCGGGCGCTGGACGCCTCCTGCACTGGATCGCTGCAGGAGGGCGCGAGGCTTGACACCCACGCATGCCCGCTTTAGCCTGCGATCCAGGCTCTTCCCAAAGGCCTCCAAGGGATCGCGCGATCGCACGCGACGCGCCCCGCGCGAACCAGCGGCGGGGGTCGCGGCTCCGAGCCCGAGGCCCGAACAACCGGTTCCGAAAAAAGCGATCAACTTTCCCTTCCGGGCCTCCGAACCGAAGGGACATCCGAAGAAGAGGCATCCCCGAAGCGCACTGCCCCATCCTCTGGGTTCCCGCCGTGAGACACAGACCGCCGGCGGGAAGTGAGCGGCGAGCCCGGCGCATCCCGGACCTGGGTACGCCGGCCACGTCCGCCGCTCCCCCCCCGATCCCCCGAAACACCTGACATCCACAAACAAGAGCGAGAAACGAACACGTGAATCAACGAGGCAACGACGGAAACCTGGGCGGCGGGAGTCGCGGACCGCGGCGGGGCAAGGGACGCCGGCCGCGCGGCGATCGCAACGGCAACGGGAACGCCGGCGGCGGTGGCGGCATTGGAATGCGCGACCACCGAGGGCTTCCGGGAATGCGCGACTACCCGGGCATGGAAGACCCGCTCCTCGACGACGAGCTGGTGGAGGACGCCGGGAGTGACGGTGACACCGGCGAGCGGATGTACGTCAAGGAGCTGAAGTCGAAGACCATGTCCGAGCTCACCGGCATGGCCGAGGGGCTGAACGTCGAGAACGCGGCGGGGATGCGGAAGCAGGACCTGATCTTTGCGGTCCTCAAAGCCACCACGGAGAACCAGGGCAAGATCTACGCCGAGGGCGTGCTCGAGACCCTGCCCGACGGCTTCGGCTTCATGCGTGCGCCCGATCAGAACTATCTCGCCGGGCCCGACGACGTCTACGTGTCGCCCTCGCAGATCCGGCGCTTCAACCTCCGCACCGGTGACACGATCTCCGGTCAGATCAGGCCACCCAAGGAAGGCGAGCGCTACTTCGCGCTGCTGAAGGTCGAATCGATCAACTTCGAAGAGCCCGAGGCGGCTCGGCACAAGATCCTGTTCGACAACCTCACGCCGCTGTACCCCCAGGAGAAGTTCAATCTGGAGGCGCCGTCGGGTGGCATTACCACCCGGATCATCGACCTGATCGCTCCGATCGGGAAGGGCCAGCGCGCGCTCATCACGTCGCCGCCGAAGGCCGGCAAGACGATGATCCTGAAGGACCTCGCGAATGCCATCGCGGAGAACCATCCCGAGGTGTACCTGATCGTCCTGCTGATCGACGAGCGGCCCGAAGAAGTGACGGACATGCAGCGCAACGTGAAGGCCGAGGTGATCTCCTCGACCTTCGACGAGCCTGCGACCCGGCACGTCCAGGTCGCCGACATGGTGATCGAGAAGGCGAAGCGCCTCGTCGAGCACAAGCGCGACGTGGTCATCCTCCTCGACTCGATCACGCGACTCGCGCGCGCCCACAACTCCGTCGTGCCGCACTCCGGCAAGATCCTCTCGGGGGGAGTCGACTCGAACGCGCTCCACAAGCCGAAGCGGTTCTTCGGCGCGGCGCGGAACATCGAGGAGGGTGGGAGTCTCACGATCATCGGCACCGCGCTGATCGACACGGGCTCGCGCATGGACGAGGTGATCTTCGAGGAGTTCAAGGGAACGGGGAACTCGGAGATCGTGCTCGACCGCAAGCTCTCCGAGCGCCGCACCTATCCCGCGATCGACATCACGAAGTCGGCTACGCGGCGCGAGGAGCTGCTGCTCCCCGCGGCGACGCTGAACCGCATGTACATCCTGCGGAAGGTGCTCTCGCCGCTCTCGCCCGTGGACTCGATGGAGTTCCTGATGGAGAAGATCAAGGCGACGGACGACAACGCAGAGTTCCTCGCCTCGATGAATTCGTAGACCCGCTCGCGGCGGTCCTTCCCGGGGTTTGCACGGGAAGGGCCGCTTCGCTACTCAGCAGGCCGTCATGAAGCCCGGCATCCACCCCGAATACGTGACCTCCAACGTCCGCTGCGCCTGCGGTGTGACCTGGCAGACCCGCTCCACCCTGCCGGAGATCCACACCGAGATCTGTTCGTCGTGCCACCCGTTCTTCACGGGCGGCGCTTCGAAGCTCCTGGACACTGCGGGTCAGGTCGAGCGCTTCCGCCGCCGCTACGGCCATAAGTAGCGGCCGGGGAGCCTCCCTCCCTCCCGCCGGTCGCGCTCGCGTTTTCGGCCTGTAACTTCCTGCCCTAACTTGTGTTCCCGAAGCCCCGGGGAGCCCCCGCCTGCGGTGGGGTGCGAGGCGCCTGAATGTCCGACCTGGCAGATCGCATTGGCGACGTCGAGGCGCGTGCGCGCGCCCTCGAGGAGCGCCTTGCGGACCCGGCCGTGGCCGGGTCGCCCGGGGAGTATGCGAAAGTGGCCAAGCAGTTCGGGGCCTTGCGCGCGCTGCTCGAGGCCGGGCGCCGCTACCGCCTGGTCGTGGCCGAGATCGAAGGCTCCCGCGACCTCCTCTCGGAAACCGACCCCGAGCTGCGCGAGATGGCGCGCGCCGACGTCGAACGGCTGTCCGCCGAGCGCGCTGCGCTCGACGTCGAGATCCGGGCGCTCCTGCTCCCGAAGGATCCGAACGACGACAAGGACGTGATCTTGGAGATCCGCGCGGGCGCGGGCGGTGACGAGGCCGCGCTCTTCGCGGCCGTGCTCTTCCGCATGTACTCCCGCTACGCCGAGGCGCGTGGCTGGAAGGTGGAGCCGCTCTCGCTCTCCGAGACCGGGGGCGGGGGCTTGAAGGAGGCGATCGCCAGCGTGAGCGGCGATCGCGTCTACAGCCGCCTGAAGCACGAGCGCGGGGTCCACCGCGTGCAGCGCGTCCCGGTCACCGAGTCGGCCGGCCGCATCCACACCTCGACCGTCACCGTGGCCGTGCTGCCCGAAGCCGAGGAGGTGGACGTCTCGATCGACCCGAAGGACCTGCGGGTGGACGTCTTCCGCTCCTCCGGCCCCGGTGGCCAGAGCGTCAACACCACTGACTCGGCCGTTCGGATCACGCACGTTCCGACCGGCCTGGTCGTGCAGTGTCAGGACGAGAAGTCGCAGCACAAGAACAAGGCGCGCGCGCTCAAGATCCTGCGCGCGCGGCTGCTCGAGCTGGAGCAGGAGAAGAAGGCGGCGGAGCGCGCGAGCGATCGCCGCGCCCAGGTCGGAACCGGCGACCGCAGCGAGCGCATCCGCACCTACAATTTTCCACAGTCGCGCATCACCGATCATCGCGCGGGCGTCACGATGCACCGGCTCGAGACGACGCTCGAGGGCGACCTCGAGGAGTTGCTGGACGCCGTGCAGAGCTGGTTCAACGCGGAGGCGCAGCGCGCAGAAGCGGCGAGCGCCGCCGCGGGTACGGGGCAATGAGCGCGACGGCCGCGGCTGTCGCGCCGCGCATCTGGACGGTGCTCGAGCTGCTGCGCTGGACGACGCAGCATTTCGGCGCCCAGGGCATCGAGACGCCGCGTCTCGACGCCGAGTGCCTCCTCGCCCACGCCCTCGGTTCGGACCGGCTGCGCCTGTATCTCGACTTCGACAAGCCGGTCGAGAACGCGGAACGCGCGACCTTTCGCGAGCTCGTACGCCAGCGGGCTGCGGAGCGCGTCCCGGTGTCGCAGCTCACCGGATGCCGTGAGTTCTGGTCGCTGCCCCTGCGTGTGACGCGCGACGTCCTGACCCCGCGTCCCGAGACGGAGACACTCGTGAGCGTCGCCCTCGCTCGGCTGGCCGTGTACGACGCGGAGCGCGGTGCGCGCCCGGCGGAGCGCGGCGGGAACGCCGCAGAGCTCCACATCCTGGATATCGGAACCGGTTCTGGTGCCGTCGCCCTCGCGCTCGCACGCGAGCGCTCCGAAGCGCGCGTGCTCGCTACCGACGTGTCGCCGGCCGCCCTCGCGCTGGCATCGGTGAACGCCGAGGCGCTGGGGCTCGGGGAGCGTGTACGCTTCGCCGCCGGCCCGCTCTTTGCCCCGGCCGCCGGTCTGCGCTTCGACCTCATCGTGTCGAACCCGCCGTACCTGGCCGAAGCGGAAGCGGGCGGTCTTCCGCCGGAGCTCGCTCATGAGCCCCGTGAGGCGCTGTTCGCGGGGGCGGATGGTGCAGCCGTGCTGCGCGACCTCGTGGCAGGAGCGCCGGCGGCGCTCGTGCCCGGTGGCGCTCTCGCCGTGGAAATCGCGCCCGACCAGGCCGAGCTCGTCGTCTCCCTGTGTCGGGCGGCCGGGCTCGAGGACGTGGCTGTCCACCCCGATCTCGCACGGCGACCGCGTGTGGTGTCGGCCCGCGCGCGAGGAGTGGTCTAGATGGATCGCATCGTCGTCCAGGGTGGCGCCCGCCTCGTGGGCGAGGTCGCCGTTTCGGGCTCGAAGAACTCGACCCTCGCGCTCATGGCGTCCGCCCTGCTGGCCGAGGGCGAGACGGTGCTGCGCAACGTCCCCCGCGTACGCGACGTCGATACGATGCTCCAGATCCTCGAGGCGCTCGGTGCGCGCGCTCGCTGGGACGAGCGTGATGCCCACACCGTCCGGATCGACGGTCGTGTCACGAAGCCCGAGGCGCCCTACGACCTCGTGCGGAAGATGCGGGCGTCGTTCCTGGTACTCGGTCCGCTGGTCGCTCGCTTCGGCTGCGGCCGCGTCTCAGAGCCCGGCGGGTGCGCGATCGGCGTGCGCCCCGTCGATCAGCACCTGAAGGGTCTCGAGGCGCTCGGCGCGCGCATCCGGCTCGATCATGGCTATGTCGAAGCGTCGGCCGACAGGCTCACGGGCGCGCGGGTCGCGTTCGATCTGACGACCGTGAATGGCACGCAGAACGTGATGATGGCCGCAACGCTTGCGGCCGGCGAGACCGTGCTCGAGAACGCGGCGCGGGAGCCCGAGGTGACCGAGCTGGCGCGCGCGCTCGTGGCGATGGGCGCCGACGTGTCGGGGGCGGGTACGGACCGGATCGTCGTGCGCGGCGTCCGCGGGCTCCACGGAATCGACCACGACGTCGCGGGGGATCGGATCGAGGCGGGCACGATCCTCGCCGCGGGCTTGATCACGCGTGGGGACGTCACGGTGCTCGGTGTCGACACCGCCACGCTCGAGACGACGATCGAGAAGCTTCGCGAGATGGGCGCCATGCTCGAGGTCGGCGCGGGCCGGGTCCGCCTGGTGGCGGAAGCTCCCGCGCGCGCGCTGCGGATCGTGACGGCGCCCTACCCCGGCCTCGCGACCGACATGCAGGCGCAGCTCATGGCCGTGCTCACCGTCGCGAGCGGCTCGAGCGTCGTGACGGAGACCGTGTTCGAGAATCGCTTCATGCACGTCCCGGAGCTCCAGCGCATGGGGGCCGACATCGCCCTCGACGGGCGGTCGGCCCACGTGCGCGGAGTCGGGTCGCTGTCCGCCGCACCGGTCATGGCTACGGATCTGCGCGCTTCGGCGGGCCTTCTCGTGGCGGGTCTCGCCGCAGACGGCGAGACGACGGTCAGCCGGGTCTATCACATCGATCGCGGATACGAACGCATCGAGGAAAAACTCCGTAGCCTCGGCGCGGAAATCCGCCGGGAGGGATAGAGCAGCATGGCGAGTCGAGCCCAGGACAAGCACCCGCTTCCGATCCTGTCGACGTCGGAGGCCGGCTTCGAAGCCGCATTCCGGCGCTTCACTCGGCGGTTCGAGGCGCGCGACGAGAACGTCGAGAAGACGGCCCGCAAGATCGTCGAGCGCGTGCGCGACGGCGGCGACCGCGAGCTTCTCGCGCTCGTGCGCAAGCACGACAGCGCGAAGGTCGACGTGCTCGAGGTGACGCGCGAAGAATGGGACGAGGGCCTCGAGCGCGTGAATCCGGCAGACCGTGCCGCCCTCGGCAAGGCGGCCATGCGCGTGCGGGACTTCCACCGCCGCCGCATCCCGTCGAGCTGGGAGATCCGCGAAGAGGGCGGCGCGCTCCTCGGGCAGCGCGTGCGTCCGCTGGCGCGAGTCGGTGTGTACGTGCCGGGGGGCAAGGCGGTCTACCCGTCGAGCGTGATCATGAACGCGGTGCCCGCCTCCGTCGTCGAGGTGCCCGAGATCGTGATGGCGAGCCCGCCTGGCCCCGACGGCAGGCTGCGCCCCGAGGTGCTGATGGCCGCGCGCGTGGCCGGCGTGCACCGCGTGTTCAAGATGGGCGGCGCGCACGCGATCGCCGCGCTGGCGTTCGGCACTGAGACCGTTCCGCGCGTCGACAAGGTCGTGGGGCCGGGCAACCAGTGGGTCGCCGCTGCGAAGCGCGTGGTCTGGGGCGAGGTCGGGATCGACGGCGAGGCGGGGCCGAGCGAGGTGCTGATCCTGGCCGACCGCACGGCGACCCCGGCGTGGATCGCCGCCGACCTCGTTTCGCAGGCCGAGCACGACGAGCAGGCGTGCGCGCTGCTCATCACGCCGACCAAGGCGCTCGCTGCGCGCGTGCAGGAGCAGGTTGCGAAGCAGCTCCGCACGCTCGCTCGCGCCAAGATTGCAGGCGAAGCGCTCGCCGCGCACGGCGCGATCATCGTGACGCGCGACATGGAAGAGGCGATCGCCTTGACGAATCGCTACGCAGCGGAGCACGTGGTGCTCGCGCTCGACAGCGCGGACGCGGTCTCGAAGCGCATCACGAACGCGGGTGCGATCTTCCTCGGCCACTACACGCCCGTCGCGGTGGGCGACTATCTCGCGGGCCCGAACCACGTGCTGCCGACCGGCGGCACCGCGCGCTTCGCCTCGCCGCTCGGTGTCGAGGACTTCATGAAGCGCTCGAGCTTCGTGCGGTTCGAGCCGCCCAAGCTGCGCGAGCTCGGGGCCGATGTGATCCGCCTCGCGGAGCTCGAGGGGCTCACCGGCCACGGTCACGCGGTCGAGCTGCGGTTGCAGAAGATCCGGCGCGCGCGTCGGGAGCGTGAAGCGGCGCGGGAAGCGGAGGCCGAGCTGTGACGAGAGAACGGACGGCGCGGATTCGCCGCGACACCAAGGAGACGCAGATCGAGCTCGAGCTCGGGCTAGA
>Ga0315287_10002369_pt1 | contig 17805 bp, 22 predicted proteins | sample YL17G11_0_MG_FD_205037 | JGI IMG/M metagenome (GOLD analysis project Ga0315287, IMG submission 205037) | Sediment microbial communities from Yellowstone Lake, YNP, Wyoming, USA - YL17G11_0 | ecosystem: Environmental > Aquatic > Freshwater > Lake > Sediment | place: USA: Wyoming | collected...
TTATGGTCGTCGTCTTGCCGGCGCCGTTAGGGCCCAGGAAGCCGACGGTCGTGCCCTTCTGGACCTTCAGGCTCAGGTTGTCGACCGCCTTGATCGGCCCGAAGGACTTGGTCAGGTTCTGGATCTCAATCATGTGCGCACCTCGCGCTCACCCGTCAAGGCCACGAGGGTGTATATAATCCGAACCGCGGATTCCCCGGATAAAACCCTCGCCTGAAGTTCACTTGCCAAGTGCCCGGAACAGCTCCTTGGCCAGCGCCTCCGCGTCCTCGCGGGCCTTGACCGGATGCATGAGCACGCGCCCGTGGGGGTACAGGGTCATCTCGGGGCCCTTCCTGACGACCAGCATGACGCCGGCGTTCGACAGTATCTCGTACCCGGCCCCGCTGAGGATGCGTTCACACTCATCCAGGTCCAGTGTGACCCTGGCCTTGGGGACCGCTTCGAACGCGTCGAACCTGCACGGCTTGACCGCGAGGAACTCCAGACGCTCACCTCTTCCTGAGGACCTCGTCCATGAGCCCGTCGACCTCGACCTTCAGCGCCTCGACCGTCGAATCGTTCCTGACAAAGCGGTCGGCGAGCGCGATGACCTCGCCCAGGCCCCAGGCGAGCTCACGCCTGTCCCTGGCCTCGAAATCCTCGAGCTTCGCGGGGGAGTCGGACCTGCCCCTGGCCTTGAGCCGCTCGAAGCGCACCTTGGGCGACGCGTGTATCGCGACCACCTTCAGGGCCTCCCCGAAAGCGTGCTTGAACGCCCTGACCTCGTCCAGGCCCCTGGTCCCGTCGATGACCACGAGGTCACCGCCGACCAACGGGATGGTCCTCTTGGCCCAGATGTCCATCCCGTACCGCTTCCGCTCCTCGTTCGCCAGGTTGCCGACGCTCGTGTCCGAGGAGTCGAGGCCGAACTCCTTGGCCTTCGCGCGGACGATGTCCCCCATCCTCACGACCTTCGCGCCACGCGCCTGGCAGCACTTGAGGAACTCCTCTTTGCCTGAGCCGGGCATGCCTGCGGTTACCAGGATCTTCAACAGGTCCACCTGCCTGGTAGATGCGCGCCGTCGGGAAAAAACCTTTGCTGCGCTTCCCTGGGTCATCGTATCGGGACGCCCGTCCCGAGCGCCGTGACGATGCACGCGCTCAGAGACTCGTGGCCCAGCCCCGCCTTCGACCAGAACCGCGGGCACAGGCCGAGGCCGAGCACCGCGCGGTCCATGGCGTCGTCGTCGAACGACCGCATGACCTCCCCGGCGAGCCTGTCGGCGGGCGGCGGCCCGAGCTCGCGCGGTGCCCCGAGCAACCTCGAGACGGCACTGGGATCGACCGTGCCGGCGGCAGATGAGCAGTGTGACAGGACGGCGATCGGCTCCGCGCCCGCCCGGGCGCAGGCCGTGAGCACGTCGGTCGCGCCCCTCGCGTCCAGCCCGAGCGAGAAGCACAGCCTGAGCGCGGGGATGTCGTAGTGCAGGTAGCCTGGCTCCTTCTCGACCAGGGCCATCTGCCGCGGGTCCTCCCTGACCTTGACGAATGTCCTGCACGGGTACGGGCAGCCGTAGCAGCCGAGCGGTCTGTGCGTGATCGCCCTGAAGTCCTCGCGGTCGGCGCCCCCGAAGTACGATGCGATGCCCGAGCTTGCGCCGAGCTTGGCCCTCGTCTCGGAGTGCAGCGACACGCAGGACTCGAAGTGGGCCGCGGGCTCCGAGACCGCGATCTCGCCCATGCCCTTGAACGCGACGGCGACGAGGTTCCTGCGGCCCAGTTCCGCCGCGAGCCCGGCCTTGTCCTCCCCGCCCCAGTGGTCGCACACGAGCTGGGAGCACGCCAGGCCGGCGTCCCCCCAGGGCCCTGCAGCGAGCACATGGATCCGCCTGTCGCCCTGGTCGTCCCGGACCTTGTCGGTCCTCGCCCAGGTGTCCCTGCCCTTCAGCCCGGGGGACGGGACGAACTCGGTCATGCCGTCCCTGACCCACAGGTATCCAGGCTCATCCGAGACGCCTTTGATCACTACGAAATCGAAACCTGAGAGCTTCAGCTCCAGGCCCGCATGGCCCAGCACCGGGGCCACGCCGCGCTCGCACCAGACGAAGCCCGCGCACGCGGCCGGCATCGGGCTCCCGGTGAGTATGCCGGAGCCCAGGACGAGGCAGCCGCCGCCGTGGGCCGACGAGATGTGCCTCGCGACCTCCGTCGAGAGGCCCTTGGCGACTACGAAGGAGTTCTCGAGTGGCTCCTCGGACGACTCCCCCGACGACAGGTCGAACACGCATATCCGGCCGTTCATCATCGGCATGTCAGTCCACCGCCGTGATGCACCCGGTCGGGCACAGCTTCGGGCATTTCGGGTCGCCGCCACATAGGTCGCACGGCTCCCTGAGCAGGATCGGCTTCGCGCCCGGACCGCCGGACCCTGACGGCTGCTGGCCCTCGGACGCGCCCTCCGGCCTGCCCAGCACGAGCCCGTCGCCCCTGGTCTTGAGGACTAGCCCGAAGTAGTTGGCCTTGTCGTCGATGTGCAGTATGATGCTCGAGCTCATGGGGGTGATGACCGAATCCCGGTTCAAACTGCATGCGACCTCGCAGAGGCCGCATCCGATGCAGCGCAGGGGATCGATGTTGAGCTTCAGCGGACCACCCGGTCTAGACCACGTTCTCCGCGATGTCCGTGGTGACGCGGTCGCAGTATATGCACCTGAGGGAGGCGGGCTTCTTCGACTCGACGACGAACTCCGTCTCCACCGGCTCGTTCTTGTTCGTTATGCAGCCAGGGTTGGAACACCTCATGATGCCTTTGACGGAGTTGGGCACCTCGACCACGAACTTCTCGGCCACGTTGTAGTCCCTGATGATGTTGATGGTGGCGTTCGGCGAGATGAGGGCGATCTTGTCGAGCTCCTTGGGGTCCAGCTCCCGGTCCTCGATCTTGACGATGTCCTTCCAGCCGACGCGCTTGCTCGGCACATGCATCAGGACGCTGACGGTCGAGTTGACGTCCTCCTTGACGCCCACTATCCTGAGGACCTTGAGCGCCATGCCCACCTGGATGTGGTCTATCACGGTCCCGTTCCTTATCGGTGTGACCTTGAACTCCTTCACTTCGATCCCCCCAGCACGAGCGACAGGAGCGCCATCCTGACCGGCACCCCGTTGAAGGCCTGCTCGAAGTACATCGCGTGCTCCGTCGCGTCGACCTCCGGCGCTATCTCCGTCACCCTCGGGAGAGGGTGCATGATGATCATGTCCCGCTTCACGTCCTTGAGCATCGCCAGGTCGATCCTGAACATGCCCGCGACCTTCTGGTACTCCGCGGGGTCAGGGAACCGCTCCTTCTGGATCCTCGTGACATAGAGCACGTCCGCGTCCTTGATCGCGCCCTCGAGGGACGAGCTCATCTTCGGCTTGGTCCCCATGGCCTCGATGTGCTTGAGATGCTCCTTGGGCATCTGGAGCGTGGGCGGCGCCACGAAGGTCAGCTCCGCGCCGAACTTGGCGAGAGCCTCCGAGAGCGAGTGCACGGTCCTGCCGTACTTCAGGTCGCCGAGCACGACGACGTGGTTCCCCTCGATCTTCTTCTTGGCCTTCTTGATCGTGAACAGGTCCAGCATGGTCTGCGTCGGGTGCTGCCCCGCCCCGTCGCCTGCGTTGAGCACGGGGTTGTTCGCGAAGTGCGCCGCGAGCCTGGCCGCCCCCTCCTGGGGGTGCCGCAGGACGATCGCATCCGAGTAGGCGTCGACCATCCTGATGGTGTCTGCGAGCGTCTCGCCCTTGGCGACCGACGACCCTTTGGGCTCGTCGAACCCGAGCGTCCTGCCGCCCAGGCGCGCCATGGCTGCCTCGAACGACAGGCGCGTCCTCGTGGACGGCTCATAGAACAGGGACCCGAGGATCTTCCCCTCGAGCATCTTGCTGCTCTCCTCCCCCTTCGCGATCGGGACCATCCTCTCGGCTATCTTGAGGACATGCTCGATCTGCTCCCTGGAAAAATCACGGATGGAGACTACATCCATCCCCTGGAAACTTCCTGACATCAGGGACCTAATCGATTGACACCTTATAAGACTTTCAAATGATACGCTGGCGCTTTCATGGCTTCCGACAGCTCGCGCCAGCACTTGATGGCAACAGGGTCGTCGATTGGACCCGATGACGGCCTTCGGAATCGACGAAAAGCGAATATGCCGACCGATCGTCACACGAGGTCGAAGTCTTCGATCGCGCTGCGCATGTTCTCGAACCAATCGTCCGCGCACTTGTGGAGCTTCACCTTCAGCTGGGACGGATGCACCGCTGTATATACGTGGAAATAGCCCCCGCGCTCGATCGTCTTCGTCTCCCTGAACGCGAGGCCGGCTGCGACCAGCTTCTGAAGCGCCCTGTAGACCGTGCTCCGGTCCTTCTTCATGGAAGGGGCGAGGTCATCTGCCTTGAGAGGCCCCTCCTTGACCAGTCGCCTGTAGATGAGCAACTCGAAATCGGAAAGGCCGTAGATGCACTTGACGATGTCCGTGCAGGTCGCCTGTCCCGAGAGGATCTTCTGCGGCTCAACCATGTTGCACGGTAGTGCCATTATTATACTTAACCGTTGCGACACACAGCGAGCCAGACTGTCGGCGGTTCACAACGTGAAAATCTTTATTTACTGCCAAGGCAATCGAGTTTGCACGGTAATGCCAAAACCGCAGGAGAGATGGTTGTGGACAAGGACGCGACATTGGACGCGAAGGGGCTTATGTGCCCGATGCCGATAGTGCAGCTCGCCAAGAAGGTCAAGGTGATGACTTCCGGACAGGTCCTCGAACTCCTTGCCGACGACATCGGGGCAAAGGACGACATCCCCGCATGGTGCAGCAGGACCGGCAACCAGCTCATCCAGATGGAAGAGGACGGCAAACTCATCAGATTCTATATACGCATCAAGTGACGACATGGAGACAACGAGGTGATGGATATGGCAGACAAATTCTGTATGGTCGTGAGCGAGGGCGGTTTCGACAAGGCCATGATGCCGCTGATAATGGGCACGACGGCCGCGAGCATGGGTATGGAAGTGCATGTGTTCTACACGTTCTTCGGGCTGAACCTGCTGAAGAAGGGGAACAGGCCGAAGCTCCCGGGCATGATGAGGTTCTTCACGGGAATGATGGAGAAGAAGATGAAGAAACTGAACATCCCGAGCATCCAGGAGATGATGAAGCAGGCTCGTGAACTCGATGTCAAGTTCTACGCCTGCAGCACATCCATGACCCTGATGGGCATGAAGGAGAGCGACCTGGTCGAAGGGACGAAGATCCTCGGGGCCTCGGCGTTCCTCAACCTGGCGGCTGACTCGAAGACGACCCTGTTCATCGGGTGAGCGGATACCATGAAGACCGCTTTCATCGTGATCAAATCACCGACGGAGCTGGACCCGACGCACATGATCGCGAGGCTCGCCGACAGGGCGGACGCGACCGCGATACTCTTCGAGGACGGCGTCTACCAGGCGCTGGTCGGAAACGCATCGGAGAGGCTCGGCAAGGCCGTGCACGAGGTCCTTGTCTCGAAGGAGGACATAGAGGCCAGAGGGTTCACCCAGGCGGACCTGAAGCTCGGCATGGCCGTCGGATACGACGACATCGTGGACTGCATAATGGAGCGCACCGAGCGCACGGTGACGACCTGAGGTGCTCATATGGCGAAGACAATGACTATAATCTGGAGGTCCGGCTCGATGATGGCGATGGACGTCAACATCGCCGTCAAGCTCGCGCAGGCAGCCAGGGCCAAGGGATACAAGGTCAACATGTTCGGATACGGGGAGGGCGTCACGGCCGTCAAGAAGGGCCAGAACCCGAAGCGCTTCCCGAACGTCGGGAAGGAGCTGGAGCAGGCCGCGAAGGACGGCATAGCCCAGGCCGTGTGCGAGACCTGCTTCGCCGCCAGGGGCTTCGAGCGCGGCGAGGAGATCCCGGGAGTGAAGGTCGGCAGCCTGACGAACGACCTGTTCAGGTTCGTGTCCGAGTCCGACAGGCTCGTGACCATCGCGAGGTGATGATGACATGGCAGGTTCCACACTGGTTCTGATCACAAGACCGCCGTACGGGCTCGAGGAGGCCTTCGCCGGCCTCAGGCTAGCGCTTGCGATGAGCGTGAACGGGATGAAGACCTCGGTCCTCATGGTCGAGGATGGCGTGTACAACGCGGTCGGGGCCCAGAGGGGAGACGCGGTCGGCATGCCGTCGAACATGGACGCCACGAAGGAGCTGTACGATTTCGACGTGCCCGTGTACGTCGTCAAGGAGGACCTCGCGGCGAGGGGCATACCCGAGTCGAAGCTGTTCGAGGGGCTCAAGCCGGTCCCCGTCGCCGAGGCCAGGAAGCTCATGGCCGAGCACGACGTCGTGACGACCTTCTGAAACCCTACCGGGAGACGATCCTCCCATCCGGCCTTTTATACAACCTTGTCCAATCACTTGACGTGCACTTCGAGATCGCAGAGCGGGACGGCCTGGCGAGGATAGGCATCCTCGAGATAGATGGCGTCAAGCACGAGACGCCGGCGGTCGCCTACGTCGACAGCCAGAGGTACCGGGCCCCCGACCACGGACTCAAGGTCAGGACAGGGGAGGGCGACGCCAAGGGACACCTGGCGGTCGACAGCTCCCTGTTCGGGATACTCCAGGGCGTGAGGTCCGACGGGCTGCACCTGGACCCCGGGTCCCGCGGCTCGAGATACGCCCAGCCTGCGCCGGCGGGCGACATGGTCATCTTGGAAGACATCTCCCAGGCCCTCCTCGACTCCGCGAAGTTCGTGGAGCAGATCGTGAGGGTCAAATCAGGGGCCGACCTCGTCAAGCCGGTCTACTGTTCCACAATCGGCCTGCCACACAGGCTCGCGCTGCTCGCGTACTGCGGCATCGACCTGTTCGACTCGGTGCCATTGATCATGGCCGCCGTGAACGGGCTCTACCTGACGACGACTGGAATCCTCCGATACGACAGTGTCAAGGACCTCCCCTGCGCATGCCCCGCCTGCACCTCTGGCATGCGGACGAGGGACGAGCTGCTCAGACACAACTACTCTGTGGCGGAGAGCGAGGCGCGGCACGTGAGGCACGCGATACGGACGGGCACACTGAGAGAGCTCGTAGAGGCCAGGGTCCGCGCGGACCCGTGGCTCGTGCAGGACCTCCGGCTGCTGGACATGCACCACTACGACCTCCAGGAGATGCACGCGCCCATCAAGGGCGCGCCATTCCACGCGGGCTCCAAGGAGTCACTCGCTCGCCCGGACGTGATACGCTGGCAGAGGAGGCTCGAGGAGAGGTACGCCAGGCCGAGGTCGGCGAAGGTCCTGGTGCTCATCCCATGCTCCGCCAAGAAGCCGTACTCCACCTCGCAGTCGCACTTGAGGTTCAGGGAGGCGATCTCAGCGAGCGGGCGCAAGGACCTCGTGCACGAGGTCATCGTCACGTCGCCGCTGGGGCTGGTCCCCCGGGAACTGGAGCTGTTCTACCCTGCGCAGGACTACGACATCCCCGTCACCGGCCACTGGGACAGGGACGAGAAGAAGCTGGCCGAGGAGATGGTCTCATGGCTCGTGTCCAGCCAGAAGTACGACCTGGTGATATCGCATCTCGGGGACGAGAGGGAGCCAGTCAACGCCGTCCTTGGCGACTTCATAGACACATCGCAGGGCGCCCCCGGGGCCAGGGACAGCCTCGGCCGCCTGACGGAGACGCTCAAGGAGCACGTCCCGGAGCCAGGCGGACAGGGATCGTGGGACCGCGACATAGACGACATGCGGTCGCTGTGCAGGTTCCAGTTCGGGCCCGCTGGTGAAGCGATCTGCGAAGGCGCGAGGGTCGCCGGACGATGGCCATACCTCAAGATCGTGCGGGACGGCCTGCAGCTGGGGATGCTCACCGGGGACAGAGGCATGATATCCCTGACCCTGGACGGAGGGAGGACACTCGCCGAGAGCGGAGCCTACACCGTCCAGATCGAGGATTTCAAACCGAAGGGAAACCTGTTCGCCGTAGGGGTGAAGGCGACCAGTCCCGAAATCAGGATCGGGGACGATGTGGCCGTGGCGAACGGTAAGGACCTGAGGGCGGTCGGAGTGGCGCGGATGAGCCCCGCCGAGATGAAGCTGGTTAAGCGCGGCGAGGCAGTCCACATACGGCATGTCGCCCCATGAGCCAGATTGTTTTTCCGAGCACTTTCGGCGACCCCCTCGCATCAGGCTATTAACCTCGATTTCACGTAGAACTCCTTGCGAAAGGTGACAGGAATGATAGAAGTGGATCACTACAGCTGGGAAGAGATGTATGATTTTCTGGGTTGCGACCCGGAGCTCGAACCAGCGCTTGACTATTGACTCCGTCCCAGATAGGTAGGACCGGTTTGCTCCCGCCTGCCTATCACCCTCCCCCTCCAAGCAGGCCGCGCCACACAAGGCGTGAAGGACATCATCCGATGGATCTGCGGCCTAGCGCGGTCATCGAATATACCCTCCATGTGCGCATCTTCTTTGCGCGGATCAGCCCAGTGCGCTCTAGCACCTGGAGATGGTAGGAGAGCTTCGACGACGGGACGCCCGTGAGTTCGCGCAGGAGGCATGGGCATAGATCGGTCCTCGCCAGCGCCCACAGTATCTTGGTCCTCGTGAAGTCTGACAAGGCATGGTTGACCTTTGCCTGTAGCCTCAGCTCGGCGTCCGAAGGGATGCTGGCCAACAGTTTGGAGTACCCGCCCATCTTCGATACGCGCGAGGCGACGTCCGGAGGGACCTCGAGATGCTTCCGCCTTCGACCGCGACACGGCACCTCGATTCTCGTCGATGGCACAACGGATAAATACGCACCTCGCTATTTCAATTTTTGTTGAAATAATGCCCGTGGGAGTAACACCATGGTAATGACACCGTGCTGTCCAGGCAGGAAGACGACGAAGCGGATCCTGGTCGGCGGTCAAGAGGTCGGGATATCGGACCTCGACGGGATCATCGCGGTCGCGCTGTCTTGCTCTGATGCGACTGATGACGATCTGAGGGCCATCCTCATCAGGGAACTCAGAAGGTGCAATTACGTCCCGTCCGAGGCGGAGACGGAATACGAGGAGGCCATCTGGCGTGAGTTCCAGCTCGCTCGCAAACGGGAGACCACTGAGAGGTCCGGACGGCCAGAGGTGATCGTGTACGGGACCGGGTGCGACCGGTGCGACAACATGTCCCGGGCCGTGAATGAAGCGCTCATGGCCGTTGGGATTCGAGCCGATGTGGTCAATGTAACTGACCTCGAGAAGATGGTCGAACGACATATCGAGGAGGCGCCCGCCCTAAGCCTGAACGGACGGGTGGTCGTCTCCGGACGGGTGCCGTCGAAGGAAGAACTCGAGGACATCATCAGACGAACACTTGGAGGCGCACGACATGGCTGAGAAGTACGAAGGGTTCCCGAGAGAGGAGATCCCGTGGTATCCGAAGATCGACCAAGGATTATGCACCGGCTGCGGCACGTGCGTCGAGTTCTGCCACAAGGGCGTGTACGCGAAGGGCGATAAGGTCGAGGTGAAGAACCCGTTCTCATGCGTAGTCGGATGCACTAGCTGCCTCAAGGGATGCCCGGAGCAGGCGATCTCGTTCCCCAGCATGAGAGAGCTCGTCCTCGTGCTCAAGGAGCTCGAGAAGAAGTACGGCAAGAGGGGGAAGGGGACCTGAGACAGGACTCGGCGATGGACGGGGGAGCCTGCCCTCCCGAGGGGGACCCAGCACGAAAATCTTAATAGAGTGGTAAGCGTTCGGCCTATTGGGACAACTGGGATGCACAGCTGGTCCAGGGCGCGGTTCGCCTGGGACCGGATCGAATGACAGTGCCAGGCAGAGGTAGCTAGGATGGGAACACGTGGCCCTGGCCTGAGAGCGTTGGCAAACATGTCCGGAGGTTTCGCGACGAGTGAACCCAGGCGGGGCGTCGGCAGAGCGGCCAGGGTCTTCGTCGTCGACGACGAGGAGTTCATAAGAGACCTCTACAAGGACATGTTCGAGTCGAACGGCCACACGGTCTTCTCGGCCAGAGACGGGGACGAAGCGCTGAAGATTCTCAAGACGATGCAGTGCAAACCAGATGCCATCATAATGGACCACCGGATGCCAGGCAAGGACGGCATCGAGACGACGAGGGAGATAAGGAAGATAGACCCGACTATCCCCGTCATATTCTCGAGCGCAGACGAATCGATCCGCCAGGAGGCCCTCGAGGCCGGGGCCGTGTCCTTCTGGGCGAAACCGTTCCCGATACACCTTCTCATCAACGCGACCGTGGACATCGTGAAGGCGCGGGACAAGTGAGCGCGGGCATCACTCGAGCTTGTACCGGAGTATGGCCCCGACCCCGCCGAGCGACTCCAGCCTTCTGCCGGCCTCGTGCATCGAACTGACGATCATGAACTCGCCCTTGGACGCCTCGACCGAGCTCAGCAGCCGGTCCGCGCCATGCTTCCTGACCAGCGTGTCCACTATCAGCAGTGTCTTGACCGCGCCCGCGTCGCACGCGTGCCTCACGGAAGCGTCGCCGTAGGCGAACATCCCGTCCTTGGCGATCTCGGCGAACAGCTGTTCGACCAGCAGGGTCTCCTTCGCGACCCTCGACTCCTCGAGGACCTTCCCTCCGATGCCTTTCTTCATCAGCTCGGCGACCCCGGCCATCCCAGCCTGCCCTGTGGACTGCAGCGAGAGGTTCTTGGCGGCTTCGGGCAGCTTCTCCCGGATCCTCCTCACGAGCGCCTCCTTCGTGAAGCCGGGCCCGAGCACGATAAGGGGTTCGCCGTGGATCATCAGGGTCAGCTTGGAGACGACCTCGTCCAGGAACTCCGGCTCATTGGGCTTGGAGTCGTACATCTTCCCGCCAGGGTTCCGCGTGATGGTCGCGACCTCCTTGACCCCGTAGTCCCTGACGACCGCGATCACCGCCTCCGTGTCCTCTATCGCCACCAGGAACAGCGACGGCTTGTCGGACGACGCGACGGCCTGCTTGATCCTGTCGAAGTGCTTCGGCATCCACTCGGGCTTGACGACCGTGAGGTCGTCGCCCGGGCCGATCATGAGCGTGTGGTGCTCTCCGACGTCCTGCGGGCCCGATATGATCGTCCCGAGTATGCGGAGCCGGTCCTCCGATTCGTGGAACTCGACCTTGTCCACGCGCAGCCCGAGCCGCATGCGCACCTTCTCGGTCCGCTCGGGCCTGAGCTTGTCGCTCTTGTCCTCTTTCCTGCGAAAAGTGGTGGCGAAGACCAGGTCTCTCGCATCCACAAGGTTGTAGAGATGCCACAGGTCGTCGATGGTGTCCGCTAGGAGCTTGATCTCGTTGTTGTTCGCGTCCTGATGGAGTATCTTCATCCTTTTCGATGCTCAAATGCCCCAGGGCGCATATCAAGCCATCGCGGAAGTCCCACGGTCCCTGCAATCATGTCTGGTCCGAGAAAGTATATATTCCTATCAGGTCATAGCTGACTGACCTGGTCAGAAGGGGAGTTACATGGCGGAGTACCTTGAGATAGAAGAGGTGCTTGACGAGATACGGTCGTTGCCCTCGATTTATGAAGTCACGGTCGTCTCCCGAAGCGGTATGCACATCGCGGGGGACTCGCCAAGGGGCGTGCACCTCGAGACATTCGTCGCCATGTCCGCGATCCTCCTGGGTGCTGCGGAGACCGCAACGGCGGAGATGAAGGACAAGCTGCAGCACGTCGCGATCGAGCTCTCCAGGGGGAAGCTCATCGTCGTAGGTGCCGGGACACGGGCCCTCCTGGTCGTGACCGCCTCGAACGAGGTCCCGACCAGCGATCTGGCGAACCAGGTCAAGCAGTTCGGCGCCAGGATCGCCGAGAAGATCTGATCCTGGCCTCAGAGCCTCTTGAAGCCGCCCCGGGCCCATTCCAGCAGTATCTCAGCGGAGTAGACGATGCCCTCGCTGGCGGTCCTGCTCCTTCCGCCCGCGGACGTCGACCCTTTTGCGATGGCCTCGATGACGTCCCCTTCGCTCTGGGCGCCCTCGACGACCGTGTACGCCCTGCCTATCTCATGCGGCTTGTGCGCGTCGCTCCCGCCGGTCCGCGCCAGCCCTCTCCTCACGGCGACCGCCTCGGCCCTGCGGTTGCTGCTCCGCGGGTTCCCGCCGTTCAGCACTTCGATGCCGTCGAACGCGACGGTGCCCGCGACCTCGAGGCCTACGCCGGACGGGAACCTCCGGGGGTGGGCCGCGACCGCGACCCCGCCGAGCGCGTGTATCCTCTCGACGGTCTCCTCGACGGACAGGCTCCTCGGGACGAGCTCGCCCACCCCGTAGGCCAGCACATGCCCGCACAGCGTCGACACCTCGACCCCGCGGACCACGACCAGCCCGTGCTCCTTGGCCAGCGAATACGCCTCGAGCGAACCCGCGATGGCGTTATGGTCCGATATGCAAAGCCCGTCTAGCCCAGCGGCTCTGCAGCGTTTGAGGACCTCCTTCGGAGGCCCGTTCCCTGCATCCCGCGAGTACGCGGAGTGGATGTGCATGTCGAGTTTCATCGTATCTTCGCACCTGCGTGTATGTCCCTGTCGAACACGACCTTGACGCCGTCCGCATGCATCAGCATGGCCTTGTCCCCGAAGATGAAAGCCGCATAGACCTTTCCGGCCTCGGCCTCGTCGAGCCTGCACGGGACATTCCTGCCCCCGACATCCAATGCAGCGGCGTCCCCGGGCACGACCGCCCCGACGCGCATGTCCAGCTTCTGGAACTCCTTGAAGCTGATGAGCTTCTGACCCGGCTCCATGCCGCTCGCGACCTGCGTCCCTGGCGGCAGGTCCTTCTCAGGCCGGAGCAGCGCCAGCCGGCCGCTCTCCTCCGCCGCGAGGAGCATGCCCTCGGACTTGACGCCCCTGAGCACGGCGGGCTCGAGGTTCGTCACGATGACGAGCGTCTTGCTCTTGAGCTCGTCCGCGGTGTAGTGCTCCTTCAGGCCCGTCACGATCGTGATCTCCCTGCCGACATCGGCCTTGACCAGGTACAGCTTGTCGGCGTTCGGATGGGGCTGGACGTCCAGGACCTTCCCGACCTTGAGGTTGAGCGCCGCGTATTTCTGGAACTCGGATGCGGCCGCGACCTCGACCTTGGCGAACTGTGGGACGGGCTTCTCGAGGGCCGCCCCGGCGGTCATCGGCATCCCGATCCCTGGCCAGCCTTGCTCCTCGACGGTGCCCTCCATCCTGAGCTGGGCCCAGATGCTCTCCGACGAGAACGGCATGAACGGGTTCGCCATGACCGCGAGCGCCTTGACGATGAGCAGGTTCACGTGCAGGACCGTACCGCAGCGCTCCTTGTCCGTGCCCACAAGGGACCAGGGCGCGACCGCGTCGAAGTACTGGTTCCCGAACTGGGCGAGGTCCATGACGCCCTTGAGGGCGCGCCTGAACTCGCACTTCGAGAGCGCGTCGGAGACCTCCTTGTTCGCGTCGGAGATGCGCTGGAGTGCCGCCTTGTCGCGCTCGTCCATCACGCCCAAAGGCGGTATGACGCCGTAGTTCTTGAACGTGAACGACAGCGTCCTGTGGACGAAGTTCCCGTAGGCGGCCACGAGCTCGCTGTTGATCCTCTGGGCGAAGTCCTCCCACGAGAACTCGCTGTCCTTCAGCTCGGGCATGGTCGCCGACAGGTAGTACCTTATGATGTCGGGCCTGAACTTCGTCAGCATGTCCGGGATGTCTATGCTCACGCCCATGCTCTTGGAGAACTTCTGCCCGCCCAGGTTCATGTACTGGTTCGCCGGGACGTCGTAGGGCAGGTTCAGCCCGCCGTACCCCAGGAGCATGGCAGGCCATATGATCGTGTGGAACACTATGTTATCCTTCCCGAGGAAGTAGTAGCTCCTGCAGGACGGGTCGGTCCAGAAGAGCTTCCAGTCTTCTGGCCGGCCCTCGATGTCCGCCCACTCCTTCGTCGCCGAGAGATAGCCTATGACCGCCTCGAACCAGACGTAGATGCGCTTGCTCTCGAAGCCCGGGACCGGGACGGGCACGCCCCAGGCGATGTCCCTGGTGATCGGCCGGTCCACGAGCCCCTCGTTGAGGATGTTGAGCGTGAAGGCCTTCACGTGGGGGCGCCAATGTGTCTGCGCCTCGACGTATCTCTTGAGCTCCTCGGTGAAGTGCGAGAGCTTCAGGAAGTAGTGCTCGGTCTCGGTGAGATTGGGGGTCTCCCCGCAGAGCTGGCACTTCGCGTCTATGAGCTGCTCGGCGTTCAGGTCCTTCCCGCACTGGTCGCACTGGTCCCCGCGGGCGCGGTCGTACTTGCAGTACGGGCAGACGCCCTCGACGTACCTGTCGGGGAGGAACCGCCTGCAGCTTTCGCAGTAGAACTGCGGGGTGCTCTTCTTCTCCAGATGGCCCTGCTCGAGGAGCCTCAGGAAGACCTTGGCCGCGACCTCCTCGTGGTTCTTGGTGTGGGTGCTGGTGTACAGGTCGTAGGATGCGCCCAGGTCCGAGAGCGCCTTCGAATCGATCTCGTGGTACCTGAACGCTATGACCTCCGGTGAGACCTTCTCCTTGTCCGCGCTCACGGTCACCGGGGCGCCGTGCATGTCGGTCCCTGAGACCATCAGGACATCGTTCCCGATCAGGCGGTTGTACCTCGCGAATATATCCGCCGGGAGCACCGAGCCCGTGACATGTCCCAGGTGTATGGGGCCGTTCGCGTAGGGCCACGCGACGCAGATGAGTATCCTTGCCATCTTGACCAGCCGCCCTCAATCGCGGGGGCTGGACTTAAAGCTAGCGCGGTCCGACGACATGGACCGCCTCGACGAACGGCAAATCATATACAGGGGCTCCCGCATTCAGGGACCATGGCCCCGCTGGAGCTTGTCCGGCTGAGGGAGGACCTGGAGGCCTTCCAGGGCGCGCTGATGCTTGAGTTCTACAGCAACTACGCCGGGCTCAAGGACGACATGAGCACGACGGGGATCTACGACAGGTACGCCCACCTGTTCTCGAAGGACACGCTCGCCGCGCTGGCCGATCCGCCGCCCGACGACGACCCTGACGAGGCGCGCAGGAGGCGGTACCTGAGGGCGTTCTGCACGGTCGGCCACCTGGACAGCGCGGTCAAGGAGCTCACGGACAAGGCCAACACATACGAGGCGCGGTCCGTCGTGGAGTTCGACGGGGAGACCATCCCCTACAGGTCCGTGCCGGTCAGGCTGAGGAGCGAGCCGGGCCATGCCCGGCGCGAGCAGCTGTTCCATGCGAAGCTCGGGGTGACCGAGGGGCTGAACGAGGTCCTGCTTGAGCGCATGGGTGGCGCGCACGAGCTCGCCGGGGCCCTGGGGTTCAGGAACTACAGGGACATGTGCTCGACGCTGAAGGGCGTGGACTACGCCGCCCTCGAGGAGCAGATGGAGGACTTCCTCCACAGGACCGGGGGGCTCTACAGGGAGCACATGGACGCCCTCCTGACGGACAGGGCCGGCGTCGGGCTCGAGGACGCGTGGAGCTTCGATGTGCCGTTCGCCCTCAGGGGGGACGACTTCGACCAGTACTTCGCGAAGGACCGGCTCGTGCCGGTGTTCCACGGGACGCTGAATGGCATGGGCATCGAACCTGAACGGTACACGAACATCGAGGTGGACACCGAGGCCCGCCCGAAGAAGGTCCCGAGGGCGTTCTGCGCGCCGATCAGGGTCCCGGGGGACGTCAAGCTGGTCATACTCCCGATGGGCGGATGGAAGGACTACGGGGCGTTCTTCCACGAGGGGGGGCACGCATGGCATTTCGGCAGCACCAACGAGAGCCTCGCCCCCGAATACAGGTACCTCGGCGACAACTCGGTCACCGAGGCGTTCGCGTTCCTGTTCACATACCTGCCGTCGAACCCGGCCTGGCTGAAGAGGTTCGTCGGCATGGAGGACCCTGGAGAGTACACCAGGTTCGCCCTGGTCGACAAGCTGATGTTCCTCCGGCGGTACGCGTCGAAGCTGATCTACGAGACCAAGCTGCACACCGGCACACCAGGACCGGAGTTCCAGCACATCTACAAGAACTGCCTGCAGAAGGGGCTCGGGTTCAAGCACTCGGAGAAGCACTACCTGGAGGACGTCGACGACGGGTTCTACTGCGCAGAGTACCTGAGAGCGTGGATACTGGAGGGGCAGCTCAGGGAGGCGCTCATGGAGAAGTTCGGGGACGAGTGGTTCGCGGACCCGCGGGCGGGGGAGTACCTCCGGGAGCTCTGGTCCTACGGCCAGAAGTACACCGCGGACGAGCTCGTCAAGACGATAGGGTATGTCGAGCTGGACCCGGAGCCGATGATACGCGAGATCGAGCAGGGCCTGGGAGACTCGGGCTGATACTTTTTTAAACGGGACCCACCTTAACCTGGACGATGCGCATAGCCGTACTACTCAAGGACCGCTGCCAGCCGAAGCGGTGCGGCCGCGAGTGCATACACTACTGCCCGCCGGTCAGGACCGGGGTCGAGACCATCGCCATGGGCGATGCGGGCAAGCCGGTCATATCCGAGGAGCTGTGCGTCGGATGCGGGATATGCATCCACAAGTGCCCCTTCGAAGCCATCAAGATCATCGGCCTCCCGAAGGAGCTCGAAGGGGAGATGGTCCACCAGTACGGCAAGAACTCCTTCAGGCTCTACAGGCTGCCCGTGCTAAGAAAAGGGCAGGTCGTCGGCCTGCTCGGACCGAACGGCATCGGCAAGACCACGACGATATCCATACTCTCGGGGCAGGTCGTACCGAACCTGGGCGACTTCGGGCACAAGGCCTCGTGGGACAAGGTGCTGGAGAAGTACGCAGGCACGGAGATGCACGAGTTCTTCTCGCAGCTCGCGGACGGGAAGGTCAGGACCGCGCTCAAGCCACAGTACGTCGACAAGCTCCCGGCAGTCCACAAGGGGACCGTCAAGGAGCTCCTCGCGAAGATCGACCCTGGCCCGCGGCTGGGCGAGGTCGCGGAGCAGCTGACCGTCTCGAACGTGCTCGCCAGGGACATCTCCAAGCTGTCCGGGGGCGAGCTCCAGAGGGTCGCGATCGCGGCGACCCTGCTCCGGGACGCAGACGTCTACTTCTTCGACGAGCCGTCGTCGTACCTGGACATATACCAGCGGCTGAAGATAGCCAAGATAATCCAGGACCTGAGCGAGAAGAGGCAGGTCGTCGTGATCGAGCACGACCTCGCCATCATGGACTTCCTCGCGGACCTGGTGCACATCATGTACGGCTCCGAGGGAGCGTACGGCGTCATGGCGCAGCCGAGGCCGGTCAGGACCGCCATCAACGCGTACCTCGAGGGCTACATCAGGGAGGAGAACATCAGGATCAGGGACACTGCGATCAAGTTCGAGCGCCGGCCGCCCAGGTCGGACTGGCAGTCCGGGACGCTCGTAGGGTTCTCGCGCCTGACGAAGCGCTTCAAGACGTTCCACATGCAGGTCGCCGAGGGGGCCATCAAGAAGGGCGAGGTCGTCGGCGCGGTCGGGCCGAACGCGACCGGCAAGACCACATTCGTGAAGATACTGGCGTCTGAGATCGAACCCACCTCTGGAGATGTGATCGGGGAGGTGGCCGTCAGCTACAAGCCGCAGTACATCAAGCCCGAGTTCGACGGCTCGGTCAGAGAGATGCTCACCGCGAGCATAGGCAAGGACCTCGAGGCGGGGTTCTTCCAGGTGGAGATCGCGACCCCGCTGGCGCTCAAGTACCTGCTGGACAAGGACGTCCAGACGCTATCCGGCGGGGAGCTGCAGCGGGTCGCCATCGCGGAGTGCCTGGGCA
>Ga0315287_10002370_pt1 | contig 17805 bp, 13 predicted proteins | sample YL17G11_0_MG_FD_205037 | JGI IMG/M metagenome (GOLD analysis project Ga0315287, IMG submission 205037) | Sediment microbial communities from Yellowstone Lake, YNP, Wyoming, USA - YL17G11_0 | ecosystem: Environmental > Aquatic > Freshwater > Lake > Sediment | place: USA: Wyoming | collected...
GGCTGCTCTTCTTCGATGGCGTGCTATCCATTTCGCGCTCCCTCTCACTTGGAATTGGCGCTTTATTATACATTACTGGTATACGCGACTGAGGCGGGATGTGAAGTGCAGCAGCGGGCTGTGTTTGTGTTATCCTTTAGCCGGAGGTTGCGGGTTGCGGCTGAGTAACCGGCTGAACAATACTCTGGGGCGGGCTCTGATGCGCCATCTTGCGATTGCGGTTGCGCTGGGCGCCGCCGCGCTGCTTTGCACGTGCGGCGCCGGGGACGCGGATGCGCTGCGTCCGGCGGCCGCGCATGTCGAGTCGCAGCTGAGTCAGTGCGCCGGGCGAGGCCTGGCTGAGCCTGATGCGCAGGCTGCGGACTACGATCCCCGCCAGATCCTGGTCGTGTACCGCGACGGCCTTACGGGCTTTGGCATCTCCACCCCCGGCTCGACCGCCGCCACGATGCCCAATGCCTGCTTGCGCCGCAACGCGGGCTACGAGGCGTTGACGGACGCCATCGCCCGCCGCTTCGGCCTGGCAATCCGCCAGCAGGTGTACATCGGTGGCGTCAATTTGGCCAGCTTCGCCTTGCCACAGGGCGCCGACGGTGCGGCCGTGCTGGCCGCGCTGCGGCGCGAATTCGGCGCGCAGCTGGAAAGCGCGCAGTACGACCCGCTGCACCACGCGCACTACGTGCCCGACGATCCGGACTACGTGGAGGGCCGCGACGGCCTGCAGTGGGGCCACTGGCAGGTCAACTGCGGGCCGGCCTGGGACGTGACGCTGGGCGATCCGCAGGTGCTGATCGCCGTGGTCGACACCGGCGTGAATATCGCCCACGAGGAGCTGGCGCAGACGGTCATCGATCCCGCGGCGGAGTTCCCCGGCGAGGCGCTGGACGTGCTGAACGGCGACAACACGGTGGATGACGAGCAGGGCCACGGCACGATCATCGCCGGCCTGATTGCCGCCCAGGGCGACAACGCGCGCACGATCATCGGCGCGGCGCCGCACTGCCGCGTGCTGCCGGTGAAGATGGCGCAGGACCTGACGGCCAGCACGGCCAACGTCATCGCGGGCTGCATGCTGGCCCAGCAGCTCGGCGCGCGGGTGGTCAACCTCAGCTTCGGCACGACGGTCTACGTGCAGGTTGAAGGCGAGATGGTGGACTACCTGAACGATCACGGGGTGCTGCTGGTGTGCTCGGCGGGCAATGACAATACGGCGGTCTCGGAGTATCCCGGCGCTTACGGCCGCGCGCTGAGCGTGGGCTCAACCAACCGCGTCGACCGCCGCTCCACGTTCTCCAACTACGCCGACACGGTCGACATCGCCGCACCCGGCGAGGACCTGAAGAGCTGCGGCCACCTGGCCACGGATGGCTACGTCTTCTGGGCCTGGGGCACCAGCTTCTCGGCGCCGCTGGTGGCGGCCGCCGGCGGGCTGCTGTGGAGCTTCCGTCCGCAGCTCACCTTCGATGAGGTGCGCAGCGCGCTCGTCACTAGCGGCGCGCCGACGCAGGGCTTCGGCGTTGTCAAGCCGGTCAAGCGGCTCGAGATCCGGGCCGCGTTGCAGTCCATCTTGCTGCAGATCGTGCCCGTGGCAGATGGAATCACGCTGGACCCGCCGCAGGCCGTCGGCGCGGTGGTTGAGCATGGCACGCTGACCGCCAGCCTGGTCAACCCGCGGGACGTGAGCCAGGCGCGCTACACGCTCGACTTCGCGCCACTGGGCGTGGCAGACGCCTATGACATCGAGCATACGGGCAGCGGGGCCGACTGTGCGGCGAGTTTCGAGCTGCCGCCGGACTTGCCGAATCAGACCGCCGAATTGCGCGTAGAGCTGCAGGGCATCGTGGGCCAGGCCGGCGCGCCGCTGAGCATCCCGGTGGTGCTGTACAACGCGCGCGGCGACGCCAACTGCGACGGACTGATCGACGCGGCGGACGTGCCGGCGATCGCCGCGGCGCTGGGCACTGCGGCTGGCGAGCCCGCCTACAGCATCTTCGCTGACACCGACCTGGACGGCGCGGTGACCGAGGCGGACATCTCCGCGATTGGCTACTTCTGGCGGCCCGCGACGTAGGGCAGGCGCTGGAGCTGCAGCGCTAGCGCGGCGCGCCGATGCGATAGAGCAGGTTCTGCTCAGTCACGACGTAGGCCACGCCGTTACCCAGCGCCACGCTGTTGAAGTAGTAGGTGTCCGTGTCGCCCAGCTTGCGCGAGTGCGTGATCGACGAGTTGCGCGGTGTACGGGCGTCGAAATGCACGCGGAAGACGCGGCCTCGCACGTCGGCGAAGTACAGGTTGTCATCACCATCGACCGCGGGCTTGCAGAACAGCCGCGCCGTCTCCAGTTGCAGGTTCAGCACCTCAGTCAGCTCGCCGGGCTCGAACTCGTGGGAGTGGGTGAACGCCTTGAGGTGCGCGTAACTCGGTGGCATCTCATTAGGCGGCACGAGCTGGAACACGTGCTCGTAGTCGGTGGTGCAGGCCGGGCTGGACGTCGCGATCTCGCCCAGCGGGGCGGACGCCAGCAAGGTGCCATTCCCGGCGTCCAGGAACTTCAGGTTGCTGGTTTCGGGATAGATGAAGAAGCCGACAGGCAGCGACAGCCCGCCGTAGAGGTTTGCCGGCCCACCGAAGTCCTGATACTGGTTGTACAGCTCTCCGGTCGACGAACTCAGACTGACCCAGTGCGTCAGCATGTCCATGCCAATGCCGCTGAACCACACCGGCAGCTCGACATCGTTGTTCGAGCCCCACACCGGATCGGCGTAGAACTCGATGCTCGGGTTGAAGTCGTGGTTCCAGGCTTCGCCGCCCAGTCGGTCGACGGCATAGAGGATGCGGTTGCTTGCGCCGGCTGCCAGCAGCGCGCCGTTGGCGGTGAAGTTCAGCGAAGGGTAGGGTTTCGCATTATCGTCCGCCAGGTCGCTAAGGCTGAACTTCCAGCCGAAGCTGCCGTTGCGGCGCACGCAGAACAGGTAGCCCGTGCGCGTCAGCTCGTCGGCCAGCGGCACGGCGACGAAGTACACAGCGCCGAGGTAGTCGATGCACGGCGCGTGAGGCGGGCAGACGTAGGTGACGTCCGCATCGCCATGGTCCGCGGCGTCGAACGTCCAGCGCTCGGATGCCAGGTCAGCCGTGAAGCAGTGCAGCTTCCCGTCACGGCTCAGCGCGTAGACCGAGCCATCCTCGCCGATGATGGGCGAAGTGCGGTTGGCGCCCCGTGTCGCATCGTCGCTCAGGCTGGCCGAGACAACGGTGTCCAGGGCAGCCGGGCCCAGCAGCTCCGTGTTGCCGCGGCCGTCCTCGCGGTTGCCCAGGCGCGGCCAGGTCCCCTCTGCCATGTACACTTCGGCCGGCGGGCCGGGGTAGGGCGAGCAGGAGACGATCCCGCCGTAGGCGCTTTCCACACTTTCGCTGCTGCTGAAGGCTTTGAGCGCGAAGAAGTACTCCGTGCCGTACACCAGATCGGTGACCTCGGCGTAAGTACCCGTTGCCGGCACAGTGACAGCGAGCGTGGCAGCTGCCATGTCGCTGTTCTCGGACTGGTAGACGCGGATCTCGCTGGCACGGGCGTCGGGGTAAGGATCCCACGTCAGGCTGGCCGTGCTGCTGGCGGGCAGCGCCGCGAGCCCCGTCGGCGCCGGCAGCGACGGCGCCTCCTCGACGGTGACGATACCGCGGTTGAACTCCATCGTTGATCCGCTGAGGCAGACGACGAAGAAGAAGCTGCCGCCTGGGCTGACATAGTCCTGCCAGTTGAAAAGCGGCATGTCGAGATTGCCGGTCTGCGGCAGCAGGATGAACTGCCACCGCTGCTGCGAGTAGTCTGCCAGCGCCAGCCAGTACTCGCCGGTCAGCCCGCTGACTTCCGTGCGCAGCGTCGTCGGGTAGTACTGCGCGGAGACGTCGGTCAGCTCGTAGATCGCCCAGCCCAGCTGCCCGCCGGCGGGCGCAATCAGCAGGCCGTCGGCCTGCGGCTGCGCATCGGGTGACGCATCGAAGGGGCTCTGCCCCGGCAGGATAACCTCGGCTGGAGTTGCGCCGGTACGCAAGGGGCGGTCTGGTGGATGCGGCCCACTTAGCTCCGCAGTTTCAGGCAGTGGCGGCAGGCTGCGCGGGGTAATGTCAGGCGCCGCACTGCGGGAACTGCAGCCCGCGAGCAGGCTTGCCAGCAGCAAAGCAAATAGCAGTCTAAGCATCCCAGCCTCCCGGCTGACAATGGGTGCGTAACCAGCCTGCTAATTATACTGGCGCTTCAATGGCAGCTAAGCCTGCCGGTCGGCAGGCTTGACCGCCGAGCAGGCTGGCCAAGGCTGCTCGGTAGCCAAATCTAGGCTTTACGTATAGTTAAACCAGTAAATATCTACAATACCGATATTCGCGTTAGACTTTATTGCTTTCGGAGGCCCGCTGCGAGGCAGCCTCTGGCTCACTGTCTTCGGCTCACAAAACCCGGGAGACTGCTAATGCTTTCATCGAAGGTCGGCTTTTGGCTGGTTGCAGCCGCCGCACTGCTGTGCGTGGCATGCAACCCAGGTGGTACGACGGGCGAGCTGTTCTCGCCCAGCAGCGGTGTGGCGCAAGCCCCGGACAACGCGGCACTTCCCGGCTACGGCTCAGCCGTTGTGCCATGGGAAGACATCGCGGCGCCGGGCTCGCTGCTGGTCGCCGTGCGTGTCGCGCCGCAGCCTGAGCTGGTGGCGGGCGACGGCAAGATGACGGCCTCGCTGTCGAGCATTCCCTTCATTGCTCCGCCGGCCAAGACAGCGGGCACCCGCAGCGTGTCCGACGCCGCGCCGGCAGCCGGCTACTACTACTCGGAGAATGTCGGCGAGTCGGTGATCAGCGCGGACGTCGAGGGTGGCGCGGTGACCTTTGACGCCACCAAGGCCACGGCGCTGGCCTGCTTCGAGCTGGCCAAGCCTCAGCCGCAGAGTACCTCCGGCGCCTGGACGGTCGGCCTGGCCTGGTACAGCCTGCCCGCGGAGATGGACGGCTACTGCGTCGGTATCGGCGATGCGGCGCGGGCGGCGGACGGCTCGGGCGCGTGGCACTGGTACGCCGGGCCCGACGATGGCGTGCTGAGCTTCGATCCCACGGCGTGGCCGGGGGGAGCACCCGCCGGCGACAGCGTGCTCGTCTGCGTGGCTCTGGAACCCGGCGCGAAGGGCCAGGCGGCGGACTTCTGGAAGCTGCGCGGCGGCGTGCCTGAGGTGCGCGGCACGGGTCTCCTGCCCAACGATCCGGTGCCAGCTCCCACGGCGCCCAGGCTGGCGTCAAAGACGGCCAGCAGCCTGCCTGCCAGCTTCGATCTGACGCCCTACGCAGCGCCGATCAACGACCAGGGGCAGATGGGCAGCTGTACGGCATTCGGCGTGGCAGATGCGGCATACAACATCATGCTCAACCAGCTGTACGGCAATCTGGGCTGGGATCCGACGCAGGATGCTACGCGCGTCAGCCCGATGTACAGCTACGTGCGCAGCGGCATTACGCCGATCGGCAATTGGAGTCCGCCCTGCGGCGTGTCCGTCGGCCGCTACATGAGCCAGGCGTTCGAGGAGTTGAAGCAGGTCGGCAGCTGCAATGAACTAACCGTGCCGTACTACGCCACGGAGAACTGCTCGACGACTTTCCCGGACGAAGCGGCCACGCAGGCGCAGCTGCTGCGCATCGACAACTGGTACAACATCGGTGGCACGGGCACGCAGATGGTGGACTACATCAAGCAGTACCTGGCGAACCTGCAGACGCCCGTGGTGATCGCGATGTACGGCCTGGAGAGCGGCTTCCTGTACTACAGCGGCGGCGTCTACCACTACGGGGGCAGCCAGGGCTACGCTGGTGGGCACAGCATGTGCATCGTCGGCTATGACGACACCCTGCAGGCCTTCAACGTCCGCAACAGCTGGGGCGGAGGCTGGGGCAACGCTGGCTACTGGTGGTGCGGCTACGACGCCGTGCAGGCGCTGACGGACGAGGGCGGGCGGTTCTCCGCCTACTTCATGACGGCCACCTATAACCAGGATGCGGCGGTGTACTTCTTCGACGCCGCGCCGGAGTACGACGAGAGCGAGCCGAATAACACGAAGGAGCAGGCCAATGCGCTGCCGGTCTTTGACTTCGGCGACTACACCGGCAGCCTGGCCAGCGACAGTGTGGACTGGTACAGCTTCAGCTATGAGGCGACGTACACCACGGAGTTCACGGTGAATTTCAACCAGGCCACGCTGCTTCCTCTGATGGAGCTGTATTCCGCCGATGGCACGCTGGTCGCGCAATCCAGCGGCAGCGGTGGCACGCTGACAGTCGGCGGCGTGTGGGGCCAAAGCGGCGTCGGCAGGCTGAAAATGATCCGCGTCAGCGGCAGCGGGGATTACGTGCTCAGTGGCGTGAAGCGGCGTCCGCCCGCCAGCCCAACCGGTGTGGCAGCTACCGATGGCAGCGCTGCCAGCTCAGTGACCGTCAGCTGGAACACCAGCACGGGTGCCAGCACGTACTACATCCAGCGCGCGCCGGCCCAGGCGGGGCCTTTCAACCAGATCGGCTCGACGTTCGCCATGCGCTACGTGGATAACAGCGCCGCGCCGTGGACGCAGTACTGGTACCGTGTCGTGGCGGCCAGCGATGAGGGCTCGAGCCTGCCCAGCACGCCCGACAGCGGCTATCGTGGCGCCGTGGCGCCGGCGGATGTCAGCGCCAGCAACGGAACGTACAGCGACCGCGTGGAACTGAGCTGGGCAGCGGTGGACGGAGCAACCAAGTATTTAGTGCGGCGCGGAATCAGCCAGCAGGGACCGTTCGAGGTGCTCGGCGAAGCCACCTCATTGGCTCTTGTCGACCAGCATGTTGCCGTGAACTCGATTTACTACTACACGGTAGCTGCGTTGAACAACCAGCTCGAAGGCGCGGAGAGCGCGCCGGTCAGCGGGCGCGCGGCCAAGAACTTCCAGGAAGCACTCGCCGCGCAGAACGCCGGCAACCAGCTGGCACCGCAGGATGGCACCCCCGGCGATCCGGGCCCCATCAACGTCCAGCCAGCTGCTGACCGCCGGATCCGTACGCAATAGACGCTCGTAAAATGCCGGTGTGCAATAGCAGGTTCGTGCCTGCACAGGCTAGAATTTGCGCATGGCCAAGCACGGGAAGGACAAGGATGCGCGCCCGCTGCGCATCAAGGACATCGACCTGACGCAGCGCATCGATCCTGCCGACTACAAGGTGCGCCTGCTCGAACTGCAGACTGCGCTGGTGACAATGCAGCGCCACATCGTTGAGCACAAGCACCAGGTGGTGCTGGTGTTCGAAGGCATGGACGCGGCGGGCAAGGGCGGCGTGATCACGCGCCTGACCAAGTTCCTCGACCCGCGCGGCTATGAGGTGCATCCGATCGGCGCGCCTAACAACCAGGAGCAGTCGCACCACTGGCTGCGCCGCTTCTGGGTCCGGCTGCCCAGCCGCGGGCGCATCGCCATCTTCGACCGCAGCTGGTACGGCCGCATGCTGGTGGAGCCGATCGAGGGCTTCTGCACCCATGAGCAGTACAAGCTCGCGGCGAAGACGATCCGCGAGTTCGAGGCCCAGCTGGCGGAGGAAGGCGCGCGCATCGCCAAGTTCTGGATCCACGTCGATGAGGAGGAGCAGCTGAAACGCTTCACTGCCCGGCAGGAAGATCCGCTGAAGGGCTGGAAGCTCACCAAGGAAGACTGGCGCAACCGCGAGCAATACGGCCAGTACTGCCATTACGCGGACAAGATGTTCGACGCTACGGATGCCCCGCATGCCCCGTGGTACCTGATCGCCGGCGACGACAAGCGCCACGCGCGCATCGACGTGGCCAGAAGGGTCACGGAAACGCTGCAGGACTTCTGTTAGCCTGGCCGCCCCGCGCAGAAGTGTAGGTGCCGCTTGAGTTGGCACGGGTATAATCCCTTGATGAAACGGTCGGCCGTGGTGCTGGTGCAGCTTGCAGCCCTGCTGTGCTTAGCCTCCTGCGGCGGCCAGCGGCCAGCCGTGCAGGAATCTGCTGGGCAAGCCGCAGCACAGCGTCCAGCCCTGCCAGCCTTCCCGCCGGCGGATGCCCCCGCGCCTGCCGCGCGCCAGGCCAGCGCTGACAGCCTGGTACTGGACGGCTCGGTCTACGCCGAATTATCTCCTGGAAGCGACAGCTACGTCGCCCCGGCTGATGCAGCCGCGCTGGCGCTGGTCCCGGCCGGCGGCGAGAGCCTGGCCTGGGCGCGCTACGCCGTTAGCGGGATCACGATGGGCAAGCCCATCACTGCGAGCGTAGACTTGAGTGAAGCTAAAGCTACGCCGGGCGGCGTGGCGCTGCCACTGCGCTGCTGGATCGCCGTGGCGGACTACACGCAGGCGTACTGGGAGTGGCACGGGCCCTACACCGAGGCGGGCGCGGCGGACATCACGCTCAACGCGCCGGCGGACGGCGAGACGCCGGCCCGCGCCGACCGCTACGTCAGCGCCGCGGGCACACTGCAGCTGCTGGTGCTGACCGACGCCGCGGAGGTGGCGCCTGGCCCCGGCAACCTGAACGGCCTGTGCGCCGCGCGGATCGCCAGCGTGACCGTCATCACTTCGCTCACCTATCAGGCCAACAAGCCGCATTACGCCTACATCGAGTCGCTCTCCATCGGCAGCGACGCCAAGACCGCGGCGGCGCTGAAGGCTGGCAGCTCGCTTCAGCCCAGCCAGTTCATCTACCTCGACTGGACGCACGTCCAGTCGCTGGGCCCGCTGGACCTGGTCAACACGGCATCGGGGTACCTTGTCTACCGCCAGGGGCCGGCCGATCTGGAGCCGCTGCAGATCGGCAGCGTGGTGCAGCCGGCGTTCACCGACCCGCTGGATCGCGCGGGAGGGACCGACGAGCCTGTGGCGGGTGTGCAGTACTACTACTTCCTGCGTGCCCAGAACACTGCCGGCCAGACGCCGCTGGCGCGCTCAGCGCCCGTAGTAATCCCGATGCTGCCGCCGGACACAGTCGGCGCCACCCTTGACGATCCCAGCGGCTTCCAGCGGGTGAACTGGAGTGAGGCCGATGGTGCGCAGGCCTACGAGGTGTGGCGCGCGGATACCCTCGACAGTGCGCAGGCCGTGCAGCTTGCGCGCGTGGGCGCGTTCCCGCTGACCTACCTCGACAACCTGGCTGTTCCGGCCCGCGTCTACTGGTACTTTGTCAAGTCCGAGGGCCTGGGCGATGGCAACGCGGGCAACGGGCTGGAGCCTGGTGCACTGTCTGGTTTCAGCCTGGGCGCGCAGGGGCTGCGGGGCGCGGAGATCACGGTGCAGTGCACGACCGGCGGCGTGTCCGGCCAGGGCACGTTAAGCCTGCCCTACGAACTGCTGGCCGGCAACAGCTACCAGTTCGCGGCCTACGATCAGCTGGGCACGGAGCTCACGGCTGATGCGACGTGGGCTGTCGAGCCGCCCGAGCGGGGGTCGTTCTCGGCGACGACGCCGGGACTGCTGGAATACGTCGCCGCTGGACCGGCCGGGTTCAGGATCGTCGTCACCTACAGCGTGCTGGTATATACCTGGAGCGGCTTCGCCGAGTGCGAGGTGTGGTAGCGGCCATGGACATCTCCGTTCCGGTGGCCGGCGCTCCCCTATAATGCCCGACGTGCTGGAGCAGTACGTGCGCGAGGCGCTCAGCCGCAGCGGGCTGACGCCCAGCCGCGCGCGCGGCCAGCACTTCCTCATCGACGACGGCGTGCTGGCCACGGTAATCCGCGCGGCGGAGCTGGATGGCAGCGAGATCGTGCTGGAGATCGGGCCGGGCCTGGGTACGCTGACGCGCTCACTCGCCGCGCGCTGCTTCCGCCTGCACGCCTATGAGCTGGACGCGACGCTGATCCGCTACCTGCAGGGCTGGGTGCTGCCCGAGACGCGCAATGTCGTGCTGCACGACAGCGCGTTCCACGTCTACGCGCTGGAAAAGCTGATCGCCGAGGCGCGCGAGGCCGGCCGGCCGCTGAAGGTCGTCACCAACCTGCCGTACCAGATCAGCGCGGCGTTCCTGCACGGCATCGTCGAGCACTACGCGGACGTGGCGCTGACCGTGGTGATGTTGCAGCGCGAGGTGGCGCAACGCGTCACGGCGCACGCCAGCGAGCCGAACTTCAGCAGTTTCAGCCTGTACATCCAGACGTTCCTGGAGACGCGCTGGGTCTGCGACGTGCCGGCCGACGCGTTCCTGCCGGAGCCCCGGGTGGAAAGCGCCGTGATCCGCTTAAGCCCGCTGCCGCCCGAGCGCCAGCCTCAGCCGCGCGACCGCGAGCTGTACTTCAAGCTGGTCGAGGGTGCGTTCCGCAAGCGCCGCAAGCAGCTGGCCAACGCGATCCAGGCGGCCATGCCACACCTGCCGATGGAGCGCATCCGCGAGGCGCTGGCCACGGCGGGATTGGCGCTCAACGTGCGTGCACAGGACGTGGAGATGGCGGCTTGGGTGCGCCTGGCGGACGCGCTGGCAACCGGACCGGCGGATGTGCAGGGGCAGGACTAGAGCCGGCCGAGCAGGCGCAGGCCGCGGGCGTACTTGCTCTGCTTGGCCTCGCGGCCACCGAGCTTGGCCAGCACCCAGTCCGACGCCTTCAGCACCAGCTCCTCGCTCACGCCGTGGCTTTCGATTTCGCAGACATACTCCACCGGCCCGCCGTCGTCCTTGTCGGGCAGGGTGTAGGTACACTGGTCGATGCTCAGGCTGATACGCTCGCCCTTCTCGCCCAGGTAGGACTCGTTGGCCAGCTCGCGGATGTGCAGCGCGGTGGCCAGCTTCTGCCGTGACAGCCCGCCGGCCAGCGCGTTGAGCATCGACTGCACCTTGTCGTAGTCGGGCTCGGCGAGCTTGATCTTGTGCTCGGCGCGGATGAACAGGCGGTCGTGCTGGCGCAGCGGGTACTTGTAGGTCAGGCGGATCTCGTTGCCGGCGTAAACGTTGTCCAGCTTCTGGCGCACGCGCAGCGAATGCTCCTGCGCCAGCAGCGCGTAGTCATCGGTGTCCAGCATGCGATCGAAGGTCGACGTCATGCCGCGGTTGTGCAGCGGCAGCTTGAGCAGCTTGGCCAGCCCCTGTTCCAACTGCGGCACTTCGGGCGCCTGCGGCAAAATGATTTCAACTTCGAGCTCTTCCACTAACGGACCTCCTGGTTGCGCGCTGGATTATAGCAAAGCGGGAACATCGGCCCGCGGCTTGCGTCTTCCAATATACGCCGCGCATTCGGTACCATATCCTAACCTCGAAGGATGAAGAAGCGATAAAGATGAGCAGTGCAGCGCGCCTGATTCGGGCAGAATTCACCACAGCGCTCCTTGGTTTGTGCCTGCTGGCTGCAGCGCCAACCGCGCAGCTGGCGCTGGCCGGCGTCGACCGCCCGCACTGCGACGTCTGTGGCCGCTACACCGACAAGAGCCCCTGCCGGATCAAGGCCACGGAGCGCATCGGCAAGCACGGGCTGGATATCGACGTCTGCAGCCTGTTCTGCTATGCCGAGCGCCTCGAGGACGTCAAGGGTGAGATCACGTCCACGCAGGTGCTGGACTTTACGACGCTCGACGACGATGCGCCGGTGATGCTTAAAGCCAGCACTGCCACGTACCTGTACGGCACGTCAGGCGATGAGGAAGCAACCGCCAAGCCGTTCATCCTCGCCTTTGGCAGCAAGAAGGCTGCAGAGTCGGCGCGCAAGACCACCGGTGGCGAGCTGCTGAGCTGGGACGACGTGCTGGCCAAGTGCCAGAAGCTGGCCGCGGAATACGAGCCGCCCAAGCCGGAAGACGGTTATACGCCGCTGAAGAAGCGCGGCCGCAATCCCCGCTAGTACAGGTGCACCGTGGCGCGCTCGCCGTCGCTGTAACGCCGTCCACCTTCCAGCACCAGCAGCGCCTGGCCACGGATGTAGTCCAGCCAGGGATCGTGCTGGCGGCCGGAGTAGCGCGTGGTGTAGATGCCGCGGTCACGGTCCAGCCCAAAGCGGATGGGGGCGACCATCGTGCGGTCGACCTCCAGCCGCGAGCCGTGCTCCAGCTCCAGTTCCAGCGTGGAGTTGTAGAGGTGCGGGATCAGGTACTTGTGCGCCAGCGGCCGCACCATCAGCACCAGCCCGCTGAGCACGTCGGGCAGCGAGCCGGGCAGCGCGAACACCGGACGCTCGCCCACGCGGCCGCAGGACAGGTTGCCGCCGGGGGCGAGGTCCATCCCGCTGACCGCCACCTCTCCCGCGCTGCTGATCACGTCCAGCGCCAGGCAGCGCGGGCCGCTGTGCGAGCCGCCGACCAGCACGAGGATGTCCACCTGGCTGACCCAGCGCTGCACGAGACGCAACAGCTCGCGGAAGCGCAGTGGCGCATAGCCCAGGGGCAGGGCGGCGACGCGCGCGGCGCGCATCAGCTGGACGGAGAGCGTCAGCAGCGGGCAGGGGCCCTCGCCGGCCTTCTCGGGCGGGCGGCCCGCCTCGGGGAACGGCAGGCCGAGGCTGGCTACGCCGACTACCGGCCGCCGGTAGACTTCGACCTCTTCCACGCCCAGCGCTTCGAGCAGCGCCACGTCCGGCGGGCGCAGCACGGTCTTCTCGGGCACCAGCACCTCGCGGTTGCGCGCCCAGGCGCCGATCGGCACCATGGTGTGCGTCGGCCGCATCGATAAGCGCTTGAGCTGCACTGTGCCGCTGAGGTGGCGGTTCGGCATATCCCAGTCCCGCGCCGGTTCGGCCACGGGCAGCTGGTCGTCCTCGCCCTCTTCGTCACCCGCTGCCTTGCCGCCCGGCGCTTGCGGGACGGCAGGGCCAGCGGCAGCACTGCCGGCAGCAGTCACCGGCTGCTCAACCCAGGCGAAGGGGTAGAGCACTTCCGCGCCGCGCGGCACCTCGCCGCCCACCGGCACGGCGATCGCCTGGCCAAGCCCCAGCGCGTCCTCGCGGCGGCTGGTCGCGGGAAACGGCCTGATTTCCAGCAGCACTGCCGGCTGGTTGTCCAGCGTGGGCGCGGCCTGATCGCCCACCGGCTCCTCTGTATCAGCCCCCTCGGCGCCGCTATCTTCGCTCTGCTGCTCATCATCGGCAGCCAACGGTGCATCGGCTGGTTGCGCCTGCTCTGCTGCCGGCGGAAATGGTGTCTGGTCCTCAGCAACCAGCAACTCGGGCGGCGCTGCGTCAGACTCCTGCTCGGCAGGCGGCTCCACGGGCGGCTCGGATTCTGGCTCCGCGGCAGGCGGCTCCACGGGCGGCTCGGATTCTGGCTCCGCGGCAGGCGGCTCGGGCTCTGCGACAGGAGGGGCATCGTCGATGCTCAGCGGCTGCACGTCGATAGCCAGCACGGCCAGACCGTCGGTCAGCGCGAAGGGGCGCGAGGGCTGGCTGCCCTTGGCAGTCACCGCGCGCGCGAGTCGGTGCCCGGAGGCGCGCGCCACCGGGATCTCCAGCGTCACCGCTGGGTAGCTCAGGCCCATCACGCGTTCCAGCGCCGCCTCAAGCTTGGGGAGTTCAGCCATGGATGCATTCTAGCAGTCGCGGGGCGGCTGGCGGCGGCTGGGCGGCGGAGCGGCACTACAATAGCGCGATGGAGCAGTCGCCAAGCAAGCCTGCCAAGCGCGCCGAGCTGAGCGTGAGCGAGGTCACGCGCCTGGTCAAGGCGCTGGTGGAAAGCGAGCCCGGTCTTTCCGCCATCTGGGTGCGCGGCGAGGTGAGCAACGTGCGGCTGGCCGGCAGCGGGCACCTGTACTTCACACTGAAGGACGCGGGTGCGCAGCTGCGCGTCGCCTACTTCGGCTTCGGCCGCGGCAAACGCAAGCCTCCCGCCGACGGCGAGGCGCTGCTGGTGCACGGCGACGTGCGCGTCTATGAGCGCGCCGGCGAGTACCAGCTGGTGGCCGACGACCTGATCCGCGCCGGCGTCGGCGACCTGGCGGCGCAGTTCGAGGCGCTCAAGCGCAAGCTGGACGAGGAGGGGCTGTTCGAGGCGGCGCGCAAGGTCGCCCTGCCCGCCGTGCCGCGCCACATCGCCGTGGTGACCAGCCTGACCACCGCGGCGCTGCAGGACGTGCTCAACGTGCTGGCGCGGCGCGCGCCCTACGCCGAGGTCGCGGTGTTCCACGCCAGCGTGCAGGGCGAAGGCGCGCCGGCCGAGATCATCGAAGCGCTGAAGGCGGCGGACATCTGCGCAGGCGTGGAGCTGATCCTGCTGGTGCGCGGCGGGGGCAGCTTGGAAGACCTGTGGTGCTTCAACGACGAGGCGCTGGCGCGGGCGCTGGCCGAGATCCGCCGGCCGGTGATCAGCGGCGTGGGCCACGAGATCGACTTCACCATTGCTGACTTCGTCGCCGACCAACGCGCGCCGACGCCCTCCGCCGCTGCCGAGATGGCCGCGCCGGACGCCGCCGACCTGCGTAGCGGCGTGGAGCAGCTCAGACAGCGCCTGCTGCGCGGCACGCTACAGGCCATGCAGACTGCCGAGGCTGGGCTGGAGCGGCTGTTCGACAGGCGCCTGATCCGCGACGTGGTCGGCCAGGTCGAAGGGCTGGCGCAGGACGCAGACGATCACGCCGGCCGGCTGTCCACAGCCGCCGCCGCGGCGGTGCAGCTGGGCGCTGTGAGAGCATACGAGACACAGCTGGCCACACTGGCGCTGCCCCTGCAGCGCGCGCTGGACGATGCGCAGTACCGCCTGCCGCAGCGGCGCGAGGGCCTGCTGCGCGCACTGCGCCTGCGCCTGGACGAGCTGGCGGCGCGGCTGAAGGCCCAAGCGGCGGAGCTGAACGCCTGCGACCCGCGCGCGCCAAAGAAACTCGGTTTCGCCCTGGTGTGGGCCGAGAGCGGCGCGCTCGTGCGCAGCCCGGAGCAGGTCAGAGCGGGTGAACGCCTGCGCGTGGAAGTCCGCGACGGCGAGTTTCCCGCCATACGCGAGGATTAGCTGCGACGGCAATAGGGGCTAAAGCGGACTACACCAGCTCGGTCGGCTTTTGCTTGGCCAGCTCGGCGACGCGCTTGCGGTTGAGCGCCTTTTCCAGCGCCACGCGCGCGCGCTCCACGTCGACGTCGGCGAAGTGCGCGGCCAGCCTCTCGCGGGCGCGTGTCTCGGCCTTGGTGGCGCGGATCACGTCGATGTTCTCCGCCAGCTCCGCCGTCTCCGCCAGCACGATCACGCCTTCGTGGGTGATTTCGACGAAGCCGCCGGCCACGGCGAGCACGGTGATCACGTGCTCCTCGGGCGTCTTGATCTGCACCGAGCCGATGCCCATGCCGGCGATCAGCGGCATATGCCCCGCCCACACGCCGAAGTAGCCGTCAACACCCGGGATCACCACGCTCGTGGCGCGGCCGTTCCAGACCTCCCCGTCAGGGGTGACGACGCGCATATTGAACTCGGTCTGTGGCATGCCTGCTCCAGTCTACGCGTTCTCAGCGGCGATACGCTTGGCCTTCTCCAGCACCTCGTCGATCCCGCCGACCATGTAGAACGCCTGCTCTGGCAGGTCGTCGTGCTTGCCGTCCAGCACCTCGCCGAAGCTGCGCACCGTCTCCGCCAGCGGTACGTACTTGCCGGGCTGGTTGGTGAACGTCTCGGCGACGAAGAACGGCTGGGAGAGGAAGCGCTGGATGCGCCGCGCGCGGTTGACGACGATCTTGTCCTCGTCGGAGAGCTCCTCCATGCCGAGGATGGCGATGATGTCCTGCAGGTCCTTGTAGCGCTGCAGCACCTGCTGCACGCCGCGGGCCACACGGTAGTGCTCGGGCCCGACGACCAGCGGGTCCATGATGCGGCTGGTGGAGGCCAGCGGGTCGACCGCCGGGTAGATGCCGAGCTCGGTGAGCCGGCGCTCCAGGTTGGTCGTCGCGTCGAGGTGGGTGAAGGTGTTGGCCGGCGCGGGATCGGTGTAGTCGTCCGCCGGGACGTAGATCGCCTGGATCGAGGTGATCGAGCCCGCCTTGGTGGAGGTGATGCGCTCCTGCATCTCGCCCATCTCCACGGCCAGCGTCGGCTGGTAGCCCACGGCGCTGGGCAGGCGGCCCAGCAGCGCCGAGACCTCGGAGCCGGCCTGGGTGAAGCGGAAGATGTTGTCGATGAACAGCAGCACGTCCTGGCCTTCCTCGTCGCGGAAGTACTCCGCCATCGTCAGCGCGGACAACGCCACGCGCAGACGCGCGCCGGGCGGCTCGTTCATCTGGCCGAAGACCATCACCGTCTGCTTGATCACGCCCGACTCGGTCATCTCCAGGTACAGGTCGTTGCCCTCGCGCGTGCGCTCGCCGACGCCGCCGAACACGCTCTTGCCGGAGTGCACGGTGGCGATGTTGCGGATCAGCTCCTGGATCAGCACGGTCTTGCCGACGCCGGCGCCGCCGAACAGGCCGATCTTGCCGCCCTTGAGGTAGGGCGCGAGCAGATCGACGACCTTGATGCCGGTCTCCAACACTTCCATCTTCACGTTCTGGTCGATCAGCGAGGGGGCCTCGCGATGGATCGGGTAGCGCTTGTCGCTGACCACCGGGCCCTTCTCGTCGATCGGCTCACCCAGCAGGTTGAACAGCCGGCCCAGGCACACCGGGCCGACCGGGATGGTAATAGAAGCGCCGGTGTCGATGGCGTCCATGCCGCGCATCAGCCCGTCGGTATTTTCCATGCAGACGCACTTGACGATGTTGTTGCCCAGGTGCTGCGCGACTTCCGAGACGATCACCTCGCCCGTCGCCGGGTGCTTGACCTCGATCGCGTTGTAGATCGCGGGCAGGTGCCCCTCGGGGAACATCACCGAGATCGTCGGGCCGATGATCTCGACGATCTTGCCGGTCACTTTCGTGCCTGTCGTTACCGTTGCCGTGGCCACATCAGCCATGTGCTACTCCTCTCCCGCGGCTGCCAGCCGCATCGCATATCTTCGTCATCGCGGCAGTCCTATGCTGCACTGCCGCAGCCTCAGCCTGCTTACACCCCCTACTTAGGCGCTTCGCCCTTGGGGGTGCTGGTGGCTGAGTTCTTCAACAGCTCCTGGAACTCAGCGTCCGTCATGCCAAACGTGTTATCCAGCATCAGCGCAATCAGCGCGCCGTAGTTCTCCGTCTGGCCCTTGGACACCAGGAATTTCATCTGCCAGACCTTGTCGCCCGCGACGCTGGTGAACGTGTAAAGGTCCGCGCCGGTCGGCGTCTCATAAAACACCGGCACGAAGATCGTCTTGGGCCGGTTATCCGGACCATAGGCGCGCGGCACGATGTCGGCCGGCTTGCTCGTCACCTTCAGCCTGCCCTTGATGTTGACGCTCATCTGCACATCAAGGAACTCCTTGAACTGGTCAGCCTCCGAAGGTACGACGCCCGTCTTGGGGTCGGCTTTCGCGCCTTCCTTCAGCCCGTGCTTGTAGATGTCCAGCTCGAAGATGAAGTCCGTCGGGTCCTTGGGGTCGGCTACCGGCCGGCGCGAGAGCAGGCTGTAGACGTTCAGATCCTCGCGCACCTTGCCCGTCTTGGCGTCGATGCCCTCCTCGACAACTTCCCAGCCCTTGGGCAGGATGAAGTTGACGACAATGCCCTCTTTCTGCGCCGTCAGGTACTGCAGCTCCTTGGTGATCTGCTCCAGCGTCATTGCCCCCGCACCGATTGAACCTGGAGGCACGTCCTGATCCTTGCCGCCTTTCGGGTTCTTATCCGGGGCTGCCAGAGCCGGCAGCGCTGCCAGCAGCGCCAGTGCGACAACGATATTGAAAACGAGTCTCATCACTTATCCCTTCAACGCCTCGGCGCCGCCCACAATATCCAGGAGCTCCAGTGTGATCCCCTGCTGGCGGGCCTTGTTGTACTGCAG
>Ga0315287_10002371_pt1 | contig 17804 bp, 20 predicted proteins | sample YL17G11_0_MG_FD_205037 | JGI IMG/M metagenome (GOLD analysis project Ga0315287, IMG submission 205037) | Sediment microbial communities from Yellowstone Lake, YNP, Wyoming, USA - YL17G11_0 | ecosystem: Environmental > Aquatic > Freshwater > Lake > Sediment | place: USA: Wyoming | collected...
CCCTGATAAGGATGGCCTCTCTAGAAATTGCCGGTTTCATGTTATTATTTATGGGTGAAAGAGTTTAAAAATGAGGTTTTCAGAAGGTTTCACATCATGTCCCCATAAACCGCGGAGATATCTATCTTCGAGATGTCGCGTTCCACCAGCGCCTTGTCCTTCAGCTGTGGCTGCTGCGATTCATAGGTTGGGCGGTCAGCCTTGTAGAGGACGCCGATGGGTATCCTCTCATAATTGGTGGCGAATGCTTCCATCGCCTTCTCCAGCGCTGCTTGCGCATTGTCGCTGTCATGGCCTGAATCCTGAAGCTTGTAGCACCTTTTGGTGAAGAACTCGTAGGTGTTGATCTTGTTGAACGTGACGCACGGCTGGAAGACGTCCACCAGCGCGAAGCCCTTGTGCGCTATCGCCTGCTTCATTATCTCCTTCATATGTGCGCCGTCGCCCGCGAACACCCTACCCACGAATGTCGCGCCCCCCACTATGGCCATGGCCATGGGATTGAACGGCGTCTCTATCACCCCGTTGGGGGTGGTCTTGGTCTTCATGCCCAGCTGCGATGTCGGAGAAGCCTGCCCGGTGGTGAGGCCGTAAATCTGGTTGTCGTGGACTATATAAGTGAGGTCATAATTCCGCCGCATGATGTGCACGAGATGGCCCGCTCCGATTCCGTAGCCGTCCCCGTCCCCGCCAACTGCTATCACCGTGAGCTTGTGGTTGGCGAGCTTTATGCCCGACGCCACCGGCAGGGTGCGTCCGTGCAGCCCCTCGAAGCCGTAGGACTGGAGGTAGTGCGGTGTCTTGCCGCTGCATCCGATGCCCGAAGATATCACTGTGTCGTGTGGAGCGATGTTCAGCTCGGCCAGCGCGCCCTTCATGGCCGCCACCAGGGCGAAGTTGCCGCATCCCGGGCACCATTGGGGCCTTTCCTTCACGTTGTAATCCATTATTCCTGCCATGAGCATCACCTATAGCCCGTGCCTCGCCGGGTTGTAATATTCCAAATCCTCCTTCTCCACGACCTTCACGGTCTTCTCCGCATCCCAGTTCGCGTTCTTGAGCTTCTCCAGCTCCTCCGCGATCTGCTCTGGGAAGAACGGCCTGCCGTCGTATTTGAGGATATGGAAGTCCATCTCAATGTTTGCGTACTGCTTGAGCACGCCGGCGAACTGCGCGCTTGGCGAGTTCTCTATCATCACCGTGACCTTGCTGCCCCTAAGCGCCCTCTTGGCCACTTTCGGGTCCAGCGGGAACAGGTTGGTGAAGTGCACGAATTTGACCGTGAGCCCCTTCTTTTCAAGGAGCGGCAGCGCGTCGAGGGCCGGCAGCTTCATGGAGCCCCAGCCGATGATGGCGACTTCGGCATCCTTCGGGCCATAGACGACCGGCGCGGACATCTCCTTGAGCACGGCCGCGAGCTTGGAGGCGCGCTTGTCCACCTGCTTTGTGCGCATCACGAAGCTTTCGCTGCTGAACCCGTGCTCGTCGTGTTCGTAGCTCGACGCCACGTGCATGCCGTTCGGCGTTCCGGGCAGCGCGCGTGGAGAAACGCCGTCTGCCGTGAGTTCGTATCTCTTCCACCTCTCCATCGGTGGAAGTGGCGGCAGCTCCCGCATGATTTTTCCGCGCTCGATTTTCACCTTCTTCTGGTCGAACTGCTCGGTTGAGAACACGGTCTCGCCCAGGTGCTTGTCCGACAGTATGAGGACTGGAATCTGGTATTTCTCGGCGAGGTTCAGCGCCTTGGCTGCCAGGTGGAAGCATTCGTCCACGTCGCCCGGCGCGAGCACCACCCTTAGGAAATCACCCTGCGACGCATGGAGCGCGAAGCGCAGATCCGCCTGCTCGGTCCAGGTGGGGAGGCCGGTGCTAGGGCCGTTCCTCTGCACGATTGCGGCCACGATGGGCGTTTCTGTCATGGCAGCGCATCCGAGCGCCTCGGTCATGAGCGCGAAGCCACCGCCCGAAGTTCCGGTCATGCTCCTCGCCCCGGCAAATGACGCGCCGATGGCATAGTTTATGGCAGCAATCTCATCCTCGGTCTGCTTCACCACCATGCCGAAGGTGCGCTCCTTCTCTATGAGGTAATGTAGTATGGATGATGCGGGCGTCATCGGGTATGCTGCATAGAAGCTGAGCCCGCCGCACACCGCGCCGAGCGCGATGGCCTCGTTTCCAGTGACCAGAATGCGTTTTCCTTCTGATACGGGCTTCACGGGCTTCGCGCTTTTTATGCCGTTGTTCTTTACGTAATCGTAGCCGGCCCGGGCCGCACCGAGGTTCTTGGCTATGACCTCCGGACCCTTCCTGCCGAACTCATCCTTCATTATGCCTTCGAGTATGGCGAACGGATAGTCCACCGCGGCGAGCGCGGCGCCCAGCGCTGCGGTGTTCTTCATCTGCTCGGTGCCGCCGGCCTCCTGGGTAAGCTTGGACAGGGGCAACGGATGCATCTTCACATCGCCGCGGACCTTGAACTTGCTTATGTCTATGAGCTGGTCGTAGATTATCATCCCGCCCGGGTTCATGGTGCCCATGTGATAGAACACCGCGTCCTTGTTCAGGGCCATCACCAGGTCCTGCGTCTGCAATGGCGAGCTTATTGGCTTCTCGCTTATGCGCACCTGGACGGTGTTGTGCCCGCCCCTCACGAGCGAGGGGTACTCGGGGTATCCTATGGCGTGGTAGCCGCCACGGGCGAAGCTCTTCACCAGGAGCCTACCGATGGTCATGACGCCTGCGCCGGCCTGGCCGGCAATCTTAAACACGAATGTCATGGTTTCACTTCGCTATGCAAGTCGAATTCTAACGGTCTTTCGGGATAGCTAATTTAATGGTATCGTACGGTTTATCGGCAACTGACGTTCTTCCTTTGGCTACCACATCCGGTGCCCGCCTTAGCAAACCTTTTTATATAACATCAGCTAGAATTACATTCGACCAGTATGCAAACCCCCGTGACCCAGAAGGACCATCAATCCAGGCTAGTGCCATTCATACCACGTGAGGAGCGGAAGAGCTCATTCTTCCAGGCGCCGCTTCTGGACGCATTGTCCGGCACTGATGCAATCATGCTCGCCCGTGGCCGTATCGAAGGAAAAATCGAGGGCTTTGGCGACTGGCTCAGGGCCAGGAACGGCCACCCGCTCGATCCGGACAACCGCGAGGTAAAGAGCCAGCTGGCCGGCATAGCCGAATCACTGGCAGAATACCACGGCTTTTTCGGGTATCAAGCGCCGGTCCACGAACTGCGGGCGTTTTTCGTGAAGACCGCAACAGAAGCGATAGTTGAAAACGAGATGCACAAATTCTCCACGCGCGTCGATGCGTTCCGGAGCCAGGGCAAGGAGTTCGGCCACCTCAACCTTGCTGCAGATTCTGTGGCAAAGATATATGCGACAGATGTCGCGGCCAAGCTGGACAGCGCGCTTACGGGCCACGTCGAGGCCATGGCTGCAGCCGGCACAGAAGCAAAGGTCGCCTAATTCCTATTTATATACTTTTTGCGACATATTAAGTTCGTATGGCCCCAGTCACCCCTACCGGTTCTGTCCAGAAGATAGAATTCGGCAGGTGCATCGGCCCTGAAACGCGCCCTGTGCCGGACAAGTCCAAATTCCAGCATCGCAGGCCCGACGATTTCACGAAGGTTCCGACCAACGGCTTCCGCTCGGCGGTCAAAGCCGCAGCCCTGGAGCTGGCCCGCCACGACATCGAGCTCGAGCAGGGCCCCTATGCGGACAAGCTCAGCCACATCGACCTTCTCGTGGAGGAAATAAACTGTTCCGTGAACACGCGGACCGAGGGCAAACCCGGGCGAGAGGATTTCATCCAGAGCGTGTCCGACGTCGTCCGGCCGTTCGACAATGCATCCACGGCACGCATGAGCGGCAGGCCGTATGGGAGCGAAACTCCCCGTTTCCTCCTGAATACCGAAATCGTCCTCTCTTCCGAGGAGCCGCTCCGTGCCGGCGACATACTCGCGGATGCCGAGCGCCATATGCCCGAAGACGACGGGAGTGAATTCCGCGTCATGGCGAGCATAATGGAGCCTTTTTTCCTGGCCACCAGCATTTTCCGGCGCCTTGGCTTCCAATCCTATCCCGCGCTCGCCACCGTGGAGAATTCCCAGCAAGTTCCGCGTCCCCATGTCCCGGTGATGACCATACTGGAACCCGAGAACGAGGTCATCCTGCGCACAATACCGCTGCTGGGCGAGCATCCTCCGATGGACTCGCTTCTTCTCATAGGGGACGATGCCATGGAGGGGGTGGCGTGGGCGCTGCTTGCGGAGAAAAAGGTGAAGGACCTGGCTCTGGAGATGCTCGGAAGCGATTCCGCGCACCCAGCGCGCAGCGTGGGCCGCCAGCTTTCGGCCATCGCGGACATCCTTGCCGAGAGCCACCGGCAATGGCCGTTCTCGCAGTTCATAGATTCCACAATCGGATTCCTCACGGACAAGGCGACCGAAGTGCTATGCGTCATCGGTTCGGTGCCGCTGGGGCACGACCCGCGGTTTCCGATGCCACAGGAAGTGATAGATTTCGTGTACCCGCTGGCGAGAGAACGGGCAGAAGCGTATGCGCACAGCGTCGCGGACCGCCTGAACGCGCAGTTCGGCGAGCGCGAGTGAAGTCTGGTTTCAGCATTCTTTATTTTTTCAACTTCCATGCTTCTATGATGTCAAATATCTCATTTTTTCTACTAAAGTTCAGGCTCACTTCCAAACCATAACCCGTAGGTTTTTGAATCAGATAGCCGTCCTTGATAAGTTGTTCCGCAGCTTCCTTTATTCCGCCCCTCATATGCTGCGGTGCACCCTTCGGAATGTTATCAAAACTCGTGTGCTTCGCTCCCCATACGCCGTGGCGCGCAAGCGTATCCAAGATCCATGGGATAATGTCGCCTTCCCCCAAGTCAGGCATAACTGTCCACCCAAGCATACATCCAACGTTCATATTTTTAAACATTTCTCATCCTAAATTATTCATGCAAAAATCATTGTTGGTCGAATTCCTTGGAGATACGCCTTTCATAAGAGTTGTTGACTTTTTGCTTGAGAACAGCATCTTTGACTACACGAAGACAGAACTTGCGAAAAATGTTGGCATCTCTAGGGCGTCATTGTATAATGTCTGGCCCATACTTGAAAAGTATGCATTGGTAAAAGCGAGCAGGCAGATTGGCAATGCTACTCTCTACAAACTGAACAAAGGCAATCCGGTCGTGCAAAAATTAATCGAGCTCGACCTGAAACTTAGTCGTGAGTATGCAGACATCGTAGTAGCCGCTTCCAAACCAAAATCCACGTCTGCCTAATTTCATGGAAACAAAAACGGGCCCGAAGGGATTTGAACCCTTATCTCAAGGTCGCTCCTGCAATTAGGAGAGTGCATCCGAAGCCTCGCCGGTTATCCAGGTTGCCACACGGGCCCATTATCATTTCGTCAATATCTCGCAGCCGTCCGCGGTCACCCTTATGGTGTGCTCGGACTGGGAAACAATGCCGCGCCCGGCCTCCCTGAGCACGGGGTAGCCTCGTATGAAATGGTTCTGCAAAAGCTCCTTCAGCGCCGCGCTCACCAACAATTTCGACTGGAAGTTCTTTCTCACCCAGCGCTCTGCGAACGGAAGCATGCCGTAGTTCTTTATGACGTGCTCCACTATCATGCGCGATTGCCTCATCCGCACGCTTGAAGGCATGTAAAGCGAGAATATCTCCACCTGCTCCAGGTCTTCCACGTATCCCTGGCCCGTCGTCGCGAACGGCTCTATTGCGAAGATGTCGCCCTCCTCCAGCACATAGGGGTCGTTGGTGCGCACGTTCGGTATCTCCACACCAGCGTGCAATTCATTGGACTTTATCATGTGCCCGGAAAGGTTCGCGATGGGGTTGAACCCGTATCCTTTGATGGTGTCTTCGATTACCGCGCTCACGTCGCCTACTTTCACGCCCGCCTTCACGGCCCCTATAGCCTTGGCGAGCGCCTCTTCGGAAGCGGTCACCAACTTTCCGTTCTCGCCACCAAGGTCGACGGTATACGCGGTGTCCGAGAGCGCGCCGTTCAGGTCTATTCCCAGATCTATCTTTACGACGTCCGTCTCGGTGAGCGTGGCGGGGGATTCGAATTCCGGGGTGTAGTGCGCGGCCACGTCGTTTATGGAGATGTTCACCGGGAATGCGGGCCTCCCGCCCTCCTCGGCTATCATCTGCTCTATGGTCTCGGCTATGTCAAGCAGGGATTCTTCCACCATGATGAGGCGCTTGCTGTCCTCGCGTATGCCGGCGGCCATCTTGCCTGCCTGCCTGAAAAGCTCAAGTTCTGCCTCTTCCATAGAAACCTTGTCTATATGGAGCTATCCTGATTTTAATCGCTTCGCCCGCCGGTTTTATATTCGGGATTCGCCACATATCCAACACATATGCAGAGCGTAGCGGAGCTTGTCAGGGAACGGTTCGGCGAGCTTACACCCATACAAAAACTCGCCATCCCCAAGGTGCTTTCAGGGCAGAATGTCCTCATCCTCTCACCAACGGGAAGCGGGAAGACCGAGAGCGCGCTTCTTCCGATACTGGAAAAGATAAAGGAAAAGGATGCGACGGAGCAGATAGTCGGCATCCGGGCGCTTTACATCACCCCACTACGTGCCCTCTCCCGCGACCTGAAGCAGCGCTTCGAATGGTGGTGCGAGCGCCTCGATATAAGCCATGACATCCGAACCGGCGACACCACCCAGGCCGAGCGCGCGAAGCACCGGGCGAAGCCGCCAAAGATACTCCTCACCACGGTGGAATCTCTCCAGGCCCTCCTCATGGGGCGCGTCATGCGCAGGCATCTTTCCACCATCGAGTTCGTCATAGTGGATGAAATCCACGACATCCTTGACAACAAGCGCGGAGCCCAGCTTTCCATGGGCCTGGAGCGCCTGAACGCGTTCGCGAAATTCCAGCGCATCGGCCTCACCGCCACGGTGGCGAACGAAGGCGAGGCCGCGAAGCTGCTTTTCGGCGATCGGGAGTATGCGGTCTGCGAAACAGGCAAGAATCGCCAGATGGAACTCACGGTGGAGGACATAACCCAGCAGGAGAAGCGGCAGGGGCGTATCAAGGCCCTCGTGGAAAAGCACCGCTCACTTGTTTTCGTGAACACCCGGAGCACGGCGGAAGAATTGGGCGCGTCGTTGAAAAAAATCGGTGCCCCAATCGCGGTGCATCACGGTTCATTGGCAAAGGAGGTGCGCCTGTCCACCGAAGACGATTTCAAGAGCGGAAAGGTAAACTCCATCCTATGCACCTCCTCACTGGAGCTTGGCATAGATGTGGGCGACGTCTCACTGGTCATCCAGTACGGTTCGCCGCACCAGGTATTCCGCCTCATCCAACGTGTCGGGCGTGCGGGCCACAGCCTGGAGAAGACGCCCAAGGGCATAACCATCAGCACGGATTTCGACGACATGCTGGAAAGTGAGGTCATATCCGCGTTCGCACGCAACGGGTGGATGGAGGACAAGCGCGTGGAGCGTGGCGCGTTTGACGTCATCGCGCACCAGGTGGTCGGCGTCCTGCTGGATTTCGGCAGGATGGAGCTGGCGAAGGTGCATGAAATGCTCTCCCGCTCCTACGCCTACGGCATAGACTATGAGCAGTTGCGCAAGGTGGCGTTGCAGCTCTATGCCGAAGGCCTGATTTACTACGACGAATCCGGCCGCGACGTGTTCATTCGGACAAGGCCCCGCGCCCGGGCGTACTATTCCTCCTATCTCAGCACAATCCCAAAAGCCAAGCGCTTCCTGATGAAGGACATCTCCGCGAACCGGATAATCTCCTCGCTGGACGAGGAGTTCGTGGTGAACCTGGAGCCGGGCGCGAGCTTCCTTTCCCACGGCACGCCCTGGCGGGTGGTGGACATAACCGACAAGGAGGTCCTCGCGGAGCAGACTTCGGGCACTGACATCATGGTGCCGTCGTGGACCGGAGAGGACATACCGGTCTCATTCGAGGTCGCCCAGGGCGTGGCTAAAATGCGCTCGGTGAAAAAGGACGTCTCCCCGCTTCCGGACGACAAAACCGTGGTGATGGAAATCGTGGAGGACCTGATAATCATACACGCACCGTTTGGCAGCCAGGTGAACAGTGCGCTCTCGAGAATCTATCCGAAAAGGCTATCCGGCCTTATCGGCGAGTCCGTGCTCGCGGTCTCCGACCCCTACCGTGTCATAATCAAGCTTCCGTTCCCCATGTCCGAGGAGCATATCGTCAAATCTTTCACCGAGCTGAAGGGCGTCCGCTCCAAGCTTGAAGAAGCATTGGAGAACTCACCGCTCCTTAAGTTCAGGTTCATCCACGTGGGCAGGATGTTCGGTCTGCTCAGCGAGGATGCGACCGTGACATCGCGATTCATCTCAGCCATGCGGTATTCCGCGGTCTACGAGGAGACCATGCGCTCCATCTTCTTCAGGTATTTCGACGTGGAGAAGACCGAGGAGGTGCTGGACCAGGTGCGGAAGGGGAAAATCAAGCTCGTAGTGGACAAGCGCAAAAAGCCGAGCTTCTTCGCAGCCATCGGCCTGGACCGGCTCTCTGGCGGGGAGGCCATGGGCGCGTTCGAGCCGCGGGAGCGGATAATCCTGGCGTTCAAGGAAAACGTGCTCTCCAAGACCGCGCATCTCAAGTGTCTCAACTGCGGCGCGACCCGGTTCCTCCACCTTGCCGGGGCACCGGAGGGCATAAAGTGCCACAAGTGCGGCCAGGCGTCCTTCGCACCACTGGGCAAAAAGGGCGAGCTGGAGGCGGAGTCGGAACATGCGGCCGCGCTCATCCGCACATATGGGAAGCGGGGGCTCATCGCGCTCATGACCTATGGCATCGGTCCTTCCACCGCGGACCGCGTACTCCGCAAGCTCCACAAGGATGAGGATACGTTCTACCTGGGGTTAATCGAGGCGCAGAAGAACTTCATAAAGAACAAGAAATACTGGAAACTCTGATTACTCTTGCTCGAGTTTCGCATCCGTCAGTGATTTTTTGGAGAATAGCACCAGCAGAATCAGTATGGCGGCCACTACGGTTTCAAACCACATGCCGAGGCCGGCAAGCACCCCGACGGACGCGGTCACCCACATGGCAGCCGCGGTAGTCAGCCCGCTTGGTTTCCCTATCCCCTGCTTCCAGATGACGCCCAGGCCGAGGAAACCGATTCCCGATACGATTTGCGCCATTATGCGGCCCTGGTCCGGGTTTACGAACGCGTCTGAGATGGACACTAATGTGAATATGGTGGAGCCGAGGCAGATGAGCGAGAATGTGCGTATGCCCGCCGGCATCCTCCTTCTTGCAAATCCGATGAGCATGCCTATGAGCGTGGAACCAATGAGCCGGAATGCCATCTCTGTTTCTGCGAGGGCCATGATGCGGTTTTGCCGAAGAGCTTTATAAATCTTCATCGCACGATTGCTTTGTGTACAAACAGACGATTGTGATCCGCGCGGATTTGAAGATGGGCAAGGGCAAGCTCGCTGCCCAAAGTTCGCATGCCTCGCTCAGCGCCTACAAACACGTTTCCCGTGTCTCGCCCGAGACCGCCCGCGCATGGGAAAATGAGGGGCAGATGAAGGTCGTCCTCAAAGTTGGCAGCGAAGAAGAGCTTCTCGATTATTACAACAAGGGCAAGGCCGCAGGAATTCCGTGCGAGCTCATCCGCGATGCTGGCCATACTCAAGTGGAGCCGGGCACGCTCACCTGTTTTGCAGCCGGCCCCTGGAAAGAAAACGAGTTGGATTCAATTTTTGGAAAACTGAAACTGCTGTAGGTGCTGTTATGCGATTTGCTCCGTTAGCGATCGGACTCTTTATCCTACTAAGCGGCTGCCTCGAGTGGACCGACTCGGACCGGGCGATTCTGAAAGCAGTGGGTATCGACGTGCCAGCGGAAAACGACTCCGGCCCAATTAATCCGGCCAACAACCCGCCCGCAGCACCCCCCAAACAAATCACAACCATCAACAATTCGTCCATCCTGCCGTCCATAAGCCCGCCCGCATTCCTGCACCGGTCGACCCTCAATTGCTCCACCAACCTTACAACCTATCCCGAAACCAAGAAGGACCTTTCCGACGGCTATTCCAACTACGACTGTGAAAGCGGCTATGTGTGGCAGTGCATCAACGACGGGACCTTCGACAGCTATTATGTTGAGTGGTGTGAGGACAAATACGGGCGAAAGGTAGATCGCCACGGGCGAGTTCTGAAATGAAGGCATTCATTTTCCACTGTTGGGGCGGGGATTCGCGCGGATGCTGGCGGGGTTGGCTGGCCGACGAGCTGCGCGCCAAGGGAATCGAAGTGGTGTCGCCGGATTTCCCAGATACTCTCCTCCCGTCATTGGAAAAATGGCTGGCCGAAGCCAGGAAAAACGTATCCGAATTCAATCCGAAAGACGAATGGATTTTAGTCGGCCACAGCCTCGGCTGCCCCACGATCCTGCGCCTGCTGGAAAGCATGGGCGAAGGGGAGCGGGTCAAAGGGGTAGTGCTAGTCGCTGGTTTCGCCAAGGACCTGGGCATCCCCATAATCAACAAGTTCGTGAACCGGCCGTTCAACTGGAAGAAGATAAGGAAAAAGGCCGGAAAAATATTCATCATCAACTCAGACAACGACCCTTACATCCAGCTTGCCGAAGGGGACCGCATGGCGGAGCGGCTGGGCGCCGAACTCATCGTGGAGCACGGCGCCGGGCACATCAACGAAGGCTCGGGATTCACCAGCTACCCGAAGCTGCTGAATCTCCTGATTCATCTGTAAATGGGCTCGAGCCGCACCCGGTTGTCGCTGACTTTCGCGCAGTAGTCGAACTTGAGCGTCTCTACTTCGCGTGCCGCATCGAACTTAACCATGGACTTGCTGGCGTCGCTGGCCTGCAGTCCCGAGGAGATGATTATCGCCGGAACAGGTCCGCGCCGCATCCACGCCTCCACGGGCTTACCGACCTTGGGGTTCGCACCACCATTCCCTATGCACTCGACAAGCGGCTTCAGGCCGATGGATCCACTTCCACTGGGATGCGGTTCCATCTTCGCGAAGCTCACCATGGCCATGCCATGCTGCCTGTAGCGCATCAGTTCGCGCTCCGAAATCTCATATCTTCCGTTGGCCATATGCGTTTTCGTATCGAGCTGCATTTTCGTGTTCATGACAATCACCTCAATTTTTTACGACGGAGGAAAGAAGCAAGGCTGAGGATTTTTTTCTTTAAAACCGGGGCTATGTGAGTGGGGTGGCTACGCCCCAACCGGCAGTACGACTACCAGAACCGCAGGTATCGAATCGGTCATGGCCCTGGCTTTCATAGTGGTTGCTTGTGTAAACAACTTCTTTTAAACATTTGTAACCGGCGGCCCGTCCGTGCGCAGCTCCTTCAGCGCCTCGAGCGCGTCAAACCCCTTCCTGAATGCATCCAGGGTGGCGATGACGATGTCAGTACCGACAGCCGAGGACTCTATCCCGGTGCCGTCCTTCCGGACCGTGAGGGTCACCCTGCCCTTGGAATCGCTCCCCTCTCCGATGGCCTTGAGCTCGTAGGCGGATATGGTTATGCCCCACTCGCCCAGCGCTTCGTCTATGGCGTTGACCGCGGCGTCCACCGCCCCATTGCCCCTGCCATGGGCCGCCGGGTGGTGGCCGTTGAGCTTCAGCTTCACCCATGCCTCCGGCTTCCGCTGCTGGAAATTGTCTATGCCTGTCTCTACCCTGCAGTCCTCTATCATGAACTTCGCGCACTGCTTGCCGGTCACGGCCGTATACGCCATGTGGATGAAATCCGCCTCGCTCACCTTGCTCTTCACAGAAGCGGATTTTACCTCAGCCACTATCTGCTGGAGCTGCGCATCATTCACAGCTATGCCCAGCTCAGCCAGGCGGTACATGACGTTCTTCTGTCCGCAGAGGGGCCCTATGCCCACCTCCTCGGCCCTGCCGATGGTTTCGGCATTGTAGGCCGCGTACACGCTTCCCCCGTCAATCCCCTCGCGCCCCATATACCCGGCGACGCCGCTCTTGTAGACCGCATCGGCGTGCACCCCGGACTCGTGCCAGAACGCCTTCGCCCCGACCACCGGCGCGTTGAACGCCGGTTTCAGGCCCGCCCGCTCCGAGATGAACTGTGAAACCTCCGCCAGCCTGCGCATGTCGACCAGCTCAACACCGTGGTTCGCATAGAGGTTTATGAGCACCTGCTCCATGGACGCGTTGCCGGTCCGTTCGCCCATTCCATGGACCGTCGCGTGAAATTCGGACACCCCCGCGTATATGGCGGCCAGAGTGTTCTCCACCGCCCTTCCCATGTCGTTATGGCAGTGCACCTGGAGAGGTATGCCTGTTTTCTGCCTCAGGTAGGATATGAGCGCGAACATATATGCCGGGTCGCACACCCCGACGGTGTCCGGGATGTTGTAGTGAATATCCCCCTTCCCTATCTCCTGGAGCCTCTCGGCCAGCTCGAGCAGATGGGATGGTTTTGTCCTCACCGCGTCCTCCAGCGACACCACCATCTCGCGATAACCCGCGTTCCGCGCGTATTTCACGCTCTCGATTATGCCCGGTATGAGTTCCTCGGGGGACTTCCCGAACTTCACCCACGCGTGCGGAATCGAGCCCGATGAGAAAAGATGTATGATGTCAGCTTCGCTCTCCACCGAGGCGTCTATGTCCCTTCGGTCCATCCTGGCGAGGCTCACCACCTTGGAGCCGAGGCCCAGCTCCGCAATGCGGCGCTTCGCCTCGCGTATGGCCTCTGTTTCTTCACGGTTGCTGACCGCGAACCCGACTTCGATGAGCGGCACGCCCCATCTGGCCAGTTCCACGGCGACGTCAATCTTGTTCTGCTTCACCGGTATGCCGCGCTCCTCGGTGAGGAACGCGTCCGGCGTCTGCATGCCGTCCCTGCCGGTGGTGTCGAATATCCTGACTTTTTTCAGCTGTTCCACGTCGGGTGCGGATGCAGCGCGCGCATAGCCGTCCGCAAAGGGCGCTATTTCTCCGAAGTATTCTTTCTTCAGCCCCGCCCACCAGGCGAATGGCTTCACCGCGTCGGGCATTTTTTCCCGTTGCGCGGTTCCTATTCCGTTTCCATGTATCATTTTCCTATGAACGTCCATGTTTCACACCTCATTCTGCGGCGATGACGGCGTTGAAAAAGAAATAAGACTGGGGATATTTTTCTTACAAATCCGGGATGCGAGTGAGTGTGGCCGGTCAGGCCAGCAACTGGAGCAGGCTGAGCACGATGGAATTAGAGTTGTTTCTGCTCCCGATTTGCATAGTGTTTACTTGTGGCTGAAAGAATTTAAAAAGAAATACGGTGGGCGTCGTCGCCCACACACCCATCCCTCTTCGTCACTGGAGGAGCGTTATTCCATGCGTTGCGAGAATCTCACGCATCTCCGCGGGCCATCCGTTCGGGAAGACCTCGCCGATGTGCGCGGCCCTGAGTATGAACATGTTGAGCCGGTCCTGCCCGATTCCGCCACCTACTGAAAGCGGCAGTTGGTTCGTCAGTACCTTCTGGTGGAATGGGAGTCCGCGCCTGTCGGTGCAGTTCCTTTCCTCCAGCTGGTACTCCATGCTCGCCGCATCCACGCGTATGCCCATGGATGAGAGTTCGAGCCCGATTTGGAGCACTGGGTGCCAGACGAAGATATCTCCGTTGAGGCCGGGCTTGCCGTCCGCGGCCACCGTAGACCAGTCATCGTAGTCCGGAGCCCTGCCGTCGTGGTAAACCCCGGTCAGTGGTAGTTTTGCGCCGATGCCGCGGATGAATACGGCTCCACAGTCCTTTGTGACCATATTCTCCCTTTCCCTGGGGGTTAGCTTTGGGTAGTCCCGCTCCAGGTCTTCGGTGTGGACGAACTGGATGTCCGGGCGAAGGATCTGCTCGGTGCCGTATTTCCTTGCGGCCATCCCCTCGGCCGCGCGCATGGCGCCGTACACCTTCATCACCATGAGCTGGAGGAACTCCGGGGTCCGGTCTCCCTTTGCGATGACGCGTTCCCAGTCGTACTGGCGCACCAGGCCGGAGTGCGTGCTGTCCAGGCCGTCGTTGCGCCTCACGGCGTGCATGTCGGTCCAGATGCCCCTTCCGGCCTGATAGCCGTCCTCGCCGAGGGTCCATCTCTTCCATTTGGCGAGCGAGTGCGGCACCTCGAATATGGTGCCAGGTATGCTTGGCATGTCGAAGCGCACCGCGGTCTCAACGCCGTTCAGGTTGTCCTGCAGCCCGGTGGCCGGGTCGAGGTAAAGCGGCGCGGGCCTCGGCTTGAGTTCGAGCCTCCGTTCAAGCTCACGGGTGAAGAATTTCTTTATTTCCCACGCGGCCTCACCCCGTTTCATGACGTCAAGCAGCGGCTTGTAGCCGTGGGGGATAAGCAACGAAAAGTTCTGCCTCTCTATCTTCTCAACCTTGGTTATGTGTTTCATAAAATCCGCCTGCCAATCACTTCGTCGTAGCACTATAAATATTAGATTACCACTAATGTTGGATTATTTCCAATATTTTGCCCATTTTCAACAGATTTATTGGAAATTTTCCAAAAAGAGCAATTGAAATGAAGTAAACTGAAAACCAAAGAAAAAACAAAATGCCGCAGGCCTGATTTGAACAAGCGACCCCACCGTATCTGTGGGCTCCCTTCAGGAGACTTCAGCTTCACAGGTCCCCTTAATCAAATAACTTCTAAGAGGACCAGGTGTGCTCTCCCAAACTGAGCTACTGCGGCTTATGGTGGTTTTCTTTAATGGAGAAACCCTTTATAACCGATTCCATCTTTGCCATTTTCCTCGGATGAGAAGAAGCAATCAGTTCGGACCAGCGTTTCACCATCGCATTTCCATGTATTGCAATCTTGAATGTGTTTGTGTTTGATTTTCTCACGGTCGTCCGAAAACCTTCGGCTTCAAGTATATCGCGTATCTGCAAAAGCAAGGAAATGTTTTCATTTGTAATCTCCATTGTTGGGTACCGTTCAACTCCCTTTTTCATGCTCGTAAATATCGAACCATCGGTATCGAAGAAACCACGGATGAACGCAAATTTCAATGCACGGCTTTTTGCGATATCTTTCGGTATGGTACATTCGCATTTGCCGCGGCCGCCTTTAATGCCCAGCCGTTTCGTCAGGAAATGATAGAACTCTTTAGAATAAATCGTGAGTCTCAATCCGCGCCCTCTCTGTCTGTAATAAACGTTAGGCTTTATACAACGTCTCGCATACTGGGCAATTCCATCCGAATAGTTCCTGTCTTTGGGGCTGCCCGTTATCGTAACCTCGTATTTTCGGCCATTACTCCAGAGATTCCCATCGCCCATTATAACGCCACAAAACTCGGCCATTTCCGTATCCAACTTATACATCGAATACGTTGCATTTCTATTCTTTATAACGAACCCGCCGCATCATTTCCGCGGTAATATCAAAACATTCTAAAATCCCGCGCCGTGAATTCAACCCATGAACATCCCGTTCTTCTTCCTCAGGGCAGATTTCGTCGTGGGCCTGGTAATGTTCGCATTCCTGGCGCTCATGGTGGCGTCGGACGACTTCACGGTCCGCGGATTGCTCCTAGTCCCGGTGGTTCTGCTATACACAATATCCAAGCTGCTCTACAGCATTGACCAGAACAAGCGGTGCGACGAGGCGATGGCCGAGTACAAGAAGAAATTCGAGGAAAAGAAGTAACTATTTCCCGAACCGTCTCATCCTTCTGGCGTATTCCTTCAGCGCGGCTTCCAAATCCTGGCGGGAGAAGTCCGGCCATAATTTCTTGCAGAAGTAGAACTCGCTGTAGCAGCTTTGCCACGGCATAAGCCCCGAAAGCCGCTGCTCGCCCGAGGTGCGTATTATCAAATCAGGATCCGGGATGTCGTGGGTGTAGAGGTTCTTGCTTATTGTCTTCTCGTCGACTTCCGTCACTCCTTTCTTTATTATCGCATTGACCGCATCCACGATCTCATCACGGCCGCCGTAGGAAAGCAGGAGGTTGAGCTGGTAGGACGCACTCTCCCGGTTCATCTGCTCGGCCTTCCGCATCATGTGCTGCACGTCCTTTGGAAGCAGGTGGAGCCGCCCGAAGAACCGGACGCGTACCTTCTTCGCATCCTCCTTCCTCCCACCCGTGGCCTCGCGGATTCCCTTGCTGAGGTTCTCCCTGAACAGCCCGAAAAGCGCCTTTATCTCGTCCGGGTCGCGCTTGAAGTTGTCCGTGGAAAAGCCCCACATGGTCAGCATCTTCACGTCGTTCGCCTTGCACCAGTTGAGCACGTCGCCTATCTTGCGTATGCCTATGGCGTAGCCCTCCTCCCTGGTGATGCCCTTCTTCACCGCCCATCTCCGGTTTATGGTTTTCCGTTTTCCTCGAAACGGTCAGATTCCATCCGGGATGATGGCGATGTGCCGGGGCTTGTGGTCCTTCATGATTCGTCCTCAATATATGATGTCCTTGAGCTTTCCAATCTTTGCCGCGTGCTTGAGCTCCTTGATTATCCTGCGGCCGGTGCTCATGGGGCCGTTGTAATAATACGTGGAGTAGGGCGAGCCGTCCGGATAGACGTTGGTTCCCGCAACGATGCGCGCGCTCACCTCGAAGGCGTATATCTGCAGGTCCTCGGTTATTATGGTCTCAACACAGAACGGGCCGACCAGGCCGCCGAAAAGGTCGAAGGACGTATCGCTTATGTTCTTGCCTATCTCCATATACTCGGCGAGAAGCGACTCGCGCAGCACCAGCGGCTCGTTGCCTATGACCGTGAACGTCATCTTCGGGGACATGCCGGCGGATACGGCGCGCGCTATCTCATCAGCACTGCTCTCCACTCTGCGATCGACGCCGAGCAGCTCGAGCTCGCCGTGTTCGGTTTCGTAGCCGTGGTTCTTGAACGGGCTGAAGAAATAGTGCGGGTAGGCGCGCACGCCTATTATGAATTCCTGTATGACGCACTCGCGCTCCTTCACCTTCTCCTTGAACTCCTTCTCCGAGCGGACTATCATGTAGCCGCGGCCGCCCTTGGCACCAGGGAACTTCACCATGGCCGGCCCATCTATCTCATCTGGTGCGAATAGCCTCGGCGTCTTTATGCCGGCCTTCCGTATCCAGGAGAGCATCTTGTCCCGTTCGCGCTCCCACATTATGCTCCTGCGGTTCCCGTAGATGGGGACTTCGATGTCGTCGAACTCCTCGCCCACGTATTCCACAAAGGAGCCGTGGGGTATGATTATGGCGTTCTTCTCCACCAGCTTCCCCCAGGGTATGTTCTGGTAGTCGTCCACCTCGATGAATTCGTCCGGCCGGCCGAGCGGGAAGGATTCGTAGAGCTTGCGCTTGTCCTTCTGCACGATGCCGATGGTCTTTATCCCCTCCTCGCGTGCGCCCTTGAAAATCTGGAGTGAGGAGTGGGAACAGATGGTGGCTACCTTGAAGCCCTTATATCCGGATAACAATGAGTCTATCTTTTTCTTTTCAAGCATATAACTACGAGATTGTTTCTTCTTAAAAATCTTACTGGCGGGGCGGGGTGGGCGCGTGCGGCCGGTTGAACGGCGTGGATGCGATTCCAGATTCAACGAAGAACAGCTTTTTCCTGATTTCCGGCTTCCCGGCCTCGGTTCCTTTGAGCGCGAGTATTTTGTGTTGGAGCATAAGGTAAGATATGGTTGTTATAATTTATAAACCATTGCGTAACACAATCAAAAGCGCTTAAAAACGAGGCGGCGAGAACATATCATGAAAGCAGTCATACTCGCGGCAGGGGACGGCGT
>Ga0315287_10002372_pt1 | contig 17797 bp, 15 predicted proteins | sample YL17G11_0_MG_FD_205037 | JGI IMG/M metagenome (GOLD analysis project Ga0315287, IMG submission 205037) | Sediment microbial communities from Yellowstone Lake, YNP, Wyoming, USA - YL17G11_0 | ecosystem: Environmental > Aquatic > Freshwater > Lake > Sediment | place: USA: Wyoming | collected...
TCTGTTGCGGCTTCGGGGGCCAACCAGTTATGTGCGCATGGTACTTGTTGAGGGGCGTTGGGTCCGCTTCAATTTTGAGACCAAGACCCTGCGGGTGCTCAGCCCTGAAATCAGCGCGGCCATGCAGTGTTGCGCCAGAGAGTTCCATCGTCGCTTCACCATACCTCCAGATTTGCGGTTCTTGCAGGTCCGCCCGATCCATCACCGAGAGTTTGAGGGATGGTTGAGGAATGAATGCATCGGACTTCACCGTCTTGTCACTTCGAACCCAACTGCTGTGTCGGACAAAGCGGGTCAGTGAATCGCTCAATGCAATTTCTGCGGACTCATTGCTCATTCGTGACCCGTTCGATCAGATCGAGAATGGCCCTCGGTGTGCTTCCCGTAAACGGTTCCGTTCCGCAGGCTTTCTTGGAGCCCATTACTGCCGCCCAGTGCACAGTCCCTTCCCCGGCAATACTCAGCGAAAGCAGCCAATCGGTTGAGCGATACCACTCAAACGTCAGTTGGCCATCTGGTTCAGCCCCAACCGAAGGCACTGCCACGCCCAAAGGAAGACTCGCGAGAAATCGGAAGGCATCGGCCTTGACAGCGGGGGTAATCGCCAGTGCGCCTTCGCCGTCCCACCCCGCTCTACCACACGCCTCTGCGGTGGTGCGGAGCGCAATGGCCGCTCTTGAGATGCCTTCACCGAGCGAAACCGCTTGCCGTAGCCGACCATGGGTTTGGGTGATGAGACATAGAATCTGGTCGGCGGCTTCGCTCGTACCCTGCGACATTCCCGTTGCGATAGCTAGCCCACAAGACAGGGCCACAGTCTCGATCATCTTAGCCGTTCCTTCTGACTGCTGGTGATGCTGCCAAAGAACGCCTTGTTCTTGAGCCAGTGCATTTCATCCAATCTTCTTGCCAAAACACCATTGTCCTCAACCGGTATCTGGTCCTCCGCTGTGAAAACGTCCACGTCAACGAAGAGCCCAACATTTGTCGGTGATTGCCCGGGCACCGACTGAATCGTCTTAATAAGGTTCAGTCCGTAATTGTGTCCTGGGACCTTCCACGTTTCGTGGCTCAGGAATCCAGCCAGAAGGACCTCTAACCCTTTCGGGGCAGTCGGCGAGGATGTGTATGCGTCTTCGGTCCGCAAGCCCTCGGCTGGCGTCAGTATTCGGTTGATGAATCGTACCCCTACACGTTGCATGCTAGCGGGGCGCGCAATGCTCCTGTGCACTTCCCAGAGTCGCAGGGCTTCCTTCGAGAATTCGGCCCAATTGCTGTAAGGAGACAGTCTGCTGAAAAGGAATCCGCCTCGCGTGAACTGGCAGAGCTGTGGTGCTGTGGACGAGCGCAGTCGGTAACCTTCCCAGTCAATAGTGGCAGTGCCGCCACTTCCCTGGGCTAGTGCTCCCGGTAGCGGCCCAAGGCTGATTTTTCCCTGAACCTGTGTCTCCATCTGGGAGTAGTCAAGAAGCACCTTGCTGAGCCCGTCCTTGACAGGCTCCTCTCGCCAATCGTTCTGGGGCACACACCTAATGTCTATGACAGCCTCAATGATTGGGGCATGTCCCAAATGCTCAAACGCCTCTTTCGTATTGATTTCCATACCAGTGTTCAACCCTCCCTCGTCTGCCACAGATTATACCAGAAGGACTACGATCACCGCCAGAGTTTTGGGATGGTGTCCGAAAATATACTGAATGCACCCACTGCAGGCCATACGGAACCGCATCCGCTTCTATACTCCCGGTGGTGCAGGTGTTCCGCGATCAGGCAAGGCACAGGCGTGGCGGGTCACCCCAGAACCGAGGCATCCGCTCCCGAGAAACCAAAATACCTATCAGTATACGTCGATCTCCGATGCGCCGCACATTACCGGGTCGGCCATTGCATCACGAAGCAGCCGTGATCGCCGGAGAACGACGCATTGAACGAATGACCGCCGGCGTCCAGATACGTCAAGCGTGTGACACGGGCCCGATTCCTCTCCGGGATCGAAGCGAAAGGGATGAGCGGCCCGCGGGGAAGCACCGACGGCTGGGCCGCCCACGCGCCGGAGAACATATCGTCCGTAACGCCCGTCAGAACCACCACGGCGCGTTCGACAATGGGTTCGGCATACCGGTGGAGCGAGTCGAGCAGCCGCACCGATCCGGGCACGGCGAGCACGGCGCCGAAACGCGCGCAGAATAGTTGCGCCGAATCGAACGTCGTCTGCACGGGCGCGAGCAGATACCGGCGATCGCCCATGGTCCGTGACATCGCGCGCAGTCGTGCCGCGATCGCCGCGTCGGTTCCCCCCGAGTCAAGCGCATCGGCGAAGCGCATCACATACTCGCGATCGATGCCGTTGATACGGCTGACGCGACTCATGCGCCGCGCAAGCATAAGGCCGGTCGTGGTGGTGACGTCGACCGAGAGGCGGCCCAGAGGCAGCCGCGCAATCGTCGAACAGGCCTCGGCGCCCAGCGCAACGCCATACGCGTCGAGCCTGATAAGCGGCATGCCGGCGATAACGCTCAGATCCTTCACCGAAAGCCCACTGATTCCCAGCGATCGCAGCCGCATGCCCGCCAGCGGCGAGAGATCGGTCACGCGCGTGTAGTCGAGATCCAACTGCTGCAGCGGCATACCCCGCAGAGCCGTAATATCGACGATGGGTGCGCGATTCAGCGATAGCTTGATGAGTTTCATCCCGGCCAGCGCCGAGATGTCGCTGACACCGGTGCGGTCGAACGCCAGAACGCGCAAATCCAGTCCGGCCAGGGAGGAAATATCAACAAGCCGGCGGCTGTTGCGGAGATGCAGCAACCTCAGCGATGCGCAGGAATGCACGGGCGATACATCGGCAATGTCGTTAAAATCAAGCATAAGCTGCCATAACGGCATCCCCGAGACCGCGCGTATGTCGGAGATGTTGTTTCCGTCGAGTTCAAGAACGCTCAGCCGCATGCCCCGCAACGGCTCCAGAGATGAAAGAGAATTCCAAGCCGCGAAGAGCTCAACCAGCGGTCTGCCGCGCACACATTCCAGAGACGTGGAAGCCGTGTTCTCGATGCAAAGCATAGTCAGCGGCAGAGTCGCAATCGGCTCCATGGATCGTAGATTCTGCTGTCCCCACATCTTCAATTCCCGTAGCGGCATATCGCGCAGCGCATCGATCGATCGGAGCGCGCGGCAGTTGGTAATATTCAGCCGCGCCAGGAGCATGCCTTTCAGGATATCCAGACTCCTCAGGCTGTCGCCGCGCTGCACCAGGTCCAGCACCAACCCGTCTTCGCATATCTCCAGCGTGGGCGGCCCTCCCAGCCATCTCTGCCGCGCCAGGCGCGCGCGATACACCGGCAAGCTGTCGTTGATGCCCATGAGACGTTCCGCTTTGGTCAATTGCTCCAGTGCGTCCCGGCGCCGCGATTCGTCGACCGACAGGTGCGCCACGTCCACGAATAGATCCCGCGCGGTGCGATAATCGCCCTGCTTCAGGTGGCGGTCGGCAACCTGCATGAGGTCGTCTTTCAAGGAGGCGCCCATCCGGTACACCTTGACGTTATCGTAGTACGCCGTGGCCAGCCATCCGTAGATGCCCACCGTCGAACGATTGAGACCGTACAGGGGTTCGGGGTCGCGCACGTCGATGATCGTGTCGCCATTGACAATGAAGATGCACCGGTCGGCGATGCGCTCGGCCCGCGCGTGAAACCGCTTCCCCCGCTCCAGCGGCGCGGCGAATTCCTGATACAGGTTCTGGGCGCCCGCGCGCCGACAGATCACGCGCGAGTTGTCGTACCCGCCGAGCTGAAAGAGGTAGCCGGAGTACGGGGTCTGCTCCACGGGAGAGACGCTATCGATGGCCTGCATGAAACAGCTTACGTCGTTGAGATAGTCGCTTTCCAGATGGCAATCGAACTCCATGGCGCAATCGCCGCGAACGGGCTGCCGCGGCATGAGCGCCTGAGGCGCGCCGCCCGAAATGCGCAACTCGCCGTCAATCACCTCCATGCGCGGCGGCTCGATCAAGAATCCCGAAGTTCCGTCGGGTTTCGGGCCGAAGTGCCCGTAGATCACCTGCCATCGGTCAAGCACGCTCGCGTCGGAGAAATCGTCTTCGAACACCTTGATCCACTGCCGTTGCCGTTCGTAATAGTCGCGGGCGATGAGCGCCACGCGGGCTTTTTGTTCAGCGCGATACTCCGAGAATGCGCGCACCGTATTGCGGCGCTCAAAAATGTTCACCACCAGCGCCACCACCAGCACAACCGCGATGATCGCGGCCGCGCCGCCGGCGATCTTGTTGCGCTTGACAAGCTTGACCAGCGTCTCCCACGCGGAATCGTCCTTGGCGCTGACCGAACGACCCTCAAGAAAAAGTTGTACGTCGTGCTGCAGGGCAAGCACCGTGCCGTAGCGGAACTCTTTCTTCGCGGCAAGCGCCTTCATCGCGATGGCCGAGAGTTCGCGCGCGACCGAGGGCACGCGAATGTGCGGCGGGGTGATGACGCCGCCGATGATATGCGCCAGCAGTTCGTTGAAGTCTTTTCCGTCGATCGGGCGTTCGAGCGTGAGAATCTCGTAGAGCATGGCGCCCAGGGCATACACGTCGCTTTGCTCGTCAACCGCCTCGGTTCGGCCCTCGGCCTGCTCCGGCGCCATGTAGGCGGGCGTCCCGACAACCATGCCGTCGAGCGTCAGTTCGATGCTGCTTGACGAACGCAGGCTCTCGACCGTGGTCCGTGTGCGAACGTCGGAACTCTCTGCCACAGCGTCGACATCGACACGGCGCGTAATGTCGCGCGCGTCAAACCGCTCCGCCGCCTTGCTCGCTTTCGCAAGCCCCCAGTCCATCACCTGTACTTCGCCGAACGCGCCGATCATGATGTTGGCGGGCTTGAGGTCGCGATGGATCACGCCCCGGGAGTGCGCGAACGCCACCGCATGACACACGCCCATATAGGCCGCAAGAATGCCGGAGAGCCGGTACTCCGATTGCCCTTCCCAGCCGCCGTGAGACTTGACACGCGCGAGGATCTCCTTGAGACTCCGGCCCTCCACCAGTTTCATGGTGAAGAAGATGCCGCCATTGGGATTCACGCCCAATTCGTGCACCGGCACAATATTGGGGTGCTCCAGTTGCCCGGTCACCTGCGCTTCTTCGATCAGGCGCAGCCGCGAGCGCGGATCTTCGTCGCCGGGAAGCTTCAGGGCCACTTCGCGGCGGATGTCGCGGTCGAAGGCGCGGTACACCGCACCCATGCCGCCTTTGTCAAGACTGCCGCTGATGACGTACTTGCGGGCCGTGGGATGGAACGGCGCGCCCGACGGGGCGGGGGCGCCTTCGGCGGGAGGATCGGTTTTTATCCAGTGCGATGAACCGTCGCCGGCCTGCTGGAAGTGGATACCCGACTGAGAGAGGCAGCTCTGCGAGCCGAAGTCGCACGGTAGCGACATCCCATCGGGCGCCGGGGGCGGCGTCGCACCGGGCGGATCGGCGCGTGGTGAAGGAGTCTGGTCCATAGTGTGATAGTGTCATTGCCGGCCGAAGCGGAGCCGCTCGCATCGTACGATGCTCCGGTGACGACGAGACACGCATCATAGTGTATCATGGCAGGCGCGGCAGAGGCAAGTGCGCTGAAACGAAACTCGCCGCACAGACACGGAGGCGCGGAGAGGCGCGGCGTGGAAACCGCGGCAGCGGAATCGGCGCGCGCGGCCGAGCGGATGTCGGTGATCGAGATGGCCGCATTGTCGTTCCCGGCCAGGGCCGCCATCTCCGCCGATGCGGCGCTGGGTTGGGAGGCGCTCAGTGCCTGCGCCGCCCGGGAGATCGCCATTCGCCAGATGCTGGTTCTCACCAGCTCCTCGTCGATCAAACAGCATAGGGGATAACTATGCTCGACACCGATACCAAGCGCCGCATCGATACCGCCCGCGACAGGACACCTCCGTACCTGCCCTCACTGCAAGAATCCCACCCTCGATTGCCCCATCCTTCATCGAATGATTATTTTGTGACATGGCAGTAGCCGTCATAGTCCGTTGTCAATACCGGTCCTATGGCCTTGGAGAGATTCCCCTCTTCCACGGCCCCTATCGATGAAGAAGATTCTCACCAAAATCCTCGACTGCTTCTTTCTCCTGCGCATTCCGCTGTTGGCGCCCGTGTGGACCATCGTCATTCTCGGGTGGGTGGCCGGCAGCCCGAAGGCGCACTGGGGCGGGTGCCTGATTGGCGGGTCAGCCTTCTGTGGCGTGGAAGTCAGTCTGTGGATTGCGCTGTTCGGATTCTCGCTTGTCGTTGCCGCCATTTATGTGGGCAACCAGATTGCTGACATCGAGAGCGACCGGATCAATCATAAGCTGTTCCTGCTGCCGCATGGGCTCGTGTCGGTGCGCACAGCGTGGATCCTTGCGGGAGTGTGCTCGGCCGGGGGTTTGCTGACGGCATTGTTCTTTGACGGGACCATGCTCTTTCTCTTTGTGACAAGCCTCGCGCTGGGCTTCATGTACGATCTGCCGCCTGCCAGCCTCAAGAACCGGCCATGGGGTGGGACTATTGCGTGCTTTCTCGGGCATGGCGTACTGACGTTTCTTGTCGGATGGTATGCTGCGAGGTTCACGGCCGATCCCGAATTTGCCTGGAGCCTGCGCGACGGTGTCCGCCTCGATGTCCTGGCCCAGGGATTCCTCCCGTCGCTGTCAGCCGGGTTCGCGAATGCGGCAGTTTTTGTCACCACCACCATCGCCGATGCAGAGGGTGACAAGGCCATTGGCAAACGCACATTCAGCGTTGCGTATGGGGAGCATGCAAGCGCCATTGCCGGACTGGTGTTCTGTGTCGGGGCACTGGCGACTGTCTGGTTCATCCAGTACAATCGCGTTGTCATGCTGATCCCAACAGTCCTGAGTCTTGCCTTGTTCGCATGGTTGGTGCTGTCGACCAGTCGCGACGCCGCGTTCAAAGCATTCAAGTGGCCGGTCTTCCTCCTCTCTGCCTTTGTTGCCGTCTTTGTGCCGGTGTACGGCGTGCTCATCGTAGTGACATTCTTCGGCAGCAAGATGTACTACCGCCATCGGTTCCACATCGACTATCCCACGTTCAAGTCGCGGTGAGCCTGCATGCGCCGCGTCATCCTCGCACTCCTCGATGCTGTGTGCATTACCCGGCCGGTGGTGCTGATCCCGGTGTGGGGATTTGCACTGCTGGGGCTGGATCGCGGACACGCTGCTGGCGGGGGAGCCGCTGTCGGGATCTGGACCGCAGTATGGATCGGCGTCTTCTCGCTGTCGGTGGCGGCTGTGTATGTTGTCAATCAGGTTGCAGATCTCGATGCTGATGCTGTCAACGACGGATTCCCGCTTCTGACCAAGGGCGGGGTTTCGCGCAGGTTGGCTGCGACCACGGCGGCAGTGTGCGCAGCAGCGTCCACGGCACTTCCACTGTTGCGTCTGCCGATGCTCTCGGCGTTGGCGGGGGCTGCGCTTGCGGTTGGTGCGGTGTACTGCCTGAAGCCGCTGCGCCTCTCCGGTCGCCCTGTGCTGGACTTTCTTGCGAATGCCGTGGGATACGGAGGCATCGCGTTTGGCGTGGGATGGGTGCTGTCGGGCGCTCCCACCGGACTGTTCACTGGTCGCTTCGCGCAGGCGGCGCTGCCCTACGTGCTGCTCATGTGCGCAGGGTCCATCAGCTCGACGATCCCCGACATGCCCGGTGACGCGGCTGCGGGCAAACGCACCACTGCTGTGGTCTTCGGTCGGATGCCCGCACACTGCCTTGCTCTGGCCATGCTCGTCGCGGGCGGCGTGGCCGGTCACCTGGCGGGGGACGTGCAGTCGGTGGTGTGCGCGGCGCTCGTGGTGCCCCTCTACCTGGCATACCTGGTGGCGCCGCAGCCCGCCTTGTGCGAAGCAACGTACAAGGTCGGGGGCGCAATTCTCATGCTTGTTGCAGTGGTGCGGTTTCCTCTCTTCGGCGCTGCGGGGCTGATCGTTCTGCTGGCCACCCGGATGTATTTTCGCTTCCGTCACAAGGTGAACTATCCGGCCATTCTTCCTGCACGGCCCATATCGAAATGACGATCTCACGCGTGTTGCAGTCCGGACTGCGCATCGCTGCGGTGCTGATGGGCACCGGGTGCATTGCGCACGGGTTCGGACTTCCCACTGCCAAACGAATCGCCGCCGTTGATATCATCGGTCAAGTCGCAAACTGCCGGTTCGATGAGGCGAACGCCCGTATCGACAGTCTGGTGCGCGCCGATCCGGGCGATCCCTTCTTGTACGTGCTGCGGATGACGGCGATAGGACTTCGCGACCTGGACTATGACTGCTCATCTGACTCCGCCGGATATGCCGACGCATATCTGAGCGTGGTGCGCACCTCGGCCCGCCTTCCGCGCCGAACCGTGCTCGACTCGTCCTATGCACTTACTATGGGCGGATTTGCCGATGCGATGTATGCGTCGTTCTGTCTGCGCCAGAAGCAATACGGGGCCGGCGTTCGGGTGGGTCTGGATGGTTTGAAGCAGTTGCGCCTTGCCAAGGAGTGCGACGCCCGCAACTACGACGTTGACTTCTTCCTCGGTTTCTACGAGTGCGCCAAGGCCGATCTGCGCAGACGGCTGTGGTGGGTGCTCTTCTGGTCTCAGGGCAGTGTCGCCGATGGCATTGCACGGCTGGAACGGTGCGTGCGCGAGGCTCAGTTCGCGGGCATCGGGGCTGCGATCTCGCTGGCCGATGTGTATACCAGTCACGGACAGTACGACAAAGCTGCGACTCTCATCGACGGCTTGTTCCGCGCATACCCCGAGAGCCGGTTCGCCATGTGGGCGCGCGCGAGGTACCACACTGCCCGGTCGGAGCATGCGCAGGCTGCGGCCGTTTACGACCAACTCACCCGACAGTACGCGACGATACCCGCAGCAGTGCGAAGCCGCGCGCAAACGTGGAATTCCCAGGCCCACTCTCTGGAGCTTGCGGGGAAACTCGCCGAGTCATCGGAACAGTGCGGGCTGCTCCTTGCCGCTCTGGGACAGAACCCGGACCCTGCCATCCGCGATATTATCAGGGACACCCAACGCCTCAGGGATCGGATCGCGCGCAATGATCACAGTTGACACCAAGACATGCGACGTCTGCGGCGCCTGCGTGGCTGTGTGCCCGTGCAATGCGCTGTGCATCGTACAGACGCTGGAGATCAACCACCAACGGTGCAGTGGCTGCCTCGCATGCGTGCAGGTCTGCCCGTGCGGCGCATTGTCCCGGGCCGCTGACGCCGCTGTCAAACAGGGGACCGCATGACAGACACACGCGGCTTCGACATCATCGTGGTGGGCGCCGGACCTGCAGGGATCACTGCTGCCACTGCGGCGGTCAAGGGCGGCAGGCCCGTGTGCCTGCTCGAACGTCGACCTCACGCAGGAGCGCCGGTGCGTTGTGGCGAGGGAATCGGCCTCAAGGGCTTTGCTCTCGGCCTGGAGATGCGGCCCGAGTGGGTTCTCACTCCCATCAAGAATGCGCGACTGGTTTCGCCTTCGGGAATTGCCGTGACCATCAAAGGCATCCCCGAGAGCTTCATCATCGATCGCGACAAGATGGAGCGCGACCTGGTGGACGAACTGGTTGCAGCAGGGGCGACGTTCGCACCGAACTCCCCGGTCACCAAGGCACAACGCCTCCCTGACGGCACGTATGCGTGCACGACACCCTCCGGCGAGTACAGGAGCCGGTGCCTCATCATCGCCGACGGGGTGGAGTCGCGCGTGGCACGCGACCTGGGGTGGCAGACGTCCCTGCGTGTCGAAGATGTGGAGACGTGCGCCATTGCACGCGTGTCCGGTCTCTCCCTCAATGCCGAGACCATCGAGATGTTCCTGGGCGCGGCACGGGCTCCCAGCGGATACGTGTGGGTTTTCCCGCGCAGCAGCACCGAAGCGAATGTGGGGCTGGGAGTCCTGGGTTCGCGCAGCACCGCCGGCAAAGCGCGGCTGCTCCTTCGGCAGTTCATCGCCACGCGCTTCCCCGGCGCCACGGTGTCGCACGAACACTGCGGCGGAGTGCCCATGGGCACGTGGACATCGCCGCTGGTGCGCGGTGGCGCTATGCTTGTGGGCGATGCCGCGCGTCAGGTCAATGCCGTGGCAGGGGCGGGCATTGCGTATTCGCTCATTGCCGGCAAGTCGGCAGGCACAGTGGCGGCACAGGCCTTTGTCAACGGCGTACTCGATGAGTCTGCGCTTCGCGAGTACCACGACACCTGGGCCTCTCACTACGGCAAGCAGCAACACCGGTCGTACGCGCTCAAGCAGATGATCGTCTCCTACGACGATGCCATGCTTGACACCATCGCGCGAACGCTCTCTCGCGAGAAACCGGGCAAGATCAGCTACCTCAAGTTGTTCTTGACGGCGTTCTCAAAACATCCCATACTGATGTTCAAGGCGTACAAGCTGTTTCGGTGAGGGTGCGTTGCGCGCACTCTCCGTCCACACGCGCCTGGAACCACCATGGCCCAACTCACTGTCTCCGTCTCCGAAGACGGCATGTCCGCCTTTGTGCACGGCGCTGTGCTCGACAAGCTCTCCGTTGAGCAGGCCCTCCAGCGCCTGACCGACGACCTGACGCGCGCCGGGGTGACGCAGGGCATTCTCCCTGAGGCCGTTGGTGCTGCGGCCAGATCTCTCAGCGAGCAGCTCTCCACTGCTCCCACACTGGTTGCCATGGGCACGCTCCCCGCGCCTGCGCGGCCGGCGGGCGCCACTTTCGACGTGCCCGTGCATCAGGAGACCGCCTTCCCGGCTGACATGCTTGCTGCAGACGCCGGCATCAAGTACTACCAGGCGGTTGAGCACGTCAAGGCGCCCTTCATCGTCGAAACCGGCGCAACGGTTGGGCGCTTCACACCGGGAGGAGACGCCCGGGCAGGCATTGACGTTCGCGGCAGGGCGATCGTGTCGAAGTCCCCGTCCGAGAAGATCGTGACGCGACTGGGCAACGGCTTGTCCCGCCACGAATTCACCGACAAAGTGGTCTCCCTGGCCAAGGGCATGATCGTGATTCGGGGCGACGAGGCGCGCATTGTTCCCGTGAGCATGAATGGCGCGTTCTCGGTGGAGGTCTCCGAAGACGGGCTCGAGGCGTGCGTACACCTGCACGGCGCGGGCCCGGGCGGCCGCGTTGCCTCGCGCGAGGCCATTCTCAGCGCGCTGAAGTCTCTGGGGATCGTCCCCTCGTCCAGTCTCACCGATCTTGACAACGCGCTTGCTGCCATGGCGCGCGATCCGCATCGCGGCGCGTCGGATATCATGGTTGCCGCGGGGACTGCCCCTGGTGAAGGTCAGGACGGCCACATCGAGTATCTCGTCAATCTCGACTTTTCGCACAAGCCGCTCATTCGCGACGATGGCAAGGCAGACTACCACAATGTGCATTTGTTTGAGGTCGTGGCCAGGGGCCAGAAGCTGGCAAAGCTCCATCCGCCTACCTGCGGAGAGCCTGGAACCGATGTGCACGGCAATGCGGTGGAGGGACGCAAGGGCGAGCCCGCCAGCATCCGCCTCGGCAAGCATGTGGCGCAGGATCCCGACGACGCAGCCGGAACGGTATCGCTGGTTGACGGACATGCATACCTGCACCGCGACACGCTCGAGGTCGAAGAGGTCATGCGCATCAAGGCCGACGTGGACTTCCACACAGGCGACCTCAAGTTCGTGGGCGATGTGGTGATTGACGGCGACGTGCGGGCCGGCTTCTCGGTCAAGGCAGATGGTTCGGTGATCGTGCGCGGCGCTGTGGAGGATGCCCGCATCGAGTCTCGCCGCAACGTCCTTGTGTACGGAGGATTCGTCGGCTCCGGCAAGGGTCTCATTCGGGCCGGTGGAGACGTGGTTGTGTCGTTCGTGCGCAACCAGACAATCTCGGCGCGCAACAACATCATGATCAACGGAGAGGCAGTTGACGCACGCCTGATGGCCGGCAACAGTGTGCTCATCGAGTCGGCGCGCGCCTGGATTGTTGGTGGAGAAACTGTCGCCAAGCGGGCAATCCGCGCCTTCCACATCGGCAACCCACCGGGAAATGCCACGCGTGTGACCGTGGGCGTGGACCTGGTGGTCAAAGACGCCATTGCCCGCCTTGACAAGGACCTGGAGAAACTCAAGGCCGAGTATGCCTCACTCTCAACCGTTCTGGGAGAACTCGCCGCAGAGGCAGGGGCGGCAGGCGCGCTTGACAACGAGCGATCGCTCAAGCGTGCGCGCGCAAGCGTGCTGTCGGGCGACCTGCAGACCAGGCTCGACAGCATTGTGCGCGAGAAGAACCGCCTTCTCGGCGAGCTGTACTTTCCGGAGGCGCGCATTGTGGTGAAGGGTGCCCTGCACGCCAACGTGGTGGTCACCATCGCCCGGTCGAATCTGGTGGTGCGCGAGGAAATGGAACGGTGCTGCCTGCTCATGGGCAGGACGGGTGTCCTGCTGCAGGAACTCGGCACGGCTTGACCGCTTGATCCCCGGTCTTCGCACTCCCTCTTGCCCTTCGCAGTACGGGTTCGATTCCACCCTCGAAGATCCCATGGGTGCGATGTGCATCGGCTTCTACGCTGCCGGCGGCGCCACCGGGGCCACTTCAATTGTCAAGTGGGCCAGACTCTCACGGTGGAAGGTCGAGTTCCGTCGCCTTGCCAATGGTGGAGTGGGAGCCGGGGTGGCGTACCGGTTCTGATTGACGCCTTCGAGCATTTTCAGCCCCACGCGACTGCGAACGTTCGCGCCACGCGCTGCACGAAGTTCCCTCCGCTCCCATTGCGCAGAAAGCAATTTCATACTATACCCGGTTTGCCGGTCGGCCACTTCACGGTCGACGGAATCTCCCGGGGGGAGGACTCACCCGTGAACGCTTCAGCCACGTCTTGCAGGTTGCCCGTTGTCCTGATGGCGCTTCTGGCTCTTGCGCAGTTGACGCCTCCGCCCGAGGCGCGTCCGAAGCCGGCGCAATCCCCTGCCACCGGCGCCATCGTCATTGTGCGGCCCCCAACCCTCTTCGGTGGATCGGCCACGGCCATTGCCGTTGACGGAAAGAGCCGGAAGCACAAGGTCGGCCGTCACTCGCTTGCCGTGAATCTTCAGCCGGGCACCTACGACTTCTACGGTGCGAAGTCGCCCAAACCCCGTGCCAGCATCACGATTGCGAAGAAACAGTTCCTCTATGTCGCCGACCGCGATGACGCGGTTGCTCAACGCGCGCTTCAGGATCTGCGGCGAAGTCCCACCAAACGTCTTGTTGTGCGCTCCGGTACCGACGACGAACAAGCCGATCGCTCCGATGATTCGCCTGGGATGGCCAGCATCATTCTGGTTGGCGCGTCGTGGGCACTGGGCGGCGACGAGGCGGAGGTGCTGGTTGACGGGAAGCAGCGCTCGGGAAGGGTAGGGCAGGGGACTGTCGAGATCGGCGTGGTTCCCGGCAGGTATGTGGCGTACCCGGGTCTGTCGCCTACGCCCGCGACAACGGTCATCATCGGGTCTGGTGAACTCTCCTATGTTGTGAATCGGGCCAATGCCGGCAGTCAACGGCAGCTCGGCGACATCTTCTTCGAAAGCGGCAATCGGGCCGGCGCGCTCGCGCTCTATCGCGGGGCTCTCGCGACCGATCCCTCGATGACCTCGCTGTGCAAGCGATACGCCGATCTGGCAGTGGAGTCGAAGGACTCCAAAGAGGCGATCGCCGCGCTTCGTCGCGTGATCTCGGTCGGGTTGGCTGAGAGTCAGACCTACCAGACACTGGGAGACCTTCTCGCCGCCGCCAACCGTCCTGATGAGGCCAAGCAGATGTACGACAAGGCTCTCTCCCACGGCGGTCAGGATGCGAAGGTGCTGACGTCACTGGCGGTCCTCAAACAGAAGACCGGGGACCTCAAGGGCGCAGCTCAGGCCTACGAAGAGATCATCGAGTTGGAGCGCGACTCAATTCGCCTCTATACGGTTGTGGGTTCCATCTACCTGCGTCTCAGAGACACTGCCAAGGTCATCGAGTCGTATAGGGCGTTTCTTGCCAAGGGAGGGAAGAGTTCGGCAATTGCGCTCTTTGTGGGCACTCACGCGTACCAGCATCGACTCTCCGAAGATGCTGTCCGGTACTTGACCATGGTGACAGGCAAGGAGGCGCAGAAGATTCACTACCTGCGCATGCTGGGCGAATCGCACTATCGTCTCGGGGACTACCCCAAGGCGTGCGAGCCCCTGCGCGTGGCTGCGAAGAAGTTTCCGAAATCCGTCGAATGGCCGGCTGTTGCAGACATGCTTGTCCAGTCGTACATGGCGCTCAAGGACTACGCCAAGGCCGAGGTGTGGATCGAGGCGTATGCCAAGGCTGGCAACCGCCAAAGCGCTGATGTCGCCTACTACCGGGCTTTCCTCAAAGAGCGGACCTCTCCAAAGGCAGCGCAGACTCTGTACGAGCAGAACACTGTGCGATATCCGGGTGACTACCGCAACTACCTTCGCTGCGGTATTCCCATAGGCGCCGACCAGAAATCGCTGTCTCGGTCGGTGTCGATGCTGAAGCAGGCCATGCGGCTCGCAGACACGGTGCCTGACGCATGGCTGGAGATATCGCGTGTGTACCGCAAACTCGGGCAGGATGGGAACGAGCTCTCCGCTCTGCAGGTCTTTGTCACAACCCATCCGCAGCACCCGGAGGCAAACGCGCGCATGGGCGAGCTGATGATGCGCAAGGGCGACGTTGCGGGAGCCATGGAGAAGCTTCAGTCGACGGGAAGGGAGTCTTCCGACGATCCTGCGGTGCTCAAGGCCCTTGCGCAGGGGTATGCGTTGACAGGAAAGAATGATGACGCGATCGCCGCCCTCGAACGTGCGCGCAAGGCGGCCCCCGAAGACACCTCGGTGCGCATGCGGCTGGTGGATATCTACCGATCCATGGGGCTCAACCGGAAGGCGCTGGAGGAATACCGCGGACTGGCCGAGATCCGTCGAGACAACGCCACACTGCTGGTCTATGCCACCTTGCTGTACGAGAACAAGCGGATCGTCGAGGCTGACAGCGTGATCCAGACGATTCGCGCCACGCAGCCCGACAACATCGAGGCACTCATGCTCCTTGGCGACGTGCTGCGCGCGCAGGACAAACTCACCGACGCCATCGAAGTGTATCAGGAGATCTCGTTCATCGATCCCAAGTACATTCCCGCAATCTATGAACGGGCTGAGACCCATCTTGACAACGGGCAACCGCATTGGGCGGAGTCGTTCTACAAGCGCACTCTCGAACGTAGTCCGAAGTTTGCGCGCGCAGAGTTGGGGTTGGCACGTGTTGCCAAGCTGCGACGCGACCGCGCTGCCTACGACATCCATGCCAGCCGCGCCTATGCGCTGGCGCCCCACGACCCGGCAATACAGCAGGAGTACGAGGCTTCGGTGCGCAAGGAGTGGTAGGGTGGGGCAGAGACTCGCCCTGCCGCACTGTCGAGTCGGGGAATGTCGGTTTCACGCAACACCGATTGTGGAGAAATGAGCAATGGCGAAGAGGAAAGTCGTTTCGAAGGGGCTCGTGACGCGTCGTGCCGGGAAATCCAGACCCGTGCCGCTCGAATCGCAGTTCGCGGAAGTCGCATCTGTTATCAAGAAGTCGCGTGTCCGCGCCTTCGCCGCCGCCAACGCCGTCGTCGTTCACTGCTACTGGCAGGTGGGCGAGTACATCAGTGGCAAGATCTCGAAGGCACAGTGGGGCGACGGCGTCGTGACGCAGCTAGCGGCATACCTGGCCAGAGTACTTCCCGACCCTCGCGGATTCTCCGACAAGAACCTGTGGCGAATGATGCAATTCTATGATTTATATAGTAGTTACAGAAAACTCTCAACACTGTTGAGAGAATTGTCGTGGTCGTCTCATCTTCACATTATGTCAAAGACCCGTACCCACGAGGAGAGGCTCTTCTACTTGACTTCTGCGGTACGGGAACGGTTCACCGTTCGAGAACTCGAGCGATTCATCGACTCTGACGCCTTTGAGCGAAGTGTCAAGACTCCGGCAAAACTCTCAACAGTGTTGAGAGAATTGCACCCGGCCGCCGAAACGATCTTCCGCGACTCGTACACACTGGACTTCCTGCGGCTATCGGAGGAACACTCGGAATGGGATCTGCGGAAGGGCATCGTGCGGAATCTGAAGGAGTTCATTCTCGAATTCGGTCGTGACTTCGCCTTTGTTGGCGAGGAGTATCGCGTGCAGGTTGGCATGAAGGACTTCTCGATAGATCTCCTGTTCTATCACCGAGAGCTCCAGTGTCTGGTGGCCTTTGAGCTGAAGATCGAAGAGTTCATGCCCGAACACCTTGGCAAACTCAGCTTCTACCTCGAAGCACTTGACCGCAATGTCAAGAAGCCGCATGAGAAACCCAGTATCGGGATTGTTCTCTGCAAGGGCAGGGATGCCGAGGTCGTGGAGTACGCCCTTGCACGAACGAGTTCGCCCGCCGCAATTGCAGATTATCGGACGAAGTTGCCCGGCAGGGAAGTGTTGCAGGAGAAGCTGCACGAGCTCTTCGACTCGTCGGTGCGAGAGATGCGGGCCGAATATGGTGAGGCGTACCGGCCGGCTTGAGCGGAGTGATGGCATCCTGTCGATCGACAGTGCCCGCTCCATCCGCCCGCACTCATCCCCCGACATGTCTGCGGAGAAATCGACCGGTTGTCGAAGTGCCCTGCCTGATGTAGGTGGCGGAGAAGGCTCCTGAATCGAGGTCGAACAGCACCTCTCTGGGGTAGCAGCCTCCCAAGTGCTGGGTGTGAATCGGAATCCCCTTGATCAGCAGGAACCTCCACGCCATGCGAACATTCTCCACCGCAGCATCCATTTCGAACTCGTCGCAGTATGCGCCGCCCGCCACGTAGGCAACCGGCTCCGCAGTTGCGCATTCTCGCATGAACAGATCGAGCAACCCCCAGAGCGCCGCGTTGCCATAGCGACCGGTAGCCTTGTGCGGATCATCGGCGCGCGGAAAGAGAAAGTGGTTCATTGCCGCGATGCGGGCGCATGAGTCGTAGAGACAGACCGAGATCCCGCTGCTGACAACCGTGCGCAACGTGCCACTCTCGTGGATGATCGCCATAGTGCAGGGCTCCACGTCCACTGTGTCGCTGGGCTCGCAGGCGTCGAGCGCGGCAGCGTGCAGGGTTGAGCTGTCGGTCTTCATGCGTGGGGCTCCTTCGCATTGCCGTTCGTGCCTGACAGGTCTGCCAGCGTCCTGATCTCCGACGATGTCAACACCTTGCTGATATCCAGCATCATCTTGACATTCTTGCCGGTCTTGGCAATTGCCATGATGAACGCCATGTCAATGCCCCCGCCGAACTCGGGGGTCTCCTCGATATCGTCGGCGCGGATCTCCAGCACCTCCCGCACCTCGTCGATCACGATGCCCATGTTGACCTTCTTGCCGTTCTGATTGAGCTGGATCACAACGATGCACGTTCGCTCGGTGTCGGCAGAGTCGGCCATGCCGAACTTCTTGCGCAGGTCGATAATGGGAATGATCATGCCTCGCAGGTTGATGACCCCTCGCACAAATGCCGGCGTGCGCGGGATGAAGGTGATCTCCTGCAGGCGGATGATCTGATTGACCTTGAGTATTTCTATGGCGAATTCCTCTTTGTCGAGGAGGAATGTCAAGTGCTTGCCTGCCAGGGTTTCGCCGATGTCTGACTTCTTCTCGCTGGTATCAACGACAGTACTCATTGTGGGTCTCCGTTGTCTGCAGGGGGTAGGCGTGTCTACAGGGTCGTGAAAAGGGAAC
>Ga0315287_10002373_pt1 | contig 17796 bp, 13 predicted proteins | sample YL17G11_0_MG_FD_205037 | JGI IMG/M metagenome (GOLD analysis project Ga0315287, IMG submission 205037) | Sediment microbial communities from Yellowstone Lake, YNP, Wyoming, USA - YL17G11_0 | ecosystem: Environmental > Aquatic > Freshwater > Lake > Sediment | place: USA: Wyoming | collected...
TCGTGATTCCCGCCTTCAACGAGGCGGCGACGATCGCCGACGTCGTCAAGGGGGCGGCCAAGTACGCCGACGAGGTCATCGTCGTGGACGATGGCAGTTCTGATAACACTTCATTCGTTGCGAAGGCGGCCGGGGCGAAAGTGCTTAGGCTGCCGAAGAACAGAGGGTATGGAGCCGCTCTTGCTACAGGGCTGGCGACTGCCGCCCTGGATGATGCGGATCTAATCGTCTATCTCGACGGGGATGGACAGCATGATCCGGAGGATATCCCTAAGATATGCGCTCCCGTCCTTAGAGGGACTGCCGATCTCGTTATCGGATCGCGATTCCTGAAGAAGGAAGGTAAAGCCGGCATTCCAAAATATCGGACAATGGGCCAGACTGCCCTCACAAAGGCGACGAATGTCGGGATGGACATAAAGGTCACGGATTCACAGAGCGGTTTCAGATGCATCACGAAGAAGGTCGCGTTGAGCATGGACATGACAGATGAGGGTATGGGCTTCTCGTCCGAGATGGTTAGGACCGCTTCGAAGCTCGGGCTGAGAGTCACAGAGGTGCCGATCACCTGCAGGTACGAGGGGCTCGACACATCGACGCACTCCCCTATGCAGCATGGGACATCCGTCCTTACGACGGTCCTACGGAGCATAAGGGACGATCATCCGCTGCTCTACTTCGGGGTCGGCGGTTTGATAATGACGATAATCGGCCTGGGCGCCGGCTTCTATTCAATCTACCAGTTCATGAGCCTGAAGGCTTTGCCGTTCCTGCCGAGCATATTAGCCGTATTATTCTTCTTCCTGGGGCTGATGTCGATGTTTGTGGGGATAGTCCTCAACTCGCTCGCCACACACACTGGGAAGGAGGGATCCCGATAGAGAAGAAGGAAATCCTGGTAACAGGAGGAGCCGGCTTCATCGGGACCAACCTTGTCAAGGAGCTTCAAAACAGAGGGCACCACGTCGTTTCGCTGGACCTGTACAACACCGATAGGGACGACTACGTAAGAACGGACGTCAGGAGCTACAGGCAGCTCGAGAAGGTGTTCAACAAGCAGAAGTTCGATTTCGTCTACCATCTGGCGGCGGAATACGGCAGGTGGAACGGCGAGGATTATTACGAGAACCTCTGGGAGACGAACGCCATCGGCACGAAGCACATGACCAGATTGCAGGAGAAGCTGAAGTTCAAGATGATATTCTTCTCATCGGCCGAGGTGTATGGGGATTATGAAGGCGTGATGAAGGAGAATGTGATGGTGGATAACCCGATAAAGGACACCTACCAGATGAACGACTACGCGATCACGAAATGGGCTGGGGAACTCATCTGTCTCAATTCCGCGAAGATGTTCGGGACGGAGACCGTCAGGGTCAGACCTGTCAACTGCTATGGCCCGCATGAGGAGTACAATCCTTACCGAGGCTTCATCCCGAAATTCATTTTCCATGCGCTTTTCAACAAGCCATACACTGTCTTCAAGGGGCACAAGAGGATCATCGACTATGTCGAGGATTCTTGCAGGACCTGGGCGAACATCGTGAACAACTTCGTCCCTGGAGAAGTCTACAATGTCGGCGGGAAGAAGGAGTGGGAGAGAGACATAAAGGATTATTCCGACATGGTCCTGAAGGCGGTTGGAAAGGACGATTCGATCGTCACTTACAAGGAAGCCGAGCCTCACACCACCAAAGTCAAGCATATGGATTTCTCGAATGCAATTCGCGATCTGAAACACGATCCAAATGTCCCTCCAGAGGAAGGAATCAAGAGAACGGTCGAGTGGATGAAGTGGTACTACCGGATCGGTGAGTGATTGGGAGATTTTTCTGAGACTTTCAAAGGGAAGACTGTCCTTGTTACTGGCGGAGCCGGTGCCATAGGTGGCAATCTAGTCAGGAGATTGGACACGCTCCCCACAAAGAAAATCGTGATTTTGGATGACTTGTCCTCATCATACGAATGGAATATCGCTCAGGGGCCCAAGATCCAATTCATCGAGGGAAACATCCTCGATGATGAGAAGCTGAAGTGGGCGTTCAAAGCGAAGCCTGACATAGTATTCCATTTGGCAGCCCATTTCGCAAATCAGAATTCCGTTGATAACCCGGAAACCGATCTCATGGTCAACGGGATGGGTACGCTAAAAGTGCTCGAGCATGCACATTTGACTGGCGTTGAACGTTTCATCTACGCATCGTCTGGCTGCGGAATCTATGGGTCGGACTCCAAGATACCTTTCGAGGAGCACGACGTTTCAATGAGATTGTATACCCCCTATCAGGTAACAAAGATGCTCGGGGAACTGTATACCAACTACTTCTTCAACCTATACGAGCTTCCGATTGTTAATGCGCGATTCTTCAATTCGTACGGTCCTGGGGAGATCCCTGGCAAGTATAGGAACGTCATCCCGAATTTCTTCTATTGGGCGATGAATAAGAAAGCATTGCCGATAACTGGGACTGGCGACGAGACAAGGGATTTCACATATGTCGGAGACATTGTCAACGGCCTATTGGCGATGGTCCATTACGATAAGGCAGTGGGAGAGGCTTTCAACCTCGGCACGAGTCGAGAGATCAAGATAATGGACCTGGCAAAGTGGATCAATGAGCTGACTGGGAATAAGAAAAAGATAGTCTTCAGCGAAAGAAGGAATTGGGATAAGAAGACGAGGTTGCTTTCGTCGATCGAGAAGGCGAAACGCGTTCTGAAGTACAAACCTGCAATGGATTTCAAGAAAGGTCTTGAGCATACTCACGATTGGTTTGACCAGAACTGGGAAAGCATTAAGCATAGCGCAGAGTTTTAGTGAGATGCTATGCGAATCTTGGTCGTGCAGGAGTCAGATTGGCTAGAAAAGGGGCCTCATCAGAGCCATCATTTGATGGAAAGACTCTCGAAACGAGGACATGAAATCAGGGTAATTGATTATGAAATCCTATGGAGACGACACGCGAAGAATGGAATCATCTCCAAAAGGGAAACTTTTGAGAATGTCCACAAATCGATCGATGATGGCAGAATAACCGTCATAAGACCAGCGATAGTGAAACTCCCGATTTTGGACTATATCTCATTGGTTCTTTCTCACCGAAAGGAAATCAAGAGGCAAATAAAGGAATTCCGACCCGATGTCATCCTTGGATTTGGCATATTGAATGCGAGCATTGGGATAGACCAAGCTAAGAAGAATGACCTACCATTCGTATACTATATAATCGATGAATTGCACAGACTTCTGCCCCAGAGAATTCTCAGATATCCAGCAAAGCTAATCGAAATGAGAAACATGAAACAATCGAGGCTAGTAATCTCGATTAATGAAGGATTAAGAGACTACACGATTAGGATGGGGGCAAAGCCCAGAAATACCCTGATCATTAGAGCAGGTATCGATTTTACCAAATTCAATTCCGCAATAGATGGAACGGCAGTCAGAGATAGATATGGTGTAGCTAAAGACGACATTCTATTGCTTTTCATGGGGTGGCTCTATGAATTCTCCGGATTGAAGGAAATTGTGGAACAGATGATTATAGATCAGGAAAGAATGAAGAGAATCAAACTGATGGTAATTGGAAAGGGGGATCTCTGGACCTATCTAAGTTCGATAAAAGATAAGATGGGGGATCGATTAATATTACTCGATTGGCAACCTTATGAGCATTTACCAGACCTCATTGCTTCCTCTGACATCTGCATATTGCCCTCAAGGAAAGTCTCACTCATGATGAATATAGTGCCCATCAAGATGTATGAATACATGGCAATGAAGAAACCGGTGATCGCGACAAATCTCCCAGGGATAAGAAAGGAATTCGGAGAATCCAATGGGGTAGTATATATCGAGCATCCAAAGGAAACCCTTGAGAAAGCGCTTGAATTGAACTTGAAGGAGGAGATCGAGAAAGAAGGGAAAAGGGCATTTGAATTTGTAAAAGGAAATGACTGGGATACGATGACGAGCCTCTTTGAACGAACATTGATGGGTGTCCTATGAAAATCCTTCAAGTCATCCCATATCTGTTTCCTGAGGCTGGAGGAGATGTCAATGTCTGCTGCAATCTATCGAAACAACTAGCTCGACAGGGGCACGAGGTCACGATATTGACGACTGATTTCAAAATTGATGGACGATATGCTTCTTCACTTGAAGAGAGTGGAATCAATATTGTGATATTCCCCTGCCAGCTGAATGTGGCATTATATCTCTACTCGCCGAAAATGAAACGATGGCTTAGCGCAAACATTAGGAGTTTTGACGTGATTCATTTACATACATACCGATCATATCAGAATAAAATCATCCACCACTATGCTAGAAAATATTCCGTCCCCTATGTGCTGCAAGCACACGGATCCTTGCCTCTCTTCTTCGGGAAGAAGGGTCTAAAACGGCTCTTTGATCATTTATTGGGTATTCGCATTATTCAAGATTCGACTTATCTGATAGCGCTGACAAAGGAAGAGGTCAATCAGTACAGAGAAATGGGTGCGAAAGGCATTAGAATCAAGATCGTGCCAAATGGCATTGATTTGAAGGACTTTGAGAATCCGCCTGCAAAAGGAAAATTTAGAAATCGGTACAGGATAGGTGATGAGGAGAATATCATTCTCTATGTGGGAAGATTACATAAGTCAAAGGGAATAGATCTTCTAATCCATGCGTTCTCGAAACTCGACGCAACAGACAAAGCTCGGCTAATCATCATTGGACCAGATGGAGGTTGCAGAGGATCGCTAGAAAAGCTATCGGGCGATCTGAATATATCAAACCGAGTCCATTTCCTCGGCTTCGTCACGCAAGATGAGAAGATTCAGGCTTTAGTAGACGCAGATTTATTTGTGACTCCGAGTTTCAATGGATTTCCCATCGCATTCATCGAAGCATGTGCATGCGGAATCCCGATTGTCACTACAACAAATGGTGACACCTTGGATTGGATTGATAAAAAAACGGGATTTGTAACGGAATATGATTCCGATCAACTGAAAGATGCAATTGCAAAGATTATTAGAGATTCTAAGCTCAAAATGGAACTCGCCGCGAATGCAAGAGATCTCGTCAATAAGAAACTGAATTGGACAGCAATTGCCGTGGAAAACGAATCTATATATAGAGATTGCGGAAGCGTACGATGAATGCCGGACTGAGCGAGAAGGAAATTTCACTTGACAATTTGGAATGACAGAACACACTCCCTTGGAAAGCAGGGTAAAGCGAGGAATCTAAGGATGAAAAAAGACGGTACTAAGGTTTCCCAGGAATATGCCAAACGATTCGAGAATGGGGACTATGCCGAGAGATACGATAGCGCTTTTCGGTTTGACTCACTGAGTGATCTCTTGAGACCGCGCAATATCACGGGGTGGATGATTGCTGAATTGGAGAAATCAGCGGTTGAGAGATTGTTATCGCATTATAGGGGATGCAGCATTCTCGATGCCCCGTGCGGCTCAGGAAAACTATTTCCAAGATTGATTGAACAAAGACATACAATAATAGGAATCGACATCTCAAAAGAAATGCTTACTAGAATCCCACGAACAGAAATGGAAAAGTCACAATTGATCCGAGGTGATCTTCGCAAGATTCCTTTGGCAAATGAATCGGTCGATGTGGTTATCTGCGTCAGATTCATTCATAGAATTCCCGAGCAAGATCACGGAGAAGTGCTCAGAGAGATCTATCGCGTATGTAAGAATAACGCAATAATTTATTTCTCCATTCGTGACATTACGACGAACTACATAGTTGCTTTTGAGAAGTTCTTGAAACTTGGAGATAGAGGTGATGTAATCTCCTTGTCCAAGAGCGAAATCGAGAAAGAAATTGCATCGGCAGGATTCAAGCTAGAGAGAATGACTAGGGTTCTGCCATTTCTATCCACAGGCTGCATGATCATTGGCAGGAAAGGTGAGAGAATTGAAGGAAATTAGGAAGGAAGCAGCTATTCAGCTTCATGCTCTATTCCCAGATAATGAGATTATATTCGTAAAGGCTATTAGGACGATGCATTCAATAATTTTAATCGCAAATGTTGAGGATAATGCCAAGAAGACCTCATCGAAGATCCTGGTAAAGTACTGCAAAGGGCTTACCATAGACCAGATGAACAATGAATTCTACACCCAATCCATGTTTTATGACAAATGCAAGTATGATGGCGTACAGGTTCCGAAGCCATTGAAAATTGTTCCTCATAAACGATTTATCATCATGCAATATTTGGAGGGGGTGAATTTTGGGCACAAGCTATTACAGATGAAATCGATGGATAAAGACTCTCTTAATGAAAGCATCAATCTATCAGCTTTTACGCTTGCAAGATTCCATAGTATGTTCACGAAAGAGCAGAGTGAGACTGAATCGAAAGCAGTTCCATCCCTCGATAATGAATTGAACCTTGAATCGGTAAATCTAAATCTAGCTACATTGAAAAGCAATTTCGAAGATTATGCGCTCAGAAGGATCTGTAAATGCTACCTTGATTTTACACCAAGAAATATTATTTTGCTCAATTCCAGAGAACTAAAAATAGGTTTGGTAGACTATCCATATCGAGAATATGTATTTACGCCACATCTTGATCTTGCAAGATTTAGATTCAGTTTAAGGGTCATGAAACAGCATCCACAGTTCCGATTCATCAAACGGGATTGGTGGGATTCGGAAGAGGTATTCGAGAGGTTCCTACGGAAGTATGCATCAGAATCCAATACAAGCCCCAATGAGGAAGACCGAGTTCTGATCGATTGGATAGAAACGGAATATGCAAAGATGTTAAAGTCAATCTACCAGGAAACCACAGGATCTCTCAGAATTAATTTGGAGAGGATTTACATGAAGAGATTCCTGGGCGGCTACATTGAACGGAAGAGAGTCTAAGAACAATCTGGATGGTGCAATTCCAAATCCTCTCGAGATTCCAATCCTTTGCATTCTCGGGAGAATCGGAGTCAGCAGAATCAATCACAGGAAAGGTCATGAGTAAATCCAAATAGCTCAATCAGGGAGGAGTGCTTTTCGAGAATACGTATACCTTGTCCATCCAGAGATCAGATGGATTCCCGCTGATGCATCTGAGATGAAGTCCAGATGATTCAAACATATGTCTGTCGTTTTCCAGCAGTCTAAAGGATTGATATCTACCGTCAGTCACTCTCTTCTCCATGTTGGAACTCAGAAAATCGCGGGAGATACCAGAGAAGCGCCCTATTCTCGAACGATCTTCTACATGGGATGTTATTGCTCTCAGCGCATTCCAACCGAACAACCGGAAGGATGTGAACGGATTCACATCCCAAGTTGAGATAAATAACCACCTTCCGGTGTATGAAATCAAATTCTCAATCGCGGAGTAATACTCTGTCCTATCCATGATGTGAAAGAGGACATCGAAACAAAAGACAACTTCAGCCTTTGCGTGGAGAGGGGTTGAAGCACTGGCTTGGATGAAATCCCATTTGGGCCTGTTTCTGCGGTTTCTCTCCAAAGCGGTACGAGATATGTCGATCCCCATGTATCTCTCGCAGTCTCTTCCAGACCAGAAAGATAATTCTCCGCACCCAACATCGATAACGTCCTCAACTCTTGGGGCATACTTCTCAATTACCCTCCATCTCCACTCCTTTCTTCTCCCACTACAGCCTGCTCCTCCCTTGTCACCCAATCTATAGCGATCTTCCCAATAGGATCCCTTCGTTCTCTGTTGACGGCTCTCTCTTTCAATAAACCGTGATGAGCTAATTGAGTCAAGGCAGTCATTCCCTGATGTAGACAAGTCGTGACCTGACTCCCCAGTTCGATTCACGTCATGATTCGAGGATGACTTCTTACCTGCAACGAATTCCATCCGGTCCTGATCTCCCACCTTAGAACGGATCTCCTGCACCATTCATTCACCATCAATGACGAATTCAGATAGGAACCAAGTTAACATGAATTTGATGGGAGATGGTTCTCTCAACGAACCCAAAGTACGTGCAAGAATTGGCATACCAACAATATGAGACATTATGGACTCACGGCGCAATGTTGCACGACCAAACCATGTCTGGACTATGTTCCCTTGATCTTTGATATGAGGTCAACTCCGCTGCACATCCATCCATTATTCTGGTGGCAGTATTTTAGCAACTTCTCATATAGTCGCTCATATGATCTCCAATATATCCCGTCGAACAGGTGTGAATGCCAACTCAGTGAAACGACACCATTGACTTTTCTTACCGCATCAATCAATTCGACGGAGCACTCGTAGGCAGCGTTCATGTCAAGTCCCATGTAGTAGAAAAGGGTCTTGTCCAAGATATTCGCTGATAACTCCCAGATGTCAATCGCCCTATCCTTCTCCACATTGTAAGGCTGGAATGGAAAACACAAGCCGTTTCGGAATCCGATGATGTCGTTGTATCCAAATGTATTGTCATACTTGAATCCTGACGAAGCCAGGTTCAACCATGTATTCGGAATAACAAATCTAAGACAATGGCTTCGATATCCAACAACTGGCTTATTGGTCGCTCTCTCAAGCATCCGTTTTTCGTTCCCGAGTCCAATGGGATCATGATAGGCATCAATTCCTCCATGCAGTGCAACCTCGAACCCGTTGTCATAAATCATCCCAATATCGGTAGCGTAGTCATCCACAAGGTAGTTTCTGCCATCCCTACTATCTCTTGATGTTAAGAAGAAGAAAGTCGATTTGGCTTCATATCTCCTCTCAAGTTCCATAATCCTCGCGAAATCGCGATATGGATTCTCCCTTTTAAGCAACAGACGAAACGGGTTCGACTTCCTAATAGGCAGATAGAGGGTTGAAGCTGCCAGCCGATACCTCAGCGATGGAGAAAGCAAATCGACATCATGTCCGAGGAAGACGGCAAATTCCTTTCCGGCAGGTAATAAGAGATTTGATTTGGGCTTGCAGTTAAGCTTCGAATGTAGAAGTGTTGCTACCTCCTTCGACTCAGCACTAAAGGATGAAGCGTCAGATTTCCAGTCATGCCCATATTTGCTGATCAGCTCTTCCTGTCGAGGTAGTTGTTTTTGGTAGAAGAGATACTCAGCGATAATTTCTTCGAAGCCTGGAAATGAATGATCAGAATCCAAATCAAGGTATTGACGTGCATATTTCACCTGATTTTCGTTCATCAGCACACCCCGAATGGGCGATTGATATCATCTGGACATATGGACTGAGAGCCAAGTAGCAACATAATGTGTTGAGGCGGGATACCTCTCATTCGTTTTATAAACATTCCATAGAGAAAACGAGGAATGAGTTTGCAGGAATAGTCTTAGTCGGACAACAAGGGTGCCGAAACTCAAGAAATTTAATAGCAAGTATAATAAACCGACCCAAGAATGGTAATACCTCACGATGCTGGTTCCTCATCCTAAGGAGAAGGTAAAACTTGAGAATACTCCATATTATCAACTTTTTCCAACCGGTTCTCGGCTACCAGGAGACATTCCTTGCTCGAACCCAATCTAGCAACGGCCATTCTGTTCGAGTCTTGACGTCCGATAGATACTCAAATCGGCTATTCAGAGGAGGTGCTTCGCGGCAATTACTCGGAAAGAGACTCAAGGGGATTGGGTTGTCTATCGAAGAAGGTGTCGAGGTTGAGAGATTGCCTGTCACCTTTGAAGTGCTGGGCAGCGTCTGGCTTAGGGGCCTGGAGAAGGCAATTACTGATTTCAAACCTGATGCAGTACACATTCATGGACTACTATCTATCAACACCGTGAGAGTATTGCGACTGAAGAAACATCTGATGAACATGAGGGTTATCTTGGATGACCACATGACATATAATGCGACCCGTGGATGGTGGGTGAAACCATTCTACGTAATGTTCAGAATTCTATTCATGAATCTGATCCTAAGGAATGCCGATGGGCTTGTTGCTGTTACAGAGGAGACGAGGGATTTTATGATGAATATGTATGGAATCCCATTCGAAAGAATCAAAATCATCCCCCTCGGGTGCGATGCTGCAGGCCTGCAACGTGACGAGCGATTACGGAGAGAAATTAGGAATGACTATGGCATTCAAGAAGACGAAGTTGTGTTCTGCTATGTTGGTAAAATAATCCCTGAGAAGGGTGTGGACATACTTGTTGAAGCGTCCATAGCGCTCATGAATTCTGGCGAGAGAATCAGAGTCTTCTGTGTTGGTGGAAGAGATGCCAAGTATCTCGAAAGACTAAATAATAGAATTGGGCAATCTGGTCAAACTCAGAAGTTCATTCTTTTGCCGGCTGTTCCGAACAAAGAATTGTACCGAATATACTCCATTGCGGATGTTGGAGTGTGGCCAAAGCAGTGTTCGATAACAATGCTAGAGGCAATGGCGTGTGAGCTACCTGTAATAATCTCGGATGGATCTGGGGCAACAGAGAGGGTGCAAGGGCGAGGAAATGGATTGATTTACCATGAGGGAGACATTGGAGATCTCGAGGTGAAAATGAAAGCCCTCATGCATAGTCAAGCCCGAGAGAGCATGGGCCGAACGGCCAGGTTGGTGGCAGAATCTTGCGATTGGAAGAGCATCTCTGCCGAATTCGAAAGACTGTACTCCACTTAATCCCATGAACTTGCGTACAAGCTTCGAACGGACAACGAGTCATATCATTATCTACAAGGAAGGAGTGAATGCATTTTGAGATAGAAAGATACACCTTTTTTTCGCCTCCAAATATTCACCAGTGTTGATCTTAATCTTGACTGCAATGTGGCTGTATGTGAAGATCGGTAGTTGGAATGAAGGAATAAGGATTGTGACTGCCGTCAGATTCTAAGCAGAGATTTCACCCCAAGCCTACTCTCCTTCTTTCTGAAGAATCTCTGCCAAGCCTTTGAGTAGTACTGCCTGATTTCGGGATCCTCAACCTGGAGATTTTCTCCCTTGATACCTCCGAGATATCCGGCGACGAAATTCATGGATTTCCGAACGCCATAACTATAGGAGAACAGACATGCCATTGCCAACATTGTAACTGTATCCATTCCAAGGAGGTATTGAACTTTACCTCGCACCTTGAAAGAAGAAATGTCACTAAGTTCTGATGGCCCTCGCCGATGAACACCCTTCGCTTCCGGGCAAACGATTAACTCGTATTTCCGATTTGCAGCCTTTATTTCGAGAATTGAATCGGGGGCCAGGCCTAACCGAAAGCCTCCGACTTCGTCCAAGAAAGTGCGCTTGTACAATCTAGCGCAACCTCTTGGTTGAGGCGAAGAGTCACGAGCAGCGCCGCCCTCTACAGATATGAGGCCGGTGGCGATAACTCCATTAGGCGACTCACTCAAGGCTCTAGTGGTTTCTTCGAAGTATCTCTCGTTTAGAATGGTGTCTGCGTCTAGAACTCCTATCAACTTAGGGTAATGGATTGTGTCATCAAAGAGCTCAACGCTTCTCTTTATCCCATAATCAATCGCCCGACCGTATCGTGTCCAGCTTGGAATGCCGGTCTCTTCTTTCTTCTCCGAGACAATCCAGTTGTGACCAAAAGCCATATCGTGGATCTTGTCTCGAGTATCATCAGTACTGCAATCATCGACGAATATCCACATCGCTGGTTTCGCAGTCTGATTTAGAACGCTCTCGAAAAGGCCCGCTAGCATTTTGCTCTCATTCCTAACAGGAGTGACTAATACATAAGAAGCGGGCTCATATTTCATGAGTATACAGCTCCACTAGAGCAAAGTATACAGACCTATTTATGCGTGTGTTCTACTAAGAGTATTTAGCGGCAACAGGGTGGACCACAACATGAAGGTACCCGCATCAGCTCAGGAAGAATCAACTGAGCACAGGCATAACGTTTCAAGTATTGGCCCACCATCTGAGAACTCCCATATCTTGCCGATAAGACTAATGCGGAGCATGCTGACTAGAGGCGTCCGTAGAAGGAATCGAATCGTCTTCATAAAACCTTCTTACTACATTGTTGACAATCTGAAGCAGGACAGTGTCGTAGTTGATGTAGGCACAGGATGGAATGCAGATTTCTCAATTGGCATCATTCATAGATATGGATTACAATGCCATGCAGTTGATCCAACAAGAAAACACTATGAACGTCTAATTGAACTGCAGAAGAAATACCCAACACTGCACGTGCACAGACTAGCACTATCAAGCAAGGACGGAATTGAATCTTTTCACGAGAGCAGGACGAACGTGAGTGGATCACTATACGAAGATCACATTAACGCATTGAATGATGAATGCATCGTATACGAAGTTGAGACTGTAAGCCTCCCAACTTTGCTTAGAAGAATTGGTGTTGAAGGAATTAGTCTTCTCAAGATGGATATCGAAGGAGCTGAATATGGGATATTGAGGCCAGAAAACTCAAGAATCCTATGTGAGATCCCCCAGATTACGATGGAATTCCACCACAACATCATAAAGAGGTTCTCTAGAGACGACACTCAGAGAAAAGTGGATTTCATGAATGAGCTTGGATTCGATTCGTTCTCAGTTGATGGATTAAACTACTTATTCTATCTGCGGCGATATGGACAAGATGATACCGAGTAACTAATTATGATGTCACGGCTCCCATATTCTATTCAGCGCGATTTGCATGCATCAATCAATTCCTGAAGAGAAAAATATTCCCCCGATAGATATTTCCAACACGGAATCCAAGATAGCCTTCTGTGCATGAGGCTAAAAGAATGCAAGTCATGCAAGGTCTCCAATAAACTGCACGGACCATATGAACATATTTCAAGAGCGAAATCATACGATTCATTGCCAAGTTATCATGCACGCGATGCGTGGGAGAGATGACAAGTAACTTAATCAATAGACTCAAGTTTTGAAAGTTGAACCGTCCATTCCAAGGATCCAATTAAGGCTAAGGGATAGACAACCCTATGTGGATTCTAACCATCAAGGAAGCAAGTAAGCCTGAAGCCCTCCGTTGTTAAAAATTCCGTCAACAGATGTATCATTCCCGAGATGATTGAAGTCTTCTGGTGTCCATAACCATAGATATTCCAACTCAGGTTCACCTTGCGGGTACCAGTCTCGCCCCAGCTTAGTCAACACAATATATGAGCCCGATTCAAGACTCGAAGCCAAGCTCGAATTCTGATCGTACCCGAAGTGATTTGGAATAGAGATCTGATTAACGGTAGCATTTTCATAACCTAGCACCGCGGAAACAAATCTTGTGGGAGCGAATCCCAATCCCCCTATGGGGGAATTACGGTCAATTTCTCCAAAAAGCCATTCGGAACCGGTGTATTCCATCTTTGTAATTTGGTTACTGACTTCTAGTGTAAGAGGAGATACATAGATCTGAATTGTGGTACAGTAAGAGCATAGTAAAAGCAATATCACGATCGTCATTGCAAGCCACTTCTTTTTTCTCTTGCCTGCTTTCATTAATGAATCTGCATAACCAATACCTATGAGCAACATCGAGAAGAATACAAAATCCTCGGAATATCTAAGACCGACGAGAAGTTGATTTGTGAAGGAGAAGGCTGTTATCAGTAAGAAAATCCAAAATCCAGTAACTAGAAAAAGCCTGATAGACTTATCAGATGGAGAGGTTAACTGTTGAGAGGATGACCTAGCATACTTAATCGTGAATAATGTTCCCATGACAAAGCAAAGAAGCAGAACACCATAGACATTCAGGATTGATTTTACAAGATAGAGCAAACCAGGATTCCCTCGTGAGAAATATGAAGAATAGATATTGCTCAGCGAAGATGGAGATACCCCTTGAAGAGATGCAAGAAAGCTCCTAATGAAGAACGAAGTCGATGGGAATGACAGATACCATGCAAAGAATCCGATAAGAAGAAACGAACATGAAATCAGAATCAATGGATGAGAAAAGCCGGTTCTCTTCGATTCAGCTGATAATCTGATTCTTGGTGTTCTCAAATTTGTCGATACAGAAAGCACCTTAACCGAATGACTCATCAATATGAGGATTAAGATGATGAGAAGTGTTTCTATCGGGTGAAAGAGGATTGTGGCAGTCAGAATCGCAAAGAGACAGACAACGAAGGCGAGTTTCCTCTGCGACTGAGCAGCCTTACATAGAATATACAATGTCAAAGGTAGAAGGCAGAAGCATTGGACGCTAGGAGCGAAGACAAGCGTCCCGCTAGTACCGAGACCACCGATTCCGAAAAGCAATGCAGACGATGTTGATGTGATAAAAAGAACCTTGGACCTACTTCTGAGGAACGTTCTTGCGAACAGATATGTGCCGACCAGAAAGAGTAGGAGAATCAATGCTGGCAACAAAACAACAATTTCACCTAACGGTAAATTACCGATTATGCTGACCATCGATCCCATGACTAAATCCATTGGGTAGAACAAACTGGATGGAAGAAATCCAGTCTCCACAGTTCCCTTCATGATGCCATACTGGGTTAAGACATCACCTCGTCCAAGCACAAAGTAACCTTGGAAGATTGGGACCATCATTAGAACCATCGCGGAGGAGAGAACTGAAGAAAAAGCAATTAAAATCCACTTTGATTTACCCTCATCCATTGCGTAACCCAATAGAGATATCTCTCCAAGAAGTGACCCGCTTGCTGCCAGAACCCAAAAATCCAGAGGTATAGACGAATATATTGAGATGTTGTATTGCGTAGCAGGAGAAAGAGTCGCAATACGAATCCAGGCTAGTAACGAACAAATTGCCGCTCCGAATGAAATATATTTTAGAGTTCGTTGAAGCTTCATGACTTAGCCTCATTCCGCTCCTGTTAAACGCGCTCAAATCAGACTGTTGCACCGAGACATACAGAGATGGGGAGTTCAATCCCAAGCATATATCTCAACATATAATTGTATGCGCACTATTATACTCTCTTGGTTACCAATCGAAGTTACATCCAACGAGAGTTATGAATGGATAGACTTCATGATGCCCGCCGTTAGACACACTTCTAGGCAATTAAGAAGAGCTGATTGATTATCTAAGTTCAACATCGTTCAACTTAATCTGAGATTCCGGCTTATGCCTAGCAATACGATTGTCCCGATTAATAGAAGAGCGAGGTTAATTGCCAGATTAGAACCAGAAGAATAAAAGTTCACAATATAACCGAGAAGAAAGAATAAACCTGAAACCGCGACAATACGATTCACACCGGAGAGATCCAGATTAAGTACTCTCTTCGAAACGGCCAGCTTGGCGATCAGAAAGATGGCGTAGGAACCCGTATAGGCAACGGCCAAACCTGCTCCACCATATGGTGAGATAGCCACTAGAGCAATGACCACAAATGAAACTGCCCATACGATATCAAGTGTCAAGTTAACCCACATGCGTCCAATTCCAATAATCATAGCACTAACAATGGATGATAGAATCGCGAAGTAACTTGCCGTTACCATGAGATAGACCATCTCTCTAGAGGTTGAGTATTTTGGACCGTAAAGGAAACTGACAATGTATCCAGAGAACAAAGCCATTCCAAATACTATCGGAAAAATTAATGAAGACCCTGCTTTGAATGTGCCGCTAACCAGTATCTCAACGCGCTCACTCGAACCTACTGAGAGCTCTGAAACCTTTGGAACTAAGGGTATGGTAATGGAATTCGAAAGGACCCCCAGTGACTGGAAGAACACAACGGCGACAGCGAAAAAACCTAGAGCCTCGAAGCCGTTCGTCAGGGTGAGAGTTGTATTGCCGAACCAATATACTGGCCCAACAATCAAGGATGCGATCACACTGGGAACAGCAAAGGATAGAAGTTTGCGGCCTACTACAGGATCTAGAATCTTAGTCTGATGAGCTAGAAAAGGGAAATCGGATGCATTGAGAGAAGTAATTGCGACTCCGCTCACCACCGATTGTGAAACAAAGAATCCAATGAATATGCCGTTCATACCAAAATAGGGGAGAAGCAGGACGATGGTAAGAAGGCTTAATCCTGGACTTGCTACTTGCATGAATGCGAGAAGTCTAATGCGCTGACATCCCTGCGCAATCCCGATCACAGTGCTCCAAGCTGCTGTACTAAACATGACCATTCCCGATAGCGGAATCAACCCGACAATCGACGGCGTGTGGTAAAGCTGATTTCCAATAACATCGGCGAGCATAAGATAAACGCAGAAAGATATTGCAGAGAAGAGAAAGAGGAGGACCAACCCGGTCTTCGCGAATTCCCGAGCCTGAACCTCGTTCCGGACTCTATACTCTGAAACGTACTTACCAGCTGCGGTTCCTATACTGAATCCTGCGAACAGAGAGAATATTGTCTGGATGCTAATGATCATGGAATAGACACCAAATTCCTCGACACCCAAGGAACGCGCAATATCAATTGAGACGAGGAGTGACAGAAAACCTGCTGAAGACAAAGATATCAACATGATTGCATTACTTTTCAGAGCGCTCAATCCGAGCTTCTTCGTGACGCTCGTCAATCGATTCTTGAAAAATGAAACTAGACTTTCGATTGATTCCATAGTCTTGTCGGCCTCACACACTCCTAAACATTATGCAGTTTCTGATGATAGTCTGGATAAGTAGATATGCTCTCCTCCACATGAGTAATCTTTCCACGGAACTTGTCCATTAGTTCTTCCCAGGAAATCTTGATGAATCCGAATACTATTAGATATTTATCCACTTGGTATGAGTCACTCTTATCAATAGTCGTACTTTTGATCGATAATTTACAGTGAGCTGGTAATTGAAAAAATGATAGTCTTCCCCTCAAAATCGTTTCCAAGCTTCTTTCCTAGAAAGATGTGGATCCAGCGGGATTTATTCCTTATTGCACGCTATTAAACCGAAAGATCGGTCAATCGAACTGGGATTGAGCTTTCGGCTCTAAACCCCTTTTAGGACATTATTTCGATTCCTCCCCTCGAGTCTCCAATGGATAGAATGCCCTCTATTAGCAAACTCGACACACAAAAAGCATTCTACCCCAGCTCTTGAGCAACAAAAGTTTCTTTAGCATACTATTCCCCCATTCCTCTTCCTTGATAGACACTATTTCGAAACCAGCGTTCTCTAGCAGTCTCTTGAATTCTTCTCTCGTGTAGAAACATACTTGTAAATCTGATAAGAAATGCTTATTTGGAATCTTGATCCTCAAACGATTCTGCGCCCGAAGGAGATGGAAAATCAATGTCCGTGTCAATGTTGGACGAATGTAGCCTTCATAGAAAAGCTCATGGACCACTAGATAACCCTCGGGGCGCAGAATTCGCTTGATGGCATGGAGAGATTCCGAAACAAGATGTTTTGATTCGATGACCGAGTCTCCGGTAATGTGATGAAGCACTTCTTTGATATGTACAAAGTCGAACATTCCCGTCACATTAAGGCAATCAGGAAGTCGCCCCTGCACCTTGATAATATCCTGTCGCGAAATTAATTTCATCAATTCAATCGAAGGATCGACAACGACAACCTCAATGTCAGGACTGGCGTTCTTGACGAGAACCGCAAACTTCCCGCTTCCTCCGCCAATATCCACGAATCTGGAGCCCGGACACTTATTATTCCGGATTAAGTCAAGGAAGTATAGATCATAATCATACACCCCAATTGCCTTATAACGCTGATAATTGATATCAAAGAAATCTGATTGAGTATCCAATCGAAGCACCGTTAAGGTGGATGCAACGTTCGTCAGGAGATAAGGATTGGTGTGTTGAAGAGGTCCCTCGCCGTTATCTGGGTAGTGAAACCGATGCGGCAAGAGACCAAGGTATACGTTGGCCTGGACGTACATAAAGAATTCTGTCAGGCATGCGCGA